>Ga0134126_10010517_pt1 | contig 11657 bp, 6 predicted proteins | sample KB31752_FD_96881 | JGI IMG/M metagenome (GOLD analysis project Ga0134126, IMG submission 96881) | Terrestrial soil microbial communities with excess Nitrogen fertilizer from Kellogg Biological Station, Michigan, USA - KB3-175-2 | ecosystem: Environmental > Terrestrial > Soil > Unclassified ...
CCATCCCTTGGGCCGCGCCTTGGGCGCGCAGATCGTTCAGGGCATTCAGCAGAAACGGCTGCTCGTCCATGGCCGCCAGTTGCGGATGCGCATCCAGAGTCAACTCGAGCAGCGTCGTGCCCGAGCGCGGAAAGGCCACGATGAAAATGGGGCTTTGCGCTGTGGGTGGCGCGCCTGTGGCGTCCCAGGTGGCGATGTCCGCCGGCTCGCAGCTGAACTGAGTCACGGCCATGTCCGGAGCGCCGCGCAGCGAAGTCAGCGGGGCGATCATGCCGAGGTGCGCAATCTGCGAGCGATGAGCTTCGATCAACGTGGCGAAGGCCTCGTCGTAATGACCCAAGGCGTCCAGCGACTTGGCCAGCCTGAACAGTTGGAAATGCCGCAAGTGGAAGTCGCGAACGTCCTGCAAAACCTTCCGCAGCAGCTGGGATGCCGTGGCGTGATCCGACGCTCGCTCTGCGAGTTGCGCCTGGCCGAGCAGCAAGTCCGCACCTAGCACGCTCCTGGCTCGAGGATCCCTCGATAAACTCTCGAGCAGTGCGCACGCCTCGGTGAGTCGGTTCGTCCGCTCGAACGCCCGCACTAACGTGAGGGCTGCCTGTGGACTGGGGGCCGGGTCGAGCATCGCCTGGCTCAATGCTTCGCGAGCCCGCGCGGCCTCGCCGAGACTCATGAGCAAATGGCCGATTTGCGCTCTGAGCTCGGACGTGAGACCCGACGAGCTCTCCCATCCCTGGAGCGCGAGCAGCGCCTCTTCATTGTGCAGCGCTTCATAACAAGTCTGCGCGTACCTGTAACGGATCTCCGCATCCTCGGGCGCCAGCGCCGCCGCGCGCTTGAGCACGGCCTCGGCGGCCTGGAAGTCACACCGGTCGACGTGTGTCAGGCCCACGTTATAGAAAAAGTCCGCGTTACCGGCGCCCAGGTCCGAGGCACGCGTGTACGCAAGCAGCGCTTCATCGAAACGCTTGGCATTGCGCCGCGCAGTACCCAGGTTCATCCAGTGATACCACTCCCCCGGCTCCTGCAGCGCCAGGGAGGCGTAGACCTCCTCGGCCTCGGCAAAGCGGCCCGAGCTATGTAACAGCAGGCCGAGCAGAGACTGTGCCTCGCGGTGTGCCGGGACAGCGCGCAACACCTGGCGGCAGCGTAGTTCGGCAGCCGCGGTATTGCCCTGATTGAAGAGCTCGGCGGCGACCTCGACTTCCTGGTCCGCGTTGAAGGCCGCATCGGGATCTGACATAGCCTGTTCCAAAAAGAAAAAAGCCGCGCGGAACGCACCGCGCGGCTCAAGATTGACACAATTAGCTTGAGAATTAAAACTTCTGCGTGAACCCGACGAACCAACGACGCCCGAGCACGTCATAGGTGGACACGTCCGTGTTCGCGTTCAGCACATTGTTCTGGTAGAAAAGCGGCGGCTGCCGGTTGAACACGTTCTCAAACCCCAGCTGCACGTGCGTGTTGGTAGCGAAGTTATACCCGAGCGAAAGGTTGGTGTAGTAGATGTCCGGAATGGGCACCACCGGACTCTCGCCCGCCACCGGATTCGTCACGCCGTTCGGCAGAACGAGCTTGCCGATCCATTGCTCCGTGAGCAGCGCCTCGAAGCCCTGGAACCCCCACTGGATGGAGGCGAGTCCGCGCCACTTCGTATCGTTGCCGAACTGCCTGCTGAAGGTCCCCGCGTATTGCACCGTCTCCGCACCGCTGCCTGGACTGTTCGTGAAGCTGTTGACGTGCGTCACATCGATCGAGAAGCGGAATGAGCCGAGCGGCGAATGCCGCAGCGCGTACTTCATACCGAGGTCGATACCGTCGGTCTTCAGCTGCCCGGCGTTCTCAGTTGGCTGCAGCAGGACCTGAATCTGTCCGGGCTGCGCGCTGGTTGCCGGAAAGCGGAACACCAGGCCGCAATAAAACGGCGAGCCGCTCGCGATACACTGCTGCGCCGTGAAGGCTGGATCGAGCTGCACCAGCACGTTGTCGATGGTGTACCGCCAGAAGTCGACCGACAGCGAGAAGTCACTGAGCCAGCTTGGGTCGTACACGACACCGTAAGTCGTGACCTCGCCGGTCTCGGGCTTCAGGTTCGGGTTGCTGCGCAACTCGGCGGTAATCTGCCCGTTCGGCTCCCTGAACTTGCCATCGGGTATCACACCCTGGCAGAACTTGCCGAGACCTGGATTGCTGGCCAGTGCCGCTGGCGTGAGGCCGTTGCACGGGTCGATGAAGGTCGGGTTGTTGATGACCGGGGCCTGCGCGAGGTCCTGCACCGTGGGCGCACGGTACACCTGTGAGAACGTGCCGCGGACCAACAGGTCGGACACCGGGCGATACTCCACCTTCACCTGTCCCTTGGTGGTGGCGGAGAAGTCGCTGTAATCGGACCAGCGCACACCCAGGTCGATGTTGAGCGACTTGGCGCCCGGCGCATCCTTCAGCAGCGGCGCGAACAACTCGCCGTAGAGGTCCGTGTTGCTGAAATGCAGCCTGGAGTTGCCTGTACAGGTCTCCTGTGAGATCTCGCACTCCAGGAACAACGGCGGCTGCGCCTGCACGATCTGGTCGGCGGTACTGGTGCCTTCCTGCCAGCGATACTCGATACCCGCGCTGGCCTGCATGTCGCCAGCCGGCAGGCTCAACACCTTGCCGTTCATATCGAGCGCGAAGTTGCGCGTCGTGTAGATGTGATCCTGATTGGCGTCCGTGCCGATCGCGGCGAACGCTGCTTGCTGGGCGGCCACCGAGCCGTTGGCGATGAGGGCCGGATCGTTGACCGCGAAGATATTGATCGGCGTGCAATTGGCGACCGGCGCCGCCTGCGTGCCGCAGGTCGGCGTGCCGTTGGCGGCAATAAACGACGGGCCCAGCGCGTTTTGCAACTTATCCGAGAAAAAATAACCGAAGCGGGTCAGGTGTTGGTCGATGCGGCCGTACATCGAGTAGAGGTCCCACGCCCAGCCGGTGTTGAACAAAGTGCCTTTCAACCCGAAGCTCACCACCGAGCTGGCCGAGACGGTATCGCCGCGGCGCGCCCCCAGACCCAGGAGGCGCCACTCGGCTTGCGGATTGGTGCCCGCGTTGCCGCCGAAGTCGGTGCCGAACGGGTTATAGATACTGTTCTTCGAGATCATGACGTTATCCGCCGTGGAGTCGAAGGGTAGCGGTGCTTCCTGAAATGCGGAGTGCGTGCGGTTATACAGCAGCTCCGTGTAGGCTTCGATCGAGTCGTTGATCTTGTAGTTGGCCTTGGCGAACAGACTGCCGCGCTCCTGCGGCGTCACCAGGTAGTTCAACGGCGCGTAGTTGTACAGGTCGTTGGTGGTGCCGCCCGTGACGAAGCAATGATAGTCGCCGGGCGCGGTCCCTGGGGCGCCCGAGTTCTTCGTGACCGAGCCTGAGGCGCAGCCGCCGAGAGCCCCGGGAAAAGGGTTTCCCTTGGGTGAAAAGATGCGTCCGTTCGGCGCGCGAGAAGAACCGCCGTGGCTGATACTGCCGCTGCTGTCGTACAACGCAAATTGTGAGAAGGTCCGGCGCGATTCGAGCACGGGGTCCTGCTTCTGGTACCGGCCGCTGATCATGAAGCTGAACTTGTCGCTTTGCGCGCCGATCGACAGGTTGACCTGATGATGCGCGCCGTCATCGGCGGTGTCGCGGCCGTAATCGGCGCTGACTTCCAGTCCCTGAACGTCCTTGCGGGTAATGAAGTTCACCACGCCCGCGATCGCATCCGAACCGTAGATCGCGCCGGCGCCTTCTTTCAGGACCTCGACATGATCGATGATCGCCAGCGGAATCTGGTTTACGTCCACCGCGCTGGTGCCCGACCCCGGATCCCCGATCAATCCGATGCGCCGGCCGTCGATCAGAATCACGGTACGCTTGGCGTTTAAGCCGCGCAGCTCGATATAGGACTCGCCGAAACCGCCGCCGTTGTTGACTGACGGGTTGGTCGCAGCGCCGTTGACACTCGGCAGCTGCATCGCCAGTTCGCCGACCGTTTGCGCACCCGACTGAGTCAGGGCTGCCTGATCGATGGTAAAGACGGGGCTGGCTGTCTCGCTGTCGACACGGCGGATGCGGCTTCCCGTAACAGTGACTGTCTGGACAGGTGACTCATCGCTACTGGCCGTGGCCGTCGGTTCTTGTGCGTGAGCCGGCAGGCTCACCGCGCCCGTGCCGGCTGCCGCAACGGCACCCAGCACCAGAGCCCGGCGCACCGCCAGCGTGATCTCGCTGTCAGGTGCGATCGAGTCCGTGGCGTCCTTAACTCTATTGCTAATGTGAAGCATTCGAATCCCTCCGCGAACGGTCCGACGTTCGATTACGAATACCAGCGCGGCTCCATTCGAGGAGGCCGCGAGGTGAGCCCTTGAAAGTTAAGAATTTGTTGCGGCCAGGACTTCCAAAGAAGCTGTCCTTGGGCCACGCAACCGGATGCTAGCAGTGATAATACGAGACGTACACGCGTTCCCGTGCAGTGTCGCGCCCGGGACGAGTGCGACTAACATCCCGTACGCCGCTCCCCTGGACCGCTTTGGCGCAAAAAAAGGCCGCGTGGTTTGCACCACGCGGCTTCGCGAATCGATCCAATCGGATCGAAAGCGTTAGAACTTCTGCGTGAACCCGATGAACCAGCGCCGTCCGAGCACGTCGTAGGTGGACACGTCCGTGTTCGCATTCAGCACATTGTTCTGATAGAAGATCGGCGGTTGCCGGTTGAACACATTCTCGAAACCCGCCTGCACGTGCGTGTTGGTCGGGAAGTTATATCCAACCGAGAAGTTGGTGTAGTAGATGTTCGGAATCTTCACCACCGGGTTGTCCCCTGGCAGCGGGTTCGCCTCGCCGTCCGGGATCTCGAGCTTGCCGACCCACTGCTCGGTGAGCAGTGCCTCGAACCCCTGGAAGCCCCACGAGACCGAAGCCAGGCCGCGCCACTTGGCATCGTTGCCGTACTGCCTGCTGAAGGTGCCCGCGTACTGCACCGTGGTCGGATCGAAACCGCCTGGATTGTTCGTGAAGCTGTTGACGTGCGTCACGTCGATCCCGAAGCGGAACGAGCCGATCGGCGTATGCCGCAGCGCGTACTTCAAGCCGAGGTCCACACCGTCGGTCTTCAGCTGGCCGTTGTTCTCGGTTGGCTGCAGGAAGACCTGGACCTGTCCGGCCTGCGGGCTGGTGTTCGGGAACCGGTACACCAGGCCGCAATAGAAGGGCGAGCCGCTCGCCAGACACTGCTTCGAGGAGAATTCCGGATCGAGCTGCACCAGCACGTTGTCGATGGTGTACCGCCAGAAGTCGACCGACGCCGAGAAGTCGCTGAGCCAGCTCGGGTCGTACACGAAGCCGTACGTCGTGACCTCGCCAGTCTCGGGCTTCAGGTTCGGGTTGCTGCGCAGCTGGCCGGTGATCTGCCCGTTCGGTTCCGCGAACTTGCTGTCAGGGATCACGCCGGCGCACAGCTTGTTGTAGTTCGGGTTCCCCGCGATCTGCGCCGAGGTGAGGCTGTTACACGGATCGCTGTACGTGGTGCTGCTGATGACCGGGGCCTGCGCGAGATCCTGCACCGTGGGCGCACGGTACACCTGCGAGAACGTGGCGCGGATCAACAGGTCGGATACCGGACGATATTCCAACTTCACCTGCCCCTTGGTGGTGCTGGAGAAGTCGCTGTAATCGGACCAGCGCACGCCCACGTCGATGTTGAGCGACTTGGCGCCCGGCAGATCCTTCAGCAGCGGCGCGAACAACTCGCCGTAGAGGTCCGTATTACTGTAGTGCAGCCTGGAGTCGCCCGTACAGGTCTCCTGTGAGATCTCGCAGTTCAGGAACAGAGGCGGCTGCGCCAACACGATCTGGTCGGCCGTGAAGCGGCCTTCCTGCCAGCGGTACTCGATGCCCGCGCTGGCCTGCATGTCACCCGCGGGCAGCGTCAACACCTTGCCGTTCATATCGAGCGAGAAGCTGCGCGTATTGTAGACGTGGTCGGTGTTGTAGCCGGTACTGATGGCTGCGAACGCCGCTTGCTGGGCTGTCTGCTGCGCGCCCGTGATGGCCGGATCGTTGATCCCGAACATATTGATAGGCGTGCAATTGCCGACCGGCGCCGCCACCGTCCCGCAAGTCGGCGTGCCGTCAGCAGCGATGAACGAGGGGCCCACCGCATTTTGCAGCTTGTCCGAGAAGAAGTAGCCGCTGATGTTGGCGTGCTGGTCGATGCGGCCATACATCGAATACAGGTCCCAGGTCCACCCGGTATTGAACAGGTTGCCTTTCAACCCGAAGCTCACCACTTCGCTGGTGGAGACAGTGTCGCTGCGGCGGGGTCCGAGACCCAGAAGACGCCACTCGGCCTGCGGGTTGGTGCCCGCGATGCCGCCGAAGTCGGTGCCGAACGGATTGTAGATGCTGCTCCTCGAGATGACGACATTGTCCGCCGTCGAGTCGAAGGGCAGCGAGGCCTCCTGGAAGCCGGAGTGCGTACGGTTGTACAGCACCTCGGTGTAGGCTTCGATCGAGTCATTGATCTTGTAGTTCGCCTTGGCGAACAGGCTGCCGCGCTCCTGCGGGGTCATCAGGTAATTCAACGGCGCGTAGTTGTAGTGGTCGTCGTTCGGGCCGCCATTGTTGAAGCAACGGTAGTCTCCCAGGGCGGATCCCGCGGCGCCCGAGATCTTCGTGACCGAGCCGCAGCCGGCGAGCCCGCCGGTGAAGCCGCCGGTGGGCGGGAAAATGCGTCCGGTCGGTGTGCGCGAGGAGCCGCCATTGAAGATGCTGCCGCTGCTGTCGTACACCGCGAATTGCGAGAAGGAACGGCGCCCTTCGAGAACGGCGTCCTGCTTCTGATAGCGGCCGCTGATCAGGAAGCTGAACTTGTCGGTTTGCTCGCCCATCGAGATGTTGACCTGATGATGCGCGCCGTCATCGGCCGTCGTGCGGCCGTAATCGGCGCTGACTTCCAGGCCCGTCAGGTCTTTGCGGGTGATGAAGTTCACCACACCCGCGATTGCGTCCGAACCGTAGATCGCGCCCGCGCCTTCTTTCAGCACTTCGACGTGATCGACGATCGACAGCGGAATCTGGTTCACGTCCACCGCGCTCGTTGCCGAGCCAGGGTCGCCGATCAGCCCGAGGCGACGGCCGTCCACCAGGATGACCGTACGCTTTGCGTCGAGGCCGCGCAGCTCGATGTAGGACTCACCGAAACCGCCGCCGTTGTTGACCGACGGGTTAGTGGCAGCACCGTTGACGCTCGGCAGCTGCATGACCAGCTCGCCGATGGTCGAGACGCCGGACTGTTGAATGGCTGACTGGTCGATGGTGTAGACCGGACTGGCGGTCTCGGTATCGACGCGACGGATACGGCTTCCCGTGACCGTCACTGTTTGGACTGGAGCCTCTTCGCCACTGGCCGCAGCCGTTTGCTCCTGTGCGTGAGCCGGCAGGCTCACCGCGCCGGTGCCGGCCGCTGCTACTGCGCTCAGCACCAGGGCCCGGCGCACCGCCAGCGTAATGTCGCTGTTGGGCGCGCGCGAACCCCTTGCGTCTTCTATGTTGTTGCTACTGTGAAGCATCAGAATTCCTCCCGCGAACCTTCCGTCGTTCGAAGTGTGAATACCAGCGGGGCTGCATTTGTGAACGCCGCCGCTGATGAGCCCTGAGAAGTTAAAGAACTAAGTATGTTGCGGCTTCAGCCACGAACAGATCTTCGGGCCTTCCGCCGTGTGACACAGATGTTAGCAGCGACGCTACAAGTGCGAAACAGTATTGGATAAAACGCAACAATCGGCTGTACGCCGTTACCCAGGTAAATACTGCAGTAGCGGGTGGGGTTGTCTTGTAATTGTGTCTTTGCGATACTTGAACGGTTGTCTAGCAGTACGGTTTCGTTGCTGCAGAGCAACAGGTAGAAGCGGCCTGTTGCGAAAATGCAGCGCTGCCTTTGCCGCCACAAAGCGATCCGCTCGCTTGCAACGCAACGCGGACGGCGTAGCCTTTGGACGAGGCTGTTGGTCGCGTTGGCCCGCGCGGGCGGAAGATTCGTATGAATCCCATCTTGGCCGCGATCTTCTTGCCGAGCGCACTGCTCGGGACGCTCTCATTGGGCCCGGTCTCGATCCCCGACCCCGGCATGCCCTCCACCACCCCTGACATGCTGTTTGCCTCCCCGACACGGTTGGACCACATCGGGCGCATCGTTGCGCCTGTGATGATCGACGGTAAGGGCCCTTTCCGCTTCATCATTGATACTGGCGCGAGCAGCTCGACTATCTCACCCCAGCTTGCGCTTCAGTTGGGTTTGAGCCCTGCCACCCAGGTGGCGATGGTCGTGAACGGAATCACCGGCACCGCCCAGGTACCCTCTGTTGCAATCGATCGCCTGGAAGCCGGCGACCTGGTGATTCAAGAGACCCGCTTCCCGGTTGTCTGGGCACCCCTGATGGCCGGTGCTGACGGCATCCTCGGGGTCGCGGGACTGCGCAAGGAAAGTGTGTTTGTCGATTTCCGACATAACCAGGTCGTCATTTCGCGCTCGCTGCGCGATGCCGACCGGATCGGCTTCGACAAGGTGCCGGCCAAAGTCCTGGGAGACGGCCTGATGGCAGTCGAAGGTCGCGTCGGCGGCGTAGCGGTTCAAGCGATCATCGACACCGGCTCCGAACGCTCGCTCGGAAATGCGGCTTTGCACGAGGCGTTATACGCCAAGCGCGGCAACCAGGGGCAGGAGCCCGAGACCACCTCCGTGTACGGGGCCACCACCGACATTGCCCCCGGCGAAGTCCACCTCGTCCCCACCATCACCCTGGGGCCAGTCAACATGTCGAACGTCACTGTAGTCTTTGGTGACTTTCACATCTTCCAGGTATGGAACCTGGTCGACCGTCCCGCCGTGATCATCGGCATGGACGTACTCGGCACCGTCGACTCCCTGGGCATCGACTTCAAACGCTCACAGATTTACTTCGAGACCGTCGAGCGCGCCCGCGACCCGAACTTCGGTCGCTCAGGTCGCACCTGGCGCGCCGAGTAGAGTCAGAAACTAAAGCGGCTGCGCGACCAGACCCACAGTCGGTGAAGCGAGCCAGGTGCTCTAGCACGCACTCTAGCCCGCCAACGCCTTCAGAACAGCGCCTCCACGGCAGCGCACTTCACGAGAGCGTCGCCCTTTACGACAGCGCGTACACCGGCCCGCGCTACTCCGGCGCCGTCCAGTTCACCCGGTCCCCGACCTTTAGTCCCAACTGCTCCGCCTCGCCGCCCTTGATCTCCAACACCGCGCCCACCGGCTTGGTGGAGGCCAGCTTCTGCAGCGACAGCGGCTGCGCATGCTCAATGATCTGATCGATCGCGCCCTTCTCACCGATGAACACGATGTCGAGCTCGATGTAGACGTCCTTCATCCACATGCTCATCTGCCGCGGCTTCTTCTGTGGAAACAGCATGCCGTGACCCGCGGGCAGATCCCGGACGAACATGAACCCCTGCTCCTGCCGCGCCGGCGTATCTGCGAGCCAGACATCGAACTGCCGCGGGTCCTGCTTTTTCTTGCCGTGTAGGATCACCAGCGCAGTGCGCGGAAACTGCGCGAGGTCTTCCAGCGGCCCCGATTGCGCCCGGCAGATTGCCCCGGCCCCCAGTGCCCCCACGGCAAACGCACACAGCGCTGCCCACACCGGCCGCGCGGCTTCCATCCTGTTCTTTAACATCAGTGAGTACCTACGAGGTTCAGGTCCGTGTCGCGCGCGCTGCGCGCTCACAAACGGCGGTAGTCAGGTAAAAGCCCTCAGGTGTCTTCAAACGTAGCGGCACCCGCGAAGTCGAAGCGGGTCACCAGAATCCGGTCGTCACCACTCAACGTACTGACCGGTGAGATACAAAACCCGCTCGCAATAATCCGATACGACCGCCTTGGACCCCCGAGAGCACCGACACGCTCCTGCTCGAGCTTATCCACGGTACACCGGTCCTCGCCCCTGGTAGCGAATAAACGCTGCTCGCCTTCGAAGATGACTGTGAGATTCGTCGGCAGCTCGCGACCGGCGGTGCCTTCCTTCGCATCCCCGATGCCGAACACCATGCGGATGCGACGCCCGTCCGAATGAAGTGGCCCCGCGAAACTGACCCGAACGCCGCTGCCGTCCGGGCGGGGGCCGCCGTCGCACTCGACTTCGTTGTTGTGCCAGTCGATATCGAGGTTGAGGGCGCCGCGGATGCGTGCCCGGAGATAACCGTTGCCCCCGGGGAGGCAACTGACAGCGTGTTGAGCGGCCTTCGGTGCCTGCGGCACGCTAGTTTTGTCAGTACTCGCCGCCGGTAAGGCGCGCGCGCCCGGCAGCACCGCCAGCAAACTCAGGGCGGTCCACGCCGCAACGGAAGGTCGAATCATGCGGGCAAGTGTACCTTGGTGAGGTTCCCCCCATCAGGGGCACCCTGACCACGCGAGGGGATGCGCAGGCGGCCGCCTGCTGCGCACCCACTCACGATTTCAGGATCCCGGCTCGACCAGCAGCGCCTTCGCCAGCCGCGCATGCCCGCGACCGATAGCACGCGCCAGGTGCATCACCAGCGTCACTAAGAGAACTCCCAATACAGACAGCAGGACTGACACAACGCCAGTGCCCCCGAACCAGAGCTGATGAACGTACGGAAATCCATAGTCATCGTTTAGCCATCCGAACGAGTCACTGAGCGCCGCGAGCGGAGCAAGCGCGAGGTGCACACCTGAGGTGAGCCCGACGGTGGCAATGGCGAAGTAAATGATGCCGAGCGGCAGCATGAGGACAAAGTAGAGGAGGGTAGTCCACGTGCGCGCGTCGCTCAGCATCGCTCCGATGCGTGACCACCAACTCGCAGGCGCCCCTGGATGGACAGGCCGCCGCGGCATCCGCTCTCCCGTGACCGCTTCGATCAAGCGTCCCTCGCCGAGAGCGATGACGCGAGTGATGCCGATGAATGCGAGAAAGAACGGGATGCCAATGATCAGGACCGCGAGCCCCGCGGACATGGAAAGCCCGACCACGACCAGGACGAAGTACAAAATCCCCGTCGCCAGCGTGAGTAGCATATAAAAAAGCGACGTGTACGCCCGCGGATCCAGATAGATACTAAAGAAGCGGCGCAAGCCGCTGGGATTTTCCGGCCGCCGTGGAGGAGGGGTGCGCAGCGCCGCTTTCACCTTCACCTCGGTGTCCCGGTACGCGGTCGCGACCTCGTCGGGTGCCCCGTAGGTACTGGAAATGAGCTCGAGCACGTCCGCCTCAGACTTCTGCGGATGAGCGGCTACTTCAGCACGCAAATATTCCTCAGCGTCATACAGCGCGTCCTGAATCAGCGCCGGGTCTTCACCCTCGAGCGCGGCACGCAGCTGCTTGAGGTACTCATCGATCGAGCGAGGTGCGGAGCGATTCATAGAGGGTCCTATTCTATTGGCTGAAAGACGCCTGCGGCGCTTTCAGCGGACTGACACCTGACTTCGACTTGGGGGAGGGCAAAAAGCGTGGTTTTTGCCCTCGTGCACCAGTACGTCGCGCACGGGAAGACGCCTGCGGCGCTTTCAGCGGACTGACGCCTGACTTCGACTTGGGGGAGGGCAAAAAGCGTGGTTTTTGCCCTCGTGCACCAGTACGTCGCGCACGGGAAGACGCCTGCGG
>Ga0134126_10010519_pt1 | contig 11656 bp, 7 predicted proteins | sample KB31752_FD_96881 | JGI IMG/M metagenome (GOLD analysis project Ga0134126, IMG submission 96881) | Terrestrial soil microbial communities with excess Nitrogen fertilizer from Kellogg Biological Station, Michigan, USA - KB3-175-2 | ecosystem: Environmental > Terrestrial > Soil > Unclassified ...
GCGGCCCATCGCCTGCAGCTTTTTCTCGACCAGGTTGGCGATGGTCGACTTGCCAGAGCCGGAGAGGCCGGTGAACCAGAGCACCGCCGGGCGCTGGCCCTTGGCGGCGGCGCGGCTCTCGCGGGTGACGTCGAGCGCCTGCCAGTGGATGTTCTGGGCGCGGCGCAGCGCGAAGCGGATCATCCCGGCGCCGACGGTGCCGTTGGTGATCCGGTCGATCAGGATGAAGCCGCCGGTGTCGTGGTTATCCGTATACGGATCGAAGGCGACCGGCTGGTCGAGGCTGATGTTGCAGACCGCGATCTCGTTGAGCTCCAGCTGCTTGGCGGCGAGGTGCTCGAGCGTGTTGACGTTGATCTTGTACTTCAGCTCGGTGACTGTCGCCGAGACTGTCTTTGTCCCGATCTTCAGCCAGTAGGGGCGGCCTGAAAGCAGATGGTCCTCGGCCATCCAGACGATCGTGGTCTCGAACTGGTCGGCGACCTCGGGCGGCGCGTCGCCCCCCGCGATCACGTCGCCGCGCGAGCAATCGACCTCGTCGGCGAGCGTGAAGGTGACCGACTGGCCGGCGACGGCGGCGTCCAGGTCGCCGTCCTTGGTGACGATCCGCGCGATCCGGCTCGCGCGGCCGGAGGGGAGGATGCGCACCTTGTCGCCGGGCCGCGCGACGCCGGAGGCGATCTCGCCGGCGAAGCCGCGGAAGTCGAGGTTGGGCCGGTTCACCCACTGCACGGGCATGCGCAGCGGCTGGCCCTGCAGGCGGGTCTCGTCGATCTCGACGGTCTCCAGGTGCTGCATCAGCGTCGGCCCGCCGTACCAGGGCGTAGCCTCGCTGGCCGAGGTGATGTTGTCGCCCTTCAGCCCGGAGATCGGGATCGCCACGATGTTGGTGAGGCCGATCTCGAAGGCGAACTGGCGGTAGTCGGCGACGATGCGCTCGAAGACCCCGGCGTCGTAGCCCACCAGGTCCATCTTGTTCACCGCCAGCACGACGTGGCGGATGCCGATCAGGCTGACCAGGAACGAGTGGCGGCGCGTCTGGGTGAGCACGCCCTTGCGCGCATCGATCAGTATCACCGCGAGGTCGGCGGTCGAGGCGCCGGTCACCATGTTGCGCGTGTACTGCTCGTGGCCGGGAGTGTCGGCGACGATGAACTTGCGCTTGTCGGTGGAGAAGAAGCGGTAGGCGACGTCGATGGTGATGCCCTGCTCGCGCTCGGCGGCGAGGCCGTCGACCAGCAGGGCGAAGTCGATCTCGCCGCCCTGCGTGCCGATCTTCTTCGAGTCGGCCTCCAGCGCGGCGAGCTGGTCCTCGAAGATCAGCTTCGAGTCATAAAGCAGCCGCCCGATCAGGGTCGACTTGCCGTCGTCCACCGAGCCGCAGGTGATGAAGCGCAGCAGCGACTTGTTCTGATGCGCGATGAGGTACGCATCGATGTCGGTGGCGATGAGGTCGGACGCGTGGGCCATCCTAGAAATACCCCTCGCGCTTCTTCTTCTCCATGCTGGCCGACTGGTCGCGGTCGATGGCGCGGCCCTGGCGCTCGGAAGTGGTGGCCAGCAGCATCTCCTGGATGATCTGCGGCAGCGTCTCGGCGTTGCTCTCCACCGCGCCGGTCAGCGGGTAGCAGCCCTGGGTGCGGAAGCGGATCTTCTTCAGCTCGGGGACCTCGCCCGGTTTCAGGCGCATCCGCTCGTCGTCGACCATGATCAGGAGGCCGTCGCGCTCCACCACCGGCCGCTCGGCCGCGAAGTAGAGCGGCACGATCGGGATGTTCTCCAGGTGGATGTATTGCCAGATGTCCAGCTCGGTCCAGTTGGAGATCGGGAAGGCGCGGAAGCTCTCGCCCGGCCGTTTCTTCAGGTTGTAAAGCTTCCAGAGCTCGGGCCGCTGGTTCTTCGGGTCCCAGACGTGCTGGGCCGTGCGGTGCGAGATGATCCGCTCCTTGGCGCGGCTCTTCTCCTCGTCGCGCCGGCCGCCGCCGAACGCCGCGTCGAAGCCGTACTTGTCGAGCGCCTGCTTCAGCCCCTGCGTCTTCCACATGTCGGTGTGGAGCGGGCCGTGGTCGAACGGGTTGATGCCCTTGGCCTTGGCCTCGGGGTTCTGGTGGACGATGAGGTCGAAGCCGTACTCGCGCGGCGCCCGCTCGCGCATCTTGTACATTTCCTGGAACTTCCAGGTGGTGTCGACGTGCAGCAGCGGGAACGGCGGTTTGGCCGGGTAGAAGGCCTTGGCCGCCAGGTGCAGCATCACCGACGAGTCCTTGCCGATCGAGTACAGCATCACCGGCCGTTCGCACTCGGCGACGACCTCCCGCATGATGTGGATGCTCTCGGCCTCCAGTCGCTGCAGGTGGGTCAGCGTGGCCAGAGAGGTTTCGGGAGACGTTTCGAGGGACGTTTCGGGGGTCGGCGCGCCGATCGGTTCGGACGCGGCGCGCAGGGGCTGAAGAGACATCGAACGCTTGTTCCGGCCTTGCTTTAAATTGCACCGCCGCCCGGACCCTTCGAGGTCGCAGGTCGGCCGGCCAGCCCTATGAGGCGATGAGTTAAGCGACGCATCCGGCTTGCGCAAGAGACGGTGCGGCGCAGGCGGACGGTCGATTCCGGGCGCCGCTACGACAGCCGCAGCCTGCGGCGGCAGGCGTCTTTGCCCCAAATCACGCTCCGCGTTAATGAAAAGACGGCGCAAACTTTTGCGCTCTATGCTTCCCCGACTTGGCTCGCGCCTGGAGGTTGGAACCTTTAACGAATGGCTCCCCGGCGACAGACGCCCTTGATCTTCACGGCCGGCGGACCGGTCTCGCCGACGCCGACCTCCCCGGCGCCGCCGGACAACGCGCGGCCTGAGGCCGACCTGGCCGAGACTGAAGCCGCAGAGCCGGCGCGCGCCGCGGCCGCGGAAGCCGCCGGCGCCGAGCCGGGGCCGGCTGCGCAGGCGCCGCCCCAAAGCGCCGGATTGGCGATGCCGCTGCACGAGCCTGAGCAGACGCCGGCGCCGAAGACCGCCGTCGCCGCCGCGACGAGCGCGCCGCTCGCGCCGGCGCTGGCGCCGGGCGCGATCGTCAGCCGGCTGGCGGAACCCGAACCCAGCAAGACCGGGATCTACATCACCGCGGCCATCGCCTGCGCGCTCTGGGCCGGCGCGGTCGGCGCGTTCGCCTTCGGCTACATCTCCAAGAGCGGCCTGGCGCTGGCCCCGCTCACCGTCGTCTTCCTGACCCTGCTGGCGATCGCGCCGATGGGCCTGATCCTGGCCGGCGCCTACGTGGTCGCCCAGGCCCGCACGCTCACCGCCGAGGCGCGCCGCGCCAAGCGGCTCACCGACGAGCTGATCGGCCCGACCGCGCTGGCGGCCGCGCAGACCGGCGCGGTGGTCGAGGCGATGCGCGGCCAGATCGCCACCGCCACCGAGGTCGCCAACCAGGCGCGCGAGCACCTGACCGCGCTGCGCCAGGCGCTGGCCATGGAGACCGAGCGGCTGGCCGAGGCCACCTCGCACGCCTCGCGCACCGCGGTCGGCCTCGTCGAAACGCTGAGCCGCGAGCGCGGCGAGCTCAACACGCTGGCGCTGACATTGGATGCGCGCTCGGCCGCCGTCACCGACGCGATCAACCGACAGGCCCACATGGTGGCCGAGGCCTCCGACCTCGCCGAGACGCAGCTGCGCGAGGCGGAGGCCGCGCTGGCCGCCCGCGCGGCCGATCTCGCCGCGGCGGCCGGCGAGGCCGTCGACGCCTCGCGGGTCGCCACCGAGGACCTCGGCCGCCAGGTTGGCCGCCTGGAAACCGCCAGCGGCGGCGTCGGCGACCAGATGCGCGCGCTGGAGGACGGGCTGACGCAGCAGCGCGCCGCGCTGGTCACCGTCGCCCACGCGCTGCGCGCCGAGCAGGAGGACTTCGCGACGCTGGCCGAGAGCCGCACCGCGCAGCTCGCCGAGTTCGTCGCCTCGGCCCGCAAGGACGTCACCGACCTCAACGAGGCGACCACGATCGGCGCCGGCGCGCTGAGCGAACTGATCAACGCGGCGGGCGGCAAGTTCCGGGAACTGGCGCAAGCCGCCGGCGCCGAGCGCGACGCCTTCGCCAAGTCGGCCGAGGGCACGCTGAAGGACCTCTCCGAGGCGGGGGCGCGCGAGCGCGAGCACCTGGAATCGGCGATGCGCTCGACCATCGACGCGCTGTCGGCCGCCGCGGTCGAGGCGCGCGAGGCCGCCGACGTGCACGCCGAGGCGGCGCGGGCGCGGGTCGACCTGCTCAACGAGGCGGCGTTCACCGCCGGCCAGAAGGCCGACCAGGTGTTCGACAACCGGCTCGACCAGGCGCGCGGGCTGATCGAGCAATCGGCGCGGCTGGTGGAGGAAGCGGGCGACACGGCGGTGAAGCGCCTGGAGACGCAGGTCGCCGCTGCGCGGACCTCGCTCGACGGCCTCAACGCCATGATGGACGAGGTGACGGCGCGCGCGGCGCGGCTGCCGGCCGAGACCGGCGCGAAGGCCGACGAGATCCGCACCGCCGTGCAGCAGGGGCTCGACGAGCTGCTGGCGTCGGCCCGCAAGGCCGCCGAGGAGACGCAGGCGATCGACCAGGCGTTCCAGGAGCGGGTGCGGCGCAACTACGAGATGCTCAGCGAGGCGGTCCAGCTGATGGGCGTCGTCGCGCAGGGTGGGCAGGGCGCCTCGGTGCTGCAGCGCGCCTCGCCGGCCGACCGCGCCCGAAGCCGCGTCGCTGCCGCGCAGACCCAGCGCGAGGCGGCGCATCGCGAGGCGCCGCCCCCGGCTCAGCCCGAGGCCAAGGCCCCCGAAGTCGCGGCGCCGTCCGACCCGCAGCTGCGCGGCCGCCTGAAGCTGACGCCGACCGCGACCGACGACGAGTTCAAGGCGGCCTTCGACGCTGCCGGCGGCCGGGCCACGGCCGATGAAGGTGGGTGGACGTGGAAGGAGCTGCTCAACACGCTCGGCGACAGCGAGGCTGGCGCGCCGGAAGGCGCCGCCGGGGGCGACGCGACCGCGCCGGTCGATCTCCAGCGGCTGGGCGAGCTGATGTTCAACGAGATCGAGGGGATGGCGATCGATCCCAGCGCGCTGCTGTCGCGCGGCCGCATCGAGGAGATCGCCGCGGCGGTCCAGACCGGCGACGCCGCCGGCGCGCGCGAGGTGGTGCGCACGCTGGCCCCGGCCGCGATCCGCCGCATCGCGCGCCGCATGCTGTCCGACTCGACCTTCCGGGCACGCGTCCAGACGCTGATCGAGGGCTACCGCGGCGTGGTCGCGGCCGCCGTGCAGCGCGACAAGCAGGGCTACGAAGCCGCCGCCGCCCTCGCCACCAAACCTGGCCGCGCCTACCTGCTGCTCGACGCCGCCGCGTCAGGGCAGGGCGTGGGGTAGCGCTCCTCCACCGCACCGCAGAGTGCGGGGGAGGTGGCTCGGCGTGCGCAGCACGACGAGACGGAGGGGGCGCGAGGCAGCGTCAAACGAAAGCCGGCAGGCGCGGAGAACTCGGCCTTGCGCCCCCTCCGTCAGCCCGCTTCGCGGTCTGCCACCTCCCCCGTTGTCTTCGCGACGGTGGAGGAGCGAGCGTTCAAGCCACCGCCCTGAACCGCAGCGGCATGCTCTTCGGGCCCGAGATGAAGTTCGAGGGCAGCCACTCGACCGCGCCGGCCAGCTCGAAGCCGTCGAGCCGGGTCAGTACTTCGCGGAACATCGCGTCGATCTCGATGCGGGCGATGTGCTGGCCGAGGCAGACGTGCGGGCCGGCGCCGAAGGCGAGGTGACTCTCGATCGGGCGGGCGAGGTCGAGCTGGTCGGGGTTTTCGAAGTGGGCCGGGTCGCGGTTGGCCGAGCCGAAGTACATCACCACCTTGTCGCCGGCCTTGATGGACGCGCCGTTCAGCTCGGCGTCCTTCTTGGCGGTGCGGCGCATGTAGATCACCGGCGTCGTCCAGCGCAGCAGCTCCTCGCGGGCGGCGGGCAGGCGCGCGTCGATGTCCGCCTTCAGCCAGGCGAGCTTGGCCGGCTCCTCCATCAGCGCCAGGAGGCCGCCGGCCAAGAGGTTGCGGGTGGTGTCGCCGCCGGCGTCGACCAGCAGCAGGAAGAACAGCAGGAACTCCATGTCGTCGAGCCGGCGCCCGTCCACCTCGGCGGCGAGCAGCTTGGAGGCGAGGTCGTCGGCCGGCCGGGCGCGCTTCTCGGCGATCACGCCGGTGGCGTACTCGAACATCTTGCTGACGGCCTGACCGCCGGCGCCCGGAGCCTGCGCCTCGGGTGCGGTGTGGATGATCTCGGTCAGCTTGTAGAGCTCGCGCCCGTCGTCCAGCGGCAGGCCCATCAGCTCGGCGATGACGAACGAGGGCATCTCGCCGGCGACGTCGGCCACGAAGTCGCACTCGCCCTTCACCGCCACCGCGTCGACGATCTGCCTGGCGAGCGCGGCAATCCGCTCGCCGCGCAGCTTCGCCGACGGCAGCGTGAACTCGCCGCGGATCAGCTTGCGGAAGCCTGCGTGCTCGGGCGGGTCCATCATCAGCATCATCTTGTACGGACCGAAGCCGCCGCCGACCTCGCTCAGCGGGTCGTTGATCATGATGGTGGGCTCGCTCGAGTAGGTCTGGAAGTCGCGGTCAACCGTCCAGACGTCCTCGTATCGGGTCACCGCCCAGAAGCCGCGGCCATTGGGCTCCTCGTGCCAGTAGACCGGGGCGTTCTCGCGCAGCCAGCGGTACTGGTCGTGCGGCTGGCCGGCGGCGAAGCTGGAGGGGGAAAGCAGGTCGATGTGCATGGGGCGCCTCTCTTGCCCCCATGCTACGGCGCCGCAGGGCTCGGCGGCCAGAATCACCCAGCGTCAACCGAGGCGCGCCGCAGGTAAATTCCTTAACGCAACCTGAATGTTGCGGGGTGACAAGGGCCAGTGTGACTTTTTGCCCGTCGCCCCAGATATCGCCATTATTCGCCCGGACGCTTAAATTCTCTTTCGGCGTGTACAGGGACTTTCGCTTTGCGAAGCCTGGATAGAATTGACCTGCCGGCGCGGCTCGCGCCGGTGATGCCGATCTGGGTCGGCGAGGTGCTCACGGCGCTGGTGTGCCTGGCCGTGGCGGCGACCGTCCGTATCCTGATCGATGCGATCTCGCCCGGCGTCGGGCCGTTCGTGCTGCTGTTCCCCGCTGCGCTGGTGGCGACGCTGGTCGGCGGCTGGCGCTGCGGCGCGCTGACCTTCGCGGTGGCCGAGTTCTGGGCCTGGTACTACGTGCTGGCGCCCATCGGCCTCACCTTCAAGGGCGAGGCGCAGCCGGCCAACCTGCTGCTGATCCTCGGCGCCGGCATGGCGATGGTCGCCGCCGCGCAACTCTTCCGGGCTGGCACGCGGCGCGAAGCGCGCGAGCGCCAGACCAAGCTCGCCGAGCGCGACCTGATGCTGCGCGAGCTCGACCACCGGATGAAGAACAACTTCCAGACGGTCGCCAGCCTCCTGCGCCTGCAGCTGCGGCGCACCACGGACGAGCCGGCGCAGAACGCGCTGCAGGAGGCGCTGAACCGTGTACTGAGCATCTCCGAGGCGCACCGCAATCTCTACGCCGCCGGCCACGACCTCAGCCGCGTCGACATGGCGGTCTACCTGGGCGACCTGTGCGCCAACCTGGCCAACGCGCTGCTGCTGGGCGAGATGGTGCGGCTGGAGTGCAGCGTCGAGCACGGCGCGCTGGAGCGTGACCGTGCCGTGGCGGTGGGGCTGATCGTCAACGAGCTGGTCACCAACGCCGCCAAGCACGCCTTCAACGACGGCAAGCCCGGCGAAATTCGGGTCGCCTTCGGCAAGGCGCCGGAAGGCTACCGGCTGACCGTCGAGGACAACGGCCGCGGGCTGCCCGCCGACTATGCAACGCGCGGTCCCGGCCTCGGCCGTGGGCTGGTGGAAGCCTTCACCCGCCAGGCCGGCGGCTCGCTGAGGGTCGGCAAGGGCCCCGGCGCCCGCTTCGAGGTCGACCTGGCGGTTTAGGGCCGCCGCCGTCACCGCAAGCGGATCGGCACCGAGATCATGAAGGTGTAGTCGGGTGCGTCGCGGGTGAGGCCGACGCCGAGCGACAGGTCGACCAGCACCCGCGAGCTCAGCACCTGGTCGATGCCGAAGAGGGCGAGGGCGGCGACGCCGTTGCCGCCGGGGATCGCCTTGCCGTCTACCCGCGTGTCCTGCTTGAACTGCTGGTCGAAGCCGAAGCTGAGCGAGGTGTCGGGGCTGACCGCCAGCAGGCCGCCGAGCTGCCAGTCGACGTTGTCGCCGGTGTGCACCTCGCCGATCGCTTCGCGGTAGGGGAGGTTGGCGCTGTAGGAGACGGTCGAATACAGCACCAGCGGGTCGACCGTCTTCAGCGCCGTCAGCCGGCCGGTGATCTGGGTGGTGCCGAGGCCGCTGGCGACCGCCGAGATCGAGGTCCGGTAGGGATCCGAGCCGGTCGGGAAGCGCCCGCTGACCGCGCCGATCAGGTCTGGCCGCCAGCCGCTCTCGGTGAGGAACTGGTGGCTGAGCTCGACCGCCACGTCGCCGAGCCCGGCGGCCTGGTGGGCGACCGTGGTGCCGTCGCCGAGCGCCGAGTCCTCGCGCCGCCAGTCGACCGGCACGCTCACCTGCAGCTGGCTGCTCCAGGGCAGGCCGACGCGGGCGGTGAACGCGCCCTCGATGGCGTCGTCGCGCTGGCGCTGGTCGTCGACCGTGGCGATGCCTTCCGGCGTCTGCACCAGCACCAGCCCCTGGGTCTGGGTGAAGCTGTAGGCGACGCTCGGGGAGACCTCGACCGACCACTTCGGCAACAGCTGCAGCCCGCGCTCCACCAGCCCGCGCGAGAGCGCCCGCAGCTGCTCGTCGTCGCCGCCGATGCTGGCGGTCTGGGCTGCAGCCTGGGTCGCCGCCCGCGAGCCCGCAGCCTGAACGATACCCGGCTGTCCGCCGCGCGCGGCCGCTCCGGCAGTCGCCACCGGTGCGCCGGCCTCCAGCGCCGCGACGCGCTTCTCGAGCGCCGCGATCTCGGCGTCGCGCGCCCTGAGCGCCGCCTCCAGCTCCTCGCGGGTCAGCGGTCGCGACGCCGGCGCGTTCGCCGCCGCGTCCGTTGTCTGCGCCAGCGCCGGATGCGCCGCGGCCAGCGCCGCGGCCGCCGCCAGGGGGAAGATCGCGGCTTGTCTCATGGAGCTCATGGAGCGGTCCCCGTCGGGTTCTGGGTGATCGGCATGCGCGGCCCGCTGATCGCCTGGCGCCTGGCCTGCAGGCCGGGCGTCAGGAACAGCTCTGCCGGCGCGCCCATGCGGTTGGGCGCGCGTGGATTCCTGGGGTCAAAGACGATGAAGCCGACCCCGTGCGCCCAGGCGGCGCGGAAGGCGTCCTCGCTCATCGTGCGGTTGCCGAACGCCGGATCGGCGATCAGCACCCGCCCGTCCCGCCGGCCCCGGTAGACGACGAAATGCGGCAGGCCGTGCGCGCTGATCGGCGTGATCGCCGGCGCCAGCGGATCGAGGTCGTCGAGGGTCATGTCCTGGTAAGCGGCGACGGCGTAGCCGTGCGTGGCCGCGTAGGCCTTCAGGTCGAGCAGCGAGAAGCCGAGCCGCTGGCGCACCAGCGTCGGGCTGGTGTGCCGCAGCATGGCGAGCGCCACCTCGCGTTCGCTGACCGGATCGTTCAACTGGTAGGTCAGCACCGTGGCGATCGCCGCGGCGCCGCAGGAAAGGTCCCACTGCTGGCGCACCACCTGCTCGTCGCGGATCTCCAGCATCGAGCGGACGACGCGCGCCTGGCCGACCGGCGCGAGGCACGTCAACGCCACGGGCACGGCGACGGCGGCCATGAGGGCCGCCGTCGCGCACCAGCTGGCCGGCGCGGTTGCGGCGCGCCGGCGCTGGTCAGGCGCCGCTGTCACGGGGCGAGGGCGTGTTCAATGACCCCGCATCACGTGCGCCTGGAAGGCCCAGGAGGCCCTGGCGTTGGCCGGCAGGACGACGCCCACCAGGCCGTGGTTCTCGTCGTCCGGCCCGGACGAGAAGATCACCGAGCCGTCGGGGCCGTTGCGCAGCGCCCAGAGCCCGTCGATGGTCACCGGCGCGCCGCCCGGCGAGGTCACCGGGCCGAGGAACTTGCCGGTGTTCGGGTCGAAGGCGTTGATCGTGCCGTCGCCGAAGTTGCCGACCAGCAGCGCGCCGGCGAGCTTGCCGAACGACTTGGGCGCGATCGAGAGGCCCCACGGCGCGTTCAGCGGTCCTTGCGAGACCAGCGTCGCGAGCTTCTGGCCGGACAGGGTGAAGACGTCGACGAAGCCGAGGCCGGCGCCGTGCACCTCGTCGAGGCCGCCGGAGCTGAGGGCGAAGGTGACGTAGAGCTTGCCGTTCAGCACCTGCACGTTGAAGGGCGAGTAGCCGGCCGGCAGCGACGGGTCGGTGAACGAACCCATCTGCTGGAACTGGCCGTTGAACATCTCGACCTTGCCCTGCGTGAAATCGGCCGCGTAGAGCGTCTGCGCCGTGGGGGTCACGCCGGGCGTCTTGCCCATCCCCATGTTCTGGCCTTGCTGGTCGCCCATCCCGTGGCCTCGGCCCGGGCCGGAGCCGCCGCCGACGTCCGGGGAGATCGCCAGGCCCTTGAACGCCGCGCCGCTCATCGACTGGTCGACGGCGGTGAACGCGGTTCCCAGGGCGACGCCGGGCGACCAGCCCGCAATGGTGCCGTTCTCCGTGTCGAACAGGAACAGGCTGTGGCCAGTCTTGCCGCCGCCGCTGACGTTGAAGTCCGTTCCGTTCAAGCTGGTGAAGACCGTGCCGGTCGGCGCACCCGTCGCCCCGCCCGCTCCCGGGATCGTCACGTTGAGCGGGATCTTTGCGAAGGTGTTGAAATTGTAGAGAGTCGACATGCCAGACCCGTTGTCGGCGACCCACAACGGACCACCGGCCGGCGCCTCCGCCAGGCCCCACGAGTTGACGAGCAGCGGGTCGGGCGGATTGGCCCCCTGGGTGGTGGTGTCCGAGATCTCGCCCATCACGATGAAGTTGGTCCCCGCCACGATCTGGCTGAGCTGGGCGTCGCTGAGGGGTTTGGGCGCGGCCCAGGCGCTCGTGGTGAGGGCGCTGGTGGCGAGCGCGCTGGAGGCAAGCAGGGCGAGCACCGAGGCTACGGCTGCGGTCTTCATGTATGTCTCTCCTTCGACCTTGCAGGGGCGCCGAAGGAGGTCGTGCTGGCCCCGCCAGCTTCCCGCCTGCGACGCGCTCTACGCCGCGCGCGCCGGGCCCCCCGGACCGTTGCGTCGATGGAATCGAGCGCCCGTTGATGCCGGCCGGCGGTCAAACGGTTCAAAGCCGAAGCAGTGTTTCTGAGCCGCGACTTGCGGTTTTGAACCTTTCGAGCGCGAGCCGGAATCAAGCGTGCGGAGGGGCGTGCAGTCCGAGCGCGCGTTCATGCAGTCTGGTCTTCCGACCGAGCGAAGCCCTGGCCATCCCGGCCGCAGGGGCCGCGCGCCGAGCTTCGCCATTCGCCACACGTCCGCCGCGCTTTCGGCCGATGAGAGAACGGCGTTCTCCCGGCGAGCTCGGGGCGTCACCGGCCGCCGAGGGTGAACCAGATGCGGGCAGGGACCATGCTCGGCAGGCAGCACCCGTCGCCGGCCGGCGCCGAAACGGCGCGCGACA
>Ga0134126_10010520_pt1 | contig 11656 bp, 12 predicted proteins | sample KB31752_FD_96881 | JGI IMG/M metagenome (GOLD analysis project Ga0134126, IMG submission 96881) | Terrestrial soil microbial communities with excess Nitrogen fertilizer from Kellogg Biological Station, Michigan, USA - KB3-175-2 | ecosystem: Environmental > Terrestrial > Soil > Unclassified ...
AAGATCGTCGGGCCCGGCAATGCCTATGTCGCCGCCGCCAAACGCCTGGTGTTCGGCAAGGTCGGCATCGACATGATCGCAGGCCCCTCGGAAGTGCTCGTGATCGCCGACGACGGCGCCAATGCCTCCTGGATCGCCGCCGATCTCCTCGCGCAGGCCGAGCACGACGAGAGCGCGCAATCGATCCTGATCACCGATTCCAGGCGGCTCGCCGATGACGTCGCCGCGGCCGTGGAAGCGCAGTTGAAGACACTGCCGCGGGCAAAGATCGCCGGCGCCTCGTGGCGGGATTTCGGCGCGATCATCCTCGTCAGGAACCTTGCCGAGGCCGCGCCGCTGGCGGACGCCATCGCGGCCGAGCATCTGGAGATCATGACCGCGGATGCGGAAGGCTTCTCGAAGCAGATCCGCAATGCCGGCGCCATCTTTCTGGGCGCGCATACGCCGGAGGCAATCGGCGACTATGTCGGCGGCTCCAACCATGTGCTGCCGACCGCGCGTTCGGCGCGATTCTCTTCCGGTCTCGGCGTGCTCGACTTCATGAAGCGGACCTCGATCCTCAAATGCGGGCCCGAGCAATTGCGCGCGCTTGGACCCGCTGCGATGACGCTCGGAAAAGCGGAGGGACTGGAAGCCCATTCGCGATCGGTGGGACTGCGCCTCAACCTCTCATGACCAAGCCGCCCGCCCAGGACCATCCCGACAATCGCATCGTCGCGGTGACGCTCGACGAAGAGTCGATCGGGCGCTCGGGACCCGACATCGAGCATGAGCGCGCGATTGCGATCTACGACCTGATCGAGCAGAACCTGTTTGCGCCTGACGGCCACGAGGGCGGCGGCCCGTTCACGCTGCACATCGGCATCACCGGCAACCGGCTGATGTTCGACATCCGCCGCGAGGACGGTTCGGCTTTGGTGGCGCATCTGTTGTCGCTGACGCCGTTCCGCCGCATCGTCAAAGACTATTTCATGATCTGCGACAGCTACTACCAGGCGATCCGCACCGCGACGCCGGACAAGATCGAGGCGATCGACATGGGCCGCCGCGGCATCCATGACGAGGGCTCGCGCACGTTGCAGGAGCGGCTGAAGGGCAAGGTGCGGGTCGATTTCGAGACTGCGCGGCGGCTGTTCACGCTGATCACCGTCCTGCATTGGAAGGGATAACGCGCATGATCCCGAAAAGTGGGAACCGGTTTTCGGATCAGATCATGCGCCAAGCAACGCACATGATCCCGAAAAGTGGGAACCGGTTTTCGGACCAGATCATGCGCCAATCAAAAAGAGCGTAAGCGCATGGCGCCGCGCGCGCGCAATCCGCAGTCCGTGCTGTTTGCCTGCGGACAGAACAGCGTGCGCTCGCCGATGGCCGCAAGCCTGCTGCAGCAGATGTTCCGGCAAGCGCTGTACGTGAAATCCGCCGGCGTCAGGAGGGGCGAACTCGACCCGTTCGCGGTCGCCGTCATGGCCGAGCTCGGCCAGGACATCTCAACCCACAAGCCAATCACATTTGAGGAGCTGGAGGACTGGGAAGGGCTCAATTTCGACCTGATCATCACGCTGTCGCCGGAAGCGCATCATAAGGCGCTGGAGCTGACGCGGACGCTTGCCGCCGAGGTCGAATACTGGCCGACGCTTGATCCGACCAGGACCGACGGCAGCCGCGAGCAGAAGCTCGCCGCCTACCGCGAGGTCTGCGATACGCTCTCCATGCGCATCCGCAAGCGCTTTGCCAAGGTTGGCGCGGCGAGCGGCTAACGCATGATCCTGAAAAGTGTGCAGCGGTTGCAGCCCCAGTGGGTTGTGAAAGCCCACACCTTCCGATACGTTCCGCGCCGAATCCGCCTCCAGAATCCCGCCAAATCGCCCAATGCTAGGCCGTCCCAAATTCGTTCTTGCTTCCGGTTCACCGCGCCGGCTGTCGCTGCTCAATCAGGCCGGCATCGAGCCGGATGCGCTGCGTCCGGCCGACGTCGACGAGACGCCGAGACGGGGTGAGCTGCCACGCGCCTGCGCCAACCGCCTGGCGCGCGCCAAGGCCGACGCTGCGCTGAAATCCGTTCATCTCGACGACGAGCTGCGCGGCTCCTTCATCCTCGCCGCCGACACGGTGGTCGCGGTCGGTCGCCGCATCCTGCCCAAGGCCAATCTGGTTGACGAGGCCTCGCAGTGCCTGCGCCTGCTCTCGGGCCGCAATCATCGCGTCTATACCGCGATCTGCCTCGTCACCCCGCGCGAGGCGTTCCGCCAGCGCCTGGTCGAAACCCGCGTGCGCTTCAAGCGGCTCTCCGAGGACGACATCCAAGCCTATATCGGCTCGGGCGAATGGCGCGGCAAGGCCGGCGGCTATGCGGTGCAGGGCATCGCCGGCTCCTTCGTCGTCAAGATGGTCGGCTCCTACACCAACGTGGTGGGACTGCCGCTCTATGAGGCGGTGACGCTGCTCGGCGGGGAGGGCTTTCCGATCCGCTTCGGCTGGCTCAATGCCGTCGCGGCCTGAAAAGCCCAAGGCCGAAACCGAAAAGCCCGAACCCGGCAAGGGCGAAGGCGGCAAGGGCGAGCGCAAGCCTCGCCGCTGCCCGATCTGCGGCCGTCCGGCCGCGCAAGCGACCCGGCCGTTCTGCTCGGCGCGCTGCCGCGACGTCGATCTCAACCGCTGGCTTTCCGGTATCTACATCGTTCCCGGCTCCGAGAACGACGAGGAGGACGAGAAATAGGGCTGAGTCCGCAAGCATTTGCGGCGCGAGGAGGACGGGTAGACAGCGGCGGCGGACCCCACTATAACCCGCCGGCCCGCCGGTCCTTCGGGCGGCGCGGCATGCCCAGGTAGCTCAGTTGGTAGAGCATGCGACTGAAAATCGCAGTGTCGGTGGTTCAATTCCGCCCCTGGGCACCAGCAATTCGACCTGCCAAATGTCGGTGGGTCGATTCCAGATCTCACGCCACATGATGCGCTATGGAACGCGGTGAACAACCGCGACCGACTCTCACCTGGGTAGGAATCTGGGTAGCGACGCACTCCTCAATATCGTCCCGTCTGCCGCCGATCCCCAACAAGAGCCGGATGTCGCGCCGGATACGCCGCGGCTGCTGCCGTGCCCATGTCCCCGCTGTGGCGCGCGCATGATCGTCATCGAGACCTTCGCACGCGGCTGCGCGCCGAGCTGGCCGCCAACACCGAGCAGGATCGACACCTCATGAGCCAGACCTACTGTGAGCGTTGCGGCTTTCCCGGTCCGATGCGCTGGCTCCACGCCGGCGGCGATCTCTCTCGACCAAATAGCATCCATCAGTGCGCAGATCGCGCCTTGATGCGCTCCGATCAACCGCCAAAATGCCTACTGCACTCTGCGGACCTCCTGTCCGTGCAGAAACGCAGGTCGAATCCTGCTGGCATCACGTCTATCATCGAGATCGGCGCCAGCATCAAATCCCCATAGCACTCGCTGCCGGGCCGGCGCCTGCTTCCCGCGACTTCGTGCCTTGGCGCTTTTTGGACGCCGCTCAGGTGAGCGTGCGGACCCTCCTCGTTGCCGGCGTCCAAAAACCTGCACAATTCCGGACTCATGCACCGCAGCAAGCTAGAATTATCCGATTACTTCGTCGGCGAGCGCGAGAATTTTGGACGGAATTTCCAGTCCGAGCGAGTTCGCGGTCTTGCGATTGATAACTAGATTAAACTTGGTTGGCTGCAGGACCGGCAGATCGGCAGGTTTGGCACCTTTGAGAATCCGGCCGGTGTAGACACCTGCCTGACGATGGACGTCGAGAAGGTCGGCTCCGTAACTCATCAAGCCCCCGGCCAACGGGAAATCACGAAACGCATAGCTGGCCGGGATCGCATGTTGTGCAGCGAGTGCCACCAGTCGAGCACGCCGACTGGTGTAGAACGGGTCGGCAATTACAAATAGCGCGGCAGCTTGATGTTGTATGACTTCCGCGAAGGCCGCATCGAAGTCGCGCTCGCTGCCGGCATTTACGACATAAATCAGTTGTCCTGTAGCGCGGGCTGCCTCTTGAACCTCTCTCAGTACCGCTTCGTTGTTGGGGTCGGTCGGATTTATGAGCACGGCGATCGTGCTCCCCGTCGGGAGCAACTCGCGCAAAAGCTCCAGCCGCTTCGCAGTCACCACGGGGGAGAAGTTGATCGCGCCGGTCGCATTTCCACCGGGGCGAGCGAGGCTGGCGACGAGACCATATTTCACCGGATCGCCACCGCCCGTAAAGACGATCGGAATGGTCGAAGTTGCCGCCTTGGCTACGACCGCCGGATGCAAGCCGCCTGTCGCAACGATAACCGCCACCTGACGACTGACGAGGTCGGCGACCAGTGATCGCAATCGATCCTCCTGTCCCTCGGCCCAGCGGAATTGAAAAGCGACGTTGCGACCTTCAACATAGCCCGTTTCACTCAGGCCATGCTGAAAGGCCCCGACGAACGGCGCGAACCCAACGGATGTACCGCTGCTGAGATATCCCACCACCGGCATCGCTGGCAGCTGCGCGCGTGCCGCCAGTGGCCACGCCGCGATGGTTCCGGACAGGACATTGATGAAGTCGCGGCGCCGCATGAGACTACCTAGCTCGACCGACGAAGCTTACCACACCAGCGCGAAATGTCGCCTGTGGGGTCCCAAACTCGGAAATCGGGTCCGCCGCCTCCTAGCTCAGGCCTTCCCCCAAAATCCCATGTGTACGCGGCGAGCGCCTTGTTCAGCTCAAGGCAAGCGGCGACATTGTTGCTGCGGTTATGGTATCGGAATGAGCAGCCCTGCGGTCAAGTTAAGGGATTTTTCGTGCCCGCTGCTAAACGAGTAGCTGTAGGTCGGCTCCAAGAACCCTCCATATTTTCGATCCGGGGTTGGCCAGAACATGAAGTCGGCCGCCAGCTCGGCACCGATTTTTGTTTCTTGCGGCGAGAAGCTCCACTGCGGCCCGACACCGATCATGAATTCAACCTTGTCGGAAAGCGTGAATGGCTTTTTAAAATATGAGGTCTGTATCCCACTCAGTACGGCCGTGGCTGAACATGGGCGCGACGCCAGCCTCTATCTCAAGCCAATCCTGATGGGGGTGAACTCAACGGCGGCCGATGGGCCAAAACTTGACGCACCGGCAAGAATCCATTCGCCAGCACTGCCAAGTTCGATGATCGCAGTTGGCTCCCTTTCGCCTGCTTCGGCGCTTTTGCTGGAAAGCAACAGCACGGCAATCAGCAACAGCAGCAGTCGTTGCCAGACCATGCTTCGCGCCCCTCTTTGATCAAGAACCACACGATTGCCAGTGAGCCGACACCATCGATCCACCATGCGCCGGTCAGCCATTGGGCAGCGAGACTGATAACCACGACAAAGGACAGCCATCCGCAGGTCACGGCTTCCATAGCGTCCGCGCGCAACGCACGGCTTCCAATCTTTTCAGCAATCTCGATCTTGCGGCGGGCCAAGAATCGCATGGCCGGAATCGCGAGCAACGCGACGATAAGTCCCGGCCACGAAAATGCTTCTCTACTACCCGTCCACAGTCGCGATAGAGAGGCAATGCAGATGTAGGCCGCCAGCGCGAATAGCAAACCGCCACCAACACGACTGGCAACGTGCTCGGCGCGTTCGGAGAACTTCTGCCCATGCCGAAGCTCGACTGATAGTCGCCACATGAGCACACCTGCCGACGCCAACTCGATGAGACTGTCCAGACCGAAAGCCAGCACGACAAGACTGCCAGCTAAGATGCCGGCGTAAATGGAAACGACGGCTTCAATTGTCATCCATCCAATCGTCAGCCACTCCAGCCGGAATGCTTCGCGTATGAGCGCAAGCCGGTCCGGACGCGGCGGAAGAACCAAGGGGGTCGGCGCGCAACATTCTGTCATGTCATCAATATAGAGGAGCTGAGTGCCGATGTCAGCTCGGGGTCAAACTCGACAAACTCTAATACGTCTGCTTTCGGTCGGATACTTGTCGAGCTGGTCCTGTACGGTCTCGCCGGCGTCCGGGGCGACCGCTGCAACGTAGACGAGGCCGAGCACGCGCTCATCGGCGCCCGCGGCCGTGATGGTCGCTCCGCCATAGGAATGGCCGACGAGGAGGACCGGGCTGCCGATACGATTGAGTGTGCGCTTAACCGCCGCCAAGTCCTCTTCGAAAGAGTCCAGGCCATATTGAGCGGCGATTACTTCGTAGCCATCGGCCCGCAATGCAGGAATGACTCTGCTGAAGCAAGAGCCATCGGCCCAAATGCCGTGGCAAAAGACGATCGTTGGCTTGGCGTTCGTGGACATTCACCCTCCTTGTCATGATTGCAGAACGCAGGATAGGCGAAGTGGCCGGGATTTTTTCGTGATCGCACGTTCGTGTGGCATCGAATGATGGGCCGTCCGATTAGCCAGAATAGGCAGCATCTCACAATTCAAACCATTTGATGGCAACGATTAAGGGCACCTTAATAAGATTATGTCTTAAATTATCCAACCCGGAGTTGACGCATGCACGGAGCAGGAAATTCGGGCGACCGGCGCCCACTGGCGTTCGTACTCGACGACGACAAGGCCGTGGCAACTGTGATTGGCAAGCAACTAGCAATGCTGGGCATGGAGTCCTGGCAATTCGGCGAGCCAGGCAAATTTTTCGCGTCGCTTCGGGTGGTTCGACCGAAATTAGTCGTGCTTGATCTGGGGCTTGGCAAATCGGATGCTGTGGAGGTCCTCCAACAGCTCGATGGGCTGAAATTCCAGGGAAGAATCCTTCTTATCAGCGGTCGCGACCAACGCACGTTGAACGAAATCGAGAAAATCGGACGCTCGCGCGGGCTGCAAATGCTGCCGTCGCTTCAGAAACCCTTCCGCGCTATTGATCTAAAGCGTAGGTGCGAGCAGGAACCGGAGCCTGCGTCTAACTCTTCTCAGCCCTCGGCTATCCGTACGAAACGACCGATTGACCTTGCAGAAGCGCTTCGGGAGGGCTGGCTTGAAGTTTGGTATCAGGCAAAAATCAATCTCAAGTCGCTAACGGTCTCCGGCGCAGAGGCTCTGATCCGAGCAAATCATCCATTGCACGGGTTGGTCGCCCCTATAGATTTGTTGCCGCCGCCCGGTGACCCGCTTTATCGGCCTCTATCCCTTTTTGTATTGCGCACCGCAATGGAAGACTGGCGGCTATTCGCTCAGCGGGGATATCCTCTTAAATTGGCCATCAACGTCCCCGCATCGGTTCTCGGCGCGCCTGACTTTGTCGAGGAAGTTCGCAAAGCCATTCCCTATGATCAAAGCTTTCCCGGCTTATTGATAGAGATGACAGAGGACGAAGTTATCGCAAATCCCCGAGCGGTCAGCGAAGTCATGGCGCGGCTGAGGCTTTATAATACAACCATCTCCATTGACGATTTCGGAACGGCGCACGCGTCTTTGTCGCGCGTAAAAGACCTGCCCTTCAGTGAGATTAAGCTTGATCGCAATTTTGTGGCGGGTTGCGCCTCCGATCCCGTCAAATACGGACTTTGTCAAACCGTAGCCGATCTGGCCCATCGCTTTGAAGCCTCGACATGTGCGGAAGGCATTGAGACGATTGATGATCTAAAATGTCTTGTAAACCTCGGCTTTGACAGCGGACAAGGATACTTATTCGCGAAGCCAATGCCCAAGGTGGACTTTTTCAAGTCCTTATCTTTCCGAAAATTCGAGCGTTCGCCTGAACCTCAGCCAAGGCGTGCGAAAGGATGAGCCGTCCCGCCGGCACTGCAAATTCTTTTGGCCGTCCCTATCATGTCGACCTTCATTCTATCGCAAGGTGCCGGTTATCGTTGGATGTCCGCTACAAACATCAAACCCGATACCGCCAACCTGATCGCTGGTTGAGCTTCATCACCGATCGTTTAGAGTGCTGCTGCGCGGGTCACCTTAGACACAATTTGCCATTAGCTGCCGATATCATAACCGTTCATCGATGAGATAACGGCATCATGGAAAGACTACAAGACCTGCCATGAGCCTTGTTGCTGCCCTGATCTACTGGGTTATCATTTCGCTTTGGCTCGCCGTATTTGCCACAGTTGGCATGGCGTTCTTGCGTAATCCGCGAACCTTTGGTGCCGTGCGATTGTTGTTGTCGGTCATCGTCATCGACACAGTGCGGAACATCATCGAGAATTTGTATTTCGGCTTGTACTTCGGAGGTCAATACGGATTGTTTCCTGCGGCCATCGTTCGTGTGCTGGGCAATCCTGCCTATCTCATTATTCCGAAGGTGATGAACGTAGTGGCAGCATCCGCAGTGCTTGGGCTGCTTGTACTTCGATGGCTTCCGCAGGCGTCGAAAGAGCGCGACGACGCAGATGCCGATGCCCAGGAAAAGACGGCGGCTCTAAACCGAGAGGCGGAAGAGCGACGACGCTTATTCGAGACCTCGCTGGATTTGATTCTGGTCACCGATCGGACGGGTGTCCTTACGCGGGTAAGTCCAAGCTCCTTCGCAATTATGGGTTATCGTCCCGGGGAGATGATCGGACGCAGCGCCGCGGAATTTCTCTATGAGGCGGATCTGGAAGCAACCCGAAACGAAATGCGCCTTGCTCGCAAAGGTCAGCAGACGCGTAACTTCGAAACAAGGTACGTTCACAAGGAGGGACGAATAGTTCCCTTGAGCTGGTCGGGCGTTTGGTCCGAGCCGGAGCAAAAGCATTTCTTCTTTGGGCGGGATATGACCGAAAGAAATGCTGCCGAGAAGAATCTCGAGAGAGCCCGCGCGTTCTTTAATTCTATCACGGAAAGCCTGCCTGCGATGCTATTGGTGAGGACCGCCGCCGACGGGAAAGTTGTTCTAGCTAACTACGCTGCAGAAGAGCTGCTCGGATATGATCGCGACGAAATGATAGGAAAGAAGGTAACTGACCTTTTCTCGGAAGAGGATGCAAAAAGCATCTTAGGCCAGGACGAGAAAGCCCTGTTGATGGGCAGGGCCATTGAAGATGAATATGCGCTGACCACCCGCAAGCTGGGGGTTCGTCGTTTGCGAATGAAGGAATTTCCTCTTCGCGAAGAGCAAGGAATGACGCAATACATAGTGGCGTTCGCCGAGGATGTCACAGTTCAGCGCCAAACCGAAGATCAGCTCTTTCAGGCTCAGAAAATGGAAGCTATTGGACATTTGACGGGAGGTCTAGCACACGATTTTAATAACTTGCTGGCGGTCATAATCGGAAATTTGGATGTCATGTCCGACTTGGATTCGTTGACGCCTGAGCAGGCTGAGCTAAGTGCAGCAGCCTTGGAAGCCGCTTTAAGCGGAGCTGAGCTGACGCGCCGATTGCTCGCGTTCGCGAGGCGCCAGCCGTTGCAGCCTGAAGAAGTAGATGCAAATGAATTGGTCAATGGCATTACCAAGCTGCTGGGTCGTACCCTTGGAGAGGACATCAAAATCACGCTCGATCTGGATCCTGCGACAAAGCCGGTCTTCGTCGATCGAGTGCAACTGGAAACTGCTCTCACCAACCTCGCAAACAACGCCAGGGACGCTATGCCTGCTGGTGGTCAATTGATCATAGCGACCCGCAACGGATATTCGGATCGGGATTACATCGAGAAGCATCCGGAGGTTGATGTCGGGGAATACGTGGTAATCGAAGTCAGCGATACGGGGATTGGTATGTCTCCAGACGTGGCCGAGCGAATTTTCGAGCCGTTTTACACGACAAAGGGGGTCGGGAAGGGAACGGGATTAGGACTGAGCATGGTCTTCGGCTTCTTGAAACAATCGTCGGGCCATATCAATGTTTACAGTGAGCCCGGTCTTGGAACCACGTTCCGGCTATATCTGAAGCCATCGCTGTCAGGTCCACAAACGACCGTTGTAGCTGCGCCGCCATTGCAAGCCAATTACAGAAACGAGGAGACTGTACTTGTCGTCGAAGACAATTTGAGCCTGCGGACCGTCGTTGTGAGGCAGTTGGAGGCCATTGGGCTGCGCGTACTTGAGGCGGGAAACGCTCAAATTGGCCTAAATTTGCTGAGGGACGAACCTAAGATAGATCTGCTCTTTACGGATGTTGTGCTCCCAGGGGACATGGATGGCTATGCGCTCGCTCGCGCGGTGCATGAGAGCCATCCCCACACAGGGATCATAATGACCTCTGGCTTTCCGGGCATAAGGTTTAGCGAGACCGAGTTCGCCAAGAGTTTGCCGCTTCTCAGTAAACCTTACCGAAAGCAAGATCTAATTCGGATGGTGCGAGAGGCATTGGATGAACGATCGAGCGCAGATGCGAGCTGATCGGGCCCATAAGACAGTAAGGCGCCCTGCTTCACCATAAGGGCGGCAAACACCAGTGTCGGCATTCCCTGAGTCATCGCCAGGCGAGCGATCCGTTCCGCCTGAGTGAGCAGTAGGGCATCATTGTTAACGATGATTCCCATCTTCCCCGATTGCGATATGGCGGCAAATCCTGCCTCGAGTTCTTCCGCGGTCGTTATTTCCACGATCTGGGTCGCCAGCCCCAAACGGTCGGCTGCCGCCTTCGAACGCGGTGGCGAACCCAATTTGCTGTTGTGCGGTCAGTGGCCGACCACGCCACACCGGAACGCCGAAGACTGGATGCAAAGGCTTCAATATGAGTGTCATGATATCGAGTTCTCCTTTGCGCCAAACTACAGCGGCCTTCATTAGGAGGAATTACAGCAGAGATTCATTAAGGGCGAAACTAGGTTCGAGGGGTCAATTCTTGCAGAATGGATGTCCGCCTCAAGTTACCGGCCGCGCATCGGGCAGTTCCGACTGCTCGCTGCAATCTCCATACCGTTCTCAGCTTGGGTGTCAGCTGGGTAACAGGAGCAGGGTATTGGTATGTTCGGGCTTGTAGCGAGTCTCTCAACCCGAGAACGAATAGAGTGAGTATCTTCAACGACTTCGTTGCAAAAATGTTGCGGTATGTGGCGGCTTGTTCTGCTCTGAAGACTGGCTGAAAATCGCAGTGTCGGTGGTTCGATTCCGCCCCTGGGCACCATTGGCCTTTCCGGCCCAGTTCTTTCTCCTCCGCGCCCGTTCGCCGATCGGCAAGAACCCTCGTAAAATCAGCCGTTTCTTCGTATATTGACGCCCGGTACGGTTCGCGACCGTCTGGGGGCATCCGGCTTCTCCGGGTACACCGTGGGTACACTGGAAGGGCCGGGTACACTGGCTCGCCGCCCCATCGCGAGGGAGCGTTCCCATGGATGAACTGAGCGACACGAAAATCCGCAATGCGGCGCCGACGGACAAAGAATACGCGATAGCCGACGGCCAGGGCCTCAGCGTCGTGGTTCGGCCCAATGGGACCAAGCTGTGGCTCTACCGCTACCGCTACGGCGGCAAGCGCAAAAACATGTCTTTTGGCACCTTTCCCAGCGTCGGACTCAAGGCCGCGCGCGAAAAGCGCCACAACGCGGAAAAGCTGCTCGATCAGTGTCAAGATCCAGTCGCGGTGCGCCAGGCCAAGCGACAGGAAGACGAAAAGCTCAAGCACACCTTCCGGGCAGTCGGGGAAGAATGGGCGACGACGAAGCTCGAGAAGGAGAACAAGGCCAAGTCGACAATCAAGCGGGAACGCTGGAATCTCGCTCAGCTCAATCGTGAGATCGGCGACCGACCGCTTTGCGAGATCGCTCCACCGGAATTGCTGACAGCATT
>Ga0134126_10010523_pt1 | contig 11655 bp, 8 predicted proteins | sample KB31752_FD_96881 | JGI IMG/M metagenome (GOLD analysis project Ga0134126, IMG submission 96881) | Terrestrial soil microbial communities with excess Nitrogen fertilizer from Kellogg Biological Station, Michigan, USA - KB3-175-2 | ecosystem: Environmental > Terrestrial > Soil > Unclassified ...
CCGCATCATCGTCAATGAGCAGCACTGAGACCATGGCATCACCTTAAACCCTGAAAACTTCGGGAGTTAGTTAAGAACTGTCAAAATTCCAGCTGAAGGATTTTACAACTCATAACGTGAAAATGCTTGGGACAGGGTTAATACTAATGGCAGACCTTGACCTGGATACACGGGAAAGCGGCTGCCGCTCGGATTTTAAAAGGAGTTGACAGATGAACAAGAAGTTTTTCCTTGGCGTATCCGCAATCATACTGGTTGTGGCTGCCGGCATGGCCGGCACCGTGCTGGCCCAGGGGCCCGGCCGGAATTTCGGGCCCGGGTTTGGACACCATGGTGGTTGGATGCTGCGTCATATGACCAAGGAGTTGAACCTGACCGCGGACCAGCAGACCCAGATCAAAGGCATTTTGCAGACGGAAAAAGGCAAAATGCAGCCGATGATGCAGCAACTTCGGCAAAACCAGCAGGCGCAGGACGCGGCCATGAACGGTACGTTTGATGAGAACCAGGCACGGGCGTTCGCCAACAAGCAAACGCAGATTATGAGCGACCTGATTGTGGAGAAACAGCGCGTGAAGTCGCAAATCTATGCCGTGCTGACGCCGGAGCAGCGCCAGAAAGCGCAACAGCTTCTGCAGGAACGCCAACAGCGCCGGCAGCAGAAACATTCGCAACAACAGCAAGCAGCGCCTCCGGGCGACTAATCTCCTTCATTACTTCCCTCCTGAAAAGGTTAGGGGACGGTGCTTATGGCCGTCCCCGTTTTTTGTGTGCGACTGTGGTTCTTCTAAAGCGGTTGCGCCATGGCTGGGGCAGTTCTTACCTCAGCGGCTAAAGCCGATTGCTTCCTTGGCCCTGCCGCAGGGCCTAAAGGCCTGCTCCGCCTTGGCGATGCGATCGGCATGACCTTGATAGAAGGGCCACAACGGCTCTCAAAACTCTCCCTGTTAAAATTGAGACACGATGCCTACAGGCTCTGAAATTCGTGAGATGTTCCTGCGCTTCTTTGAAAGCAAAGGACATAAACGCGTGCATTCATCGTCGCTCGTGCCCGCCAATGATCCCACCCTGCTGTTTACGAACGCGGGGATGAACCAGTTTAAGGACGTGTTCCTGGGCGTGGAGAAACGGGAATATTCACGGGCGGCGACGTCGCAGAAGTGTGTCCGTGCCGGTGGCAAGCACAACGACCTCGAAAACGTCGGCTTCACCAAGCGTCACCACACTTTCTTCGAGATGCTGGGCAATTTCAGCTTTGGCGATTACTTCAAGCGAGAAGCCGTTGCGTATGCCTGGGAACTGGTGACGTCCAAAGACTGGTATGGCGTCCCAAAAGACCGGCTCTACTGCACCATCTTTGAGGGCGCAGAAGGTGTGCCGCGCGACGATGACGCGGAAAAATTCTGGCTGGAAGTAGGCGTTCCAAGGGAGCGCGTCTTTGCCATGGGCATGAAGGACAACTTCTGGTCCATGGGCGATACCGGGCCGTGTGGTCCGTGCAGCGAAATCCACTACGACATGGGGCCGGCGGCTTCCGATGAAGGCCATCCCGATTGCAAGTTTCCCTGCGAATGCGGCCGCTACGTAGAGATCTGGAACCTGGTTTTTATGCAGTTCGACCGCGACGCAGAAGGCACGCTGAACCCACTGCCAAAGCCGGCGGTTGATACCGGCATGGGGCTGGAGCGCCTTTCAGCCGTGCTGCAGGGCAAGCTCTCGAATTATGAAACCGACCTGTTTACTCCGTTGATCCAGGCGGCCGCGAAGGTAACCGGCGTGAACCTGGGCAGGGAACTGGCGGCGGAACGAGGCTCGAAATCGGCGGCTTCGCTGCGAGTGATTGCAGATCATGCCCGGGCAACAACCTTTCTGATCTCTGACGGCGTGCTGCCGGCGAATGAAGGGCGCGGCTATGTGCTGCGCAAGATCCTCCGCCGCGGTATTCGTCACGGACGGCTGCTCGGAGCCAACAAGCCGTTCATGCATGAGATGGTCTTTGCGGTTCGCGACCTGATGCAGGCCGCTTATCCGGAGCTGAATGAAACGGCTGAGCGCGTGGCCAAGGTTATCCATGAAGAAGAGCGCCGTTTTGCTCACACGCTGGATGCAGGACTCGCTCGCCTCGAAGCCGACCTGCAGGCGGTACGCCGCAATATGGCCGACGCGCAACGAATTGTCACCGCACAGGAAGCGCTGAGCGATTCCGGGGTGGGCCGGGCGCAGGTGGCACAGCACCGTTACCAGGTGGAGCGTGGCATGCGCTACCGCGGCGACCATGCGTTCAAGCTCTACGACACCTTTGGGCTGCCGTTTGACTTCATTATGGATGCCTGCCGCGATGCCGGCATTGCGCTGGATGTGGAAGGCTTCGAGCGCGCGATGGAGGCGCAACGCGAACGCGCGCGGGCTTCATGGAAAGGCGGCGCGAAACAGACCGCGTCGCCTGCGTATCGCGATCTGGCGAAGACGGTTTTTGAAGGTTACCGCACGACCGAATCAGACGATTGCGAAGTGATTGCCATCGTGAAAGATGGCCAGGGCGTGAAGCTGTTGAATACGGGCGAAGAGGGCGAAGTGGTGTTAGACCACACACCGTTCTATGCCGATTCCGGCGGCCAGGTAGGCGATATTGGCGTGTTCTATGACGAGCAACGCACGACGCTGGTCGCGGACGTGAACGGCTGTTATATGCCGGTGCAGGGCGTGCGGGCGCACAAGGTAAAAGCGCGCCAGCCGATCCATCTGGGAATGAAAGTGGATGCGGTGGTACATGCCGAGGTGCGGCAATCAACCATGCGCAACCACACGGCGACGCACCTGCTGCATGCGGGATTGCGGGAAATCCTGGGAAAACACGTGAAGCAGGCAGGATCGCTGGTGGATCCCGGGCACTTGCGCTTTGATTTTTCCCACTTCACCGGCGTGGCCGATGAAGAGCTGCAGGACGTTGAAGACCTGATCAACAAGGAAGTTCTCCGCAATATAAAGGTTGAGACCGTTGAAGACGTGCCCATTGAAGTAGCCATCGGCGAATACAAGGCCATGGCGCTGTTCGGCGAGAAATACGGCGAGCGGGTGCGGGTGATCAGGATCGGCGATTTCTCAACCGAGCTGTGCGGCGGCACGCATACAGGTGCAACGGGCGAGATCGGGCTGATTAAGATTTTGCGCGAAGAGAGCGTGTCGTCGGGCGTGCGGCGGGTGGAGGCGATTACGGGCGAGAGTTCGCTTGTCCACTTCCGCAAAGACCACCAGCTTGAAGGAGTGGTGTCATCGTTCATTCCACGCCAGACGAGTTCACCTGCCGAGGCGCTACGCACAGAGTTGGAGAAGAAGGAAGCCGAGATCCGCAAACTGCAGAAGGAACTGGAGCATCTGCGGATGAAATCGGCAGCCTCAACCATGGCCTCTGTGGATGAGAAGGTCAAAGACATTCTCGGAGTGAAGGTGCTGACGCATCGAGTCGATAACCTGGAGCGCGGGCAGATGCGCACGCTGGTGGATAATCTGCGCAACAAGCTCGGATCCGGCGTGGTGGTTTTGGGCTCGGCGCAGGATGGGAAAGTTGCGCTCATCGTTGGCGTGACAGCCGATCTGACAGCACGGGTGCAGGCGGGCAAGGTGATCAAGCCCGTGGCAGAGAAAGTCGGCGGCTCAGGTGGTGGCCGGCCCGATATGGCTGAGGCTGGCGGGAAAAATCCTGAGCATCTGGATGCAGCGTTGAGTGAGGCTTACGCGGCGGTGGAAGGGATGTTGAAGTAGGGTCGGACCTCAACCTTCGTAAGTGCCTTTAAGTGCGAGGACGAGGATAGGGGTCTAGAGAAACCTGTGGCACAGCCGCCCTCGGCTGTGCGTTTTTTCCCCTTTTTGTCTCATTTCTCAAATTACTACCACGAATCACAAGCCGTACCCGTGGCACGTGGTCGCTTCGTCGCTCAAACGAAGATTTGTCGTACAGATATTTCAGAATTGCAGGGTCTTGGATTGCAAAAGTTTTTTCGCACAGCCGAGGGCGGCTGTGCCACACAGTTCAAGGCTTCGTTTTTGAAATGAGTTTATCTTGTGCGAAATTTTTATTTCTCGGCTCCCGCGATACGGTGGCGGAGAAGATCCTTCACTCGCGTGTTGACGACCTTATCTAGACAGATTCTCTTAGGTGCGCGGCTTCAGGATGGGAACTCAAAGGGGATATTTAAGAGCGAAGCATCTCGAAGGTGAAAACGCGCACAGCCCGGGGGCGGCTGTGCCACACGTTCTAAGTTCGTTTTTTGGAATGACAGCGCCGGAGAGAAGATTTTTCAAGTTCTGTTTGCTTTTGCTTCCGCGAGATGGTGGCGGAGCAGATCCTTCACCCGCACGTGGAAGATCTTATCTAGACAGATTCTCTTAGGTGCGCGGGTCCAGGATTGGAACTCAAAGGGGATATTTAAGAGCGAAGCATCTCGAAGGTGAAAACGCGCACAGCCGAGGGCGGCTGTGCCACAGATTCTTGAAACTTCAGACATTCTTCGAAGCCTCGCGATATTAAAGGCTCTTGCATTTACCGCGTGGGATCGAGAGCCAATCCAGTTATCGTTGCGCTTGAGAGGCCGGTATTACTGCCTGAAATGGACGCGGTCGGCGCACTGGACACATTACCGCCAAGTGTGCTGACGTTTGTATAGATCACAACGGAGTGGGCGGACGGGTCAGCAACGAAAAGCTGTCCACCATTGATCGAATTAGTCATCGCAATCTGGATTGGGGCAGCGAAGCCGGTGCTTCCTCCCGCAATGATGGTTGCCGGGAGTATATTTCCGCCCGCGGTAGTGGGACTTGGATAGATTGTGATTCCCGCGGCAGGCAGTCCGGCGCCGCCGCCATTGCTGACCACGAGGCGGCCGGAGCCATCCAGGGCCAGCCCTCTTGGCGATGCAAGCGAGGTGTTGTTCCCCGTAATCTGCGCTGTGGCAGCACCGGTCAGCACCTGTTGACTTGCCTGACCAAAGGCGAGGATTTCGTTATCCCTGGAATCGGCAACGTAAAGAGTGTCGCTCGAGGTATCAAGAAAAATCGATGAGATGATGAGGCCGGTAATGAAAGTCCGCACCGGCGGAGTATTTACATTGCCTGCCAGACCGGTCTCATTGGAAAAGACCAGGATCGCCGTGCCGTCCGCGACATAGAGAAGGTTATTGCCTGAATCAAGGGCCATGTCCACCGGAGCCGAAAGAGCGGTGGCAGTGCCGCTGAGAATTGCCACTGGCTGGACGCTGCCGCTCGCAGTGGACGCATTGTTAAGCACCACGATCGAAGCATTGTTGTTGTTGGTCACGAACAGGCGGTCCGTATTCGGGTCTGACAGTATGTAGGTTGGCGAAGGAAGTTGAGAACTGGTAATGGTAGCTGCGGGCGCAACGTCACCGCTGGCGCTCAGCGCCTGGGAGTAACGGAATATGCCGGTGGAAGTAGCAACGTAGAGTTGCCCTACTCCCCCTGTCGGCGTAGGTGTAGGAGTAGCACCGCCTACAGTGCGCCGCGGCGAGATCTGACAGCCGCTGAGAAACACGAGGATCATTAAACCAAATAGAACTGCCTGAAATTTGAGTGCGTCAGCGGCCGCCGACCGGGAAAAGCTGGCTGGTGTATCAAATGAAGTTCGTGCGGCGAAGTTTGCTGAACAGCAATCTCTACTTGTGGATTCGGACATAGTTGAAAAACGCCGCGCACCAGGTGCGAAGCCTGAGTCATCAGTCTCCTTGAGTTATTTTCCAGCACACATTGCGTCAGAGCAAGTTACGTTTTGTCCCTCTCTCAAGTTGCTGTTTGAGAACGAAGGAATTCACGAGGCATTGCGTAAAGAACTGTAAGGAGCAATTCACCCTCTGACTCCAGGTTGCCTACGCGCTTCTGGCTGCATGCAGGACGTGGCCGCCGTTGCCATTGCCCTGAAGGGGCCGATTGGGAAAATAACGTGCGGCGATGGCGGCAGGGCCAAGATCTTCAATCTTTGAGAACCCAAGAGATCTCAGTTTTGTGTGGAGCTGCGGGGCTTCGAAATAGGAGATCCATGGTTCGCCCAACTCGGCGACACGGGCAGCCCGCTCTGCGTGACGCTGCCGCATCTCGCCTGAGAGGGACGATGGAGGATCACTGTAATCGAAGATGACGTGTGCGTCATTCGGCAGGCCGGCAATAAAGTCGAGCGTTGACGTGATGGCTTCAGCAGTCAGGTAGGGCACAACCCCAAGCCAGGTGAAGAATGTTGGTTGTGCCGGATCAAATCCGTCACCGGCAAGGCCCGCCGCGAGCGTCTGACTTTCAAAATCGATGGGAGCAAAAGTCAGCCATTCCGGAATGTGTATTCCCGCAGCGTCGAGGAGTTGGCGCTTCCACGCCTGGGTGGAAGGATGATCAACTTCAAAGATGCGTAACCGCTCTGCAAAGGGGCTGCGATAAGCAAACGTATCAAGACCGGCGCCGAGCACAACCAGTTGGCGAACGCCTGCAGCGACTGCATTTGCCAGAGTGTCCTCGGCGAACCGGGTGCGGCACGCGATAAAAATCCGCATGAAATGGCCATCCGGTCTTTCCCCGGCATGGCGCGCGACGGAAGCCTCGTCTTGGCAGAGGATGCGGACCGCCAGAGGATCAGAAAAGATGCGCCCGTGCTCCAGGAGCTGATGAGCAGCGCGATGGGCGGCTGCTGCCCATGCGGTACGACTTGGAGTTCCTGTTTCCATTTGTTCCGATGATTTTACGTGCTCAGGCGCCGAACAGCCCGCGCTGCCGGGCTTCCTCAAGGCGGGGCTGGAGATAATCCCAGAGAGCCGGGCAGCCGGCTTTGATTTCAGGACCGATGCGCTTCACGGCGCGTTCGTAGCTGATGCCATTTTCACGCCAGCTCTGTCCCCGGTTGGCGAGGTTCAGCAACACCGGCATGGCACGGTCGATGGCATGAGCAAAACGGGCTTCAGGAGTTTCGCCACGCTCAAACTCCTCCCATAATTCAATAAAAGCTGCTCCTTGCTGGTTGGGAAGGATGCCGAAAATTCTCTTGACACCTTTCAGTTCAGCGGCTTTGCGTTCCTCCCAACCACCTTCGACGAAAGCCATGGTGTCACCGGTATCGATTTCACCAACATCGTGAACAAGCAGCATTCGTACAACTCGATCACTGTCGATGCCTGGCTCGGCATAGTGCAGCAAGGAGAGTGCAAGGAGCGCTAGTTGCCAGCTATGCTCGGCGGGGTTCTCGTAGCGATCGACGCCCAGCGGGCGAACCTTGCGTGTGACAGCCTTGAGTTTCTCGAGTTCGAGGATGAAATCGATGATCTGTTGCAAGCTCCCACTCCTTCATTGTTTTTGCAACCGCAGTGTTCTTTTGCTTCCATTACTGCGATAGGTGCTCTCTGCGCAACATGTTAATTCATGCCTCGTGAGGAAAAGGGGGCGTGGTTTCTGGCCTGATTCTTCTCCTTTGCATTTCTTAGCATTTGGCGGCTACTGCAGGGGTTTCCCAACAATTCTTTGCATGCGCCCCCTGCGCCAATCGCGCTGCGACAGAAACTTTTTTGTCTGACAGCGATCTAATTAACCAAGGAGTTAATTCAAATGAAACTGTCAAGGATGGCTTCAATCGCGAGTTTGTTCCTGGCAGTGATACTGTCTGCGCCGGTCTTTGCAGTAACGCCGGATGCACACTCTGCGCTGCCCGGAACTCTGAACTATGTGGAAGGTCAGGCCAATATCGACCAGAACACGCTGGACGCTAATTCGGCCGGATCGGCAACACTGGAACCAGGCCAGACGCTGGATACCGGCAACGGCAAGGCAGAGATTCTGCTGACGCCGGGGGTCTTTCTGCGGGTGGGCGACAACAGCTCAGTCAAGATGATTTCGCCCAGCATCACCGATACTGAGGTGCAAATCGACCAGGGCCGAGCGATGGTGGAAGTAGCGGAGATCCATGACCAGAACAACCTGCTCATCAACGAGGATGGAGTGCAAACGCGGCTGGTGAAAACCGGTCTCTATGAGTTTGACGCTGACAGGCAGCAAGTCCTGGTATTTGACGGCAAGGCTGATGTATTCGACGGCGACCGCACGGTGGGGGTCAATGGCGGTCATGAAGTCGATCTGAATACGAACGGGGCTCTGAAGTCGCAGAGCTTTGATAAGGACGATTACAAGCAGAGTGATTTGTATCAATGGAGCAGCCTGCGGTCTTCTTATCTTGCCGAAGCGAACGTGGATGCAGCGCGCGTTTACGTGAATAACGGCAGCTACGGTCCGGGCTGGTATGGGGACGGCTGGTACTGGGCGCCTGGTTATGGCTACACCTACATTCCGGCGAACGGTTTCTTCCTGAGCCCGTTTGGATGGAGGTTCTATTCACCGCTGGTTGTGTATCGCGTGCCGGAGCACTACGGATTTGTACCCTTTTATGAATATCAGCGGCCTGGATACGTCAGGGGCTATCACCCTGTTCCAGAAGGCTTCCCACGTACGCCTGTAGAGGCTCCGCGCACGCCAATAGCGGCTTCACGGGGTCCCGTGGAAGTCCCGCGTATGCCGACTCAGGCTCAACGCATGCCGGTAGAAGTACCGCGTGCGCCGGTGCAGGCTTCGCGGATGCCCGCAGAGGTTCCGCGTGCTCCTGTAGCCCGTAATCAGGCACCAGCGTTTCACCCGCCGGCAGAAGTACGGGGCGGACAGCCGCGTGGAGAAGTTCGTGGTGGAGCACCACACGTTGAGCAACCTCGTGGCGGTGAATTTCACGGCGGCGGCGCAGCGCGTGGCGGATCCGGCGGCGGCGCTCGTATGGGAGGATCGCGCCGGTAAGCTTTGATGTTGATTTAAGCGGAACGTGAAAAGCGTTCCGCTTTTTTTTGCACGGTGCGAAGGCCCTGCACCGGGATCAATCCAGTGTGTCGTCCCTCACGGGACTCGAAATTCTTTCCGCACCTCACCGGGGACTGCCGTCCCCGGCTACAGGTTATGACGTCCCTCCCTGCCCCAACCAGCGCAAAACCGGCGCTGCTCGGGGACCCCGTTCGGGACTGGAGCATGGCGAGTTCCCGGCCGGTGATATTGTGACGATCTTATCCAGTGCATCAGCATGGGCATCAGCATGGGCAACAGCATGGGCAACAGCATGGGCAACAGCATGGATTAACGATCACGAGCTTTACCAGAGACCATCGGGGCGGAAACGCTGAATTTTATCGATCACGAATGAACTCGTGTGTGGCCTGCGCCTGACTCAATCGCACGGCGAGTATTATGATTTCGCAAGATCATGTTGCCGATCATCTCTCACGGCTGGCGGTCCTGGAAAAGCGCGAAAGGCGTAGCGTTCATGGCTATTGTGGCGCTCGCGATTGGAATCGGGTGCGCCACGGCGATCTTCACAATATCCAATGCAATCCTGCTTAAGCCTCTTCCTTACAGCTATCCAGATCGATGGGTGACCCTATTCGGCGGCAATACTCTGGCCAGCGAAGCGGAAAGAATTTCCGGCATGTCTCTGGCTGATCTGGAGCAGTACCAGCATCGCCTGAGCAGCTTTGATGTTTTTGGCTGGTACTATCTGGCCGGCGATTTCAACCTGACCTCGCCGGGGCAGCCTGAGCATGTGAACGGTGTTGAGGTCAGTCCTGCGCTGATCGCCAACTCCGGCGTTCGTCCGATTCTGGGAGGGTTGTTTCACGATTCTGACGGACCACAAGTTGTCTTGATATCCAACAGGCTGTGGAAACGTCTGGGCAGCGATGCGGCAATTGTCGGCAAACCAGTGACCCTGAACGGGCAGGCATACACGGTGATGGGCGTGATGCCCGGGTGGTTTCAGCTTCCTGTTGTCACCGTGAACAACACAGATCCGCACAATGATCTCTGGATTCCTGTCAAAACTCGCGATGAAGCCGGGCGCAACGTGGGTTTATATGTTGCTTATGGGCGGTTGAAACCTGGAGTAACCATTGAGCAAGGGCGAGCCGATGCAAAGCGTGTGGCGGCGGAACTGGTTCAAGAGCACATCCACGACAGCACGTATACGGCTACGCTGTTTGGCCTCAAGGATTTTGTCGGCAAGGAGATCCGTCCATTCCTGTTCCTTTTCCTTGGAGCGGCAGGATTATTGCTCACTGTTACCTGCGCCAACGTAGCTGGTTTGCTGGTAGCCAAATCCGTGAGCCGGGCGCAGGAGATTGCCATTCGAATTGCGCTTGGAGCACGGCGCCGGCAACTGGCGTTGCAGTTCTTTCTGGAAGGCTGTTTTATCTCCTTTGCCGCGACCGCTCTTGGCGTGCTGGCCAGCATTGGACTCACGCGTCTGGTGGTGTCGGTGGCGGCTGACTACATACCGCGCTCCGACGAAATTTCAATCGATGGCCGTGTCGTACTCTTTGCGGCTGCTCTGGCTTGCCTTACTGCGTTCCTGCCTTCGCTGGCCCCTCTCTGGCAGGCGGTGCACACGCAGCCGAATGAAGTGCTGGGAGGTGGAGTCAGGGTCTCAGCCAATGTGCGGAGCCGCCGGATATCAAGGGCTCTTGTGGCAGGCGAGATTGCGCTTGCATTCCTACTGCTTACGGTCAGCGGCCTGCTGATTTCTGAGCTGGAAGGTCTACGGCACACGTGGCCGGGGTTTGATCAGGATCACGTTGTTACTTTCCAGATGAATCTCTCCGGAGCAGTGTTTCCGTCCGATAAGGAGTTCGTGGCGCGCAACAACAATTTAGTGGCGTCGATTGAGACGCTGCCTGGTGTGGAGAGCGCTGCCCTCACCAATCAGATTCCCCTGGATGGCTGCTGTCTAACCACGAATCTCTATCCGGAGGGGCAGTCTCCAGGCGCGGACACCTCACAGCAGGTGAGCTTTGTCATTGTCAGCCCGCATTACTTCAAAACCCTGCGGATACCGCTACGGGCAGGACGGCTGATAGGCGAAAGTGACACTCATGAAGACCCGGTTGCGGTGTTGATTGACGAAGCTGCAGCAAAACAATTCTGGCCCAATCGCGACCCGATTGGGTCCTTTGGTCGAGTTGGCGGTACGACCGGATCACGGATTCAGGTAGTAGGAGTGGTTGGAAACATTCGCAATCAGGGATTAGGAGACGCAACTCGACCTGAAATCTACATTCCCAACGCGGTTCAGGCTATGGGGCTCATGCAATTTGTAGTCCGGTCAGAGCTACCGACTTCCAGCCTGATATCAGCCATTCGCCAATCCATGCTGCGGGAAGATCCGGCTCACCCCATCTACTCCGTGCGCACAATGAACGAGATTGTGCAGGGATCGCTGATTTCGCAGCGATTTGCGTCCATCGTGGTTGGCTTCTTTGCCATTGCGGCGCTGTTAATGGCTGCGTTTGGCATCTACAGCGTGACCTCATACTCCGTGCGCGAGCGAAGAGTAGAGATCGGCACTCGAATGGCGCTCGGGGCTGTTCGCGGCAACTTGTTTCACATGGTTGTGGGCGATGCTTTGAAGATGGCCGCTTACGGCATTCCCGTGGGAGGTTTTGCAGCGTTGGGAGCGACGTGGGTGGTCATGAGGTTTGTGTACCTGCATCACATCAGCGCTCTGGCTTATGTGTACTCAACCGTTGTGGTTGGTACTCTGACGGCGGCTGCCTCGCTCTGGCCTGCCTGGCGGGCAACGTTGTTGAG
>Ga0134126_10010524_pt1 | contig 11655 bp, 9 predicted proteins | sample KB31752_FD_96881 | JGI IMG/M metagenome (GOLD analysis project Ga0134126, IMG submission 96881) | Terrestrial soil microbial communities with excess Nitrogen fertilizer from Kellogg Biological Station, Michigan, USA - KB3-175-2 | ecosystem: Environmental > Terrestrial > Soil > Unclassified ...
CTCAACTTAACTCCGCTTCACTGGCAGCAAGTTCATTGCAGTTAACTGTACAAACTGATTCGATGGCGGAAACAAGCGACGCCTTTACCGAGCCGCAAAAACAGATCATCAACAAGGAGCTACGCGAGATAGTTCTCGAGCCGGCGAAGTATCCGGAAATTGTTTTTAGGAGTAGTAGCGTTAGCGGCAAGTCGCTCGGCGCAGGTCAATACGATCTGAAAATTGCAGGCGCTCTAACACTGCACGGTGTGACGCGTCCAATTGTCATTCCCGCGAAGGTCACCATGAGTGGGAACGACTTGCGTGCCGTTGGAGAGTTCAGTATTGACCGCAGTGACTTTAACGTGAAAGCCACCTCGGCATTTCATGGCATGGTGCGCGTTCGCAAGAAGGTGAGGTTTACATTCGACATTGTCGGCCACCGCATCTGAGGGCGACGCTTTATGTTTCGCATGATTGGGCCGGCAGGCCTGGATGTTAGCTAAGGGCTACAAAGCAGCCCTTAGCGTCAGATCTTCCAAACCGACTCGCAGGCCCAAGCCGTCAATCAAAAAGGCCTATTCGCGAGTAACTTGCCAAGCTTTTCAAGCTGTTCTTCCAACGAACCAGCCATCCAGGATTCGGGGGCCTCCTTGATGGCCGCCTGCTTTTCGGCTTCGGCGCCGGCCGCGTCGCCGATGCCGACATGGGCTTCGACCGACGTAGCCCGGAGCCAGAAAAGTTGCTCAAGGTCGACGTTGCCTTTGTCGTCCTTGACGCCTGCAGCCAGCCTTTCTTCGACCAGCGTGATAACCCGGCGGCGTACTCGCTCGGCCCAAACATAGTCCGCAATAGCATCGGGCCCGGTACCCGTGAGGCCGGCACGCACGTTGAGCATGAAGGCATAATTGATCCCGTTGTAGTAGTCGTCCTTTAAGTTGAACCCCTTGCCGTAGGAGCGGATCGACTCATCGAGGGCCTCGGTATCGCTATTGAGTTCCCACATCCGTTTATGGATGGCGCCCCAGATGCCGAGGGTCTCGGGGTCATTGCTGGTCTGCGGCTTAAGCTCCATGAGGATATTCTTCGCCTCGGCCAGGGCGCCTTTCGCGTCTGGCTGTTTGCCTTTGTAAGTAGCGAGCGCGAGTTGTTGGAGGATGAACGGGTCGCCCGGCATTCTTTGCTTGAGTTGCTCCAACGCCATTTTCGCTCCCGCCCAATTGCTGGTTCCCCGGGCTTCGCGAAACATCCTCATGAGCAGCGTGACGGTTTGATCCGGAGCCGCAGGAACCTCCGCAGGTGCCGGCGCGTTGGTTGCAGTCGCTTTGGCTTCACCCACTTTTGGTTGACATAAGGTTGGTAGAAAAGTGTAGACGGGACTGTCGGCGTCCTCCTTGTTCACTAGTTCCTGAATGGCTTTTTTCAGCTCTTTCTTAGCGTCTGCGGCGTCTTCAGCATCAATCCACTCACCGCCATGTTTGTAAGGGCGGACCAACAAATGCCCTATGTCGAAGGGAAACTTGAAATTCTTTTCGGCGATCACGATGGTAGTGTGCGGCCGCAGTGCATGACGCACGCCCAGCTCGTATATGGCATTGGCATTGGATGTCGAAAGGTCGGCCACCACGACGTCTGCGTTGAGCAGCAACTCATACATTGGTTTGTCGATGATCCCTGAATGAATCACATCGTCAGCGCGAATGCATTCGAGTCCGGCCTCTTCTACTGCCTCTCTGATAATCGTGCGATATGTCTTATCAAGATCGTAGGCCTTCTGCTGTTGGAAATCGGTTTTCGTGCCGAATCCCATGACGACAAAGCATTTCTTTTTAGCTGGTGTTTCGGACATGGTTTTACCTTTCTTCGAGGAACGTCACCTTCGCGTCTTTAATTTCCACGCTTTCAAGAACGGAAGGATGGTCAGGTACTGCGGCGAACAGCCGGACTACTGCCACCAGCCCTACGCCATTTCGTGAGTATTCAGCAGCCTTCTATCGTAGAAAGAACTTCAATGCAAGAGTTTCGAGACGGCGAAGGCACTTTTTTTGGCCGGATATTTTGCGAAGAGTCACCGTTTTGTAAGACGGTTAGGTTTGAAGCCTAGCTCGAATAGCCGCGTGGATGTGCCTGCATCCACTTCCAGGCTGACTCGATAATCACGCGCAGGTCCTGAAACTCTGGTTGCCAGCCAAGCTCGCGCTTTATCTTTTCCGAACTCGCGATCAATACCGCTGGATCACCGGCACGTCTGGGAGCCACTCGAGCGGGAATGCTTTTCCCCGTCACCTCGCGCGCCGTCTCCAATACCTGATTCACACTGTAACCAGCACCGCCACAACCGAGGTTGTAGACGCTTCCGCCGCCAGCCTCGAGCGACTGCAGCGCGAGAACGTGCGCGCGCGCAAGATCGATCACATGAATGTAGTCGCGCACGCAGGTCCCGTCGGGCGTCGGATAGTCGTCTCCATAAACTTCCACGAATTCACGCGTGCCGGCTGCCGCTTGCAGGGCGATCGGAATGAGGTGGGTTTCGTTTGCGTGGTCTTCGCCGCAGTTTTCGCTCGCGCCGGCAGCATTGAAATAACGCAAAGCTGCGAAGCCCAGGCCGTAAGCGTCCGCATACCAGCGCATCGCTTGCTCGAAGGCAAGCTTCGACTGACCGTAAGGGTTTGTTGGCTGGTTGGGAGCGGTCTCTTCTATGGGTTGTTTATCCGGTTGTCCGTAGGTAGCTGCGGTCGACGAAAATACGATTCGACTGACGTTGGACTCCCGCATTGCATCAAGCAAGGTCAGGCCGTTCACAACATTATTGCGGTAATACTTACCAGGATCTTCACAGGATTCGCCGACCAGGGAATCCGCCGCCAGGTGAACGACAGCTTCGATTTGGTTAGCCGAAAGAGCGTTCCGTAATGTTCTGTTATCGGCGAGATCGGCCTGAACAAACGAGGCACCTGCAACGACAGCTTCACGATGGCCCTTGTAGAGGCTGTCATACACCACCACCTCGTGGCCGTCTTTCAACAATTCTTCTGTGACGACGCTACCGATATAGCCCGCGCCACCGGTGACGAGAACTTTCATGATCTATGAGCTCTGAATCTCAGATAGCGCGTCCGATTAACCTGCGATGAGTCGAACGCAAAGCAAAAGATGCGTTGCCGGAAGGAAGGCATGGAGGCAGACGTTAGTCCAACGCAAACTGACAGTCTGCGTTGCTGGACCTGGTTTTAAGTGTGGGCCATCTTCGGTTGCGCCGAGGCTGAGCTGGCTGGTGCTGAGTCTTTCGGCGCGTAGTAAAGGATGCGGTTGCAGTTGTCGCAGGTAATGATTTCTTCGCCTCTGCGCACCTCCGCCATCGCCTGTGGACGCAACGCCATGAAACAGGCCATGCAGGCGCCGTTACGCGCCTCAGCCACCGCCACGCCATCGCGTATGCGCGCGACGATGCGGACGTATTGGGCGCCCATAGCTTTCGGCAGAGCAGCGACCAATCGCTCACGTTCCATGCGGCTTATTGCCAACTTGTCGGCTTGCTGGCGAGTCTCTTCGTCAAAGGCCTCAAGTTTGGCCGCCCGATCAGAGTTCAATGAAGCAACTTCTTCAGCGCGCTCAGTCAGCGAAGCCTCCGCTGCTTCCAGTGCTTCCATCTGCTCGAGGATTTGGGTTTCCAAAGCGGCGATCTGTTTGCGGGCGGCATCAGCCTCGCGAATTGCCGCGGTGTACTCGTCTGGTTTCTTCGACGACATCAAATTGCGATCAGCGCGTTCAACGCGCAGGCGCTGTTCGCCGACTTCGGTCTCAAGTCGGGTGCGAGCATGCCTTGCTTCGTCTCGCCGATTTTCCAGGGCCCGAATTTCAAAGGCGCGCTGATCGAATTCTGACTCGATCTGAGCGCGCCTTTCGGGGATGGCTTGTTGTTCTGATTGTAGTTTTCTTATGCTTGTATCCAGGTTTTGTAGAGCGACTAGTTGCTGTAATTCCGCTTTCACTCTTTATGCTCTCCTTAAAAGATCAGGTGCGAATTTGTTATGAATCAGGGCAATCATCAGTGTGATTATCAGGCATGCGCGCCCCTTGGCGCAAGTCAGGTTCGGAATGCTTGAGCACGAAGAAGGTTCCAAAGCGAAATTGACCAGATAAAGGTTCCACGCCATCCCAGACAAAATCAGAACTGGGAGCGTAGCGACCAGCCAAAAGCGCAACTGGCGAAATAGTGCTGCCTAAACGGTTTCAACCCTGTCCTGTTGGAAGTATACGCTTTGGCTGATCGCTATCGCTCCCAGCTCTGATCTTGTCCGACCGATGTTAAGGGTTCAATTGCTGAGTCTTGATTCTGCTGATCCGCCGGACATTTAATTTAATTGGCGCCTTAGTGTCGGGTAGCTTTGGCAGCATTGATGCGCCCGCCGCTCGAGACTTTACCCCGCAACGCCGGCAGGGTATCAACTGATTTGAGCAGCAAGGAACGCAGTTCATCCACCGAAAGCCCAGGCTGAGCGGAGAGCGCCAGCGCGGCAACCCCGGTGACGAACGCCGCCGCCATTGAAGTTCCCGAATGCTGTCCATAATCATTGCCCAGGGCGGTGGTCAGAATGTCTTTGCCGGGCGCCGCCAGGTGAACGCTCTTCGCACCGTAGTTTGAAAACTGCGCGAGCACGTCTGTTCGGTCTGTGGCTGCGACGCTGATGATGTTTCCAACGCCATAGCCGGCGGGATAGCGTTGACTCGTATCGTTATCAGAGCCTGTGCTTCCGCTCGCGACAACGAAAAGTATTCCCGCTTGATAAGCTTGGCGGATCACATCTTCGAGTGCTCGCGAAGATTGACTCATTCCCCAACTAGCATTGATTACGCGAAGGTTCACGCCGGCGCGTTTGCGGTCAATCGCATAGTTGATAGCTTCGACCGCGTCCGCGACGTAACCAAAGCCGCCGGCATTCATGAACTTCAGCGGCATGATCTGCGTCTGCCGGTTCACACCGCAAACGCTCGCGTTCTTACTGCATTCAGCGCCGATGATTCCCGCGCAGAGAGTGCCGTGACCGTTGTCGTCGGTCGGGTCACCGTCGTTGGCGACGGCGTTGTAGCCGTGAACATCGTCGACCGTTCCCAGGTCCTGGTCACGGTAAGGGGCCATGGTCGAGGGCCGCGTCCAGATATTGTTGACCAGGTCAACGTGGGTATATTCAACTCCGCTGTCCAGCACAGCGACAACGATCGCGTTACTGCCTTTCGTTATCGTCCAGGCCTCGGGAACACCAAATTCCGCTAACGCCCATTGCTCGTTGAATCGCGGATCGTTAGCTCGCGCTACGTTTACATTGCTGCCTTCCTGATCGAGGCTTATCTCGTAATTAGGTTCCGCGTATTCAACTTCCGGCAGCACCGAATATTGGGCCGACAACGCCCTGGCGTCTCCACTGTCCGGGTCATGAATCGTCACCAGTCCGGGAACTGCTTCAATCTCATCCTGGATTCGATCGTTGAAGCGATTTGTGATCTGCTCGATCGTGTCGAGGGAAACACCGGCGCGAAACTTTACGAGAATTTCAGGGCGCGTCAGGGCGATTGCGGCATTCTGGTTTAGTTCGTCACCTCCAGCCCGGGTCTTTGGTTCCTCGGGGATTATGCGAACTGACGAGCGGACCTGCGTGGGTAGTTTTCTGATCTTGATCGCAAAGGCAACGGCGAGAGTGATCATGAGCAGCAGTCCCAGGCAGAGGATGTATTTGTTGCGGCTCATCTTTAAAGGAAGGAGGCAGGAGCAGGCTGCAGTAGGCAGGAAGAACAGCCGCAGATGAACGCAGGTGAACGCAAATCTGAATTAAGAAGTGACGAGCAGGGTTTCATTTTATACGCGTGTATTCGCGTTAATCCGCGGCTAATGCCTTCAAGTTTTTAGACCAGGTCTCCGGCGAAGTGCTGTAGCAGAACGGCAACCGCAATTGCAGCGGTTTCAGCTCGCAGCGTTCGTCCGCCAAGGGTAATGATTCTCCAGCCGGCCTCGCGCGCGCTCGCTAGTTCTTCATCGGTCCAACCGCCTTCCGAACCAACCAGCGCAGTCAAGCGGGTTGTTTTTGCCGTTACGAGATCGATTGTTTCCTTTAGCGACTCGCCGTCGCGTTCCGAAAACATCATAAGGGTCGACTGCGGCTCGGCCGCTGCTTGCTCAACGAGAGTCGCAAAAGCAACCGGGGCAGCGATCTCTGGCACGACGGCGCGGCCACATTGTTTTGCGGCCTCGAGAGCAATTCGCTGCCAGCGGGTTAGTCGTTTCACCACGTCCGACTCGTCGCGCAGTCGAATATCGGCAAGCTTTGTCACCACTGGCAATATAACTGTGACGCCCAGCTCAGTCGCCTTTTGCACAACCAGATCAAACTTCTCGCCCTTGAGCAGAGCAACGGCGAGCGTCAGGTGTAATGGCGACTCCGGCCGCGCTGCCTCTACCTCTCGCACGACCATTAGATGAGCGGCATCGCGCCGGGTTTCTTCCACACGGCACTGGAATTCTTTTCCCGCGCCGTTGAAAACATAGACCTCGTCGCCAACTTTCAGACGCAAGACTTCGCGCAGGTGTCGCGCCTCGTCCGACGCGAGCGTAATGCGCGTAAGGCTTGAATCGAAGGCGCTCAGCGGCGCGTAGAATCTTCGTCGAGTCATAAAAGTAGGACAGGCATTCCTGCAACGATCGGAGTGCGGTCACCAAGTTCTCAGTGATGCCCCAACGGAGCTAGGGCCTCCAGCCCAGGGTTGCCGTCTCGGCTACCGTGGGTTAAGAAAGCTTGTCGTTAACCGCAACGCGGTTGTGTCTGCTTTGTACATTTCCTTCTAAGAAAACGACGCAACCGCGTTGCGGTCGAAATTCCGTTTCTTGCTAGTTCCAAGGGTAGCCGAAGCGGCAACCCTGGGCTGGAGGCCGTAGCCCCGTTGGGGCAACGATCCCACTGCTAATAACTCCATTCTGACTTTTGAGACAAAGCCCCGTCCTAAACAACTATCGCGATCCACTCGCCGTCCTGCATGGTTTCGCACGGCTCGCTCATCCCACCTTCCAGCATTCGTGCTTGCAAAGCTTCTGACTGCGTATCCAAAATTCCTGAAAGGACCAGCTGGCCGCAGGTCACAGCAGTAAGCGAAGGTAACATTGCGGCGATCACGTCAGCTGTCAGATTCGCGCAAACCAGGTCAGCCGAACCTGTGGTTTCTTCAATGGTTCCCACGCAAAACGTGATTTTCTCAGCAACGCCGTTCAGGCGTGCGTTTTCGCTCGCTATCGCAATAGCGTCCGCATCAGTGTCGTAAGCTTCAACGTGCGCCTTCGGAAACATTTTTGCCGCTGCTATAGCCAGGATTCCCGTGCCCGTTCCTACATCGAGAAAACTACCGCCCGCAAAATATTTCTCGATCGCGACCAGACACAAGCGAGTCGTTTCATGAGTTCCAGTGCCGAAAGCCATGCCCGGTTCAATGCGAATGACGATGCGATTATGGTCGTCAGAAATTTCAGCCCAGGGCGGTGCGATGATAAAACGCTTGCCCACCGCAACCGGCTGCCAGCTCTTTTTCCACTCGCCCAGCCAATCCTGATCAGCAACGTCGCGAACAGTCATCTCGCGCACTGCCGACGTCGGTAGCTCATAGATTCGAAGTGCTTCTGCTAACTCTGCGCGCACGCGTTCGCGATCCGGCAACTGATCAAAGTAAGCACTGACTTTCAGGGATTCATTCTCTGCCTCGCCTGTTTCTGTGCCCAGGGCGCCGGCCTCCATCAACGCATACTCAACTGCCTCACGCGCCTCGCTGGTACTGATTAAGTCCAGCGCATGCCAGCGAGCAGTCCCTTGTTCTTGATTAGTGGCGCTCAATTTACTCATTCAATTTTCGGCCAATAGGATGCAGTGTAGTCCACCAGTAGTTTAAGATACGCGTCCTAAATGACATCGTCTAATCCCATCAACGCCGCAACCAGCGGCCAGCCCCTCGACTACCAGATTTGGAAGATCATCGCCGCCTCGGGGGTTGGCACGATGATCGAGTGGTACGACTTCTACATTTTCGGCAGCCTCGCCACCGTAATCTCGCCGCTCTTTTATCCCAAGGGCAACAACACGCTAGCGCTGATCGCTTACCTATCAACTTTCGCGGTGGGATTTGTAGTTCGCCCTTTTGGCGCGCTCTTCTTCGGACGCATCGGCGATCTGGTGGGACGCAAGTACGCGTTCCTGGTTACGCTTCTGATTATGGGTGGCGCGACGTCGCTCATCGGCTTCCTGCCGACCTACGCGACGATTGGCATCGCGGCGCCGATTATTTTGCTGGTGATCCGCATTTTTCAAGGACTCGCGCTGGGAGGTGAATATGGCGGCGCTGCTGTTTATGTAGCGGAGCACGTGCCTGATGCCAGGCGTGGTTTTTACACGAGCTTTATCCAGATCACAGCAACGCTGGGCTTGTTTGTTTCGCTGGCTGTCATTTTGATCGTGCAGAATTTCATGAGTAAGGAAACGTTTAGCTCATGGGGTTGGCGCATACCGTTTCTCATTTCGATCTTCCTGGTGGGCATTTCGCTTTACATTCGTTTGCGCATGGAGGAGTCGCCGATTTTTCAACAAATCAAGAGCGCGGGAATGACTTCGGCAAAACCTTTGAAAGAAGCTTTTACCAGGTGGGTAAACTTGAGGCGAGTTTTGATCTCGCTGTTTGGCGCCACTGCCGGACAGGGAGTGGTCTGGTACACCGGACAGTTTTACGCCTTGTTCTACCTGCAAACCGTCCTTAACGTAAACGCGACCTCCGCAAGTTATCTCATTGCGATCGCCTTACTGCTGGGCATGCCGTTTTTTGTAGTCTTCGGCGCTCTGTCTGATCGCATCGGCCGCAAAAGAATCATGATGCTCGGTTGTTTGCTGGCCGCCGTTTCTTACATTCCCATCTACCGGGCCATGCAAAGCGCCGCCGGATCAAATGTAGTAACTGCCTCACCGGTGCGAAACGCAATCACGGGTTCGATCAGCCTCACGCCACAGACCTACGTCGACGGCGTGCTGCAACCTGCCAAACAGGTTCTGCCTTACACCGACTTTGCCAGTCTCGTCAGTAATCCGGTTACCTGGAAACTGATCCTGCTGGTGTTCGTCCAGGTGATCTTCGTGACGATGGTTTATGGTCCGATTGCCGCGTATCTCGTCGAGGCGTTTCCGGCGCGGATCAGGTATACGTCACTGTCACTGCCCTATCACATCGGCAATGGTGTTTTCGGTGGACTACTGCCGTTGATTGGGCTTTACGTGGTGGCGCAGACCGGGAACATCTATGCGGGCTTGTACTACCCGATCATCGTAGCGGGAGTGACTTTCGTCGTGGGTTCGTTGCTGTTAAAGGAAACAAGGCACGTCTTGATCTGGGATGAGATGGAGCCTGATGCGGAACCATTCAGACCGGACGCTTAACTCACAAGCGAGTTACCACGCCCCCCGTTTTCTATTCGGGTAGTTGCCCGCATCGTCCTCTACACGAAACAAAACGCATCACCGACGTTAAGGACAAAAGGTAAGAATGGATTCACATCGGCCAAGATCACTAGGTCCGTGGTTGTGTAGCGAATCCGCGATACAATACTAGTGGGACTCAAAGTCATGCGAATAGCGGATCTTCTTGCTCTCCTCGACCAACGGGTCGCGCCGGAAAAAACGAAGGTGCACCTTGCAACTTGGAACGGGCGTCAAGACCCCTTGGAGGTCTACGTTTCCGGAAACTTTCACGAGTGGCAGCGTTTGCAAACTAGGCGCAACTTTGAAAGACCTTTTGTGCTTTCGTTGATTGCCTTGCCCGGAAGGGATCAGTGGTTATTTGCGGGCGTATACGCATCCCAAGGTTGCGAACTCGCTGAAGAGCACAACTGCTACTACTACAACCTGCACGAACTAACCTCGTGCTCGGAATTAGATGGCCGTCTCGTTGCAACCTTTAAGCGGCCTGGTCGGCAGTCCTATCTAAACTGGGAGAACTGGTCGGAGCGAATAATACTTTCACATATCCTTCCTAAGCGAATGACAATCGCTGAGTTTCCTGGCTTCAAAGCAGTTGACTTAGCGAAGTCCGAGCTTGAGGTTATCGTCCAACAGAACTTGGAATCATGGCGGACTGCTTTGGCGAGTGTGGCCGGCGTTTACCTCATTTCCGACACGATGTCAGGAAAACTCTATGTTGGAAGCGCAACTGGAGAAGGCGGCATTTGGCAGCGTTGGTGCCAATACGCGGTTGGCCACGGTGGTAACGTTGAACTTCAAGCGCTCTTTGAAGAGCATGGTGTAGATCGCGCTAATGCCTTTCGGTTCTCCGTCCTTGAAATAGCCGATACCCATGCGAGCGCAGATGAAATTCTTAAGAGAGAGATCCATTGGAAGAAGATACTGCTCTCACGCGCGCATGGATTAAACGCGAACTAATGTGGGGGCGGGCCAACCAGCGCCAGCCGACGGGAATCCTTGTGTTTCTCATCGGTTAATTCCAGCGTTATGCGGCTTCCTCTGATCTGAAAAACATCTTATCATTCTGGCGTGAAAGTAAGAGACGTCATTAGACAGCTCGAAGATGACGGTTGGTATCTGGCAAGAACGAGAGGAAGCCATAGGCAATTCAAACACCCAAGCAAGCCCGGAACGGTGACAGTGTCTGGAAAGCCAGGCATTGATGTGCCTCCCGGCACACTGAATAGTATTCTGAAACAGGCCGGTTTGAAGTGAGAGGACGCGATATGAAATATGCCGTAATCGTAGAAGAGGGCGAAACTAGCTTTGGCGCACATGTTCCTGATCTGCCGGGGTGCGTAGCGGTCGCCAAAACGAAGGAAGAGGTTCTGGAATTGATCCAGGAGGCGATTGAGTTTCACATTGAAGGCTTACGCGAAGACGGGCAGCCCATTCCAGCTCCTTCCTCGAGCGTGGAGTTTGTTGAGGTACGGGCCGCATAAACGTCGTTGGGACCCCTCACTCCTAACAGGATCACCCGCCTATTCCCATATCATCCAGCAGATGCTGTTTGTCTCGCCAATCTTTTTCAACTTTGACGAACAACTCCAGATGACAGCGATGCCCAAGCAGGCTCTCGATATCCTGTCGCGCGGCGATGCCGATCTCTTTCAAGCGCGCGGCGCCTTTGCCGATAACAATCTTCTTCTGTGAACCTCGCTCGACAAAAATCGCGCAGTGAATGCGGCTAAAGTCTTCCCGCTCTTCTTCCCACTTTTCCACTACTACCGCAGTTACGTAAGGGATCTCCTCCTCCGTGGTTTGCAGGATTTTCTCCCGGACGATTTCGGCAACCATCGTGCGCACCGATTGGTCGGTAAAATCATCTTCACCAAAGATGGGTTCACCCTGAGGCAGATGTTTGATCAGCTGCTGGGGCAGCACATCAACTACATTTCCACGTAAGGCGGAAATCGGAATAAGTTCAGCCCAGTCGTATTCATTGCGATACCACTCCAGCAATGGCAACAGCGCGGACTTGTCCTTGAGTTTGTCGATCTTGTTGAGCAGGAGCAGCGCCGGCTTCTTCGATCGCTGGATTAACTCGAGTACAAACTTATCGCCGCTCCCGGTCGAGACTGAGGCATCGCGTATCAGGCAGACGAGATCCACGCCCATCAGCGCATCCTGAACCGTCGCC
>Ga0134126_10010525_pt1 | contig 11654 bp, 8 predicted proteins | sample KB31752_FD_96881 | JGI IMG/M metagenome (GOLD analysis project Ga0134126, IMG submission 96881) | Terrestrial soil microbial communities with excess Nitrogen fertilizer from Kellogg Biological Station, Michigan, USA - KB3-175-2 | ecosystem: Environmental > Terrestrial > Soil > Unclassified ...
ATGGCCGACTCGGCCGCATCCACAATCTCTTCCGCCGGTGCGTCCTGGTCGTAGGCTTTCTGGATGGCCGAAGAAGCTGCGTGGATCAGCCCGCGCAGCAGCGCCTTATCGCGGACGATGCGAACGTACTGCTCAATATTCTTTACGCGGGGCAGGCCGTCCGTCAGCGACGTAACGTAGGCCACGCCGCCCACGGCCTCAATCTCCTTGTGCTGCCCGAGCTGCTCCGTAAGCGTGACAAAGTCGATGGGACGCCCGCTCTCGGAGAGCTCCATCATGCGCAGATAAATGCGGCGGTGCGAGTCGAGTGAAAAATCGTCGGCGCGAAGAAACTCTGCAGCTTGCGGGTAAGAGGAATTGTCGAGCAGGATGGAGCCGAGAATTGCCCGCTCAGCTTCTACACTGGCCGGCAGTCCGCGGTCGAGAGTGTAATCAGTAGTGGCCATTTACCTCAAAAACGTTCTAGCGATGCTGCGTCCATTCACGGAGCGGGCCTTCAGGCCTCTCACCCTCATCACTTATCTATCCCGAGCGGGGTGGAGCAGGCCTTCAGGCCTGCGGCAAGCAACACAAAAAACTTCCGGGCTTTAGCCCCTGAGGTCACAGCTTAGCACGGCGAAAGCCAGGAGAAACACAGGCATTTTCGGCACAAAAAAACACCCTGCACCTCAAACGCAGGGGTTATCGCCACTAAAAGCGCTAGATTATCTCCGATTCAGATCATTCTGCCGCTATCAGCACCCGGCCTGTACCAGCCATACAGGCCGGATGTTTTGCGGGGTGTGATGTTTGCCCAACCGTGTGTTGCCTCACGGTTGGAATTGAGTCACCAGCTCCGGCTTCTCTCACGCTCATCTCTCCATGAGATGAGATTCGAATGCGCCCTCCGTTTGAATTGCGCAATCACGCAGATTAAGCCGCGCTGTCTCTCTCCTGAGTGGCAAACATCGCACACTTGAGGGTTAAAAATATCAACCCTGGAAGGCATGCTCAGCAATACTCGGATTCAGGTTTTCAGTGGAATGCCTGTGGAGAACGGCTTTTGTCTGTGGAAATGGGTGGAAATCAAGTAACAGATCTCAACCAATGCAGCGGAAAATGTTCAACTTGCTCGGCAACCAGAAGTTTCCTGCGAATGCTCCAACCTGAAGACGTTCTAACGCGCACGGGGGAAGGCGGACTGATCCGACGCCGGGGAGGCGGCATAAATAAATGGAAAATCAAAGAGGCTTCTGGGCAGGAGTTGTTGTGGGCGGCGCCATCGGCGCACTAGCGGGAATTGCAGGCGTGCTGACGGCGCGTCGTCGCTCTGCTGATATCGATCGTCACGTGGTGCGCCTGGAAAAGAGCGTCAACATTGGCCGCCCCGTGGAGCGAGTCTTTGCCGCATGGTCCAACTTCGAACGCCTCCCGCAGTGGATCAGCTTTGTGCGCCGCGTGGAGCGCTCTGGCACGCAGACTCATTGGCTCGTCAACATCGACGGCCGCGAGTTTGAGTGGGAGGCGCAGATCACGCAGGTGGCGGCGAATGAGTCGATTGGCTGGAAATCGCTGCGCGGGCCCAAGCACACCGGACGTATCACCTTCTCACCGCTGGGCGATCAGACCGTGGTGCACGTGCTGATGAATTACGCGCCGCCGCTGGGCGGGATCGGTTCCATGCTGCCCATTGAGGCACATCTGGAACAGTGGATTGAGCGCGGACTGCGCGAGTTTAAGCTGGGCCTGGAACGCGAAGGCGCAGGCGCGGAAACGCTTCGCCGCGGCAGCTCACACGCGCCGCGCGATTGGGAACCCTGGGAGCGTACCGGCACGGAAACCGAAGGCTAACGCTCTTCTTCACATTCGGCAGTTAATCATCTTTGCTGGGCCCGCTCTGTTCCGGAGGCTGGCCCAGAAGTTTGAACACAACCTCACGCGATTGCGACGTGGTTTTTCCGTTATTGTCTTTCACCAGTTCCTTCAACGTGCCACGAAGCACGTAATAGCCATCTTGCGCTTTGCTCTTTGCTGCGCCGCGCTCGAATCGCCCGATAAACTCGAACGTCACTCCATGCAGCGGCTTGGTGGTAAAAGAAACGTCGTGCCCGGTCACGGAAGCCTTGTCGAAGAACTGATCCAGGAATGCGCCACGGTCGCTGTCCAGATCGCCCTTGCGCGAAATGTATCCCGAGGCGCCATCCTCTCCCAGGTTGATCTGCACGAACTCGCCTTCGCGCAGAAAGCTGTACATCCCGGAAATATCTTCCGCTGGCGGTTCGGCCTTCCTTTGGCTTGCGGCCGGGGCCGTGTCGCTGCGGCCCGAAGGAGTTGATCTCTGATCAGAGTTGCTGGATTGCCCTGCCACCAAAGTACTAAGCAGGATGACGATAGTGACGAATACCTTTAGATTTTGGGAATTCTTCATGATTTCGGGGCGATAATAAACACCATCATCGTTCTACTTACCGGGAAGTTCAAGCCAAATGAAGGCGGTGACCAAGTCGGTGACGGAACAACCGGTCACAGCCGCAGAACGTTCCCTGCAATTCCTTGTTGAACCTGAACCATGGCGGCGCATCTTTTTGCGCAACCTGGGCGACCTGTTCCGGCGTGAGCCTCCGCAGGTCTGGCTGACGTCGCCTTTGGGCGAGTACTGGCCTGACGCTCTGGTCAACCGGCCCGTGGCTTGGAGCCGGATGCGCCAGTCCCTGCTGGGACACACTTTGGTCGTACTCTCGGTTTATTGCCTCACGCTGCTCTGGCTCAACCGCCCGCAGATGGTGGTGGAAAAGATCCCGCAGACCACCATCTCGCATTACCAGCTCTCTGAGTACCTTCCGCCCGTGAACACTCAGCGGGCAAAGCCGGCCCCACCGGCGCGACCGCAAGCCCACAAAGCTGATCCGGCGCCAGCGCCTCAGGAGATTGTCTCCATCCATGCTGAGCACAACAGTCTGAAGCAGACCATTGTGCAGGCCAACCCGAAGCTGCTGACCGATGATGTTCCGCTGCCGAACATCGTCGCCTGGACGCCAATTCCAAGCGCTGCACCGGTGGCAGCCAAACACCCGTTGCAGAACCTGCCCACCGACGTTCCTCAGGTTGTGCCGCCCACACAGCAGGTGGCGCAACACAGCCATCTCGTTTTCCCCACGCTGTCCCAACCTGAACCTGTCGCGCCCGCTGAGCCCGTTGCGAGCAGGCATGCACTGGCGAAAATTCCCACGCCTGCGCCTGCCGTTGTTCCACCAGCCGGCTCGGTTGCGACTGCTCACAATGAGCCCGTTTTGCCGCTCAGCGGTCCCGTGGTCGTTCCGCCAATGGAGCATCCGGTTGCGAGACACAATCTCCAGCTTCCAGTTCAGGCGCCGGATGTTGCGCCGCCGGCTACATCAATTGCCACGCGTCACGCCTTGCGAGAATCCCTGCCGGTGAACGTGCCGCAGGTTGTTCCGCCCAGCCAGGCGATGGCGAGAAGGAATCTGTCCGCTCTTGCCGCTGCTGCTCCCGCGCAAGCCGTGGTGCCTCCGCCCGAGCCCATTGTTGCCGGAGGAGAAGCGCAGTCGCAGGCCATGGGACAGCTTTTGGCTTTGAATGCGCAGCCCATCGCGCCTGTCGGGCCGGTCACCGTGCCCGAGGGAAATCGTCGTGGAGAATTTGCCGCCGGCCCCTCAGGACGCTCCGGAGCAACAGCACAGCCGGAAACGGTCGCCGGAAATAATTCAGGCGGCAATCATCCCGCGAACACTTCCGCACCGGCGAATATTTACATTTCAGCACCGCCGGCCAAGATTGTCGCCAACACCATAGTTGCGGCACCAGCGTCAATTCCACCGATGCGATCGGCTGTGCCGGACCGCGCGGACATTTCGACAGATAGGATTGAGACGCAGGTTTTTGGAGCACGCCACCACTATTCCATCCGGCTCAGCATGCCGAACCTGAACTCCGCCATGGGCAGCTGGATCATGCGCTTCGCCCGCCTGAACTCTGAACCGGGACATGAAGAAGACATCAGCGCCCCTGAACCCGTGCGCAAAGTTGATCCTGGTTATCCAGCGTCTTACATCCATGACCGCGTGGAAGGCGTGGTTGTGCTTTACGCCGTTATTCACAGTGACGGCAGCGTGGGCGATGTGCGCGTGCTGGAAGGTTTTGATTCCCGGCTCGACGAGAATGCCCGCACCGCGCTCTCACAGTGGCGCTTCCGTCCGGGCACGCGCAACGGTGTTCCCATTGATGTGGAAGCAGTAGTGCGCGTTCCCTTCCGCGCTCCTAAACCTGCATTCTGATCTTCTGATTTACGGCTTGATTTCTACAGGAGTGCCGACGGGCACCAGGTCGAGAATTTATCAATACTTCCGTCTCAAGGCTCGGGTGGCACAGCCGCCTCGGCTGTGGCTTTTGGATGGCTACCCGGAAGCACCTTCTGAGTGAAATTATTCTCGACTTAGCCACGGATCGCGAAACATCTTCCTTGGCTTTGGCTTGGGCATTCCTTCCTGCCAGTACCACGGATAGTCTTCCGGTCGCCTTACTCCGGTTTCAACCGCATTCATGCGTATGCAAAGGAGTTTGTCTTCGAAATCCTCTGCCGACCGGATCATATGGTCGAACGATTCGTCCTGCCACAAAGTGCCCTTCCTCTTGAGAAGCTTGTTCACGCTATGAACCGATGAACCTTTGATGCCGTTCATAATTTTTGCCAACCGAAAAAATCCTTCGCCATCTGGTAGAGGCGTAAAAAGTAAGTGAACGTGGGTTCGGAGGACCACTGCAGCGCGAAGCGTGTACTTATTGCCGTCGTCATACAAGCAATGGTCCAGAACCAGTGACTTTGCTGGATTAGGCAGCATGAAATCGCCCATAGTGTCGAAAGTAACAAAATACGTCCTGCCGGGCATCCTCCAGATGCGGCAAGTTTCGGCGATAGAGCGTCATTGTCTTGATTCACCACAGCCGAGGCGGCTGTGCCACAGGAATTCTGGTGCACGTAACAACAACTGGCAACCCGCAAATGTCGTCACCTTCATCGACCATGAACTCAAGCCCGGTGCGCGAATCTATTGTGTTCAAGATAGAGCCGGCACACAAGACTTTCCAAACTGTCGATATGGTCGCTTAGACGAGCATAGAGCTCAGCGTGCGGCAGCCGTCGTGGTGTGGAAGCCTTCAATCGCGTTATAGATCCTCTGGTTGGTACAGACTTCGTAGTAAGGCTGGTCGGTGAACTGTTTCAGCGAAAAATCCCGTGCGTCCACGCGGGCGATACGGCCTTCGCGAATCACGATGCGGTGAAACAGCCCCTGGCCCAGCGGGGCCATGCCGGAATAGACGCGCACCATATTAGTCTTCCAGATCATCGGCACCTTCAGATCGAATGCCTCAAGAGAAATTTCCATACGCAGCTTTTCAAATGCCGCCGGGCTGATGTGAATTCCGCCAAGGTTATAACGCAGCAGAAATTCATCCGGATTGCCGCCTGTGTCCACATCGTCAATGGTCTTGAAGGAGAAGACATTGAACAAGAGGTCGCGATTTTCCAGCAGCTTGCGCATGCTTTTGTTGCAGGAGGAAAGCCGGTCACTCTCATTGATGGCTTTGGAGATCATGATGGGGCGCGTGCCGTCCATCAGGTACATGGGGGCTGAGTCCTGATAGGAAATGCCGATGCCCACATCAAGGCTGGGAAGCCCCGCCGCCCGTGATCGCTCATTGTATGCGGTGACAACCTCGACAATCTCCTTGGCCAGAACGCAGGTCTGGGCCACGCCAACCGCTGGTTCGCCTTCGCGTTCAAACAAGGCCAGGATGACGGCGTCTCCCTCAATGAAGACCTTGCGCGCGTTGTACTTCGGCAGAAGTTTATTGATGGGATCGTAAAAGTTAAGACTGAAGTACGAAGCCGGATTCAGCCCGCGCTCAAACAAAGTGCGCGTAAGGGTGGTTGATTCACGGATATCCGCCTTCAGGATGACGTGATGAACAACCTTGTCTTCTGACGGCTTCTGCTCTTCCGGCAGCAGGAACTCATAGAGCGTGTTGTTAACCGACGAAAGTTCGCGGAATCTTTCTGCGCCGAGGACGTTGACCGCCTCCATGGCGGCAACCACAACTCCCATGCGCCGCAGGTCGCGATGGTAGCGAAGGAAATCGGAGAAGAATCGTCCCGCCAGCTTGGCCTTCTCGGCCGGCCTGGTGCTCTTTATCTTGCGCGCTGCTGCATGCAGGTTGTCGGGCGAGATCTTGCCATGCTCCTCGAGCAAGGCCTCCACACGCCGGCGTTCTTCATTTGAGATCAGAGCATTTTTGAGCTGCTGGGGATTGATGGGAGGAGAATACTGGCCCAGTAGGGGTGCAGCTTCGTAGGCAGCCAGAACCCGTTCCATCACATTCTCTTTTTCCAGTAATTCCAGCCAGGCCCCGAGCATTGCCTTCTGCGCCTTGCCCGCCACGGTGTCATCGTCTGGGACGCCTGCAGCCATGATTTCCTGCGCGTTATCAGGAACGTTCAGGAGCCCTTCAACCCTTGCGTCGTCCGGTGAGTCCACCAATTCGAGCAACTGGAAGAAACGGCCGGCGATTCCCTCCAGAGTGCCCACCCGGTCACGATCGTGCTCAAACGTGCCGAGCATCACATAGTGTTCCGCGTTGAGGTAGTTGTCCTCCGCGTCATCAACAAAGACGAGGCGATTAAGAAACAAATCGTAGATGTGGCTGGCGGTCTCACCGAATAACGAACGTCGAGTCTTTCCGAGGGTTTCCCTGTCCGCGTCGCGAAGGATGACAAACAGATCCTGCCCGGCACGGCGGAGAACAGCTTTCTTGTTGACCTGAAATTGTGTAAAACGCTCCCGCAGTTCCATCACCGTGTGGGTAGAAGATTGTCGCGGGCCTTCATACATCGTCATGCGGGCGCGGCAGCGCTCCAGCACTTTGGAGTACTGGCCGGCCAGCTCCGTGCGAAAAAATTTCAGCGTGGCAAGGCGGAAAAGCAGGTCAAGGGCAATGGTATTCTGCGCCTTTGCCTGTTGCAGCACGGCCACGTGAAGCTCAGAGACCAGCTTCTTGAAATCAGGAGCTTCAGATGGTCTGGAGCCGATCGCCTGCCGCTCACGAACACGGGCAGGTGTTTGGCCACCCAATCTTCCCGGTCGCGGCTCTTCCGATGCAAGGTCCTCGACGTTGCCGTGTCTGGCGATCAGCTTGAAAATGTGCAGGCGGGCTGACTCGGAGAAGCGAGGGCTGAGAAAAACGTCGTGCCGCAGGTTGTCGATGCCCGTGACTAGCCCTTCGAGCACAAGCGAGGGCTCGTAGCTCGACAATTTCAGATCGCGAGCGTACTCAGACAGACTTCCGCGTTGCAGGAAGGAAAAAGCCATGGACCTGCCGGTTGATCTCTGAGGGAAGCTGGATTTTATAACGAAATGGCGGTTTCGCTTAGTTACCTTGGGCACTTCTGCGCGCAGCGGAAAGCGTCCCTTCAAGGGCTCCGCTGCTTTGCCCTCACGCTCCGCTCGCGCTATCCGGCGCTCGCTTCGCGTTCCCCGGGCCTCAGTCGCCGCTCCGCGGGAAGGCTAGAGGCTAAAGCGATGCTTTGGCCTGGTGAGTCGCTTTTCGAGCCTTTTCAAACTCATCGCCCGGCTGCCAGCCGGCGAGTTCGGGCTGATTCGCAACTTCCCAGCCGATGGCCAGGCCCACTTTGGCAATCTTGGCGTCTGCGGTGAAATCCATGTCAGGGCGGTACTCGTCTGACGGCTGGTGATAGCGGTGAGAGACGTAATCTCTCTCCTTTTCCTCACCCCAGGCCAGATCGTGTCCCTTGAACAGCGGCCCTTCATTCATGCTGAAGGCCGGAACTCCCACTCTCGCCATACTGAAGTGGTCAGAACGGTAATAATGTCCTGCTTCCGGGTGGTCGTCGGGCTGGATCGCCATGCCAAACGATTGCGCGACTGATTGCACAAGCGGAAACACCGTGGTCCTCTCCGCTCCCGACACCACCAGTTGTTGAGGCTCGCCGAAGGGCTGAATATCGTCGAAGTTGAGGTCCAGCGAAATGTTATGTGCCGGGACAGGAGGATGCTGACCCAGGTATTGCGATCCCAGCAACCCCTGTTCCTCCGCCGTGACAGCCGCAAACACAATCGTCCGCTTCGGTTTCTCTTTTGTTCCGGAGACTGCTCGGGCCAGCTCCAGCAGGATGCCGCAACCCGTCGCATTATCCGTAGCGCCGTTGTAGATATGATCGCCCGGTTCGTCGGGATGGATCCCCAAATGATCGTAGTGCGCCGTGTACATCACCGCCTGTTTCTTCAGCCGGCTGTCAGAGCCCACCACCTTGCCCACCACGTTTCGGGAAGAAAACGGTCGCACCTTGCTGACAATGGTTTCCTTTACCCGAACCCCGAGATCCACGGGCTTAAAGCTGCGTGAGTTGGCATCTTTCAGCATCTGGTCCAGATCGTGGCCTGCCGCCTTCGCCAGCTTGCGGGCGACCTCCAGTTGGATCCAGCCTGCCGACTTCAGCTTGGGGTCCTTGTCATCCTTTAATAAGGAGGTCTCTCCTCCCCAGGAGTTGCGCACCACTTCCCACGGATAACTCGCCATGTCGGTTTTGTGGACCAGAATCACCCCGGCAGCGCCACGGCGTGCCGCCTCCTCATACTTGTAAGTCCAGCGGCCGTAGTAGGTAAGAGCACGGGCTTTGAAAAAGTTGGGATCGTCAGAAGGCGGCTCGTTGACCAGCATGAGCAAAACCTTGCCCTTAAGGTCCACGCCTTTGTAGTCATCCCAGTTGTATTCCGGAGCGTGGATGCCATAGCCGACATAGACGATGGGCGCATCGATCTCCGATTTTTCGGAGTGAGTCTGGTCGGTGGCCACAAAGTCGTCCGCGAACTTCAGCGTAATAGGCTCGCCTGATTTAGGAACGAAAGCAAGCTGTGTCTCCTTCGGGTCAGTGGTAACGCCGTAGAAATCCACGCTCTGGAAGTAGGTGCCGTTGTCGCCCGCGGGCAGAACTCCATAGCTCTTGAACTGGGCAGCGATCCAGTCGGCTGCCTTATCGCCGCCTTTCTGGCCGGTGCCGCGTCCTTCTAGCGAATCATCGGAGAGGTATTTCGCGGTGGCACGGATTTTCCCGGCATCAATGCCATTCATTGCCTGCTGCGCTGACGCAGGCAGAGCGCTTCCTTTTTCCGAGGCGCTGTTTTGCGCCGACAATAGAGACACACACGTAAGGAACAGAATTGCTGCGATGGATTTCATTGGCTCCAACCCGAATTGAATTTGTGTTCTGGCCTGTCCGCGCCCGCGGATCAATTTTTCGACTCTCAGCCAGGCTTGAATTCCGGCACGTTTTCGCCGGCAGGGAAAATGGTGGCGGCTGCTACATGGTTCAGGTCAGCCAGTTTCCGGCCAAGCTCCTGCATTTCAGACTTTGACCAGCTCACGGAACTGAATTCAATCTCACCAGTGGGGGAAATCATAAAAACCGTTGGGACATTGGTAAGACCATAAGCATTGGAAACGGCGTAGCCTTTCTGCTCCAGCAGAACCGGGAAGGTCACACCAAAGCGCTTATTAAAGACTTCCGTTTCAGTTGCGTTGTCCTGGGATATCCCCACAAACGTGAACTTGCCGCTCTTCCCATACGCCCGGTAAATGCGGTCCAGGTACGGAAACGCGAACTGGCAAACCGGACAGCTCGCTTTAAAAAATGCTGCTACCACCGGTCCTTTGTCCAGGGCTTCACGCAGAGAAAATTTTTTGCCATCTGAGAAAGAGAGATTAATGTCCGGCGCCTGAACGCCGGCTGCAAGTGCAGGCATGAATCCTCCGGAACCTTATTGTAAATAACGCAACCTCTTTGGAGAACACTCAGAAAGATGCCATCAGTGCTGGCGCGGAGCAGAACTTGCGGGCGTGGCCGTTGAGCACGAGCCGGCCTGGTAGTCTGCCAGATCGCGCAGAGGATGCCCGTTCTCGTCATGATTGCCGGCGAAGCAGTTATCTTCCTTCCGTGAAGGTTTCTTGAAGACAATCCTCAGCCGCGAACTGATCGTATTTCCCTGGTAGCTGTTGTTTCGGTTGGGGCCGTCGCCTGGTTCACCGGAGTAGTTTCTGATGGCCGTCGCCAGCAAGGCGAAATCCTCCGCCAGGATTCGATTTCCCGACACGGTTGCGTTTGTTACGTTCCCACGGAATAGGACGCCAATCACACCCGGGCGATCGATCTGAATGGTGTTGTTCTGAATCAGGAAATTGCTGTAAGTCCCCGGACCACCAATAACAATGCCGTATTTTGTGGGATGAATGATTTGATTTTTTTCGATTACAACTCCGTCATTCGCCAGGCTGTCGATATTGAAGCCGTATTCCGTATTAACGGCCATGTTGTCGTGGAAGCGCACTTGCCCCATGACCCAGCCGCCATAGCCAATAGCGTATCCGTCCACGCGATTGTTTCTCACTTCTCCCACCGCGTTTGCAACCGCTATCGCAGTGCACGGTCCTCCGCCGTAAGCACTCATGCTGACACGTTCAATCACGTTGCCGCTGTTGTCCTGAGGCTTCGAACCTGCCTTCACGGAATACACAAATATCGGGAAAGCCTCGTATTTAATGTTGATGGCTCCAATTTGGCCGGCGGCGTGGATGACATTCACATCATGAATCCAATTGTGCCCGCGATCTGAACGCAAATGGATGGCCTCCAGCGTAAGCGCATTGATTCCGTTTTTTGCGGCCTGCGCTTTCAGGGCCGGATAATTGTCATCGATGGTTAAATCGGAGATTTCAACGTCGGAAGCGTCATCCGAGTTGGTGCTGAAAACCACTCCGGTGGCGCTGGCCTCGGGCAAATGCTGCGGGTTGCCACCGTCGCGCGCGGGAAGATAAGCAGCCAGTTGTACCGCTGTCTTGTCCCTGCCGGACCCGTGAATTCTCCAGCCCTTTCCTATGGTGAAACCGTTTTCTGATTTGTGAGGAACATCGATGAGCGCATCGTATGCGCCTTTAGTCTGAAAAGTACCCGGTCCCAGGCAGACAACAAGATTTCCGAGCCTGGAAATGGATTTCCGCGGCGTATTTGCATCTTTGCAGCCTTCCGCGTAACAGCGCAGGATACGATCGAATTTCTCTACGGTGTTGCCATCAAGCGCATCTTCCGGCGACCGCCCTGATCCATCCCTGCCATTGCGCAATGCAATGAAGATGCGAGAGAAGCCTCGATCGAGTTTTTTACTGGGATTGCAATCAGGCACGGAAGCGGCTTGAGTTGCCGCCGACATTGGGGTTGCGAGCAGCATCGCAGCGAAAAAGAGCAATGGCAAAGCGATGTCTTTTCCAAATTCTTGTAATGGCAGGTTCACATTCCCTCGACGAGTCCTAAGCATAACTTGTGAAACATTTTGTGTCGCGCCCCAGAGCTTCAATCAAGCTACTCGCACAGCCGGGCGGCTGTGCCACAAAAGCTTTTGGCCCTGTTATGAACTGCACCGAGATTTAATCTTAAACGCTCATACCAGCACAGCCGAGGGCGGCTGTGCCACAAAGCTTGCGTCCAGCTATGACCAAGCAAGTTCTGGAGGCTGAGCGTGATTGAGAATTTCTCGTTTTGCGAAAAAACGTCTTTGCTGCCTTGCTAACCAATTTTTACACGTGTCGTC
>Ga0134126_10010527_pt1 | contig 11654 bp, 13 predicted proteins | sample KB31752_FD_96881 | JGI IMG/M metagenome (GOLD analysis project Ga0134126, IMG submission 96881) | Terrestrial soil microbial communities with excess Nitrogen fertilizer from Kellogg Biological Station, Michigan, USA - KB3-175-2 | ecosystem: Environmental > Terrestrial > Soil > Unclassified ...
CGGCACATGCTCGTCGGGGAAGTCGGGTGGGATGGCGAAATAGAAGTGCTCGCAGAACTCCAGATACTCCGGCCATTTGGTGTCGCCGCGCAGATCGCCGAGCGCGACCTTGATCTCCACGCCCAAAAGCGTGCCGTCGGCGCCGAGTGCCGCGACGTCCAGCCGCCGCCCGTTCGCCAGCGTGAACTCCAGGATCGGCGAGAACCCCTGTTGCAGCAGCAACCGGCTGACGCCGCGCGCCACGTCCTCGGCTCTCTGGCTGGAGGTGATGAAGCCCATGCCCGATTGGAACATTTACAGAACGAAAAAGTCAATCGGCGCTGGGGCTCACGGCGTCACGTAACTGAGCTGCGTTGTATGCCCGGGTGACGCCACGGCGACGCCGTTCTGGACGGCCGGCGTGTTCCGGAAGTGCCGGCTGACGCACAACACGGCCGCACGGTCCATCCATGTGTCTCCACTTGAATTTGCGACCGTTGCGTTCGCTATCGCGCCAGTTTCGGTGACGTCGTAACGGACGAGGACGGTCCCGGTCTTCGCCATCAAGATCGAAAAGATCGTGAAGTACTCGATGCATTCATGCGTGCGACCGACAGCCTTACTAGGCGCGTCGCCGCCGAGAGGCCCGAGCCTGATGTCCGCGCCTTCCGTCTTCACGGCGAGTTGAATGAATTCCCGGATGGTCTTGGCCGCGCCCAGGTCCGGATTTTTTCCTTCAGCCTCGCGAAGGTCGGTGATGGCGGCCGCATCGTCGCCTTGGGCGAAATGCGCGACGCCGCGGTACAGATATGCCGTGGCCAGATCGGGATTGCGATGGATCGCCTGGTCGAGGTCGGCGACAGCGCCATCAATGTCTCCGGTTTCGAGCGCGCTATATCCTCGCTTCAGAATGGCGTCCGCAGAACTCGCTGGAGGCGATGTGTCCGCGGCCGCCGCGAAAGCTTGGAATGATGCGACTGTCTCGCTCGCGCAAATGAGGACCACGCTCATCAGCATTCGAAAGGCGATCCAGCGCCTGCCCATGTCCGCTCGAAGTTCGTAGAACGACGCACCCTAGCACCGCGGCCGGCTGGCGCTCAACCGAAGGCACCCGCGAGTCACGGGAAAGCGCTCGAAGCAAAAAAGCCCGGCGCGGCGGCCGGGCTTTTTAGAAGTCTGGTATTGCAGGCTATTCCGCCGCGAGCAGCTTCGAACCGCCGCTGCGATCCGCGAAGTTGATGGTCTGGAGGTATTTGATGCCCTCCTCGGCGATGTCGTCGCCGACCATGCGGTCGCCTTCGTTCTTGAGCTCGTCCATGTCGACATACATGCCGTAGAACGCCTTGGTGCGCTCGGTGATGATGCCGGCATTGAGCAACGTCTTGATCAGCACACGGAAGATGTTGGCGGACTGCTTCATGCCCTCGCGGCGGTCGGCGTCGGTGAACGCCTCCATGATCGCGGCGCGCGCGTCCTGCCAGTTGATGCCGACGCTGTCGTAGACGACCTGCATCTGCTCGGCGTTGACGAGATTGAACAGCAGCGTCTGGAAGCATTGCGCCGCCCAGTCCTCGACCAGGTTCTGCTCCTCGGTCGAAAGCTTGGGGATGGTGCGGTCGGCCCAGATCTTGCCGAACTTGTGGTGGAACGCCTCGTCGGTCATCACCAGCTGGCAGAGCTTCACCAGCAGCGGGTCCTGCGCGTTCTGATAAAGCGTGGCGAAGGCGCCCATGGCGAGGCCCTCGACCAGCATCTGCATCCCGACGATCTTCTTGTAAACCTCCGGCGCGCCGACCATCTCGGTGAGCAGCGTCTGCAGCGTCGCTCCGCAAGGCAGCGGCGTGCCCCAGCGCGCCTTGATGTAAGCCGAGAAGCCGGTGACGTGGCGGGCCTCTTCGCGGGTCTGGTTGGCGGCATATTCCTGGGCCCCCGGATCGCGCAGGATATGACAGAGCGAGGCCGAAAGCGCGAGCGCGCCCTGCTCGCCATGCAGGATGGCGGACAGCTGCCAGCGCGTGGACTCATTGGCGAATTTGATCTTCTGCTCGGCCGTCATCGTGTCGCCGATGCGGGTGTGGAAGATCGGAAAGAAGCGCTCGGGCAGGATCGTCTGCTTGGCGATGTCGAAGGAATCGTTGAAGTCGATGTACTTCTTGTCGAGCGGGTCCCAGAAATGGTCGTGCGTCGCGCTGATGATCTTGTCGAACGCCGTGCTGCGCACGCCGTAGCGCTGCGGGTTCAGCATCGCCGGGAAATCGTCCGGCGCCACCGCGTCATAGGCATTGTCCTTGGTGATCTGGACCATGGCGGTCTCCGTACGTTCGGGATGATGGCGATGTCGCTGGCATATAAGACCTTCGCCTGAAAAGTCAATGAAAATGACGCCAACGTCACATTTGTGACGCTGCGTCAGAAGCAAATTTCATGGCGGCGGGAACCTCCCGGCCGGTGCCGCCATCTAATGCGGTGAGGAGATGGAAATGGCTGCCAGCCCGGTCCGCAAAGATAACGACGTAAACGACGTCCAGCTGGCGATGGGCATTGCCAGGAACGACGCGCGCGCCGTTCGCCTTGTGACGCGGGCCAGCAACCAGCGTCTGTTCCGCGCCGCCTGGAGCATCCTGCGCAACCGGGCCGAAGCCGAAGATGCGGTGCAGGAGGCCTATCTCAGGGGCTTCGCCGCCATCGCCTCGTTCCACGGCCAGTCGTCGCTCGGCACCTGGCTCACGCGCATCGTCATCAACGAGGCGCTGGGGCGCAAACGCCTCGCCGGACGGCGCGCCACCCTTCTTCAACAGAACTCGATCGCCGCGATCGAAACCTATCGCGAGAAATTCATGGCCCATTCGAGCGCAACGCCGGAAGGCAATGTCATGCGCCAGCAGCTCGGCAAGGTGCTGGAGAACGCGGTCGCGCAATTGCCGGAAAGCTTCCGCACCGTGTTCGTACTGCGCGCGATCGAGGGCCTCAGCGGCGCCGAAACCGCGGACGTGCTTGGCATCGCAGAAGACACCGTCAAGACGCGGCTTCACCGCGCCCGCGTCCGGCTGCAGCGCATGCTCGATCCCGAATTGAAAAGCGCGCTCGGCGAAACCGTCACCTTCGCCGGCGCCGATTGCGAACGGCTCACCGACAGAGTTTTGCAACGGCTCGGCCACGAGCCAAACCAGGAGGATAAGTCATGATCGAAGGCATCGCAGGAACGCGGCGCGGCATAATCGGCGGCGGCGCAAAGACCCTTTCGGCGGCGGGCGTGATCGCCCTGCTGGGACTTCCCGGCGCCGCGCGCGCGGCGTCCAATCCGTCGCAGGACGTGACGCTTCTCAACACCGCGCTCGGGCTCGAATTTGAGGGCATTGCGGCCTATCAGCTGGGCGCTGAGAGCAAATTGCTTCAGCCGGCCGTGCTGTCGATCGCCGTCACCTTCCAGGGCCACCACAAGCAGCACCGCGACGACCTGATCGCCGCGATCAAGCGGCTGGGCGGCATGCCGGCCGTCTCCAAGCCCATGGCGGATTACGCCAAGGAATTGGACGCGGCGTCGCTCAAGAGCCAGGCCGACGTGCTGAAACTGGCGCTGAAGCTCGAGCGCGGCGCGACCAACGCCTATCTGGGCATCATTCCGTCGCTGGCCGGCACCGACCTGCACGAGCTTGCGGCGCGCACGGCGAGCGACGAGGCGTTCCATGCCGCAATTCTCGGCAATGCGCTGGGCGAGGCGATCCCGCAGAAGGCGCCGATGTTCGGCTGATGCAAAGATGCGAATGCGCCGGCAGGCATCGCCGATCGCGGCGATGACGGCTCTTCTTTTTGCTGCGCCTCTCCCCCTCCAGGTGCAGGCAGCCTCCGCGCCTTCGGGAAATCCTTCCCGGGGCGCGGAGATCTACGAAAGCCATTGCGGGGCGTGTCATTCGCTCGACGCCAATCGCGTCGGTCCGATGCATCGCGGCGTGTTCGGCCGCAAGGCGGGAATCGTGCCGGGGTACAACTACACCCATGCGCTGAAGACGTCGGGCATCGTGTGGACGGCGCCGGCGCTGGACCGCTGGCTCAGCGGGCCATCGAAGATGGTGCCGGGCACGGCGATGGGCTTCAGCCTGTCCTCGGCACAGGATCGCGCCGACGTCATCGCCTATCTGAAATCGAAGCCGAAGTGACGCTCAGCTTTTCTCGCTGAGCGAACCCTTGGTCGACGCAACGCCGCCTTCGAGCCGTTCGTCGGGTTCGACCGCCTGGCGCAGCGCGCGGGCCGTGCCCTTGAAGCAGGTCTCCACGATGTGGTGGCTGTTCTCGCCGTAGAGGTTCTCGATGTGCAGGCAGATGCCGGCGTGCTGGGCGAAGGCCTGGAACCATTCCTTGAACAGCTCGGTGTCCATCTCGCCCAGCTTGGGCTTGGGGATAGCGACCTTCCAGATCAGGTAGGGCCGGTTCGACACGTCGACGGCGACGCGGGTCAGCGTCTCGTCCATCGGGATGATGGCCGAGCCGAAGCGCGTGATGCCGGCGAAATCGCCCAGCGCCTTCTTCACCGCCTGGCCGATCACGATGCCGGTGTCTTCGGTGGTGTGGTGAAAATCGACATGCAGGTCGCCCTGGGCGCGGACCTTCAGGTCGATCATCGAATGGCGCCCGAAGCTCTCCAGCATATGGTCGAGGAAGCCGATGCCGGTGTCGATATCGGTGTCCCCCGAGCCGTCGAGGTCGAGCGAGACGGATATCTCGGTCTCGCGGGTTTTTCTTTCCACCGTGGCGGTACGCATGGCGCGGTTTCCTGATTCTGCGATTTTGTCCTAATTATCCCAATTGGCCCGGTCTGTCGAAATGGGGGGATTTCGACCTGCGGGCTCGCGCGCGATCAGGCGCTGCGGTAGATCGCGGTGGCGGGCGCGATTCCGTTCGTGCCGATCAGCTTCAGCCTGGCGCTCGCCGCATTGGCCTCGAATGCCAGCCGGCTGTTGATGTTCGCAATCGGCGGCACGAACCAGGCGAAATCGTCATCGCCACCGTCAAAGGTCGAGGCTCGCGCCGCCGCGGCGCGGCCAAGGCTGTCGATCGGCCGCGCCCGCCAGCCCGCGCCGAGGCGATCGATCGGCGTCTCGAAATGATTGGCGACGCACACGGCATGGCCCTCCAACGCTCGGCAGGCGGCTTCGGTCTCGGAGCGCTCGATGATCGCGCCTTCGCCGTCACGCACGCCTGAGAGGAGAAAAATCGCCGGCACCGCGAGCCGCGTCTCGCACAGCATGCGCTTGGCGGCGGCGTAGTCGGCGGCGGTTTCGAGCACCAGGCGCGACAGATGCGCCGGCGGCATGCCGGTCTCGGTCTTGGCGCGAATCCGATTGGCGAGCCAGTCGCCGGCAAATCCCCTGCCGCGCCTGCGCATCGGCGCCTGGTTGATCGCGACCGCGAAGCGCCCGGGCGCCATGCCCTGGAAGCTGCCGGCCAGGCCCGGCCAGGTGATGTTGTAGAAATCGCCGGCACGCCCGGACTGATGCGCCACCACCATATGCGTGCCGAGATCGGGGAACGGCCAGTCGAGCACGCGGCGCATGACGGGGCCTTCCGCGCCGCGCCACACCCCGCCGGTGCATCCCCATTCGAAACAGAGATTGAGGAAATGGACGCCGCGGATGCCGAGCACGCCGGCGAGTGCGTCGATTTCGGCGAGATAGGGGTTTTCGGCGCGATCGAGCCAGCTGCGCGATGCGCGGTCGCCGAAGGGCAGCACCAGCGTTCCGGCCGCGCGCGACACGAAGCCGTGGGTGTCCAATGCGGCCCGTGCCAACGCCCGCGCGGTATCGGGATAGAGTTTCAGCAGATCAAGCGAGGTTCCGCCACGAATGTCCGCATACGGAATGACGGGCAGGGTGTTCATCGGTCGGGATTGCTCGCCCACCCGCCATACATCGCATCCGGCAACAGGAAGAGATTTGTACCTATGCCGTCGCCGCGATCGCTCTGGCGCATCGCGCGCAGAACCCTGCCGCGCCGGTCAAGGACGGCGAGGTCGCTCGCCTGGTCGCCGATCCACATCGCGGCGACCGGCCTGCCATGCGTCTTGGTCGCCAGCGCGATCTCTGCATCGTGCCAGCGCCGCGTTTTGTCGGAATCCTCGCCGGTCTTGCCGATCTCATAGTCGAACCAGATCCCGGCTTTGCGCAGCGTGCCGCGGGTGATCGCATCGTTGGCCGCATTTCTGTTGGTGACGATGGCGACCAGACCGCCGAGCCTGTGCACCGCGTTGGTGAAGGCGGCAGCCCCCGGAACGTCGCGCGCCATGTCGGCCCTGACCCAGCTTTCCCATTGCGCATCGCGCACGGGCCCGCCGCAGCGGTCGTGCTCGCGCTCAAAAAGCGAGTTGTCCAGCACGGTTTCGTCGGCATCCATCAGCACGATCCAGCGGCGCGGCCTGTGCGTCCGGGCGATGCGCTGCGCCGCGGCCAGCGCTTCGTCATAGACGTTCACCGCGAGGCGGCAATATTCGAGGGAATTGCGTTGCCAATGTGTCGCGGTCGAGGTTTTCAGGCGCGGTACCCTGCACTGCCAGGGATCGGCGTCCACCGACGGCGGGATCGTCTCGGCTCTTGTCATCCGCGCTTGGCAATCATAGGTGATGGGCGCGGCAAGGGCCGGTTGCGCCACCGACAGGGCGGCGCCTAGGCTCATTGAAAACACGATATTCCGCATGCGCCGGGACCCTTTGTGGTTCGCGGCCCGAGCATAGGTGGTTCCCCATGACAGCCAAAGAGAGATGGCGTTCGACGACGATCCTGTCGGTTCGCAAGGGCGGCCGCGTGGTGGTCGCCGGCGACGGCCAGGTCACCGCCGGCGCGACCGTGATGAAGTCCAACGCCCGCAAGGTACGCCGCATCGGTAAGGGGGGCGACGTGCTGGTCGGCTTTGCCGGCGCCACGGCGGATGCCTTCGCCCTGTCGGAGCGGCTGGAAGCCAAGATCGAGCAGCATCCCGGCAATCTCGCCCGCGCCTGCGTCGAGCTCGCCAAGGACTGGCGCACCGACCGCTATCTGCGCCGGCTGGAGGCGATGATGGCGGTGGCGGACGCACGGACCTCGCTGATCCTGTCTGGCACCGGCGACGTGGTCGAGCCGGAGGACGGGCTGATCGGCATCGGATCGGGCGGCCCCTTCGCGCTCGCCGCCGCCCGCGCGCTCATCGGCCTCGATCTCCCGGCGGAAGAAATCGCGCGCCGGGCGATGAAGATCGCGGCCGACATCTGCATTTACACCAACGAGACCATCGTGATCGAAAGCCTCGAAACCGCATGAGTTCCTCTTTCACCCCGCGCGAAATCGTTTCCGAGCTCGACCGCTTCATCGTCGGCCAGCACGAGGCCAAGCGCGCCGTCGCCATTGCGCTGCGCAACCGCTGGCGGCGCCAGCAGCTCGGCCCCGAACTGCGCGAGGAAGTGCTGCCCAAGAACATCCTGATGATCGGCCCCACCGGCGTCGGCAAGACGGAAATCTCCCGCCGCCTCGCCAGGCTCGCCCAGGCGCCGTTCCTGAAAGTAGAGGCCACCAAGTTCACCGAGGTCGGCTATGTCGGCCGCGACGTCGACCAGATCGTGCGCGACCTCATCGAGGTCGGCATCGCGCAGGTGCGCGCGACACGCCGCCGCGAAGTCGAGGCCCAGGCCGAGGCGCGCGCCGAGGAACGTCTGCTCGACGCTCTTGTTGGAAACTCGGTCGGCAACACGCGCGACAGCTTCCGCCGCTCGCTGCGCGCCGGCGAACTCTACCAGAAGGAAGTCGAGCTGGAGATGAAGGACGCCGGCGGCATGCCGATGTTCGAGATTCCCGGCATGCCGAATGCGCAGATCTCGATGCTCAATCTCTCCGACATGTTCGGCAAGGCCTTCGGCCAGAAGGGCAAGAAGCGGCGCATGACGGTGGCCGAGGCGCACGCCCCGCTGGTGGCCGAGGAAGCCGACAAGCTGCTCGACGAGGACCGCATCGTGCGCGATGCCATCGAGACGGTGGAGAACCACGGCATCGTCTTCCTCGACGAGATCTACAAGATCTGCGCCCGCAGCGAGATGCGCGGCGGCGGCGACGTCTCCCGCGAAGGCGTGCAGCGCGATCTCCTGCCGCTGATCGAGGGCACCACGGTCGCCACCAAATACGGCCAGGTGAAGACCGATCACATCCTCTTCATCGCGAGCGGCGCGTTCCACCTCGCCAAGCCGTCGGACCTGCTGCCCGAATTGCAGGGGCGCCTGCCGATCCGCGTCGAGCTCAAGGCGCTGACGCGCGAGGATTTCCGCCGCATCCTCACCGAGCCCGAGGCGAGCCTCATCAAGCAATATGTGGCGCTGATGAAAACCGAGTCGGTCGACCTCGTATTCACCGAGGACGGCATCGCGGCGATCGCCGACCTGGCGGCGCAGGTCAATTCCAGCCTCGAGAACATCGGCGCGCGACGCCTGCAGACCGTCATGGAGCGCGTGCTCGACGAGGTGAGCTACGGCGCGAGCGAGCGCACCGGCGAATCCGTCACCGTCGACGGCGCCTATGTCCACTCCCGCGTCGACGACCTCGCGAAGGACCAGGACCTGTCGCGGTTTATTCTTTGAACTTCAAACGGGCTGCGTTGACTTAGCTATCGGGAAAATTACTGTCGCGCCCGGGGTGGTTGCCTGAGGCCGGAATTGTCACTTTTCGCTAGTCTTAGACCTCAAGAAATCGCTGAGATAATTACCGGTTTGGCCACGGTCGCGACCGTATTGGTCGCCGTGGTTTCTATCCGGCACAATTATCGGATCAATAAGGTCAACATGATGATGCAGGTTACGCTGCATTGTGCCCTTCGCTACGACGAACTCAAACTCATGTTGGCAGAAAATTTGGGTAGCTGTGACGCGCGTTTGGGAGAAATCTACTACGCACGGTTTTGGGGGTTGAAGAGCGACCAGTTTGACTATTGGGTCGATGGATACCTCGATCACGACACATTCTGCGATTGGGCCTACTCGACAATAAAGGCGTTCGCTCGCGAACAAGGCGCATTCGGGGTTTCGATGCTCGATTCTTGGATGCATCATAAGGACAGAGAAGAGCGAGCAAGTCCGGAATTTACCAATTTTATCGACGCACTCGTACGCGTCTCTCGCGAAGACCGGAACCGCTACGATCAAATGCTCGGTTATATATGTCGACTCGAGGGAACATGGTATCGGCCGGGTTTTGCGAGAAAGGTGCGCCGCTCATACTCGCATGAGATTTCGTGGTCGCAGCACCTGAGGATTATTGGAAAGAGACGACGGGATTTGGTAAAAGTGCCACAAGGCATCACGAGGTGAGGACATGCATCGCGACGTATGCAGAAAGATCGGTCGTGCAGAGATCGGCGTCGAGCGTTCTGGCGCTGGGCGACGCGCCGGTCCGAACAATCTAACGAAGGCTGTTCCCGTGTCTTGGGGAGTGGTTTTCGAAGTTTTGGAATTTGCGAGCCAACGAACGGAGTTGATTGAGCGATCTCGGCGGATGGATCGATAGCGCCAGACGGAATTGTCACCTCCACCGCCTATCGCTGCGGCGGCATCTTCTCGAAGCAGGGCAGGTTGCGGTCGATATGGGCCCAGGGCTGCGCCGAGCTGACATAGAGCGCGCCGCCGATCTTCAGCCAGCTCGGATCGTCCAGCGATCCTGCCTTCACCACCGCGATCGGGCCCTCGGGCGTGCTGTAGAGAGGCGAACCGCATTCGGCGCAAAAGAACCGCGTCACCGTTCCACCGGACTCGCCCTTCACGGCGAAGCCCTTCGGCGTTCCTCCGGTGACCCGGAAGGCCGGCTTCGGCACCACCACCGCCACCGTGCTCGCCCCGCCGCTCGCCTTCTGGCAGTCGCGGCAGTGACACTCCATCACGGCCAGCGGCTCGCTGGCGACTTCGTAGCGGACCGCCCCGCACAGGCAACCGCCCTGAAATGGCGCCACCATGGCATCTTCTCCCGTTTTTGCGATTTCGCTGGCCCCAAGTTTAGGACGATGCCGGGCTCCGGCGCCAGTTGACCCCCGCGGGGTTTGTTGCAAAAAGCTGTCCGTTCACAAGAAGGTCCTGGGCGATGGCGCGGCAGAACTACCTCTTCACCAGCGAAAGCGTGTCCGAAGGTCACCCAGACAAGGTGTGCGACCGCATTTCCGACGAGGTGGTGGATCTGTTCTATCGCGAAGGCCCCAAAAGCGGCCAGTCGCCCTGGGATGTCCGCGCGGCCTGCGAAACCATGGCGACGACCAATCGCGTGGTGATTGCCGGCGAGACCCGCGGTCCCAAGCACATCATGGAAGACAACATCGTCGAGATCGCGCGCCAGGCGATCAAGGACATCGGCTACGAGCAGGACGGCTTCCACTGGCGCCACGTCAATGTCGAAGTGCTGCTGCACGCCCAGTCGCCGCATATCGCGCAGGGCGTCGACGCGTCGGGCAACAAGGACGAAGGCGCGGGCGACCAGGGCATCATGTTCGGCTATGCCTGTCGCGAGACGCCGGCGCTGATGCCGGCGCCGCTGTACTACAGCCACAAGATTCTCAAGCTGCTCGCCGATGCGCGGCACAGCGGCAAGGAGCCCAAGCTCGGACCGGACGCCAAGAGCCAGGTCACGCTGCGCTATGAGAACGGCATGCCGGTCGAGGCGACGCAACTCGTGCTCTCGACCCAGCATCTCGACGCGGACATGAGCTCGCACGACGTGCGCGCGGTGGTCGAGCCATACATCCGTCAGGCTCTGCCCAAGGACTGGATCACCGACAAGACCGTGTGGCACGTCAACCCGACCGGCGCCTTCGTGGTCGGCGGTCCGGACGGCGATTGCGGCCTCACCGGGCGCAAGATCATCGTCGACACTTACGGCGGCGCCGCACCTCATGGCGGCGGCGCCTTCTCAGGCAAGGATCCGACCAAGGTCGACCGCTCGGCCGCCTATGCCGCGCGCTATCTCGCCAAGAACGTCGTGGCGGCGGGCCTCGCCGATCGCTGCACCATCCAGATCTCCTATGCCATCGGCGTCGCCGAGCCCCTGTCGCTCTATGTCGACACCCACGGCACCGGAAAGGTCGACGAAGCGAAGCTCGAAAAGGTCCTGCCCGAACTGATGAGCCTCAAGCCGCGCAATATCCGCGAGCATCTCGGACTCAACCGACCGATCTACGCGCGAACCTCCGCCTACGGACATTTCGGCCGCGAGCCGGACGCCGAGGGCGGCTTCTCGTGGGAGAGAACCGATCTCGCCGACGCGCTGAAACGCGCGGTGTGACGGACGCGCCGGAACGCCGGCGCCGCCAGCTTTACGGCCGGCGCAAGGGCCCGAAGCTGTCGGCGCATCAGCAGCTTCTGCGCGACACGCTGCTGCCGCGGCTGTTGCTGCATCCCGAGACCGGCCGCGATCCGCGCGACTATTTCGACGAGGCCGTCGACGACGTCTGGCTCGAAGTCGGCTATGGCGCGGGCGAGCATCTGCTGTGGCAGGCGCAGCACCATCCCGGCGTCGGGCTGATCGGGGCCGAGCCCTATGTCGCCGGCACCGCGAAACTGCTGTCGAAGCTGGCGGCGACGCCGCTGCCCAATCTCCGCCTGTTCGAGGACGATGCGCGCGACATCGTCGATGCGCTGCCCGATGCCTGTCTCGGCCGTTTCTTCCTCCTGTTCCCCGATCCCTGGC
>Ga0134126_10010530_pt1 | contig 11651 bp, 10 predicted proteins | sample KB31752_FD_96881 | JGI IMG/M metagenome (GOLD analysis project Ga0134126, IMG submission 96881) | Terrestrial soil microbial communities with excess Nitrogen fertilizer from Kellogg Biological Station, Michigan, USA - KB3-175-2 | ecosystem: Environmental > Terrestrial > Soil > Unclassified ...
CGAGCTTCTGCTCGGCTTCACCATAGATACCAACGCCGCGTTTCTCGCGCGCACGCTCTCGGAGATCGGCGTCGAAATCGTGTGGCGGACCACCGTGGGCGACGAGCCCGACCGCATCGTCCAAGCGGTGCGCAACGCCTTGGACCGCACCGGCGCCGTGATCACCACCGGCGGACTCGGCCCCACGGCCGATGACCGCACGCGGCCGGCCATGGCACAGCTCTTCGGCCGCGAGCTGCGCATGGACGATGCTTTGATGGCGCGCATCGCGGCGCGCTTCCAGAAGTACGGCTACACCAACATGCCCGCGTCTAACGCAGTGCAGGCGATGGTGCCCGAGGGCGCCACCGTCCTCGACAATCCGAACGGCAGCGCGCCCGGTCTCTGGATCGAGGACGAGCGCGGTCGATGGGTGGCGATGCTGCCCGGTGTGCCGCACGAGATGCGCGCGATGGCCGCCCACGCCATCGTGCCGATGCTCACGAAGCGCTATGCATCCAACGGCGCGGTGGTGCTGTCGCGCACCGTGCGCACCACGGGCATCGGCGAATCCGCGTTAGCCGAGTTGTTGGGCGAAGACGGGCACGACGCCGTGAACGGTCTGCCGCTGGCGTTTCTTCCCGGATGGGAGGGCGTCGACCTGCGCCTCACCGCGCACGATCTGCCGCGCGACCAGGCCGTGGCGGCGCTCGACGCCGCGGAGACGAAACTTCGATCCCACGCCGAACGATATGTCTACGGGCGCGACGCGCAGAATCTGGCCGCGATGGTGCTCGACGCGTGTCGCGCGCGGGGTCTTCACGTCGCAACCGCCGAGAGCTGCACCGGTGGGATGTTGGGCGAGCGCATCACGGCGATACCCGGCTCGAGCGACGTGTACGTGGGCGGCGTGGTGGCCTACGAAGATCGTGTGAAAACGTCGGCCCTGAGCGTTCCGGCGGAGCTGATTCGAGAGCATGGTGCGGTGAGCGAACCGGTGGCTCGCGCGATGGCAGCGGGCGTGCGCGCCGCACTCGGCACGGACATTGGGATCGGAATCACGGGTATCGCGGGGCCGTCGGGCGGGACGCCGGACAAGCCGGTCGGTACGGTGTGGGTGGCGACCGATGTGAACGGTGACGCCCGCGCGACGGTGCGACGCTACCTTGGCGATCGAGAGGACGTGCGACGGCGGAGTGCACAGGCGGCGCTCGATCAGGTGCGTCGCACCATCACTGGCGCGAGCTGATAAGGGATCTGCCGGACTGGCATACGCCGAGGGCATACCCGTTGCACCTGGCGCGGAGCGGACGGAGATTACGACTTCGCGGCGGCCCCGAACGGCATTCGTGCGGGCCGGCGCTTTTCACTGCGCAAGAGGATCAAAAGTGCCAGACGATTTCAGGACGAGTGCCTCGAAGGAGCAGTCCGGGGCCGGCCGCTCGCCCGCGGACGACGCATCACGCGGCGGTGACGCGGCCGATTCCGGCGCCGAGGGTGGCGCCGCGGATGTATCCGAGGCACAGTCGGCGCTCGAGCGTCAGCTCGACGAGCAAAAGGACAAATACCTGCGGCTCGCGGCCGAGTTCGACAACTTCCGCAAGCGGATGATGCGCGAGCGGCAGGAGATCGCGGTACGCGCTCAGGGCGACTTGATTCGACAGCTACTGGACTCGGTGGACGATCTGGGCCGGGTGACGGCGGTGGACGCCGCGCGGGTCGATCCGGCGTCGATCGTAACCGGCGTCGACGCGGTGCAGAAGAAGCTGCTGCGCGCGCTGTCGAACGTGGGGGTCGAGGTGGTGAATCCGGTGGACCAGCCGTTCAATCCCGAGCTGCACGAGGCCGTGGCAACCGAGCGTGCGTTGTCGCCGGAGGATGATCATCTCATCGCGCAGGTGTACCAGCCGGGTTACGTCCTGCAAGGCCAGCTGCTGCGACCGGCGCGGGTCGTGGTGAAGCAGTGGTCCGAGTGACGAGCGCGTAGCGAGCATGGCCCAGAGCAAGGACTTCTACGCCGTGCTTGGCGTGTCGGCGTCGGCATCGCAGGACGAGATCAAGAAGCAATACCGCAAGCTGGCGAAGAAATTTCACCCCGATGCGAATCAGGGTGAGGCGAAGGCGGCGGAGCGCTTCAAGGAGATCTCCGAGGCGTACACCGTGTTGGGCGACGAAGCCAAGCGGAAGCAATACGACGAGATGCGCCGGTTAGGCGCGTTCTCGGGCTTCGGCGGCGGCGGGCCCGGCGGTCCGGCGCGGCGCGGGCCGCCGCCGGGCGCGGGCGGGGCGCGCGACGCGGGCGGCAACATCCACTTCGAAGACTTCGACATCGGCGGACTCGGCGGGTTAGGCGAGATGTTCGCGTCGATGTTCGGAGGGGGCGGCGCCCGGCAGGGTCCGTCGCGCAGCCGGCAGGCCGAGCGCGGGCAGTCGGTGGAGGTGTCGCTCGAGGTGCCGTTCCGCGTGGCTGCGTTAGGCGGCAAGGTTCCGGTGACGCTCGAGGTGAACGAGGAGTGTCCCACCTGCCACGGGTCGGGGGCGGCGCCGGGGGCGTCGTTCAAGATCTGTCCCGAGTGCAGCGGGCGCGGCGTGGTGTCGTTCGGCCAGGGCGGATTCGCGGTGAACCGGCCGTGTCCGATGTGCCTGGGCCGCGGACAGATTCCCACCGAGCGGTGTCCCACCTGCAACGGCGCCGGCGAGACGCGGGCGCGCCGCACGGTGAACATCACGGTGCCGCCGGGCACCGACACCGGGACGCGGGTGCGGCTCAGCGGACAGGGCGGGAAGGGTCAGAACGGCGGGCCGCCGGGCGATCTGCTCATCACGTTCCAGGTGGCCACGGACCGGTTCTTCGCGCGCGAGGGGCTCGACATCGTGGCGCACGTGCCGCTCAACATCGCGCAGGCGATGTTAGGCAGCAAGGTGCGGCTCAAGACGCTGGGCGGAAAGTGGGTCAAGATCACGATTCCCAAGGGGACGCCGTCGGGGAAGCGGTTCCGGGTGCGCGGTCAGGGCATCGAGAAGGACGGCGAGCATGGGGACATGATCGTCGAGGTGTCGATCGTGGTGCCGGAGACGTTGTCGCCGGAGCAGGAGGACATGCTCAAGCAGTTTGCGGCGGCGGGCGGACTCAAATACTAGGGGCGGGGAGGCGCGCGCCGTGCGGCGCGCTGGGGGAAGGGGGAAAAGGGAAGGGGGCGCGGGGGGGGTGGGGGGTGGGGGGTGGGCCCGAGCGGAACGCGAGTTGGAGGTCGCTTCGGTCTAACAGACCGGCGTTAGGCGGCGAGGATGGGGAGCGTGGGGCGTGCGGCGCGCGAGGCGGCGATCAGGGCGCCGCCGAGGACGCGGTCGCCGTCGAACATCACCAGCGATTGGCCGGGGGTGATCGCGGACACCGGCTCATCCAGGGCGAGCTCGATTTCGCCGTTCTCGAGGCGGACGATCTCGGCGGGGGCGGCTGGAGCGCGGTGGCGAACCTGGACGTGCACGTGGTCGCCGGCGGATGGCGGGGCGTCCACGAGCCAGTTCACACTGCGGGCGATCACGCCGCGGCCTAACAGTTCGGCCTTGGGGCCGATGACCACCTCGCGGGTGTCGGGACGGATGGCGATCACGTAGAGCGGCTCGGGCGAGCCGCCGGGAAGGCCGCGGCGCTGGCCGACGGTGAACCGGGCATAGCCCTGGTGCTCGCCTAACGGGCGGCCGGCGGAGTCGACGAACCGGCCCGGCGCCAGCGCCGGCGCGTCGGGGCCCAGGTGGCGCGCCAGCACGGCGGCGTGGTCGCCGTCGGGCACGAAGCAGATGTCCTGACTCTCGCGCTTTTCGGCCACCACGTCCAGGCCTAACGCATGGGCGCGGCGGCGCGTCTCGGGCTTGCTCAGCGCGCCCACGGGGAGGAGCATCCGCCGGACCACGGCGCGGTCGATGCCCCACAGAAAATAACTCTGGTCCTTGGCCGGGTCGGCGCCGCGCAGCAGCTCGCCGCCTAACGCACGGGCGTAATGGCCGGTAGCGATCCAGTCGCACTCGAGCGCTTGGGCCTTGTGCAGCAGGTCGCGGAACTTGGTGAACGTGTTGCACCGCACGCACGGAATGGGCGTGCGGCCGGCCGCGTACTCGCTCACGAAGTCGTCGATCACGTCGCGGCCGAACGCGCTCTCGAGATTGAGCACGTAGTGCGGGATGCCGATCTGCTCGCACACGCGGCGCGCGTCGTCGATCGAGTCGAGCGAGCAGCACGGGCGGTCGGGGACGTGATCGCCATAGCAGAAGAGCTTCATCGTCGCCCCGATCACCTCGTAGCCCTGCTCGGCGAGCAGCGCGGCGGCGACCGACGAATCCACGCCGCCCGACATGGCCGCGAGGACGCGGCCGCGCGTGCCGGACATCAGGCCGCGGCGCCGGCGAGGCGGCGCGCCTTGGCGACGAGCGCCGGGAAGAGCTCCGAGACGCGGTCGATCGCGTCGTCGGTGGTGAGCGAGCCCAGGCTCATGCGCACGGCCGCCACGGCGAGCTCGCGCGGCACGCCTAACGCAGCCAGCACGTGCGACGGGTCCACGCTGCCGCTCGTACACGCCGAGCCCGACGAGCAGGCCACGCCGGCCAGGTCGAGGGCCATGAGCATCGACTCGCTGTCGGTGCCGGGCACGGACACGTTGAGGATGTGCGGCGCCCGCGGACCGCCGCCGCCGTGCACCACCGCGTCCGGTACGCGCGCGAGGATGGCGCGCTCGAGCCGGTCGCGCAGCATGCCTAACCGGCGCATCTCGGCCTCGCGCTCGGCGATCGCCAGCTCGGCGGCGCGCGCCAGGCCCACGGCCGCGGCGACGTTCTCGGTGCCGGGCCTGAGCCCGCGATTCTGCGACCCGCCGTGCAGCAGGGGCTCGCACGGCGTCCCGTGCCTAACGTACAGGCCGCCGATGCCCTTGGGCGCGCCGATCTTGTGGCCCGAAAACGTGAGTAGGTCGAACGGCACCGCGCGCGCGTCGATCGCCACCTTGCCGAACGCCTGCACGCCGTCGGTGTGGAACAACACGCCGCGGCTTTTGGCGACGGTGGCCAGCGCCGCGATGTCCTGCACGACGCCGATCTCGTTGTTCACCCACATCACCGACACCACCGCGACGTCCGGACGCACGAGCGCGTCGTACGACGCGCGGTCCACGACGCCGGCGTGCGACATCGACAGGATGCGCTCCTCCGCGCCCTGCGCGTGCGCGAAGTGCATCGCGCCCAACACAGCCTTGTGCTCGATCGGCGTGGTGACCACGGCCCGCTTGCCCGAGTCGCGCACGGCCATGTACGGACCGACGATCGCGGTGTTGTCGCCCTCGGTGCCGCCCGAGGTGAAAAACACCTCCGACGACTGGGCACCGAGGCACGTGGCTAACCGTTCGCGCGCCGCGTCGAGCGCGGCACGGGCGTCGCGACCCCACCGGTGCGTGCTGGACGGATTGCCGAAGCGCGGACCGTAGAACGGCTCCATGGCCTCGAACACCTCGCGGCGCACCGGAGTGGTGGCCGCGTGATCGAGATAGATGGGCTGAGGCATGCGTGGAAAGTAACGAATTCCTGCGGCGTCCGCCCGGGTGCCCGAGGCGCGCCGAGTACTCGACCCCCCTATGGACGAGCGGGCGCCGCCCTCAGCACGGCGCGGACGGGCGCGGCGTCCAGACCGACCACTTTGATCGGCAGGGCGATCAGGTCGTAGGCGCCATCCGGGACATCGCGGAGGTCCAGGTTCTCGAGGTTGTACGCTCCGCCGCCGAACAAGGCGTGATGCACCTCGAGGCCGGTGCTGTGCCGCGCGTCGACCGACGGCGCGTCCACGCCGAGGAGCTTGAGGCCGCGCGCCAGCAGCGCATCCACGTGCCTAACGCTGAGCACCGGCCAGTCGGGCGGGAACGCGCCGGCGGCCGTGGAAAATCCGGTGCGCAGCAACAGCCGCTCGATGCGCACGTGGGGTAGGGTGTCGACCCGCTCGAACGAGCAGACCACGGCCGGTCCGGCGAATACGTCGAGCGGTAAATCGTCGGACGCCGACCACCCATCATGCACGTGCCGCGGCGCGTCGGCGTGCGTGCCCACGTGCGGACTGGTGGTGATGGCCGACAGGTTCACCGTGTCGCCGCGCGCGAGCTCCTGGGTCCAGCGGCACGAATACGGCGTGTCGCCCGGCCACTCGGGCGCGCCCGGTGCGAGCGCGATGCTGATGTCGCGCCAGGCGTCCGACATTACCGGGCCGCCGGCGGCGCGCCGAAAAATCGCGATCGCACGTCCCACAGCACGGGGAAGAACCGCTGCGACACGGTGCGGGCCAGATAGCGTGCGCCTAACGTACCGCCGGTGCCGGTGGTGCCGGGCCCGATGATGCGCTCCACGAGCTGCACGTGCAGGAACCGCCAGCGCGCGAACCCCTGCTCGTACTCCAACAACTCTTCGGCGAGGAGAAACAACTCCGATGGCGACGCGTCGCCGTAGACCTGGTCCACCGTGCGTCCGCTCGTCTCGAGCAGCCGCTCGAACAGGGATTGCAGCGTTGGGCGGTCGAGCCATCGCTGGACAACCGGCGGCGGTGGCCCATGCTCGGCGATGGCCTGGAGAAAGTGCGCGTCGCGCAAACCCGACGCCGCTTCGATGGCGCGGAACTGCGCGCTTTGCGAGCCGCTCGATGAGCCCAGGTAGCCGCGGAACTGCGCGAATCGTTGCGGCGGCAGCGTGTCGAGCGCCGACAGCTGGTCGGCCACGATGCGGACCAGCGCGTTGAGGCGTTTCGCCACCATCATCGCCGTCGCGACGTTCGCCGCATCGAGCGCGGCCACGAGCGCGTCGAGCTCGTGGAGGATGACCTTGAACCACAGCTCGCTCGCCTGGTGCACGACGATGAACAGCAGCTCGTCGGGGTGCTCGGGCTCGGAGAGCGGGCGCTGGAGCGAGAGCAGGTCGTCCAACGCGAGGTAGCTGCCGTAGCTGGCGGCTTCCTCTTTCGGCCTAACGGGGCGCGGCGTCAAAAGGTGGATACCTCCAGGGTCGTCACGTCGTTGACGCGCATTGTTTCCGCGGTGTAGAACGGCTCGCCGTAGCGGACGCGGATGAGCGAACCGTAGTGGGCGGCCTGGTGGCGCACGATCTCGTACAACGGCTCGCCGTTGGGATAGACCTCGCCGGCCTGCCTAACGCCGGCGAACTGCGATTCGTACTGGCGCACGGCCTCGAGCTTCTGCTCGAACACATCGGAGATGTCCACCACGAAGGTGGGCTTGATGTAGTCCTCGCGGAACGACAGGCAGTGAATCACCTTGCGCGGACGGTGCGCGGGCACCGACGACTCGACCTTCTTCAGTCCCGCGATGAAGCTCGCGTCGCGCACCAGCTCCGCCGTGACGCGGTGATCCGGATGCCGTCCGCGCTCCGATGGCGCGATCACGATCGTCGGCGCGAAACCGCGTATGGCCTTTGCGACCTCGATGCGCGTCTCCGGCGTGTTGACGATCGCGGCATCGGGAAACCCGAGGTTGATGCGCGCGGTGACGCCCAATATCTCGGCGGCGCGGCTCGCCTCCTGCGCGCGCAGCTCGGCGGAGCCGCGCGTTCCGGTTTCGCCTTGGGTGAGATCGATGATCGCGGTGGTGTGGCCCAGGGCGCGCGCCGCGAGCAGCGTGCCGCCACAGGTGAGCTCGATGTCATCGCGGTGGGCGGCGATGGCGAGCACATCGACGTGTGTCATGGCGCGGAATATATCGTGTGGCGAAAAAGTCGCGAGACGATGCCCATGTGAAGCGAGCGACACGGCTCGCGATGCGAATGTCGATGCGGCGCGGCAGGCCTGTGAAACGCCGCGCTACACGGGGGAACCTTTGCTTTCAGGCGCGGTTCTTATGCGTGTGATGCAGGAAGAGGATCCGTGCTGTCGGGCACTACGGCTGCGGGGCACGCGTCCTGGTCAGACATTCGGAGGGTCTATGCGTGCAATGCATGTTGTCGTCGTCGGGATTGCGGCGGTCGCGATGTCGTGCGGCGGAAGTTCGAGCGGCATTACCAATCCAGCGCCGCCGGCCGGCGGTGTCAACATCGTCATCCAGGATTTCAAGTTTTCGCCGGCGGTGGATACGATCAAAGTCGGCACGACGGTGCAGTGGGTGAACGATGGCCCGTCGGAGCACAGCACGACGAGCGACATCGGGTTGTGGAACTCGCAGGGCCTAACGCCGCCATCGGGGATGAACACGTATTCGGCGGCCAACGGCACGTTCTCGTTCACGTTCACCCAGGCGGGGACGTACACCTACCACTGCATGTTCCACACGCCGGCGGCGTATCCGAACTTCGTGGGTACGATCGTCGTCACCAACTGATGCGGCGTGAACCACTCCGTTAGGCAGTGGCGGAACACGACGGGGCCGCGCGCCGAGGTCCGGCGCGCGGCTCCGTTGCATTCCGGTTCCGCTCAATGGCTGGGGTGCGACCTGCCCGTCGACGTCGACGTCTGCACGGGCTGTGGAGACGATGCCGGCGGCGACGCGCTCGCCGGCGCGGGCGGCGGCGTGTAGGTCCGCACCGGTTCCGATGCGCCGGACGACGGGCGCTCGGTGGAAACCGATCGGCCGCTCGTGCCCGAAGAAGCCGTCGGTATCGCATTCGCCGGCGCGTCGGCCGCGGCGGTGCCGGTTGCTGCGTTAGGCGCGGGCGGCGATGCTGCGTAGGCGCCGTCGGTGCGGATGGATTCGCCCGGGCAGAGCATGGAGCCGTAGCCGACCGGCACCTTGACCTCGGTGCCGTCCGCGCACTGGATGGTCTCCGTGCTACTCGAGGCGAACGCGTTGACGCCGCTACCGGGCCACAACACCACCAGGTCGGTCGCCCAACTGGCGTCGGGCGTGCCCGGCGGCACGACGGCCTTGGTGACGTCATCCAGGATTTTCGCGGGCGTCGCGCGCGCGAACTCCGCCGTGCCGAGCGCGTCGCGCAACGCCATCGGTTTGGACAGTTCGCCTAACGACAGCGGCGATTCGGACGCGATGAGATAGATGTAGTGCGGCGTCAGCGCGCTCGCGTTGCCGCTCACCAGATCGTGGCTGTAGTTTCGCTTCACGATGGCGAGGTTCAACCCTTCGGCGGCTTCGGACTCCGCGGTGTCGCCGTAGAGGAGCCGCACGCCGGCGCCCGGAATCACCTCGAAGGCCGCCACGTACGCGCGTCGGCTGACCGCGAACGTGAGCGACGGAAAGATGGTGTGGGTGCCTAACGCCGGCAGCAGCGCGGCGTCCAACGGCTCGACGTGCGGTGCGGGAGATTCCTGGGGTGCGCCGGCCGTGCAGGCGGCCAACCCAACGGAAACCACGAGACCGGCGAGGCAGCGAATTCGCATGAGTCTACCCGATGATGATCCCTGTTGGACATACGCCCCACGGCGGTGCATCGTTGCATACCCCGTTAGACGCACGGCGCCTCGCGCGGCGACCGGTCATTCGTACCGCAACGCCTCCACCGGGTCGAGCCGCGCGGCACGGTTGGCCGGCAGCAGCCCGAACACGATCCCGATCCCCACCGACACCACCACGGCGACGAGCGTATACAACACCGGGGTCGTCGCCTCGATGTGCATGGCGGCGGTCGCCAGCCGCCCAAAGGCTAACCCAAGCAGAACCCCGATCAGTCCGCCGATACATGTGAGCATGGCGGCCTCGACCAGAAATTGGAGCAGGATGTCGAGACGCGTCGCGCCCATCGCTTTGCGCACGCCGATCTCCTTCGTGCGGTCGGTGACCGAGACCATCATGATCGCCATCACGCCGATGCCGCCCACGAGCAGGGCCACGGCGGAGAGCACGATCATCACCAGAAAGAACACGCCGGTCAGTTTGTTGAACGTGTCGAGAATCTGATCCTGCGTGAGCAGATCGAACGAGTTGGGCTCCGACGGCCGCAGATGCCGCTGGCGCCGCAGCGCGACCATCACCTCTTCCTCCGCGCCAGCCACGGTTACGTTAGGCCGAGGCTTGACGACGATCCAGAGCGCGTTGGTGCGGTCGAAGGGCAGCTGGTGGTCCAGCATGCGATAGGGGACGATCGCGCCCGTCGACTGTCCGGGCGGATTGAAGATGTTGGCCGGCGCGACGTATACGCCGATCACGCGCGCGGCGCGTCCGCCCACGCCGACGATCTTGCCGAGCGGATCGACGCGGCCGAAAAGCGTCTGCACGACATCCTGATCGATCACGGCCACGGCGCTCCCGCTCGCCATCTCGGGACGCGTGAACCATCGCCCCTCGGACAGATCGCCGCCCTGGATCTCGGTGAAGCGGTTGTCGGCGCCGAAGATCGCGACCTGCTGCGTCCGCGTGCCCTGGTAATCCATGCGTGCCTGCGCCTGTCCCCACAGGCCGGCGTAGGCGATGTCGGGCAGCGCCCGTATGCGTTCGGCCTCTTCGGGTTTTATCTCCGGCCGATTGCGAATCTCGGGCGGCGGATTGCCCGGGTTGACCGGCGTCGCCGATCGTGTGACGTAAAACGTGCTTGGGCCCGCGATCTCGATGGTGTGCACGATTTGCTGGCGCACACCCTGGACGATGGCGGCCATCGCCATTACGGTGGCGACGCCGATGACCACGCCCAGGATCGTGAGGCCGCTCCGGAGCTTGCTCACGCGCAGCGTGTCGACGGCGATGGCGATGTTCTCGCCGATCCGCTCGGCGAGTCTCATTCGGCCCTCATCGCCTTGATCGGGTCGAGCCGCGCCGCGCGGCTGGCGGGATAGACGCCGAACGCCACGCCGACGCCGGCGCCTAACGCAATGGCGACGCCGACCGACCACGCCGTGACGCGCGCCGGGAGCGGCGACGCGGCCGAGATGATGAGCGCGAGGCCCCACCCCGAGGCGGCGCCGAGGAGGCCGCCTAACGTCGCCAGGGCGATGGCTTCGGTGAGGAATTGCCGCCGGATGTCGCGCTGGCGCGCGCCCACCGACTTGCGGATGCCGATCTCGTGCGTCCGCTCGTTCACGGCCATGAGCATGATGTTCATGATGACGATGCCGCCGACGACGATCCCGATCGCCACCACGGCCGGGATGACGCTGAACAACACGCGCGTGAGATTCTTCCAGAAAGCGACGAGCGCGTCGGCCGTCTCGACCGTGAAGTCGTCGGCTTCCGCGGGACGCAGGTGATGCGCGACGCGCATCGCCTCCTCGGCGGTTGCCATGCCGGCCGGGATGGACTCTGCGTTGGGCATCTTGACCGAGATCGTGGTCGTCGCCCGGCGGCCGTACAGCAGCTCGAAGCTCGTGATCGGCATGATCACGAACGAGTCGAACGACTGGCCGAGGACGCGTCCCTTGGGTGCGATCACGCCGATGATGGTGAAGCGGGCGCCCATGATGCGCATGGTGTGGCCTAACGGATCGGCGGTCCCGAACAGCTTGTCGGCCACGTCGGCGCCGATGACGATCACCTGGCGCCGTTCGCGCACGTCCACGTCGCTGATCGGGCTGCCGCTGCGGAACCGGTAGTCCTGCACCACCTGGTACGGGGCGGTGACGCCGAAGACGAACACGTCGGCGAGCGTGCGGTCGTGCCACTCGAGCTGCGCCGTGGGGGTGGGGAATCCGCTCTGCAGCGCGACCGCAACGGCGCCGGGTACGGCGCGGGCGACCGTCTGCGCGTCGAGCAGGC
>Ga0134126_10010531_pt1 | contig 11651 bp, 14 predicted proteins | sample KB31752_FD_96881 | JGI IMG/M metagenome (GOLD analysis project Ga0134126, IMG submission 96881) | Terrestrial soil microbial communities with excess Nitrogen fertilizer from Kellogg Biological Station, Michigan, USA - KB3-175-2 | ecosystem: Environmental > Terrestrial > Soil > Unclassified ...
CGTCGTCCAGATCGGTGTTCCGCTGCAGTCCCGGGAGGTCTACGGCAAGCCGCAGTTCTGGCCGCTGTGGGAGGCCGCGGCCGATGCCGGCCTACCGGTGGCCGCGCACATCGAGGTCGGGTCGGGTATCGCCAATCCGCCGACTCCGAACGGCAATACCCGCGTCTACGAGCACTACGTCAGCTTTATGGCGCTGAACTACCTGTATCACCAGATGAACATGATCGCCGAGGGCGTGTTCGAACGCTTCCCGGGTCTGAAATTCGTCTGGGGTGACGGCGCCGCCGATTTCATCACGCCGTTCATCTGGCGGATGGACACCTTCGGTCGGCCGCACCTCGAGCAGACGCCGTGGGCGCCCAAGATCCCCAGCGACTATCTGCCCGGCCACATCTACTTCGTGCAGGGCAGCCTCGACGGGCCCGGCGACACGGACTTCGCCGGTGAATGGTTCGGCTTCACCGGCAAGGACGACATGGTGATGTTCGGCTCGAGCTACCCGCATTGGCAGCTCGGCGACATCACCAAGCTGCCCAAGGCACTGTCCACCGAGCAGCGGGAGAAGTTGTGCTGGCGCAACGCGGCCGAGCTGTATGGCATAGACATCGCCGTCGGCTCAGGCGCACTCTAGAGCTAGAGCGAGGAGATCGAGATGACGCTGACCCATTCACAAGAGCGGATTCCCGCCGCCGAGCGCATCGCAGTCCGGTGCGTCGACTCGGATGTCCACCCCGTGCCCCGGCGCGGCGAGCTCGTGCAGTACATCCCCGAACCGTGGCGCAGCAAATACTTCCTCAACCGCGAGGTCGGCGAGCAGATCTACTACGACGCCCCCGACTACGCGCACGCCTACGCGATGCGCACCGACGCCTTCCCCCCGGACGGCGAGTTCGCCGGCAGCGACCCGGACATGGCGTTCCGGCAGCTGATCATGGAAGCCGGCTCCGACATCGGCATTCTCGAACCCGGTGCATACCCCGCGCGGATCCCCGAGGCGCAGCACGCAATGTCGGCCGCGCTGAACGAGTGGCAGGCCCACCACTGGCTCGACAGCCACAACAACTGGCACGAGCGGTGGCGCGGATCGATCTGCGCCGCGATCGAGGAGCCCGAGGAGTCGGCCCGCGAGATCGAGAAGTGGGCCGGACATCCCTACATGGCGCAGATCCTGATCAAGGCCGAACCGCGCCCGCCGTGGGGCAATCCGAAGTACGACCCGATCTGGGCCGCGGCCACCAAGCACGACATGCCCGTGAGCTGCCATCTGTCCCGCAGCCAGTTCGACGAGCTGCCGGCCCCGCCGGTGGGTTACCCCAGCTACAACCACGACTTCATGGTCACGTACTCGCTGCTGGCGGCCAACCAGGTGATGAGCCTGATCTTCGACGGCGTCTTCGACCGCTTCCCAACGCTGCGGATCGTCTTCGTCGAGCACGCATTCACCTGGATCCTGCCGCTGATGTGGCGGATGGACGCGATCTACGACGCCCGCAAGTCGTGGCTGGACATCAAGCGCAAGCCGTCGGAGTACGTCAAGGAACACATCAAGTTCACCACGCAGCCGCTGGACTACCCGGAAGACAAGACGGAGCTGACCCGGGCGCTGGAGTGGATGGAGTGCGAGAAGATCCTGTTGTTCTCCTCGGACTACCCGCACTGGACGTTCGACGACCCGCGCTGGCTGGTCAAGCATCTGCCCAAGCATGCGCGGGATGCCGTGATGTACAAGAACGGCATTGCGACGTACCACCTTCCGGAGACGGTTCCCGTCCTCGAGGGTCAAGTCCGGGTGCTCTGAATTGCCGGAAGAAGTTACCCGGGCCGAGCCGCGTCTCGCCCAGGGCCGCGAGCACGTCGTTGCCACCGTCGACGAGATCCCCTCGGGCAAGCACAAACTTGTCCCGATCGGACGCCACGGTGTCGGCGTCTACAACGTCAATGGGACGTTCTATGCGATCGCCAATTACTGCCCGCACCAAGGCGGTCCGTTGTGTTCGGGGCGTACCCGGGGTCGCACCATCGTCGACGAGGCCGCGCCCGGTGATGCCGTGATGGTGCGCGACAAGGAATACATCTACTGCCCGTGGCACCAATGGGGTTTCGAGCTGGCGACCGGCACGACCGCGGTCAAGCCGGAATGGAGCATCCGCACTTACCCGGTGCGGGTCGTCGGCAACGACGTCCTGGTACAGGCCTGACCAACAGGAGAATCTGTGGCTTCGATCGAGGTTAACGGTGGCAATGTCGTCTACGAAATCCTCGGTGATTCGGGCGATCTCATCGCGCTGACACCTGGCGGCCGGTTCAGCAAGGAGATCCCCGGGCTGCGTCCGCTGGCCGAGGCGCTGGCCGCCGGCGGGTACCGGGTGTTGTTATGGGACCGGCCCAACTGCGGCGCCTCCGATGTGCAGTTCTACGGGCAGAGCGAATCGCACATGCGCGCCGAGACCCTGCACAAGCTGGTAACCGGGCTGGGCTTCGACCGATGCATCCTGGCCGGCGGGTCCGGCGGCGCAAGGGATTCCATGCTGACCACGATGCTCTACCCCGAACTGGTGGAAAAACTGGTGGTGTGGAACATCGTCGGCGGCATCTACGGCACCTTCGTGCTCGGCTCCTACTACATCGTGCCGAGCATTCTCGCCGTGCGCGGCACCGGGATGGCCGGCGTGGCCAAGGTTCAGGAATGGCAGGAGCGCATCGCGGAGAATGCGGCCAACGAAAAGCGGATCCTCGACTTCGACCCCGACGAGTTCCTCAAGCTGATGCTGCGCTGGCTCAACGCCTTCGTTTCCAAGCCGGGCCAGACGATTCCGGGTGTCGATGACGAGATGTTCGATCGAATCAAGGTCCCTACCTTGATCATTCGCGGCGGCGAGAACGACATGGATCACCCGAAGCGGACCTCGCTGGAGGTCAGCTGCTTGATCAAGGGATCCAAGCTGATCGACCCGCCGTGGCCGGAGGACGCCTGGGAGCGCGCGTCGGAAGCCCGGGCTCAGGGCAAAGTGAAGCACTTCAACATGTTTGACACCTGGGTGCAGGCCGCCCCGGCGATCCTGAAGTTCCTGGGATCCTGATGCGGCTACACCGTGTGGATGCGGACCTCGCAGTTCAGCGACGCCTCCAGCGCCGTATGGACCCGGCTTTCCGGGATGCGCTCGAGGTCGTCTTCACGCAACGTCACGTCGACGATGTCGAAGCCGTCGTCGCCGGGTGTGCGGACGATATCGCCGGTGAGGCCGAACCCGGCCAGCACACCGTGCGCATCGTCATCGGTTCCCCGGCTGACAAAGGTCACCACACCGGGGACCGGCCTGGTCGGAAAAGCTTTGCTGCACAGCTCAATCGCTACGCTGATCGCGGATTCAGCGTCGGTGCAATCGATCAACAACTCCACCTCACGACGACCGGCGGGCATGGCCCCGAGGTCTTTCTCGATGACACCGTCGCGCCCGACCCTCTCGAGGAGCACCGCCATGCCGTCGGTTAGCTGCGCAGGCGCCAGCGCGTTGTCCGGGTCGACGTTGACGCGCACGACTGCGGTTCGCATGTCCGCCAGCCTAACGGGGGTCAACTGATGGAGACCAGCGCGGCACCGGCGATCACGATCGGTACGTCGTCCGGCTTGACGCCCAGGCTGTTGATTCCGGGCGGTCGCGAAGACCTTGCTGCCTACGTCGGGTACCAGCCGCTGGCGAGCGCAGACCAACTGCTCGGCGAGGTCGAGTCCAGTGGACTGCTCGGGCGTGGCGGGGCGGGTTTCCCGTTCGCGGTCAAGGCACGCGCGGTCCGCGATAACGGCCGCGCCGCTGGTGGCGCCGTCGTGGTCGCCAATGGTGAAGAGGGAGAACCGGCTTCGATCAAGGACCGGTGGTTGCTGCGGAACCGCCCGCATCTGATCCTCGACGGTCTGCGGCTCGCCGCGTTGACGGTGGCCGCCGACCGCGCATACGTCTATGTGTCCGACGCGGAGTCGGCGCGCAGCGTGCAAGACGCGCTGGCCGAGCTGGGCCCGGATGTCTTCGGCGGCATCGCGGTGCAGGTGCATACCGTCGAGCCGGGCTATGTCGCGGGCGAGGAAACGGCCGCCGTCCGCGCGCTGAATGGCGGGCCGGTCAAGCCAACGGACAAGCCGCCGAGGCCTTTTCAGGAAGGCGTCGGCGGCCTGCCGACGCTGGTGAGCAATGTCGAGACGCTGGCCGGCCTGCCGTTCGTGCAGCGGCATGGGGCCGCCGAATTCCGCGCGCTGGGCACGTTGTCGTCGCCGGGCAGTTTCCTGGTGACGGTGACCGGCGCCGGCCGCGCGCCGGCGCTCTACGAGGTGCCGCATGGCCTGGCGTTCACTGAATTGCTTGCCCTGCATGGCGTTTCGCCCGACCACCTGCGGGGCGCGTTGATGGGCGGCTACTTCGCGGGCTTTCTCGACCGGGCCGTGCTCGACGTCACGCTGGACCACGAGACGCTGAGCGGCCTCGGCAGCGGCCTGGGCAACGGCGCGATCACGGTGATCACCGACGACTGCCCGCTGGCTGTCGCGGCATCGGTGCTGGCTTACTTCGACCGCGAGAACGCCGGGCAGTGCGGTTCCTGTTTCAACGGGACCGCGGCGATGGCAGCCGTTGCCGGGGCCTTGCGCGACGGCGTCGCTACCGAGGAGGACGTGGCCCGGCTGCGGCGGTGGTCGGTCGTGCTGCGTGGGCGCGGCGCATGCGCCACCCTGGATGCCGCCACCAATATCGCCGCGAGCTTGTTGGCGAAGTTCCCCGACCTCGTCCAGGCTCACCTCGACAATCGCTGTCAGACATGCCAATTGGGCGCCTTCCGGGCCGACCGCCCCTACCAGGTGGAGGCGTTGTGAGAATTCGTCTGGACCGCACGATCTGCGACGGCTTCGGGGTGTGCGCCAAGCATGCGCCGGAGTACTTCTCCCTCGACGACTGGGGATACGCGTCGGTGGAAGGCACCGGGGAGGTCGCCGACGGCGACCGCGATGCCGTGATGCGGGCGCTGTTGGATTGCCCCGTGCACGCGATCACCGAGTGGGGCGAACACCGCGAGGCCGCGCCGCATGACCGGTCGGTCGGTGCCGACGACGCCGCAGAGCACCTGAAAACCGAAGCGAACGAAGCAGAGTGGGGGTTCACGCGTTGACCGGACGTCCGCTGCCGTTGATCACCGACGACAACGAGTTCTTCTGGAAATCGGGTGCCGACGGCAAGCTGCGTCTGCAGGAGTGCACCGACTGCTCGGCGCTGATCCACCCGCCCGCACCCATCTGCCGGTACTGCCGCTCACATAACCTCGGTGTGCGGGCGGTTTCGGGTCGCGCGACGCTGGCCGGGTTCACCGTCAACGAACGATTCAGCCTGCCCGGCCTGCCGGCGCCCTACGTCGTCGCCCAGGTCGCGATCGCCGAGGATCCCCGAGTTCGGCTGACCACCAACATCATCGACTGCGACCCCGGGCAACTGGAGTTGGGCCAGCAGGTCGAGGTTGTCTTCGAGCACAACGAGGACGTCTGGCTGCCGCTGTTCCGCCTCGTCGAGGGCGCTGAGCCCGCCGCGTTGCCGGTCGACGAGATCGCACCGGAGCGCTTCGGTGAATACGTGCGGCCGATGCTCACCGCCGAGAAATTCGAAGACAAGGTGGCGCTGACCGGAATCGGCATGTCGGAGATCGGCCGGCGGTTGATGGTGCCGCCGCTGTCGCTGACGATCGCGGCCTGCGAGGCGGCGATCGCCGATGCCGGCCTGACCATCGACGACATCGACGGCCTCTCAACGTATCCCGGCGGTGGCAATCTCGGTGGCTTCGGCGAGGGCGGCGTCACCGCGCTGGAGGCCGCCATGGGCATCCGGCCGGCCTGGCACAACGGCGGCATGGAGACTTTCGGGCCCGGCGGATCGGTGATCGCAGCGATGCTCGCCGTCGCCGGTGGTTTGGCCCGGCACGTGCTGTGCTTCCGGACACTGTGGGAAGCCACCTTCAACGAGCAGATGAAGCAGGGCAAGATCGTCCCGTCCGGCGGTCGCCGAGCCGACTGGCTGCTGCCGTTCGGCGCCACCTCCGCGGCACACACGTTGGCGCAGAACGCCCAGCGCCACTTCCACCGCTACGGCACGACCAAGGAGACGCTGGGCTGGATCGCGTTGAACCAGCGCGCCAACGCCGAACTCAACCCGACCGCGGTGTATCGGACGCCGATGACCATGGACGACTACCTCAACGCGCGTCCCATCACCTCACCGTTCGGGCTCTACGACTGCGACGTGCCGTGCGACGGTGCGGTCGCGGTGATCGTGTCCGCCGTCGACGCCGCCCAGGACACCGCCAAGCCGCCGGTGTACGTCGACGCCGTAGGAACCCAGATCATCGAGCGGATCGATTGGGACCAAAGCACATTGACCCACGAGCCACAGGTACTCGGCCAGGCGGCCCACCTGTGGACGCGTACCTCACTGAAGCCGCACGACGTCGACGTCGCCGAACTGTACGACGGGTTCACGATGAACTGCCTGTCCTGGATCGAGGCGCTGGGATTCTGCGGTATCGGCGAGGCGCGCGACTTCCTCGACGGCGGCAAGAACATCGCACGTGACGGCCAGCTGCCGCTGAACACCCACGGCGGTCAACTGTCGCACGGCCGAACTCATGGCATGGGCCTACTGCACGAGGCCATCGCCCAGTTGCGCGGCGAAGCCGGCGATCGCCAAGTTGCCGACGCCCGCGTCGGCGTGGTCAGCAGCGGCGGGCTGACGCCGAGCGGAGTACTACTCTTGCGGGCCGATCGGTGACCCGCCGGCGACGATGCAGAGCGAAGCGATGAGGAGGAGCGGCGTATGACCGCTGTGCAACCGCGGCTCGTCATCGTCGACGGCGTGCCAATGTCGGCGTTGGTGGCCGAGGCGCCGGACCCACGCGCGGTCATCGTCGCCATTCACGGGGGCGGCACCACCGCACTGTATTTCGACTGCCCCGGCCATCCCGAGTTGTCGCTGCTGCGCACGGGCGCACAGCACGGGTACACGGTGGTGGCGATCGACCGGCCCGGCTACGGCAGCTCCGCCGCCTACCCCGATGCGATGGCCGAACCCGAGCAACGGGTTCGGTTGGCCTATGGCGTGGTCGATCGGGTGCTGGGCGAAAACCCCCGAGGCGCCGGTCTTTTCCTGATGGCACACTCCGGCGGCTGCGAACTCGCGATCCGAATGGCCACCGATGCGCAGCGGACCGACCTGATCGGCATGGAACTGTCCGGCACCGGTCGGCGCTATCATCCGGCCGCGCGGGAAATCCTCAAAACCGCCACCCGCGAGCACCGTCCGTCCGGGATGCGTGAGCTGCTGTGGCACCCGCCCGAGCTGTATCCGCCCGAAATGCTCAGCGGCGCAACCGTTTACCCCGGAGCTCCGCCGTACGAGGACCAGATGGTGTCCAATTGGGCACGCCAGGACTTCCCGGCACTGGCTCCTGGTGTGCGGATTCCCGTGCAGTTCAGCATCGCCGAGCACGAGAAAGTCTGGCAGTGCGATGCGGCCGCGCAGACCGAGATCGCCTCGATGTTCGCCAGTGCACCAAAGTTTCAGGTCAACGAGCAGCCCGGGGCCGGGCACAACATCAGCGTCGGACATACGGCCGCCGCATACCACGCCACGGTGTTGTCCTTCGCCGACGTGTGCGTGAGCGCATTGGAGACACGTTGATGGACGTCGGATTCATTGGCCTGGGCAGCCAGGGCGGACCGATGGCGAGACGCATCGTCGACGCCGGTTTCCCAACCACACTGTGGGCCCGCCGACCGGCGTCTTTGGAACCGTTCGCCGACACCGCCGCCACGGTCGCCGGATCACCGGCAGAACTCGCCGCAGCCAGCGACCTCGTCTGCCTGTGTGTGGTTGGCGATGCCGATGTGGAACAAGTCGTCACCGGCGACAACGGCGTACTGGCCGGGCTCAAACCAGGTGGTGTGATCGCCATCCACAGCACAGTTCATCCCAAGACTTGCCACGAACTGGCGGAAAGGGCTGCGGCACAGGGTGTCTCGGTGATCGACGCGCCGGTCAGCGGCGGCGCACCCGCGGTCGCCGAGGGCCGGCTCTTGGTGATGGTCGGCGGCGACGACGACGTCGTCGAACGGTGCCGCCCGGTATTCGCGAGCTATGCCGATCCGATCGTGCACCTGGGCGCGCTGGGGTCCGGCCAGACCACCAAGCTGCTGAACAACCTGCTGTTCACCGCCAACCTGGGCACCGCGGCCACCACGCTGGCGCTCGGTGAGGCCCTCGGCGTCTTACCCGAACGTCTCACCGAGGTGATCTGCCGCGGCAGCGGAAACAGCTTTGCGCTCAACGTACTTGACGGTGACACCGCCGGCTTGGACCGGCTTGCCGACATGGCCGGCAGCCTGCTGCAAAAGGACGTGCGCCTGGTCGCCGACGTCGCCGGCACCACGACCGTAGCCGGTGGGGTCGTGCTGAATGCCGCCGACGCGACGCTGTCGCTGATGGAACATCCACGGTGAGAATCGGATTCATCGGCGCCGGACGAATGGGCCGACCGATGATCTGCCGCCTGGTCGAGGCCGGCCACCACGTCCGGGTGCTGGGTCGATCCGACGAAAAGCGCTCGGCAATCACCGAGTTGGGCGCCCATGCAGTCGGCGAGACCGCCGCGCTGTGCGCCGACGCCGAGGCGGTGGTGCTCTGCGTGTTCACCGACCAGCAGGTGCGACAGATCTGTCTGGCCGACGATCTGGTCGCGACCATGCCGTCGGACTCCACCCTGGTGCTGCACACCACGGGAAGCCCGGGCACCGCCCAGGCCATTGCCGAGCGTGGCGTCGACGTGGTGGACGCACCGGTGAGCGGTGGCCCGCACAACGCAGCTGCCGGGGCGCTGACGCTGTTCGTCGGTGGCGCCGACCACGCGGTGGCCAAGGTTCGGCCGGTAGTGCGCTGCTACGGGGATCCGATCCTGCACGTCGGCCCGCTCGGGGCGGGACAGCAGGTGAAGCTGGTCAACAACGCATTGTTCGCGGCGCATATCGGGCTGCTATCCGCCTCCGTCGAGCTGGCAGCGCGGCTCGGCGTAGCAGAATCCGCGCTGCTCAACGCGCTTCCGCACGGGAGCGCGGCAAGCCGGGTGCTGGACCTCGTCGCTGCGCGCGGATCGGTGGCGTCATTCATCGAAGCCGCAGGCGAATTCGTCGGTAAGGACGTCGCGGTGGCCAGGCAAACCGCGGCTGAACTGGGCACCGACCTCGGCACGCTGGACGACGTCATCGACGCCGTAATTCCGGGTTCCAGATAGGGGCTTTTCGGCACGCGACGAAGCATCTACCGTTAGCGTTACAGTGGAGCATTCCGTCGTAACGTTGGACGCCGCCCAGCGGGCGGTCAGGAGGGTGTCATGACCAAACCAAAGGTCGTCTTCGATCCGTTCTCCGAGGAGTTCTTCACGAACCCCTTCGACATCTATCGGCGAATGCGCGAGGACGCCCCGCTCTACTACGACGAGAAGGAAGACTTCTACGCAATTACGCGCCACGTTGACGTGGCGGCGGCGTTGAAGGACCACGAAACCTACTCGTCGAGCCGCGGCTGCGACCTGGCGATGGTGCGCAAGGGCATTTCCGCAGACATGCGGTCGATCATCTTCATGGATCCGCCGGACCATCGCCACATGCGCAGCCTGCTCAACAAGGCCTTCACCCCGCGGGCCATTCAGGCACAAATCGACGACGTCCATGAAGTGACGGACAAGTATCTGTCGGCGGTCGACCCGGACAACTTCGATGTCGTGCAGGACTTTTCCGGCCCGTTCCCGGTCGAGGTCATCACCCGGATGGCCGGTGTGCCCGAGGAATACCGCCAGCAGGTGCGGCATTGGATCGACATCAGCCTGAGCCGGGAGCCCGGGCAGATCGAAATCAGCGAAGCCGGCATGCAGGCCAACATGGAAACCGCGATGTACTACTACGGCCTGATCGGGGAACGCCGCGAGAACCCGCAGGACGACATGATCAGCCGGTTGATCGCGGCCGAGATTCCGGGCGAAAACGGCGCGATGCGTCGCCTCGACGACATCGAGATCACCAGCTTCGCTACCCTGCTCGGCGGTGCGGGCGCGGAGACCGTGACCAAGTTGATCGGCAGCGCCGCAGTGCTTTTCGCGCGTTATCCCGACGAATGGCAGAAGCTTCTGGACGACCGCAGCAAGGTCCCGGGGGCCGTCGAGGAACTACTCCGTTACGAAGGTCCGGTGCAGTACAACGTCCGCTACACCTTGAAAGAGGCACACACCAGCGGCGGCACCATTCCGGCCGGCAAGCCGGTGTTCGTGATGAACGCCGCGGCCGACCGCGACCCGGACGCCTTCACCGACGCCGACACGTTCGACATCGACCGCGACCAGACCGAAGCCCAGCACCTCGGCCTCGGTTACGGCATTCACAGTTGCCTCGGCGCCGCGCTGGCCCGGATGGAAAGCCGGATCGCGTTGGAGAAGCTGCTCGACTTCATGCCTCGCTACGAAGTGCAATGGGACGGCTGCAAACGCGTCACCATGCAGAACGTCGCGGGCTGGCTGAACGTCCCGGTGAAGGTATTGCGATGAGGTGGACTGAGTGACAAAGAAGATCGAAGTCGACTGGGGACTCTGCGAAAGCAACGGAGTCTGCATGGGCATCATCCCCGAGGTGTTTCAGCTCGAGGACGACGACACGCTGACCGTGCTGCAGGACGAAGTCACGCCCGAGAACGAAGAGCAGGTGCTTGACGCGGTCCGCCAGTGCCCGCGACAGGCCATCTCGATCCGCGAGTAACACCCGGCGGGCATTAAGAATCCATCAAGCGGTCGCCGCTACTTTTCCGATCAGAAAAGTGGAAGGAAGCCGCTATGAAGAAACCCGTGACCACGGCACTGCTGGCCGGCGGCATTGCGGTCGCCGGACTTGCGTGCGGAACCGCGCAAGCCGAGCCGTTCGCCGCGCAGCCGCATAGCTGGTGTCCCGGACAGGGACTGCCGTTCGGCAACATTCAGTGGAACATGAGCGTGTGCCACACCTGGTATGAGGTTCCGTTCGGCCAGGGCAACGTCCGGATGGTCGATGTCCACGGGCAACCGTTGGAGAGCTTCATCTCGGCCGACATTCCGGCGCCGATGCTCACGCCGCCGCCACCACCGCCGCCGAAACCGCCACACCCCTTCTGCACACCTCGCGGGGCATTGTTCATCATCCCGCCGATCTGCGACGAAATCGGCGTGTACTGAAGCGTAACCGGTTGTGGCTCAGGCGAATCCGGAGATGATCACCGCGTTGCAGTCGGCCGCGGCCTGACGCAGCTTCGCGGCCGCCTGGTAGGCGTCCGACTGGTACCACGCCCGAGCCGCCTCCACGGATTCGAATTCCAGCACGACGGTCTGGTCGCCGTGCCAGGTGCCCTCGAGGGTTTCGGGCTTGGTGTCCACGGCGAGGATGTTGACCCCGCCCATAGCCGCACCGGCGGCCTTTCCGTAGGCCTTCATGCCTTCCGGGTCCTTGATTGCCTCGGTGAGAATGACATATCCCTTGGGCACCCTGTAACTCCTTGCTATTTCTCGCTGATGGCTTGTTCGGGGCAGCATTGGATGGCTTCCTGCGCGGCCGC
>Ga0134126_10010532_pt1 | contig 11651 bp, 14 predicted proteins | sample KB31752_FD_96881 | JGI IMG/M metagenome (GOLD analysis project Ga0134126, IMG submission 96881) | Terrestrial soil microbial communities with excess Nitrogen fertilizer from Kellogg Biological Station, Michigan, USA - KB3-175-2 | ecosystem: Environmental > Terrestrial > Soil > Unclassified ...
GTAACGGACGCGCCGCCGAGGCGGCTGCGGCCGCGCCGAGCACCCATTGCTCGGTCTCCGCGATGAAGTCGGCCGGGAAGCCCAGCTTGAAGTCGCTGGCGGCCTCGAGGCGCTGGATGGCTTCCGGCGGCAGGGTGACATCGAGCGCACGGAGGTTGTCAGCGAGCTGGTCGACGCGGCGGGCGCCGAGGATCGGGCACACCACTTCCGAACGGGTCATGGTCCAGGCGATGGCGACCTGGGCCGGGCTGACGCCCAGGTCGTCGGCGACCTCGTGAACGGCCTGGGCGACGGCCCGGTCACGCTCGCCGATCGACTCGGGCGCGACCCGCGTCCCGGCCGGGATGCTGCCCGGCCGGGTGAACTTGCCCGACAATAGCCCGCCGGCCAGCGGGGACCACGCGGCGACGGTCATGCCCAAGGCCGTGGCCATGGGGAGGAGTTCCCGCTCGATGTCGCGCTGCACGAGGCTGTAGGGCACCTGCAGTCCGGCGAAGGGCGTCCAGTTCTTCCACTCGGCCAGCGTGTTCGACCGGGCCACGACCCAGGCGGGGGTATCGGAGATGCCGAGGTAGAGGACCTTCCCGGCGGACACGGCGTCGTCGAGGGCGCGCATCGTCTCCTCGACGGGGGTGCGTGCATCCCAGATGTGCACCCAGTAGATGTCGATGTAGTCGGTGCGCAGGCGGCGCAGGCTGGTCTCAAGCGAGAGCCGCAGGTTCTTGCGGTGACTGCCGCCGCCGTTCGGATCTCCGGCGTCGCGAGACACGGTGTACTTGGTCGAGACGACGAACCGGTCGCGGCGTCCGGCGAGGATGTCGCCGACGATCTCCTCGCTGGCCCCGCCCCGGTAGTTGATCGCCGTGTCGATGACGTTGCCGCCCGCCTCGGCGTAGGCGTCGACCATCGCCCGGCATTCGGCCGGCGGCGCACCGACGCCGCCCTGGTCGCCGAAGGTCATGGCACCGAGGAAGGCGCGGGACACCCGGAGCCCGGTGCGGCCGAACAGCCGGTAGTCCATCAGCCGGCGTCCGCGGTGCCGAATGCCGCTGCGGCCAGCCTGACCACCTCGTCGTGGGGCACGTCGCGCACGCGCTGGGCTACGGCCCAGCGATGCCCGAACGGGTCGATGAACTGTCCGGTGCGCTCGCCCCAGAAGGCGTCGTGCATCGGCTCGAACACCGTGGCGCCGGCGTCCAGGGCACGGGTCCACGCCGCATCGGCGTTCGCGACGGCGAGGTGAAGCGCGCCGTAGGTGCCGCCCAGGGTGAGCGGGGAGACGATGCCGTGCTCGGGGAACTCGCCGGAGATGGCGATCTGGCTGTCGCCGAACTGGAGGTCGATCGTGAGCACCGCGCCGCCGGGCAGCGTGATCCGGCTCAGCTCCTGGGCGCCTAGTACCGAGATGTACCACGCGGCGGCCCGGACCGGGTCTTGGGTCACAAGGTGGCTGGTCAGCGTGGGCATGGGCCGACTATACATGTTGTATAGACGATGTGTCGAGAAAGCGTAGACTGCTGCGGGTGAGCGCATCCGAGCGGGGAGCAGGCCGGGCCGGAGAGCGGTGCGTTCATGGCCGCCGGTCGTCTCCGGGCCAGGGCCAGGGCCAGGGCCAGGGTCACGGCCACGGTCAGGGCCCCGGCCAGGGTCAGAGCCAGGGCTCGGACCTGCGTGAGTCGATCCTGGCCGCCACCGCCGGGCTGCTCGAAGAGCAGCGCTTCGACGACCTCAGCGTGGCCCGGGTACTGGATGCGGCCGGCGTCTCCCGTGGCAGCTTCTACTTCTACTTTGACTCCAAGCACGACGTTCTGGCCGAACTCGTCCGCCGGGCGACCGCTCAGGGGATGGAGGCGGCCGAGCCCTGGCTGGCCCGGCCCGCCGACAAGATCGCGGCGCTCCGGGCCGGGACCACCTCGGGCGCCCGGCGCTGGCGGGAGAACGCCCCCATCCTGCGCGCGATCGTGGAGAACTGGCAGAGCGACCCGCGGCTGGGGGAGCTGTGGCTGACCCAGATGCAGTCGTTCACCAGCGCCACCGTCGCCCAGATCAGCGCCGATCCGGAGGCGATGACCTACTTGGCCGGCCAGGACCTGGAAGCCGTCGCGAGCGGGCTCACCTGGCTCTCGGAGCGGCTGTACTACCTGGCCGCCTGCGAGATCACGCCATTCGGCGAAGATGACGCGCTGATCGGGACGCTCGTGCACATCTGGGCGTCCGCGCTCTACGGCCAGGCCGCGAATCAGGAGTGAGGTTCGCCAGGGCACTGCAGGGGGGAGTACCGAGAGCATGACAGAGCACACGCCGTTCATCGACTTCGAGAACCTGCCTTTCCCCACCGAGGGCTTCGTCGTCACTCTGTTCATCACCGTCCGGAGCGTCGCCCGGTCTCGCGCGTTCTACTCCGAGGTCCTTGGCGGCCAGGTCGTGCTGGAGGAGAACCCGTGCATCGTCAAGCTCGCCAACTCGTGGCTGCTGATGAACCCGGGCGGTCCTCCCACCCCTGACAAGCCCGATATATCAGTCGTCGACTACGAAGCCGGGAACACGGTCTCCAGCTTCATGAACCTGCGGGTCGCCGACATCCAGGCTTGTTACGAGGAGTGGAGCTCCAAGGGGGCCGAGTTCGTGACGCCGCCCATCGATCGCGGTGCCGAGATCCGCTGCTACATGCGCGATCCCGACGGCTACATGATCGAGGTCGGCCAGGCCACGGGAGTGCTCAAGGGCCAGCTGGCCAGGAAGCGACCCGAAGACCTGCCCGGCTGACTTCCGGCGGCTTTGTCGGCCGTGGTGGTTTGATCGCGCGGCCCGGTTAACCTCGGTCTCAGTCGCGCTCGCGGGTCCAGTGCGGGCGGCCGAAGAACCGGCCCAGCACATCGTGCATGCTGCTGCCCGAGTCGGCTAGCGCGTCGACTCGGTAGACCGGCGGCCCGCCCGGCGGCGGGAGCTGCGCGGCCTCCTCGTCGCCGAGGGTGCAGCGGATCTCGGCGAGCCGGAACTGCCGCACCAGGTCGGCGTCGATGAAGCGCAGGCCGTGCTGGGTGGCGATCACGATGCCGTCGAAGACGTCGAGCTCGCTCACCTCCAGCACGTGCTCCAGCGTCCCGATCTGGGTGCCGCTGCTGCTCAGCACGGGTGTCCCGGGCCTCGCGGCCTGGTAGGAGATGACCGTCTCGTCGTCGTCTTCTTGTCTCATGTCAGCCTCGCCGCCCGGCGGCGCGCCCGGGCGGGCGGCCGGTTCCCAGGAGGCTACCAACCTCCAGACGGCCCCGGCCAGGATCGAGCGGCTGGTAACCGTGCGGCTAGTATCCGACGAGTGCGACTCACGGTGCTCGGTGCCTGCGGCGCGTGGCCGGAGGCCGGCCGGGCGTGCAGTTCCTTCCTGATCGAGCACGACGGGTTCCGGCTGCTGGCCGATGTCGGCTACGCGACGCTGCCCCGGCTGCTGGAGGACATCGCGGTGCCGGAGGTGGACGCGGTGTTCGTCACCCACGGCCACCCCGATCACTGCGCGGACCTCAACCCGCTGCTGCGGGCCAGGGAGTCGGACCCCAGCTCACCGCCCCCGCTGCCGGTGTACGCCCCGCCCGGCGCGCTGGACGCGGTGCTGGCGCTGGACCGGCCGGGGATGCTGGACGACGCCTATGAGCTGCATGAGTTCGCGCCCGGCGCCGAACTGCACATCGGGCCGTTCACGGCGCAGACCCGGCTGCTGCCGCACTGGGTGCCCAACGCCGGGGTGCGGCTCAGCGCGGGCGGCCGGGTGGTGGCTTACACCGGGGACAGCGGGCCGAGCCCGGAGGTGGTGACGCTGGCCCGGCAGGCCGACCTGCTGGTGGCGGACGCCACCTTCGCCGGAGAGGTGCCCGAGTACGCGCGCGAGTACCTGACCAGTGCCGCGGACGCCGGACAGCAGGCGGCGCGGGCCGGGGCGGCGCGGCTGCTGCTCACCCACCTGTGGCCGGGTACCGATCATGGCGCGGCGCTGGGCGCGGCGGCGGCCCACTTCGACGGCGGCCTGGACGTGGCCGCGCCCGGCGTGACCGCCGACCTGTAGCCGCGACCCGGACCGCCCCGGGACCGCCCGGCCGCCCCGCCGGGCCGCAACCTGGCCCGGCCGCCCGCGCGAAGGTGATCATCCCGGCCGGCCTGTCTCCCGTCATCGCCGCCCTGGTCGCCGCCAGCGGCACCTACCTGCTGTACCGGATCAGCCGCCGGCTCAGCGAGGGCGCCCGCGGCCATGGCTTCCGCATCGGCCAGATCGGTCTGAGTCATCCTGCTGTCCAGCCACTTCGGCTACTCGCTGTCCACCACCCACGTGGCCACCGGGTCGATCATCGGCACCGGGCTGGGCAAGAAGGGCGCCGAGGTCCGCTGGGGCGTCGCCGGCCGCAGCGACGCCGACGTGGCCAGGGTCCGGGCCCGGCCGGCCGAGCGGGGCTGGCCACTGGCCAAGCCCGACTTGCTGCACCATCTTGGCTAGCGGCCGGGTGGTGGTCCCGGGCGTGGCTGAGTGATGATGGCGATATGACGAGTCCCGACGGCCACCGAGTTCAATCTGGATCGCGAACGGACTCGGCCAGCGCGGCCGGTGCCGCCCGACGTGCCGGTGACGGGCAGGTCGAGCAGCCCGAGAATGCGCTGGCCGAGCTGGTCGCGGACTCCGACGGCCACCACTCCAAGGCCTGGCGCGAGGGGTATCCCTACGACCACAAGATGACCCGGCATGAATACGAGGAGAGCAAGCGGTCTCTCCAGATCGAGCTGCTCAAGATGCAGAGCTGGGTCAAGCAGACCGGCCAGAAGGTGGTGCTGATCTTCGAGGGCCGGGACGCGGCCGGCAAGGGCGGCACGATCAAGCGGTTCACCGAGCACCTCAATCCGCGCGGCGCTCGGGTGGTGGCGCTGGAGAAGCCGACCGAGCGCGAGCGCGCCCAGTGGTACTTCCAGCGCTACATCGAGCATCTGCCGGCGGCCGGCGAGATCGTGATGTTCGACCGCTCCTGGTACAACCGGGCCGGCGTGGAGCGGGTCATGGGCTTCTGCACCCCGGCCGAGTACATGGAGTTCATGCGCCAGGCGCCGGAGCTGGAGCGGATGCTGGTGCGCAGCGACATCCACCTGATCAAGTTCTGGTTCTCGGTCTCCCGTGGGGAGCAGCTCCGCCGGTTCGCCCGCCGGGAGACCGACCCGGTCAAGCGGTGGAAGCTGAGCCCCATGGATGTGGAGTCACTGGACAAGTGGGACGCCTACACCGAGGCCAAGGAGGCCATGTTCTTCTACACCGACACGGCCTACGCGCCGTGGACGGTGATCAAGAGCAACGACAAGAAGCGGGCCAGGATCGGGGCGCTGCGCTACGTCCTGCACGCCTTGGACTACACCGATAAGGACACCAAGGTGGTCGGGGTGCCCGACCCGCTGATCGTGGGCCCGGCTCGCGATGTCTTCGAGCACGGCGAGCAGCCCGACCGGCTGTTCCCCTCGCTGGACCCGATCACGGACCAGTAGCGCCGGGGGTAGCCCCCGGGCAGCCGCCAGGCCGGTAGCGGCCGGCAGCCGGGCAACGCTCGGGCCAGCTCAGGCCGGCCGAGCGGTGATCAGGCGCAGCGAGCCGGTGAACTGGGGCTGAGCCCGCAGCGCGCCGTGGCGCCGTTCCCAGGCCCCGGACTCCAGGTCCTCGCGCAGCCGGGCCACGGCCCGGTCCTCGGCGGCCTCGTCCACGAAGCCCCAGGCCGACTGGGAGCGCCGCACCGCCGGGTCCAGGAACCGCTCCGGCCGGGCGTAGAAGGCCTCGGTGAACCCGTCCACGCAGTCGATGGGCACCGGCACCTTCGTGACCACGCTGACGCCGCCCAGCGCGACCCGGATGTGCTCGATGGCCGGGTAGCGGCGCCGCTCGGCGGCGATCAGCTCGGGCGCGTACTCGGCCAGCCAGAACTCGTCCAGCGCGTCGCCGTCGAAGGTCAGGATCACCACCGGCCCCCGGCTGACCCGGCGCAGCTCGCGCAGGCCCCGGTCGGTGTCGGGCCACTGGTGGATGGTGACCATGGCCATGGCCGCGTCGAAGCTGCCGTCGGGAAATGGCAGCGCCTCGGCCACGGCGTCCACCGCCGGGGCCAGGTGCGCGGGCCGCTGGCGGCGCATGGCCTCCGACGGCTCGACCGCGGTCACGTCCCGGTCGGCGGGCTCGTAAGAGCCGGCGCCCGCGCCGACGTTGACCACCGTCCGCGCATCGCCCAGGGCAGCATGCACCAGGGCGGCGATGCGGGGATCGGTCTGGCGGTGCACGGTATAGCCGGTACCGCCGGACTCGTAGTCGAAGTCACCAGCGACGCGAGAAGGCATGACGACAGTATGGTCCCTGCGCTACGCGGACATCGTGTCCGCGTATGTCACAGTTTGGTGAGCTTGGGGCACGGCGTGCTGAGGCGCCGCTCGTGCGAGCCGAAGTCGACGCGCACGGCGACACCCTCCTCCACGCCGGTGATCGTGCCCAGACCGTACTTGTCGTGGGTGACCATGTCGTTGACCGAGTAGTCCTCGGCTGGCGGCACGGCAACGGGCGTGTTGAATGGGCTGCCCGGCAGGGGGCGCCGAGGCGCGGCGCGGTAAGGAGTCATCGCTCCAAGTATGCGCCCTTCCAGGCCCCGGCCAGCATGAAAGTCCTCTTATTGAGATCACAAGTGTCATCCGGTGTCATCCGGCCGAGTCCGTGGTCAGCGGCCGCCCGGCCGGCGCGGTCCGGCGGCGTGCTCCGGGTCAGCGCCGGCGGCTGCCCCGGAATCCGGCCGACATGGCGGCCGCGCCAGCGCCAGTGGCCGGCCCGGTGCTGGCCTCGGCCAGCACCGCCGCGGGCCGCTCGGGCCGCGCGGCGGGGGCGACCCGGCCGGCGGGCGGGCCCGCGATGGACCGCAGCAGCGAGGACTGCGGGTTCACGGTGGCACGCAGGGGGATGACGCTGGCGCGGCGCATCATCGCGGCCACGTCAGGTGCCTGGGCGGCGGTCTGCACGGTGACGGACACCCCACTGGCGCCAGCCCGCGCGGTCCGGCCTGAGCGGTGCACGTAGGCCTTGTGCTCGGCGGGCGGGTCGGCGTGGATGACCAGGTCGATGCCGTCCACGTGGATACCTCGGGCCGCGATGTCAGTCGCCACCAGGACCCGGACCTCCCCGGCCGCGAACGAGGCGAGGTTACGCTCCCGCGCGCCCTGGGCCAGGTTGCCGTGCAGCTGCGCGGCCGGGATTCGGGCCGCGGTCAGCTGCTGGGCGAGCCTGCTCGCGGAGTGCTTGGTCCTGGTGAAGACCAGCGTGCGGCCCTGGCCGGCCGCCAGCTCGGTCACCACCTTCACGCGATCCGCCGCGGTGGCGGTCAGGACGTGGTGCACGATGGCGGTCGGCCGGGACGCCGAGTCCACGGCGTGCTCCGCGGGATCGCTCAGAAAGCGCCGGACCAGGACGTCAACGTCGTTGTCGAGAGTCGCGGAGAACAGCATCCGCTGACCCTGCGCCGGAGTGGCGGCCAGCAGCCGGCGCACGACCGGCAGGAATCCGAGGTCAGCCATGTGATCGGCCTCGTCGACCACGCTGACTTCCACGTCGCCCAGGTGGCAGTGCCCCTGCTCGATCAGGTCGGCCAGGCGCCCGGGGCAGGCCACCACGATGTCAGCCCGGTCCTGGAGCGCGGTCACCTGCGGCCCCTGCCGGGTGCCGCCGAAGATGGTCACGACGCTGAGCCCCATGGCCCGGGCCAGCGGCAGCATGACCGCCTGGACCTGGCTGGCCAGCTCGCGAGTCGGGACGAGGACCAGGCCGCGCGGCCGGCCGGCCATGGTGTAGCCGTCGGCCAGGGCGGCCACCAGGGGAATGCAGAACGCCAGCGTCTTTCCCGAGCCGGTCTGGCCGCGGCCCAGCACGTCCCGGCCGGCCAGCGTGTCGGCCAGCGTGGCGGCCTGAATCGGGAACGGCGCGGTGATACCGGCCTCGGCGAGTGCGGTCACCACCGGAGCGGGAACGCCGAGGTCGGCGAAGGAGGAGCCAGCCAGGAGACGGGCCGGGCTGCCGGGTCGGCGCCGGCGCCGCCGGCGGTCGGCCGCGGGCCGGTCAATGGGCAGGACGGTCAAGGATTAACCCTTCGAAAGTGAGATGGCCGCATGGCGCGGCGGCGGCCCGCCAGATCGGCGGGCCAGGGGCGAGAGGCGGGGCGGTCCCGGCGGGACCCCCCCGCGCCCTCGCGGGCCTAGAGCGGCCGGACCTCGTCGGCCTGCGGGCCCTTCTGGCCCTGGCTCGAGGTGAACTCGACCCGCTGGTTCTCGGCCAGGCTACGGAAACCATCTGTCTGGATGGCGGAGTGGTGAACGAACACATCGGGGGTGCCGTCGTCCGGCTGGATGAAGCCGAATCCCTTATCGGCGTTGAACCACTTAACGGTGCCTTCAGGCATGCCTTCTCCGGGAAGATCGATCGTCGGGTCCGCGTTTGCGAACCCGGGCTGATACGACCGCATGCCGGTCAGAAGACTGACCGTGCCGCTCTCTGCGCCCGCCGTCAGAAGTTCGCAGGCGCTATGACACGTGCACGAATTTCGACCTCAACCGCTCCCCATTAAACACCATGGCGGGACCACGGGCCGGTTTTCGGCCGCGCCGTGTCACCAGCCGTGTCACCAGCCGTGTCACCAGCCGTGTCACTTTCCGTGTCGATATCCGCGTCACCAGCCGAGTTCCCGCAGGCGCTCGTCGCTGAGGCCGAAGTAGTGCCCGACCTCGTGAATGACGGTCCGCCGGACCTGCTCGGCGACCTGATCCTCGGTGTTGCAGATGGCGCAGATGGCGCGGGCGTAGATCGTGATGCGGTCGGGCAGCACGCCGGCGTAGCCGGCGCCGCGCTCGGTCAGCGGCACGCCCCGGTACAGCCCGAGCAGGCCGGGCGGGCCCGGCTGGTGCTCGACCGTGACCGCGATGTTCTTCATCTCCTCGCCGAACTTCTCCGGCAGGCCGTCCAGGGCCCGCTCGACCATCTCGTCGAAGCGGGCCGGCTCGATCTGGATCACGTCGTCATTCTCCCCGCGGTCAGGGCTCGATCACGACCTTGAGGCCGTCCCTGCGCGCCGCGGTGCCGAACGCCTCGGGCGCCTTCACTAGCGGGAACCGGTCGCTGACCAGCGAGTCGAGGTCGACCCGCCCGGCCGTGGCCAGCCCGATGGCCCGCGGGTAGACGTCGTTCATCCGGCGCACCATCGCGATGGTCAGGCCCTTGCGCCGGGCCACCGAGGCCTGGAACCGGGTCCAGTCGTCGCCGGGGATACCGCCGAGCACCACCCGTCCGCCGGGCCGCACCGCGGCCATGGCCAGCTGCACGCCGCCGTCGGTCCCGGCCATCTCGAAGGCCACGTCCACGCCCAGCGCGCCCACGGCGGCGCGCAGCGCCGGGCCGGTGCCCGGTGCCGTCGGCAGGCCGAGCTCGGCCGGGTCCAGCGCGGCGTCGGCGCCGCGGGCCAGGGCGGCCTCGCGCCGGTGCGCCAGCGGGTCGAACGCGATCACCGAGGCCGCCCCGGACGCCCGCAGCACCTGGATCAGCAGCAGCCCGATGGGCCCGCAGCCGGCCACCGCGACCGTCCCGCCTAGGTGCAGGTGACCCAGGTCGGCGGCGTGGATGGCCACCCCCAGCGGCTCCAGGACCGCCCCGGCCGCGTCGGACACGCTGTCCGGCAACGGGGGCAGCAGATGGCTCGGCCAGGCCACGAACTCGCGCATGGCGCCGTCCTGCGACCCGTGGCCGGCGAACACGATGCTGGTGCACAGGTTGCGGTAGCCGCGCAGGCACAGCTCGCAGGTGTTGTCCGGAATGGCCGGGTCGATGGCCACCCGCTCGCCCTGCCGCGGCCCGTCGGCGATGACCCCGGCCGCCTCGTGGCCCAGGGCCAGCGGCCGGTCCAGGACCGCGTCGCCGATCCCGGCCTCGCCCCACCAGTGCAGGTCTGACCCGCAGATGCCGATGGCCGTGACCTTGACCAGGCTCTCGCCGGGTCCGGGGACGGGGGCCGGCTCGTCGCTGACCCGCAGGTCACCCACCGCGTGCAGCCGGGCTGCCTTCATGCGCGTTGCTCTCTCTTTCGCCGAGGCCAGGGATCGTCGCCGGCTGGCGTCGCCGTCAGCCGGTGCCGGGTCAGATGGGGTCGTAGGGCGCCGCGGCCAGCAGCTTGGCCGCGGTCGCGTACAGCTCGGCGTCGGTCGGCAGCACCAGGTCGTCGATGCTGGCCACCGGGGCCATGCCGTGCGAGTTGCTGACCAGCGCGCCGCCCAGGGCGGGCAGGTCGGCCAGGTGCACCGGCGCCTGCCGCCAGGGCACCCCGGCCCTCGTCAGCTCGCGCTGCAGCACCTGCATCATCACGCCGCGCAGCGCCGGGGCGCTGGGCCAGACGATCGCGTCGCCGTCGAGGAACGCGATGTTGGTGATGCTGCCCTCGGAGATGGCCCCGTCCGGGCCGGCGAACAGCGCCTCGTCGTACCCGTTGCCCGAGGCCAGCCCGCCGAAGTAGTTCTGCCCGAACCCGGTGGCGTGCTTGATGTGCGCCAGCGGCCGCTGGTAGGGCACCGACAGCAGGCGCTGCGGCCGCGACGGCGGGGCCGACGGCGGGCGCACGCTGACCATCACCGACGGCGCGCCGGCTCCGGTGCCTGCCGGTCCGCCCGGTCCGCCCGGTCCGCCCGGTCCGCCCGGTCCGCCCGGTCCGCCCGAGCCGGGCACGAACACGTTGGCCCGGACCGACGCGTCCGGCAGGCCGTCGATCGCCTGCCGGAAGTAGCCGCGGATCAGGTCCGGGTCCAGCCCGGTGCCCCACAGTTCCCGGCTGGCCGCGTCCAGCCGGGTCAGGTGGAAGTCCAGCCCCAGCGTGGCCCCGCCCCGTACCTGCATGGCCGTGAAGTGGCCGCGCGGGCTCAGGTCCAGGGCCTGCACCTGCTCCAGTCCGGCCGGGCGGCCGTCGATCTCCAGCCGGGGCGGAAAGGCCGGGGGCGGAAATGTCTCGCTCATGCCAGCCAGCCTAGCCACCACCGCCGCGGGGCAGCCGGAGCGACCTGGGGCGGCCAGGCGCGTACGGAGCCGCCCGCCCCCCATCATGATCTTGGTGCAGGACGGCCGAACGACGTGGTTGTTGCGCTCACGTCGTTACAGCAGCGTGACAGCAACAACCACGTCGTTAGCCGGGTTCCGGTCAGGTCACAACGCGGAATCCGGTCGGCCGCACCATGCGGCGCCCGGGCTCGCTGGGGCTGCCGGGCGGCGTGTTACGGCCGGCACGAGGATCCTGGGTGCCCGGGCGGGCGGCCTCGGCGCTAGAAGCCGGCGATGCCGTCGGGGGTGCCCAGGCCGGTGGGGGCGTCGTAGCCGCGCTTGGCCACGCACAGGTAGTCGTTGCCGCAGCTCTGCCTCGCGGAGCCGAACAGGACGTTGTTGCCGCGGGTGACGTCGAAGAAGTCGGCCGCGTGCCGGTAGAGGCGGCGGGTGTTGACCTGCGCGGCGTTGCCGGCCAGGCCGTAGATGCCCGAGGTCAGCGGCGCGGCGACGCTAGTCCCGGCGACCGTCAGCCAGCCGCCCCAGGCCTTGTTGTAGATCGGGATGTCCGCGGCCACCGCCGAGGTGTCGGCGA
>Ga0134126_10010533_pt1 | contig 11651 bp, 4 predicted proteins | sample KB31752_FD_96881 | JGI IMG/M metagenome (GOLD analysis project Ga0134126, IMG submission 96881) | Terrestrial soil microbial communities with excess Nitrogen fertilizer from Kellogg Biological Station, Michigan, USA - KB3-175-2 | ecosystem: Environmental > Terrestrial > Soil > Unclassified ...
ATCAGCCCGATCTCATTGGCAAGCTCAGGATTATGGCGAATAACATATAGGAGTTTCTCCGGGGTGACGACAAGGACCTGATTCCCGCGAAGCATCGACTGAATGTCGAAATCGGTCTGAAAAACGTCGGTTAACTCGTCTACGTTCACATTTTCGTCAGCGAAGGCGACTTGAAAATTTCTTCGGATCTCGTGGCATAGCGCGCGGAACGGCGCAACGACCACCGCGAGTGTCGTGCGTCGGGAGAGAAAGCAACTGCGAATTATTAGCTCCGTCCCGCGGCTCTTCCCGGCGCTCGTGGGCATTTGAACCACAGCCGAACGACCAGCAATTACTCCATCTCGGCCGAGGAGATGTTGGGCCGGCCATAACTCGCGGATGCTAGACTTCTGAAGGAACGGCAGCCACGCCGTCGTTGGTAGGTTCGAATACCGCGGCAAGCTATACCGTGCGGAATTTATTCGCCTGAGACTCGCAATTGCACACGCGATGTCGGCAAAGAGAAGCTGGCGTGGTGCACTATTGTCATAGACACGTCTTCTGAGTGCATTTAACTGAGGCTGAAGCTGGTCCTCCTCCTCACCAGTGGAATAGTAAGTGCGGAACCAGTTTACGATCTGGTTCGTCTCACCGGCAAACTCCCCGCGCGGCTCGATTTCTTCAATCGGATCGCCGCGCAGAAGCCAGAGCGTTAGTTCTTCCAGTCCCCCAGCACCGAGATCGGGGGCAGGCAGACCGACACTGCGCGCCAGGACTGCTGCGCTTCCCGGTAGATCGCAGAGGTAATACGAAGCGGCGCCAATCAATAGTAGGTATGGATCGGTAGCCTGATCGAGCCGAGATTGGCGGAACGCGTCGAAGAATTGGGCTGAGAACTTAAGATTCTGTTTCAGCTCAGTCACTTCGGTGTCGTCAGGACCGGCCTGATTAATGCGGGCGCAAACATCCCCCAACATCCCTATGGCGAGGCTGAACAGTCGGGACGGATCACGTGGGATCTTGATATGGAATTGTTCGGGGACATCAAACTCGAACATCTTGGCCTTCGAGCGGGTGACCCCAAGGAGCGTCTCCGAACGACGTTCAGGCTTCATCAGCAGCCCTCCGGAAGAGGTCGTGAACAAGAGCCATTAGGTCTTTCCCGCGAATCACCACAAGATCCAACACGTTGGAATGTGGGTGCCCCGCAGTGCTCGTCTTTTGAAGGGTCTTGGCGCAGCAGACCGTAGAGTCGAAGAGCGCCGCGGCGCCATAGCGCTCCGTATATGGACGGTCTTCGAGGTTCTGGAATCTTTCCACTCGCTGCACGTCAGGGTATAGTTGTTTGTTGTAAAGCTGCTGTTTCAGTGCGTTCAATGATTCTGCACGACGAATCGGGTCCTTCATGGAATCGTTGATCGCCTCTTGCAGCCGTGGCTTGGGCTCGTTGCCTGATAACTGAGCTTTAGCCTCAAAGAGCGCTAAAATGTCGTCCGGTGACTCGCTCCCGTCCTTGATAAACTTAAAAGCAAGCGTGTCGCACCCCTTAGTTGACTCATTTTTGATCGGTTTGTGCCCGTAGCGCGTTCGGGGCACCCAATACCCGAGAACGTATTGCAGATAATCCGCAACGAAGATTTCGGCGAAATCTCCGGCTCTAATGCTTGGGCCGGGTGCCTTCGACTCGTGCGGAAACTTCAAGTTTAAGAGGTACTCTTTTCGCGAAAAGCCGGTACCGCTTCGCAGCGCGTCTATTTCTTGGTCGAGACAATAATGATTCCTGAGATGCTTTGCCCATGCCGACAAAACAGCGGGATCGTTTTGATAACAGAATTCCCAGACTTTAATGGGCTTGTTGTCTGAGGATACAAGTCGCTCGCCCGTATCCTTCAGCCATCGTAAGTGTGCCTTGGTCCATGGCATCCAATTGTCCCCACCGAGGTTCTCCAAACGCCGCTTTGGAAGACAGCCCTTGACGCACCAAATGAAAACGAATCTACGGCACCGGACGGTCATTATCCAGCGGAAACTGCACTTCGCAGGAAATACTTCCGTATCCGCCCTCCACGACCGCTTGTCGGAAGCCTTCGGCGATTGCGAGGGCTTGCTTACCGGAGAATCGCACGGGTGGGAATTCAAGTAGCTTTTTCGCAGCGCGGCGTGCCTGGGCATCGTGGGGAACATGCGCGACCGATTTTGTAGTATGGACTTTGGTGGCTCGTCCGAGGTCGAATAGTTCTGGTTTTCCGACGTAGTCGGACCAGGAGCCTCGGGGGTCGTTGGGGAGCCAGAAACCGTAGGTACTGAGGATGACGTGGGCGCCGAGGATGATGGGGGAATTATGGAGCGCACGGGAGCGCCCGACAAGCCGGGCGGCTAATGGATCGGATGGAGCGATAATCCCCGACCGCTGCCCCTTTAGCCGCCCGGCTTGTCGGGCGCTTCTGCGCGCGCTTTTCTGCGCGCGCTCCCGTGCGCCATTGCTATCTTACTTCACCGCACTGTTCCCCTGTTTCGTCCCCGTCCCCGACCGACTCGCGGTACCAACGAACGCAATCAAATCCGCGAGGTCCTGCTGGGACATTCCACTTTCCAAGCCTTCGGGCATGAGGGACAGGCTGGTGCTGGCGATGCGTTGGACGTCTTTTCGGAGGATGGTATCGCGGAGGCCGTTGGGCTGGAGAATGGTCAGGGCGCCGGAGGTTTCGTCGGCGATGATTCCCGAGAGCGTACGGCCGTCCTTGAGCTGCACGATGTAGTCGACATAGCGGCCATCGACTGCGGCATTGGGATCGAGAATATCGATCATCAGAGCCTGCGGGCTGCGGTCGGTCAGTGCGGTCAGGTCGGCGCCGACGGCATGCCCTTCGCCGTGGAGCAGGTGACAGGCGGTGCAGGTTCTGGAGAAGATCGCGTGGCCGCGGTCGTAATCACCATGAAGCGCGAGCGCGGGCTTATATTGCTCGAGCACCTGCCGGCGGGTCGAGGGGCGGGCGGCCGAGAGCAGTGCGCGTGCGCGATCTCGCATTGCAACATCGCCCTGGGCGAGGAGCCGGGCGCGAACGGATGCGGTGATTTCTCCGGGCTGGACCTTTTCCTTCTCCAAGGCATCGAGCAGTGAAGTGGTCCACGCGGGCCGGGTGAGAAGCGTCTCCTGGATGCCGGAGCGGAGGGTCGGGGATGCGGCACGCCACTGGGCCAGCAGCATCTGGGCGACGTCGGAGCCGGGGCTGCGCGCAAGCGCCTTGAGCGCGGCGGCCATGATGTCCGGGGGATTCTGGGCCGACAGGAGCTTCCCGAGTGCGACCAGATCGGCCGGGTCGGCTTCTGCGCCGCGCCCCAGGAGTTGGATGGCCGAGATGCGGACCGACTGCGAAACCGAATTGTTTGGCGCGGCAGTGCGCGCCGCCGCGAAAATGCGCCGGCACCGCGACGCGGCATCACGCACATCCGCGTCCGGCGATGAATCGAACTGCGAGAGTTTGATCTGACGACGATCCAGCGCGTCCAAGGCACCAGTCAGCGCGACAAACTGCCAGGGCGCAACGTCCTTGCCCTCGGCTGGCGCGATCGTCCGAAGCATCTGGCCCAGGTCCTTGTTGCTCCCCGTCGCGCCAAGCGTGGCGACGAGCTGACCAACGATCGCGGTCCGATTGGCACCGTCGGGCGCGCCGCCCAGCACGCGGGAGAGAAGCGCGGTCGCATGAGGCGCCGCGGAACTGAGCACGGCGGCGCGGAAGAACGGGTCGTTCAAATTCGCGACGGCAAGGTCGCCCAAAGCGCTGGCCGCGCGCGGATCGTTCCATTCGCCCAGGCTTAGCGCCAACTGATAGCGCACCAGGTCGTCGGGATCATGAGTCAGTTTCAGGGCGGCATCAGCAACTGCCGAAGAGCTGGCCAGGAATTGCTCTGCGATGCGCAGCGCGTTGCGCCGCACGCCCGGATCGCTATCTGCCAGCGCCGCCGCGACAAGCTGCGGCTTGCTCGCGTGAAGCCCATCCAGCGCCCAGAGGGCCTGCATGCGGCAGACCGGAAGCTTGGCGCCGGCGGCGAGTTGTTCCAGAACCGCAATAGCCGCCGGATCCTGGCGGCGCACCAGCTCGAGCTGGATCATGTCGCGGAGCGTGCCGTTGGGGGATTCGAGCAGCGCCGCCAACTGCGGCGTGGACTGGTCCACGAGATTGGGAACCGGACGAGGCGACTTGTCCTTTGGATAGATACGATAGATTCGCCCCATGTCGGCGCCTGCGCGCAGGTCGAGCACGGCCAGCCGGTCCGGCGGAATCCATTCGGGGTGCTCGATGACGAAGCGATACATATCGACAACCCACAACGCGCCATCCGGCCCGGTCCGGGTTTGCACCGGCCGGCACCAGTTGTCGGTCGATGCCAGGAATTCCGAATGCTGGTTATCCTCGGCGCGGCGGCCGGTGAAGGTCGCGCCCCGCCGCGTGAGGATCAACCGCATCACCATGTCGTGAACGGGCTCGCAGATGAAGGCGTTGCCGGAGAATTCGGGGCCAAGCAGGTCGTCGCGATAAATGCACGGGCCGCAGGCCGACGTGGTGCGCCCGGCACTTTGCGGTTCATTGAAGCGCGTCATGATCCGGCTGGCCGGATAGAGCTGGTTCACGTCGTATCCACTGGGCACCAGCACCATGCTGTGCGGCGATGTCACATACGGATTGCGGCGGAGATACTGCTCCGGCAGCGGGTAGTGCCACAGCAGATTTGAATTGTCGTTGCCAAACCAGTCGCCCCAGTCATCCCGCACGCGGCAGTATTGCGTGCGTCCCGCGGCAGGCTCCAGCTCGCCGGTGTCGGGATGCATGCGAAAATCACGATTGCCCAGATCGATCGTGGCGCCGTTGGAGACGACCTGAATCGGCCCGTTGCCAAGGCTGCTGGCGCCATAGACCCAGTTGTCCAGGCCCAGGGTCGGCCCGTTGACCAGCCATTGCTTGTTTTCGGGGCCGAAGCCGGTGAAGAGCCTTTTCACGACGTCGGCCTTGCCGGTGTGCTTGGTATCCTCGGCATACAGAACATCGGGAGCTGCACAGATCAGGACGCCCTTGCCCCAGGCCATGATTCCATCGGGCATGCGAAGGTGATCAAGGAATACGGTGGATTTGTCATAGTGGCCATCATGTCTGGAGGATTCGAGGACGACGATGCGGCCGCCGACGGTGCCATTCTCATGCATCCCGGTGGGATAGTCGCACATTTCCACGACCCAGAGCTTGCCATCCGGCCCCCAGTCAATCGCGACGGGAGATTGGATCAGAGGCTCGGAAGCGACGAGTTCGACTTTGAGGCCGCTGCGCGTGCGGAAGGTTTTGACAGCGTCGGGCGGTGATGCGGGAAGCGGGAAGTCGTCGAGAGATTTTGCGGAGCGAAAGCCCGGTGGCAGAAGCTGGCGCACGGTGCGGAGAATGTCGTTTTCGGTTCCGGGCGAGAGGCGCGCAGGTCGGGCATAGTAGGTCAGCGAATCCTGCGCTTCGTATCCGCCCTCCTTGAGGATGCGCTTGGAAGGAATGTAGCAATGCACGTCATTGGAATAAGCGGCCACCCACAGGCGCTTGGGATCAAAATCCATTTTCAGGCGAAGGTCGTAATCGACCACCACCTCGTCGGCCAGATAGACCATCGCCAGTTGATTGCCGAACGTCCAGGTTTCGATCGGATAGGGAAACGTGGCGGGCAAGGCTTTGCCGCTGTTCAGGACGGCCAATTGAATGCGTGCGTTGCTGCCGACCGCGTCGGTACGCTTGGCCAGTTCCTCCCACTGCTGCCTTGAAGGCGGCGGGTCGTAATAGACCGGGATCTGCTTGTAGGCAATCTCCAACGGCTGATCGAGCGGAACGGCGGGCTTTTGCAGAAGGCGATCCACTTCACCGGCGATTTCGCGGCCGTGAGCCTGGGCCAGTTGTAATGTTCCGCGGGGTGATGGATTAGCGTCACCGGCGCAGCCGAGCATGACCATCGCGACGGCGCCGGGGTGTCGCTGCTCGATGTATTGCTGGGCATAACCGATCCAGTCGCCACAGATTTTATTGAATGCGCTATCGAGCGTGGTGCCGTGGCACGCATAATCGACGACGACGGCGCGAAGCGTTCCATCCGGTGCGGTAACCGACAACATCGGCATGACATGCTCGACGGGGCCGCCTTTGGTGCGACGGTTGGCTGCAAAGGCGGCCGAGCCCTGCGCCCAGGCCAGGTGCGATGGCTTGCGATCGGCGATGGCCGCGAGGCAGACTTTTTCCAGGTCGTCCAGCAGTTCGCCTGTGTAGCGATCGATCCTTGCCATTTGGTCTGCAGGGAGGGGCTTCCCGAACATGTTGGCGACAGAACTTGAAAGACCCGGTGCGCAATGCGTGTGGCTCGAGCAGACCACTAATCGCTCCCGCGGCACCCCCGCACTCTTCTGGAGCCTCGCGGACAATTGATCTATCAGTTCTGCCTGTACTGCGCCGCTGTCCACCGTCACCAGCAGCGCCAGCTGATCGCGATCTCCGACGGCCAGGGCCTTGGCCCAGATGTGTTGTTCGATGCCATCGGATTCGGTCTTTCGGGCGGCGTATCCCCAAAGCCGGACCGGATAGGAGGGCGTGATGTCAATCTTCGCGACCCCGACACTGTAGAGCGTTTGCGCTCCCGCTGCGGTCGTCCATGGAACGAATAAACAGAGAACCGCAATTACCAAGGCCGATTGACCAAAGCGCATGTTCACTCCGGTTTTTAAATTTCAGTTGGCGCGTATCGTCACAATCTTTTCACGGTTGACGTGTCGGAATTGGATCTTAGGAGAACACCGCGTGGCCGCAAGGGATGGGCATTGTGGTCAGCCGCGCAGCGATATAATTCATACCCATGTGCGGCCGCTATACCATCCGCCGTCTCGACGGCGTTCGTGCTTATCTCGACAACCTGACACCGATGTTCGAGGAATTCAGCGAGCTGAGGCCGCGGTATAACGTGGCGCCGTCTCAGCATGTGCCGATCATCCGCATGAGTCACGATGGGCATGTGAAGGCCACCATTGCGACGTGGGGATTGATTCCGTGCTGGGCGAAGGAGGTGCCCAAGAGCAAGCCAATTAATTGCCGATGCGAAACGGTGGCGACGAGCGGGATGTTCCGCCAGCCGTTCGCGAAGCGAAGGTGCCTGATGCCGGCTGATGGTTTTTATGAATGGCAAGGCGCCAAGCCGCCCAAGCAGCCGTTTTTCATCCACAAGATTGACGATGAGCCGTTCTGCTTTGCCGGCATCTGGGAGCGATGGAAGGCGCCAGATGCGGATGAGCCCATCGAAACCTGTTCGCTGATTACGACGACGCCGAACGCGGTGATGAAGCCGATTCACAATCGGATGCCGGTCATTTTGCACAAGAAGGATCTGGCGCGCTGGCTGGATCCGAAGACAACGCCTGATGAAGCGATGGAAATGCTCAAGCCCTACGATGGGCCGCTGGAGGCTTATCCGGTCAGCACGCTGGTGAACAAGCCGGCCAATGACAAGCCGGAATTGGTGAAGCGGGAAGAGTAGCTAACCCGTCCGCCCGGTCAGGCTCGCTGCAGCGGCTAGCAGATCGCGCGGATCGACTGGCTTGGACAGGTGAACCTGATATCCCGCGAGCTGCGCCTTACGCGCGTCGGCCTTGTGGGCGAAGGCGGTTAAGGCGATGGCGGGAAGCGTTTGGGCCGTGTGACCGGCGGCGTGGACTTGTCCGATGAGGTCATAGCCGTCCTCGTCGGGCATGGCGATGTCGCTGATGAGCAGATGGGGGCGGACCTTCTCGATGGCCTGGCGCGCATCCTTCGCGGACGCTGCGACCGTGACCAAGGCGCCGGCATCGGTCAGTAGCTTACTTAAGACCCGGCGAGCATCCGGTTCGTCGTCCACGACGACGATCCGCAGCCCCTCCAGACTCACCGACGTTGCGCCGCCATTCAATTCACCGGCATCGTCGCCCCTGAGATATGCCGCGTTGCTGGCGACGCCAGCTTCGTCGCTTGGCGCGCCCTGCAGGGCAGCGACCGGAAGCAGAACGATAAACGTGGCTCCGTGTCCCTCGCCGGCGCTTTGGGCGCGGACCGTCCCGCCGTGCATTTCGACAAGTTGCTTGACAATTGAAAGACCCAGTCCCAATCCACCAAACCGCCTACGCGTCGTGCTGTCGGCCTGGCGGAAGCGGTCGAACACGTGAGGCAAAAATGTCGGCGATATGCCCTGGCCCGTGTCGCTGACTGAGAGGCGCGCCATGGAACCTTCGCGCGCCAGTTCCACCGTTACGCTTCCCCTTCTGGCGTAAATTTGATCGCATTGCTCAGCAGATTCCAGACGACCTGCTGAAGGCGGGCCTGATCGCAGGTGCCGGGGCTGGCCAAGGGATCGACGCGGATCTCGATCCGGATCCGCTTGGCATCCGCGGCCGGCAGCACTGCATCCACTGCCGACTCGATGACAGCCGCCAGCTCACAACGGGTGACGTTCAGGCGCAACGTGCCGGAGACAATCCGCGACACGTCCAGAACATCCTCAATGAGCCGGACCTGCGCCTTGGCATTTCGATCGATGACCTCCAAGCCTTCATGCAGATCTTTTTCGTTGCGCCCGTCGGCCCGCAGGATATTGACCCAGCCGACAATCGCATTGAGTGGCGTCCGCAGCTCGTGGCTTAACGTCGCCAAGAACAGATCCTTGGATCGGTTGGCCGCCTCGGCCTCCATCCGCAGAGCCTGTTCATTCATGAGGTGCGCCTCGATCTCGGCCTCGAATCGACGGCGATCGGTAATGTCGCGAGCGATCTTGGAGGCGCCGATGACCTCGCCGTGCCGATTCCGGATTGGCGAAACGGTCAGCGAAATCTCGACCGTGCTCCCGTCCCGGCGTCGGCGGACCGTCTCAAAGTTATCGATGCGGTCACCGCGGCCGATGCGCTCGAGAACCTGGGTCTCCTCGTCCAGCCGGTCGGGTGGAATCACGATCGTGATCGACTTGCCGATTGCTTCTTCTGCTGTGTAGCCGAACAAGCGCTCAGCACCGCGATTCCATGCTGTGATGGTACCGTTGAGATCTTTGGCCACGATCGCGTCTTCGGAGGAATTGACGATCTCTGCCAGTCGGGCCTGAACTCGCTCAGCGGTTCGTCGATCGGTGATGTCGTGGAACACCATGACCACGCCGAGGATGTTGCCGGCCTCGTCCCGAATCGGAGCGGCGCTGTCGTCGATCGGCCGCTCGGTTCCATCCTTGGCAATCAAAACCGTGTGATTGGCCAAGCCGACGACATTGCCCATGCGGATCGCCTTGGCCACCGGGCTTTCGACCAGGTTTCGCGTGTCCTCGTTGACGATGTGGAACACTTCGTGAAGGGGGCGGCCCTGAGCGTCGCGCAAGGCCCAACCCGTCAGGCGCTCGGCCGTCGGGTTCATGAAGGTGACGCGTGCGTCGTAGTCGGTGGTGATGACTGCGTCGCCGATGCTGGACAGCGCGGTGGCAAGCCACTGGCGATGGCGGGCGGCCTCAATTTCAGCGGCCTGCCGCCCAACCACGTCCTCGAACGTCAGCAGAATGGCGCTTGGTTTTTTGCTGTCGCTGGCTCCATCGCGCACGTGACGAGCGTTTATTGTCATCGCGCGCCGGCCGGTTCCTGGGACTTCGAGATTGACTGGATAATCGCGGGCCGCGCCCTCGGCGGGGAGGATTTCCTGCAAGAGCCGGCGAATCGCAGCGGCATTCCACCCGTCGGCCAATTCGTAGATGAGACGACCCTGCGCATGTTCAGGCGTGAGCTTGAATTCCCGGTAAAACGCATCGCTTGCCTGCTTCACGCGCAGATCGCCATCGAGCACAAGCAAGGGCTCCCGTACAACGGCCACCATGGAATCAATGAAATCCCAACCGTCCTTAGATCGCATATCTCCCATCGACCAATTTCCTGACCAAAGGGTCCTTGTCTACGCCTGGTTTTAGTTGACGAATTCGGGGCGGCTCACCGAAAAGATTTGGCAGCGCTTTCCGCTGCTGTTCTCCGGTGCTCCAATCGGGTCATAAATATAGCGCAACAATAGTGGCAACTCAACTTCAGGGATTTCAGTAGTCGAGCTCGCTAACAAACTACTGGGACCACAAAAGGGTCGCCATCAATTCTCAAGCACCACGGCGTCGGTCCATTGCAGGGGAAGCCGCAGACGCACTCCAGTTTGTGTCCTTTCGAGCTGGGCTTTGACGCCTTCAGTGCTCACGGCCCGGCGAACTGGATGATCGAGCCGGAGATCGATCACGAGCGACTGGATCGGGTGATAAGTGTAATTGGCCAGCAGCAGGATAGAGCCGGCGCGTCCCGATAACAGACTGGTTTCGACCACTGGATGATCGCATTGTGCAATCGGTGTTACGCGACCGACATCCAGTGCGAATCGAAGCAGCCGGCGCGGTGGCTCGGGCCACTTCTCTTCCAGAGTTATTGGCTTGAACCCAGCGCCTTGCCCATAAGCGAGCATCGGCAGAAAGCCCAGTGCGATCACCTTGCCGCGGCCATAGTTCATCATCGCCCCCGCCGGTGAAGAATCGGCAAAGCGAGCGATCGGTTCGATCCCCTCTGCCTTCAACGGCAGCATGCCTCCGAGAACCGGTAACTCGAATGATTCCTGCGCGCCGGGCAGATGCACTCGCACAGTTGTCAGCGGGCGCAGTGTGGGGAGGTCGGTCCGTTCGTTGTACGTATGCGATTCGATCTTCAGGCGCGCCGCTGCATCGGCTGACCATACATCCTCCGCGAAGGGTGGCACGCAGGGTTGATAAAACTCATCGCGCGTCGCGGCGCCGGCAGACATATAAAGCACCCCGCCGTCCCGCATCCATTGGTCGATCTTTGCCGATGAGGCGCGCGTCAGGCAGGCATCGGCCAGAAACAGCAGCTTGTAGTCCTTGAGTCGCCCCCCTTCGATTTCTTCTTCGCGCAGAAAGTCCGGCTGCACGTGCAAGTGGCGCAGCGCATGCCACAAAAGGCGCTTCTCGACAAAGGCGGCGGCGTTGTCGCTGTGCCAGATGTCGTGACTGACCGAATAGACGATCGCCACCGGATCGCGCACGGGCTGGGCCGAATCCAGCACCGGCTCAGCTTTTTCCAGCATGCGGCCCAGTTTTGCGATGCCATCGTATTCGCTGCGCAGATCGGACCAGTAATTCTCCGTGCTTATATATGTGGGACCATACGTCCAGAAGAATAGTGACTTGGTTCCCTGTCCAATCGCTGAACAGGCTTTGAGGCGCAGGTAGTTGTCGTCGCTGACGGTGATCAGGCCGCGCTGGAGAATGGGCGGGCCGGCCGGCGCCTCGGCACGGGCCGAGCGACAGATCGCATTGAAATATTCGAACGATTGCGCGCCGGTCCAGGTGTAATCGGGGCCGTACATGTGATTCAGCCCCAGCCAGTCTTCCGCCGAGAGTTGGTCCACCGAATGCTGCGCGCCGAGTTCGAACAGATCGAGCATTCGATAGCTCATGCCGATGTGCGGCGCGCCCCAGGCGTAGAAAAATCCGTGGTCGCTGGGGAGCGTCTCGACCTGCATACCGGGAATGGAAGCGTGGATCAGGTCTGTACCGTGGCGCAACTGCCGGGCGGACCACCATTGGCCGAATTTGGCCGCGTGATACATCAGCCG
>Ga0134126_10010535_pt1 | contig 11650 bp, 11 predicted proteins | sample KB31752_FD_96881 | JGI IMG/M metagenome (GOLD analysis project Ga0134126, IMG submission 96881) | Terrestrial soil microbial communities with excess Nitrogen fertilizer from Kellogg Biological Station, Michigan, USA - KB3-175-2 | ecosystem: Environmental > Terrestrial > Soil > Unclassified ...
ATGGTGGGCGGGGCCGAGTGCTGGCGGGCGGGCGAGCGAGGTGGCGAGTGGGGCGTGGGCGCGGTGGGCGAAAGCAGGCGATGGCGGGTGGCGCGCTGGCCACCGTGGATCGGCGCCTGCTTCCGCTGGCCAGCGACGTGGTTGTAACAGCGACGTCGTTCTAGCGGCGTGAGAGCAACAACCACGTCGCTGGCGTGGCCAGCGGAGCCCGTAGCGTGGCAGCCGCCAAGCCCACTTGCGTCACTCACATCGCACACGTCCCGGTTAGCACATCCGCCGCCACGGCGGCTGACCGCAATCGGCCCGCCGGTCCGCCCGTAACTCCAGCCGCCCACCGCCACCGACATGAACGGGCCGTTCACGTCGCTACAGCAGCGTGAACGGCCCGTTCATGTCGTCAGGCACACCCCGGCACGACCCCCGCCGGGCACCCGCACCAGGATCTGGATCGCGCTGCGGGGTCAAATGATCTGCACGGCGCGCGGCTAGCCGCTGATGTCGGGGCCGGCGCGGGTGATGGTGAGGCGCACGACGACGCGGCGCTCGCGCTGCATGGCGGCGCGGTAGTCGTCCCAGTCGGGGTGCTCACCGGAGATGCGGCGGTAGTACTCCTCCAGCAGGTCCAGCGCCTCGGGGAGGTGGATGATTTCCACGTCACCCTCGGCCTGGATCCAATCGCCGAAGAAGCCGTCGTTGAACACGCACAAGGAGGCGCGTGGGTCACGGGCCAGGTTCCGCGTCTTGACCGCGGTTTCCCTGGTGCTGATCAAGGCTCGGCCCTGGTCGTCGACCGCGACGACCACGGGCGAGAGCTGGGGGCGTCCGTCCGACCTGGTGGTGGCCAGGACGGCGCGGTGGTGGTCACGCAGGAACTGACTGGCGCGCTCGGTATCCACCGCGCCAGGCTATCGCCTCACGATCGCCTCACGACTCCAGGCCCGATGCGCCGGGCCGGCCGCCGGTGATGTCAGGCGCTGTAAAGCCGGGCGCTGCGCTGGACTTCGTACTCGTGCACGATGGCGCGGGCGTAGCCGTGCGACAGGCCGTGCTCATCAGCCAGCCATGTAGCGCGTTCCGCGCAGCGGAGGAACGAGGGGCCGGACTCAAGCCGGCTGAACCACTCTCGGAGTTGCAGTCCGGTGACGGACGGGATGCGGGCGATCAGGTTCTTGTGCAGCTCCGGGGAGTGGGTCAGCGACAATTCGCACCTCCGGGGGTGAGTCCTCTTGGAGACGAGACTGCACTACCGTCGCCTCCCTGACAACCCCCGACCTTCACCATTCCGTAATGTTCCGTTTGAGGCTCGGCGATCCGGCGTCCGCCGAGGTCACCACCGATGGCGCCGGGTCAGGGCGCACCGGCCGTGTTGTCGGGCTTTAGGCGCTTATCGGCGCTGTCGTCCAGCCAGGCCAGGCACTTCAGGACAGGCGCTCGAAGATGGTGGCCATGCCCTGGCCGCCGCCGACGCACATGGTCTCCAGGCCGAAGGTCTTGTCGTGGAACTGGAGGCTGTTGAGGATCGTGGACGTTATCCGGGCGCCGGTCATGCCGAACGGGTGGCCGACGGCGATGGCGCCGCCGTTCACGTTCAGCTTGTCGATGTCGATGCCCAGCTCCCGGTAGGACGGGATGACCTGGGCCGCGAACGCCTCGTTGATCTCGACCAGGTCGATGTCGTCGATGGTCATCCCGGCCCTGGACAGGGCCTGCCGGGAAGCCTCCACCGGGCCCAGGCCCATGATCTCGGGCGACAGCGCGCTGACCCCGGTGGCGACGATCCGGGCCAGCGGAGTGATGCCGAGCTCGGCCGCCTTGCGGTCGCTCATGATGATGACGGCGGCCGCGCCGTCGTTCAGCGGGCAGCAGTTGCCGGCCGTGACGGTGCCGTCGGGGCGGAACACCGGCTGGAGGGCGGCCACCTTCTCGATGGTGGTGCCGGGCCGGGGGCCGTCGTCGGCGCTCACCACCGTGCCGTCGGGCAGCGTGGCGGGCGTGATGTCACGCTGCCAGAAGCCGTTGGCCAGCGCCTTCTCGGCCAGGTTCTGCGACCGGACGCCGAACTCGTCCTGGTCGGCGCGGGTAATCCCGCGCATCGCGGCCACGTTCTCGGCCGTCTGGCCCATGGCGATGTAGACGTCGGGCACCTCGCCGTCCTGGCGCGGGTCGTGCCAGACCTCGCCGCCGCCCTGGGCCGCCTCCTCCGTGCGGGCCTCGGCCCCGGCGAACACCGGGTTCTTGGTGTCGGGCATGCCGTCGCTGCTGCCCTTGGCGAACCGGCTCACGCACTCGACGCCGGCGGACACGAACACGTCGCCCTCGCCGGCCTTGATCGCGTGGTAGGCCATCCGCGTGGTCTGCAGCGAGGACGAGCAGTAGCGGGTGACGGTGGTGCCGGGCACGGTGTCGTAGCCGAGCATGATGGCGACAACGCGGGCCATGTTGTAGCCCTGCTCGCCGCCCGGCAGGCCGCAGCCGAGCATGATGTCGTCGATGTCGGCCGGGTCGAGCTGAGGCACCTTGGCCAGGGCGGCCGCGATCATCTGCACGGTCAGGTCATCCGGCCGGATGCTGACCATGGATCCCTTGAAGGCCCGGCCGATGGGCGAGCGGGCGACAGCGACGACAACGGCCTCGGCCATGACGACTCCCTGGACTATGGGGCTATGGGTGGATGCTCCGTTACTTGGCAGTAGCTTATGCAACGCCCTAGCTGGGGCAACCCTTCCCCCCAGGTGCCGTGGGATACCGTCAGGTGTCCGAAGACGGAGGGGAAGAGCCATGCAGGTCCACGACTCCCTGATCGAGCTGGTGGGCAACACGCCGCTGCTCCGGCTGCGGCGGGTGACCAAGCAGCTGGGCGGGGCCAGCCCCGGCCCGGCCGTGCTGGCCAAGGTGGAGTACTTCAACCCCGGCGGGTCGGTCAAGGACCGCATCGCGCTGCGGATGGTGGAGGCGGCCGAGGCCTCGGGCGAGCTCCAGCCGGGCGGCACGATCGTGGAGCCGACGTCCGGCAACACCGGGGTCGGCCTGGCCATCGTGGCCGCCGAGAAGGGCTACCGGTGCCTGTTCGTCTGCCCGGACAAGGTCGGCCAGGACAAGATCGCCGTACTGCGCGCCTACGGCGCCGAGGTGGTCGTCTGCCCGACCACGGTGTCGCCCGATCACCCCGACTCTTACTACTCGGTCTCTGACCGGCTGGCCGCCGAGACACCGGGCGGCTGGAAGCCCAACCAGTACGTCAACCGGGAGAACCCGGCCTCGCACTACCACTCCACCGGACCTGAGATCTGGGCTCAGACCGAGGGCCGGATCACGCACTTCGTGGCCGGCATCGGCACCGGCGGCACGATCTCGGGCACCGGCCGGTACCTCAAGGACGTGTCCGGCGGCCGGGTCCAGGTCATCGGCGCGGACCCGGAGGGGTCGGTGTACTCCGGCGGCAGCGGCCGCCCGTACCTGGTCGAGGGCGTCGGCGAGGACATCTGGCCGGAGACCTACGACAAGAGCATCTGCGACGAGATCATCGCGGTCAGCGATGCCGACTCGTTCCTGATGACCCGGCGGCTGGCCAGGGAGGAGGCGCTGCTGACCGGCGGCTCCTGCGGGATGGCCGTGGTCGCGGCGCTGCGCGTGGCCAGGAACGCGGGTCCCGAGGACGTGATCGTGGTCCTGCTGCCGGACGGCGGTCGGGGCTACCTCGGCAAGATCTTCAATGACGAGTGGATGGCCGACTACGGCTTCCTGACCTCGGAGACGGCCGAGCCGCGGGTGGCCGACGTGGTCGAGCGCAAGCCGGGCCTGTTGCCGCCGTTCGTGCACGTGCACCCGGCCGACGACGTCCGCACCGCGATCGAGAGCCTGCGCGAGTACGACGTGTCCCAGCTGCCGGTGCTGAGCACCGAGCCGCCGGTGATGGCGGCCGAGATAGTCGGCTCGATCGTCGAGCGCGACCTGCTTGACGCCCTGGTCACCGGCCGGGCCCGCCCGGAGGACTCGGTGTCCGGCCTGATGTCGCCGCCGCTGCCCATGGTGGGCTCGGGGGAGCCGATCAGCGCCGCGGTGGCCGCGCTGGGCACGGCCGGCGCCGCGCTGGTGCTGGTCGACGGGAAGCCCGCCGGGATGATCACCCGCCAGGACCTGCTGACGTTCCTGTCCGGCCACGGCTAGGCCGCGAGTAGGCCGTCGCGTCGGCCCGCCGTCGCTACACTGGTCCGCCTGCGACACAGATTTAACAAGCAAGGCTTGAGAACCACGCTTCTGATTAAGGAAGTTCTCTCACCAGCATGTGGTTTACAAGCACGGTGTTAGCCGGACGGGCCTTACATCATCAGCAGCGGCCAGGGGAGCGGAGCGACGATGCACAGCCGCCATAACGAGACCACGGGGTTCCCCGGCGCCGGGGGCGGGTTCGAGACGCTGGCCATCCACGCCGGGCAGGAGCCCGACCCGGTCACCGGCGCGGTGGTCCCGCCGCTCTACCAGGTGTCCACGTTCAAGCAGGACGGCGTCGGCGGGCTGCGCGGCGGCTATGAGTACTCGCGGTCGGCCAACCCGACCAGGGACGCGCTCGAGGAGTGCCTGACCGCGCTGGAGGGCGGGACCCGCTCGCTGGCCTTCGCCTCCGGCATGGCCGCATCCGACTGCCTGGTCCGCACCGTCTGCCGGCCGGGTGACCGGGTGCTGATCCCGCACGACGCCTACGGCGGCACGTTCCGGCTGTTCGACAAGGTCTTCCAGGGCTGGGATCTCAGCTACGACTCGGTACCGATGTCCGACCCGGTCGCCGTCCGGGCCGCGCTCAGCGAGGGCCCGGCCACGCTGGTCTGGGTCGAGACGCCGACCAACCCGCTGCTGTCCATCGCCGACATCGCCGCCCTGGCCGCCATCGCGCACGATGCCGGGGCGCTGCTGGTCGTGGACAACACCTTCGCCTCGCCCTACTTGCAGCAGCCGCTGGCGCTCAGTGCCGACGTGGTGATCCACTCCACGACCAAGTACCTGGGCGGCCACTCCGACGTGGTCGGCGGCGCGATCGTGGCCGCCGACGCCGACCTGGGCGAGCGGCTGGCCTTCCTGCAGAACGCGACCGGGTCGGTGGCCGGGCCGTTCGACGCCTGGCTGACCATGCGCGGCATCAGGACGCTCGGCGTGCGGATGGACCGGCACTGCGAGAACGCCCGGCGCGTGGCGGACATGCTGGTCAGTCACCCGGCCGTGGCCCAGGTCTACTACCCCGGCCTGCCGTCCCACCCGGGGCACGAGGCCGCGGCCAAGCAGATGCGCGGTTTCGGCGGGATGGTGTCGTTCCGGGCCCGCGGCGGTGAGCAGCACGCGGTGGACATCTGCGGGCGGACCCGTCTGTTCACGCTGGCCGAGTCGCTCGGCGGGGTGGAGTCGCTAATCGAGCACCCCGGGCGGATGACCCACGCCTCGGCGGCGGGCTCGCCCCTCGAGGTCCCCCCGGACCTGGTCCGGCTCTCGGTGGGGATCGAGACAGGCGAGGACTTGCTAGAGGATCTGCGGCAGGCGCTGGCCTAGCCCCGCCGGCTGGCCTGGGCCAGGCCGGCGGCCTGGCCCACGCCAGTGTGCTCTGGCTGCTGATCTAGCTGGCCGAGCTCTTCGAGCGGCTGAACCACCACGCGGCGCCCACGAGCACCACGCCGACCACGATGGCCACGGCACCACGGATGACGTGGTGACCACTCGCCGAGTGGACGTGGCTGCCCGCGGTCAGGAAGTGCGGCAGGCCCGTGGCGACCATGAACACGATGCCGAGGATGACGGCCAGGACACCGAGAACGCCGAGAACGATCACCAGGGGGCGCTTGGCGGAGGCGCCGCCAGGCAGGGATGCGGAACTCACTGATCCTCCTTGATTCTCTGGCATGGGGACACCTCTCACTTGTCGGTGTCGTCATGCCAGCAGCACTAGCTACGCGCGGAATGTTAGCCCCGGGGGGGTCAGTGCAGTGACATGAACGGCCATAAGGGTATTAATTGCAGCCGGAACTTTACCTAGCTCCCGGGGCCCGCCAGTGTGCGGCCGCTGATGATGGTGTTGTGGGCTACCAGGCTACTGCCAGACCATCAGGACGAGAATGACCAGCCAGATGACGGTGACCACCGCACCCATGGTCGTGATCCGGCCGCGTTCCACCGTGGCCACGTGCCGGGCGGTCCCTGCGGAACCCGGCTGGACCGGCTCGGGCTGACCGGCCGCGTGCGCGGCGTCGGCCGCCTCGGTGGTCGCGTCCGTAAGCACCACACTAGCGCCAGACGCGGCGTTCTCCGCCGCCCCGGCGACCTCCAGCGCGCTGATCGCCTTGCGCTGGTCACGGATGATGATGACCAGCAGCGCCAGCGAGACGACGAACAGCGTCATGGCCGCGGTCAGCCACGGCTTGGACAGCTTGTCGAGCTGCTGGCCGAGCACAATGCCGAAGATCAGCACGCCGAGTGAGATCAGCGCGAAAATCCGGGTTGTCCGGTACAAGTAGCGCAACACGATCAGGTTGCGCGCCCTGATGTACCGGGGCGTCGACATAATGGCGGCGGTGACCGGCCCGAGCGCGAACACGGCAAATCCGATATGGAGCCAGAGCACCAGCCTGTCGGTAAAGGACATGGGGTGATCCTAGGCCCCCAGCGGCCGCCGCCACCCGGCCCTCGCCGGGTATTGCCCGCGGGCCGGCTCAGGCCCGCCGGCGGACCCGGATCAGCCAGGCCGTGCCGGCGCAGGCGGCCCCTCCGGCCAGGCAGGCGACGGCCCGCCGCAGGTGATGACCGTTGGTCGTGGCGCCCTGGAGCATATGCGGCAACTGCCCGTCAGCCACCAGGTACAGCAGGCCAATCATGATCGCGACCAGGCCGGCGATGGCCAGGAACGCGGACACCCCGTCCCGCACGGCGTCGGCCAGCCGCCGTGTTGCCCCCCCAGCGCTCATAGGGGTCAGGTTCCACGGTGCAGGAATGCGGAAAAGTCACGCACCTTAAAGACCGCGCGATGAAGGCACCCCTCAAGGTAAAAAGACCCCGGTGGCCCGGCCCTCGCCGCACTAGAGCCGGGCTACCGGGTGCTTGCCGCAGCGGGCCGAATTACCTGCTGCCCTCGCGGCGGGTGCGCAGGAAGTCCCGGACCACGTACTCGCCCAGGCTCTCGGGCATGGCCCGCAGGACCCGGCCGCCGTTGCGCCGGGCTACCTCGTCCACGAACGCGGTCAGCCGCTCGTCGTCCGCGAGCATGAAGATGTTCATGGTCGCCTGGCGCCGGGTCATCTTGTCCACCTCGGCCAGGGTGAGCTCCAGGGTCTCCGGCGACGGCGGCCAGTCGAACCAGTACTGGCCGTCGCGGCGCAGGTGAGCGGTGGGCTCGCCGTCGGTGATGATCAGCACCACCGGGTTGTGCTCCGGCCGCCGGTCCAGGAACCGGCCGGCCAGCACCAGGGCGTGATGCAGGTTCGTGCCCTGGACCATGTCCCAGGTCAGGCCGGCCAGGTCGGTCTCGCGCAGCTCCCTGGCGTAGTTGGAGAAGCCGATGACCTGGATGGCGTCCTGCGGGTACTTGGTCCTGACCAGCGCGTGCAGCGCCAGCGCGGTCTGCTTGGCCGCGCCCCAGGTGCCGCGCAGCTCCATCGAGTAGGACAGGTCGACCAGCAGGCAGACCGCCGCGGTGGCGCGCCGCTCGGTCTCGCCGACCGCGAAGTCGCCGACCTCGAGCTTGACGCCCGGGCCAGCGGGGTGCTGCCCCGATGCTCCCGGTCGGGGCGGAGCCGCGGTGCCGGAGGGCGCCGTCATCCCGCCCCGCAGCAGGGCGTTGCGCACCGTCGCCGCCGCGTCGATCGGCTGCTCGTCGCCGAACTCCCAGGCCCGGGTGCTGCCGGTGAGCTCGCCGGCCTGCCCGGCACTGCGCTGGTCGTGGTCGCCGGTGCTGCCCTCTGGCAGCTCGGCGAAGACCTTGCGCAGCGCGGTCTCGCCCAGCCGCCGGACCGCCTTGGGGGTCAGCTCCAGGCGGCCGTCGGTGCGCTGGAGGTAGCCCTGGCGCTCCAGTTCCCGCTCGATCTGGCGCAGTGCCTCCATGTCGTCCACGGCCTGCCGGCCCAGCGCCCGCCGCACCGCTTCCTCGTCGACGTCGTCCAGGCGGGCGCCGGGGTAGTCCTGGCGCAGCGAGTCCTCCAGGTCGCCCAGGTCGGCCAGCTCGGACAGGGCCGTGGTGGCGTCGCTCAGGCCCAGGGGCTCCTGGCCGGTCATCCGGGCCCGCGGCCAGCCCTCGGCGTCCAGGTCCGGTCGCCGGGCCCGCAGGGCGTCGGCCAGCCGAGCCATCTCGGCCGCCAGCCCGGCGTCCTCCATGGCCTGCGACATCAGGTTGGACAGCTCGCCGCGCTGGTCCTCGCTGAGCGACTCGAGCAGCCGCTGGGCCGCCTGCATGCGCCGGACCAGCGAGTCGACTAGCTCCTCCAGGTTGGCCGGGGAGTCGGGGAACATCTCCCCGTACTCCTGCATGAAGTCGTCGAAGTCCTGCTGCTCGTGCTGGCCGCGCGCGTCGTCCTCGAGCATCTGGGTCAGCGCCGACATCATGTCCTTGACCCGCTGCATGGCCTCCTGGTCGGGCTCGGCCAGCGACTGCTTCATGCCCTGGAACTGGCTGTCCAGGATCTCGCGCCGCAGCAGGTCCTTGAGCTCCTCGAACGTCTGCCGGGCCGTCGCCGACTGCCACTCGTAGTCGGACAGCTGGCGGATCGCGCGGGAGGTGTCGGACGGCACCGAGTCCAGCTCGTCCTCGCGCATCCGCGCGGCGTCGCTGGGGTCGGGGAACAGCTCGGCCCGCTCCTCGCCGATCGCCTTGTCCAGCAGGGCCCGCACCTGCTCGAGCACGCCGTCCAGGCGGCCGCGGTTGCGCACCTCGCGCTGCCGGTCGCGGACCCGGCGCAGCATGTCATCCAGGCCGCGATGCCCCGACATCCCCCGGCGCAGCAGGTCGCGCAGGGCCGAGGCCGGGTCCGTGCCCTCCAGCACCGACTCGCCCAGCGCGTCGACCGCCCCGCGTACGTCGTAGGGCGGCTCCAGCGGATCCGCCCCGCCGGTGTAGGGCCCGTAACGATAACCACTCATGGATAAGCCCTCTCGCCCGTAGCGCTCAGGTCCGGTAAACGGCGCCGCCGTCGAGGGAGTCCTTGGACAGCCGGCGCATCAGGTAAAGGCCCTCGAGCGCGAACTCCAGGGCCGCGGCGGCCTGGCCGGGCGACTCGCCGCCCATGTCCAGCCGCTCCATGATCTTGGCCAGGCCGGGGACCTCGCCGATACGGCGCAGCAGCTCCGCCGCCGGGAGCAGGTCACCGGTCTCGACGACGCCGCCCTCGGCGAACCGGGTCAGCAGGCCGCTCAGGTCGGCGTTGCCCAGCGCGCCGCGGAAGGTCTCGGCGGTGGCCCGGCGCAGCAGGTGGTCGAGTACCTCCTGCTCCCGGCCCTCCTCGCTGACCTCGAACTCCACCTTGCCGCGCAGCGTGCCGACGATGGCGGGCAGGTCGCAGACCCTGGCCACGGCGCGGTCCTCGCCGCTGATGGCGCCCCGCCGCACGGCCGAGGCCGCCACCGCCTCGGCGGCGGCGATCGCGAACCGGGCCGACACGCCGGACCGGGAGTCGACCGCGGGCGAGGCCCGGACCAGCCGGGTGAACCGGGCGATGACCTGGATCAGGTGCTCGGGCAGCACGGCGGCGGGGTCGGTGACCGAGCCCCGTCCGTCCCGCCAGGCCACCTGGGCCTCCTGGCGGATCAGGGCCAGCTCGGCCTCCAGGGAGACCGGGTAGTGGGTCCGGATCTCGGCCCCGAACCGGTCCTTGAGCGGGGTGATGATCCGGCCCCGGCTGGTGTAGTCCTCGGGGTTGGCGCTGGCCACCAGGACCAGGTCCAGCGGCAGTCGCAGCGCGTAGCCGCGCACGCCGATGTCCCGCTCCTCGAGCACGTTCAGCAGCGAGACCTGGATGCGCTCGGCCAGGTCAGGCAGCTCGTTCAGGCAGAAGATGCCGCGGTTGGTGCGGGGGACGAGACCGTAGTGGATGGTCTCCGGGTCGCCCAGGGTCCGGCCCTCGGCGACCTTGACCGGGTCGATGTCGCCGACCAGGTCGCCGACGCTGGTGTCCGGAGTGGCCAGCTTCTCGCCGTAGCGGTCGCTGCGGTGCCGCCAGGTGATGGCCAGGTCCTCGCCCTGCTCGGCGGCCAGCCGCCGGCAGCGCGCGCAGGCCGGGGCGAAGGGGTGGTCGTTGATCTCGCAGCCCGCCACGGCGGGGGTCCACTCGTCCAGCAGCAGGACCAGCGTGCGGATCAGCCGGGTCTTGCCCTGCCCGCGCTCGCCCAGCAGGATCACGTCGTGGCCGGCGATGATGGCCCGCTCCAGATGGGGGAGCACGGTCTGGCCGAAGCCGATGATGCCGGGGAAGGCGTCCTCGCCGGCCCGCATGGCGGCCAGCAGGTTCTCCCGCATCTCCTCTTTGACGCTGCGGAGCTCGTGCCCGCTGGCGCGCAACTCGCGCAGGGTGGTGGCGGCGGGCGGATTGACCGACGGGGTGGTTGACGGCGACTGCGGGGCGGATGAGTGAGACTGACTCGAAGGCTGCACCATTCGACACTATGTCGCTGGCGGGCAGCCGCGCACATCAGGGAGGCGCTCGAGGTGATCAGCGGGGTGGGCGATCCGCGCTCGGCGCTGGCGCTGGATGTCGGCGGGACCAAGCTGGCGGCCGGGGTGGTGGATCCGGGTGGCCGTTTGCTTACCTGGGCCCGGACGCCGACTCCGGCGGGCATCGATGCCGAGCAGCTATGGAGCACGCTGGACGCCCTTTTCACCTCTGTTATCGAAAAATCAGGGCTTGAGGAAGCTGAGCTGGCCGGAGTGGGCTGCGGCTGCGGCGGTCCGATGGAGTGGCCGGCCGGCCGGGTGTCGCCGCTGAACCTGCCGACCTGGCTCGATTTCCCTCTCCGCGAACGCCTGACCGAGCGGCTGCCCGGCCTGCCGGTGCGGGTGCACAACGACGCGATCTGCCTGGCCGCGGCCGAGCACTGGCGCGGGGCGGGCCGGGGCCGGTCCAACATGCTGGGCATGGTGGTCTCGACCGGCGTGGGCGGCGGGCTGATCCTCGACGGCAAGCTGGTCAGCGGGGCGTCGGGCAACGCGGGCCACATCGGCCACATCGTGGTGGACACGACGGACGACGGGCCGGCGTGCGGCTGCGGCGGGCGCGGCTGCGCCGAGGCCATCGCCAGGGGCCCGGCGCTGGTCCAGTGGGCGCAGGCCCAGGGCTGGCGGCCGGGGCAGGCCGATGCGACGGCCAAGGAGCTGGCCGACGACGCGGCCCACGGCCACCCGGCGGCCCTGGCCGCCATGCATCGGGCGGGCCGGGCCCTGGGCCTGGCCATCGCGGGGGCGGCCAGCCTGTGCGATCTCGAGGTGGTCACCATCGGCGGCGGGGTCTCCCAGGCCGGGCCGCTGCTGTTCGACCCGCTGGCCGAGACGCTGCGGGTGCATGCCCGGCTCGACTTCACCCGGCGCCTGCAGGTGGTGCCCGCGGCGCTGGGCCAGAGCGCGGGCCTGGTGGGCGCGGCCGCCCTCATCCTGGCCGCCGACCGCTACTGGATCGCCGACTAAACCAGACCG
>Ga0134126_10010536_pt1 | contig 11650 bp, 5 predicted proteins | sample KB31752_FD_96881 | JGI IMG/M metagenome (GOLD analysis project Ga0134126, IMG submission 96881) | Terrestrial soil microbial communities with excess Nitrogen fertilizer from Kellogg Biological Station, Michigan, USA - KB3-175-2 | ecosystem: Environmental > Terrestrial > Soil > Unclassified ...
CCGTCCTGCGTGCTGCTGGGCGACGACTCGGTCGGTGAGTTCCACTCGGTGGCACTGACCCACCATCGCCAGCAGGCCGACACCGGCACCAAGATGATCCACGTCGGCAAGCGCACCAAGAGCAAGATCATCAGCAAGGGCATCAGTGCCGGCCGCGGCCAGAACACCTATCGTGGCCTGGTCAAGATCGACCGCAACGCAGACGGCGCGCGCAACTACACCCAGTGCGATTCGCTGCTGATCGGCAAGCAGTGCGGCGCCCACACCTTCCCCTACATCGAGGTGAAGAACCCGGGTGCCACCGTCGAGCACGAGGCCACCACCTCGAAGATCTCCGACGACCAGCTGTTCTACTGCCGCGCCCGTGGCATCAGCCAGGAAGACGCGGTGTCGATGATCGTCGACGGCTTCTGCAAGCAGGTGTTCCGCGAACTGCCGATGGAATTCGCGGTGGAAGCCAAGAAGCTGCTGGAAGTCTCGCTGGAAGGTTCGGTGGGCTGATCGCCCGCCCTGCCCTCGCACAACGCATTCTCTTTACCGGCGGGCCCCGGCCCGCACCACGGAAACCCCCACCATGCTGAAGATCGAAAACCTCCACGCCCGCATCGGCGACAAGGAAATCCTCAAGGGCCTGTCCCTGGAAGTGAAGCCCGGCCAGGTGCACGCCATCATGGGCCCCAACGGCGCCGGCAAGTCCACCCTGGGCAATGTCCTGGCTGGCCGCGACGGCTATGAGGTCAGCGAAGGCAGCGTGCAGTTCGAAGGCGTCGACCTGCTCGATCAGGACCCGGAAGCGCGCGCCGCTGCCGGCCTGTTCCTGGCATTCCAGTACCCGGTGGAAATCCCCGGCGTGAACAACACCTACTTCCTGCGCGCCGCGCTGAATGCACAGCGCAAGGCGCGCGGCGAGGAAGAACTGGATTCCATGCAGTTCCTCAAGCTGGTGCGGCAGAAGCTGGCCGTGCTGCACCTGAAGGACGAACTGCTGCACCGTGGCGTCAACGAAGGCTTCTCCGGTGGCGAGAAGAAGCGCAACGAGATCTTCCAGCTGGCCGTGCTCGAGCCGAAGCTGGCGATCCTGGACGAAACCGATTCGGGCCTGGACATCGATGCACTGAAGAGCGTGGCCGACGGCGTCAACGCGCTGCGCAGCGCCGACCGCTCGTTCCTGGTCATCACCCACTACCAGCGCCTGCTGGACTACATCAAGCCGGACGTCGTGCACGTGCTGGCCGATGGCCGCATCGTCAAGAGCGGCGGCCCGGAACTGGCGCTGGAACTGGAAGCGCACGGCTATGACTTCCTGAAGGACCGGGTCGTGCCCGAGGCGGCGGTCTGATGAGCGCCCTGCTCGACTCCATGGCCCAGGCCTTCTGTGGCAGCGATGCGCGCCGCGAAGTGCTCGACAGCGTGCTGCGCGACGGCCTGCCCGGCGCACGCAGCGAAACCTGGAAGTACACCTCGCTGCGCCAGCTGGAGCGTCGCAGCTTTGCGGCCGCACCGTTGGCCCCGGCGCTGCTGGATGCCGCCGCGCTGGAGGACATCCCGGCACCGCGCCTGGTGTTCGTCAATGGCCGCCTCAACGACGCGCTGAGCGATGTGCAGGGCCTGCCGGCCGGCGTGCAGCTGGAGACGTTGTCTTCTGCACTGGCCGCTGGCGAGGACGCCGTGCGCTTCCTCGGCCGCCGCTACGATCGCAGCGACGATGTGTTCGCCCGCCTCAACGCCGCCCTCGCCGATGAAGGCGTGGTGCTGCGCGTGGACGACGGCGTGCAGGTCGAGGTGCCGCTGCAGCTGGTATTCGCCAGCGTGGCCGGCGACACCGACCTGGCCTGGCACCACCGCCACCTGATCGAACTGCGTGCCGGCGCCAGCCTGGGCGTGGTCGAGCACCGCTTCAGCGTCGGTGATTCGGCGCATCTGGACAACACGGTACTGCACGCCCACGTCGCCCGCGATGCGGTGCTCAAGCACGCCCGCGTGCAGGCCGGCAGCGCGCGCCAGACCAGCTTCCTGCGTACCGACGCGGTGCTGGCCAAGGACGCGCAGTACCACCGCGTGGACCTGGAGCTGGGTGCCGCGCTCAGCCGCCATGAGCTGAACGTGCGCCTGGAAGGCGACAACGCCCAGCTGACCGCCAATGGCGTGCTGCTCGGCAACGGTCGCCGCCACGTCGATACCCGCCTGGGCATCGACCACATCGCCCGCGACACCAGCGCCGAGCTGCAGTGGCGTGGCGTGGCCGCCAACCGCAGCCGCGTGGTGTTCCATGGCGGCATCCAGATCCGTGCCGGTGCCGATGGCACCGACGCCAACCTGTCCAACAAGAACCTGCTGCTGTCGGCCGACGCCGAGATCGATACCCAGCCGACGCTGGTGATCGACGCCGACGAAGTGAAGGCCGCACACGGTGCCACCGTCGGCCAGCTCGACGCCAACGCGCTGTTCTACCTACGTTCGCGCGGCCTGCCGCAGGCCCAGGCGCAGGCGCTGCTGAGCGCCGCGTTCTGCCACGAGCCGCTGAGGGTGCTGCCCGAAGCGCTGCGCGAACAGCTGGCACGCCGGCTGGACAAGGCGCTGGCTGAGGCGGGCGTGGCATGAACCTGTCCACCCCGCGACCGATCGAAGCACCCGCCGACGCCCCCGACTGGGCGCGCGTGCGCCTGGACTTCCCGCTGCTGATGCGCGAAGTGCACGGCAAGCCGCTGGTCTATTTCGACAACGCCAACACCGGCCAGAAGCCGGTGCAGGTGATCGGCGCGGTGGACGAGTTCTACCGCCGCTACAACGCCAACGTCAGCCGTGCCGTGCATGCGCTGGGTACCGAGGCCACCGACGCCTACGAAGGCGCACGCAACAAGCTGGCCCGTTTCCTCAACGTGCGCAGCAACGACCTGGTGCTGTGCAGCGGCACCACCTTCGCGATCAATCTGGTTGCCTACTCGTGGGCCCTGCCCCGGCTGAAGGCCGGCGACGTGATCCTGGTTTCGCGCATGGAACACCACGCCAACATCGTGCCGTGGCAGCTGGTCGCCCAGCGCACCGGCGCGACCATCCGCGTGGCCGAGATCACCCCCGACGGCGCGCTGGACCTGGACGCGCTGCGCGCGGCGATGACCGCCGAGGTCAAGCTGCTGGCCGTGGCCCATGTCTCCAACGTACTCGGCACCATCAACCCGGTGCGCGAGATCTGCCGCGAAGCGCGCAAACGCGGCATCGTCACCGTGGTCGACGGCTCGCAGGCCGCCCCGCACCGCAAGGTCGACGTCACCGCGATCGGCTGCGACTTCTACGCCATCACCGGCCACAAGATGTGCGGCCCGACCGGCACCGGTGCGCTGTGGGCGCGTCGCGAGCATCTGGACGCGATGCCGCCGTTCCTGGGCGGCGGCGAGATGATCAAGGAAGTCAGCTTCGACGGCACCGTATTCAACGACGCCCCGCACAAGTTTGAAGCCGGCACCCCCAACATCGCCGGCTTCATCGGCCTGGGCGTGGCGGCGGACTATCTGCAGAACGTCGGCCTGGACCACGTGGAAGCGCGCGAAGCCGAGCTGCTGGCGCACTTCACCGAAGAGCTGCGCCGGGTTGACGGCCTGCGCATCATCGGCGAGGCACCGGAAAAGGCCGCGGTGGTGTCATTCCTGATCGACGGCGCCCATGCGCACGATCTGGCTACCCTGCTGGATCTGGAAGGTGTGGCCGTGCGCTCGGGCCAGCACTGCGCGCATCCGCTGCTGCAGTACTACGGCGTGGCGGCGACCTGCCGTGCGTCGCTGGCGTTCTACAACACGCATGAAGAGATCGAGCGGTTCATGGCTGCGTTGACGAAGGTGCGGAAGTTGCTGGGGTAAGGCTTCAGTAACCGCTGGAAAGATACGTACGCCACGGGAGACCGTGGCGTTTTTCTTTTGCGAGGAGCACCGGCAAACACGACCATTCGCAACGGCAGGCTCTCGTCACTGACACCCGAGTTCACCGACCACTGCCTTGCATTTTGAATCCAAATAAACATGAAATGACTTAAGCTCTTCGGAAGGCACCTTAACTTTGCCTGCGCGATGCATTACAGCATACCCACGGAGCCCGCCACGACCAGCCTCAGGAACGACAACGCAGACATACTCAGCCCATTCCCGAGACGCGGAAACATATGCACTTATGACCGACAAACAGACATCAACGCGCCCACTACTTTTTCATGGACCGAACAATCCATTGCCGCAGCAAGAAACAGCACTGAACCAAGTACCAATTTGCAAAAGGCCATCAAAGGACCCTTGGAATTGGAATAAGCATATAACGCCAACATCTCTTGGTCATGCAAAGAAATCTCACCAGGAATGCCGCAGCCTGCGCCTCCATTCTCGAATCCACATTACTGCCCTCAAGCATCAATCAAGCCGGAGAGATTGCCCCGCCTATTCTTAGCAGTACTTTCAGACGCATTGCTGACAACTCCTGCGACGACCTAGAAGCCCCCCCTGAGTTCTGCCATCAGGGGCAGCCACGCCATCATCAATGCAAAGGTGGAAAGTTACTTGATATCCTCAAGATCAAGCAACACGTCTCCGAAAGTCTGGCGCTTAACTTCGACCGGCAACCCCAACGGACGCACTTCAAGAGGCGCGAAAATTTCCCCGAGCAATAGATCCTCAGTTGTTCCAGTCTTTTCTCTGTCCCTGAAGGTTCCAATCACTGACACCCAAGAGTAAGCATGCTCTTGAAAGATGCGCTCCTGGACATCCATCGGACCTCTAATCCTGATAGAAGTCTCGTCGGTCACTCCTGCCTCATAAAACTCCTTGCTTGAATTCAGGACAAATAGATCCCGAGAAACAGCAAGATAACCTTCAATCCGAATCATGCGGCCATTGAATCCACTAGCATCGCTTGCAAGCGCCCTGAAAGTCACCCTGCACGCATTCTGCGCCGTCTCACCGCAGCTCACTCTGTGCGACGCATGATCTTCTACAGGCATTTGACATGCTGCCAACTGAAATGCAAGAAACGCCGCAGAAGCCACGACCCCAATCTGCTTCATTTGATCATCTCCGACTCACCACTCGAATTCATCTTATACACCCCCGACGGATCGGACACGTAATTTGTGGACTTGGACGTTCTGAAAGTTTGAATATCACCATATGAGAACGGCGAGTACGCCGTCTTGAAGCCATCCAGAACTGGATGCGTATGAATGTTGATCCCTCCAAGCAACGGTCGTCCAGCAGAGCCCCCCAACCAGTCTTCGCGACGAACATCAGCGGAAATCCCAATATCGGAAAGATGAAAAGCACCGCTATTCTTCATCACGATTTCCGCACTCACCTCCCATCCGAATCTAATAGAGTATTTCTGATAAACCTGTGAAAAGACCTTGGCAGCATCGTCTGAATTTGCGTTCGCAATTGACTCCATCTTACCCTTCGTAGCATCGACAACACCCTTCATAGCATCATACCGAGCCTGCGCATTCTCCTTAGTAAAACCAGACGGGAGAGCCCCTCCGATTGCCGCCACCCTTACTCCAGCGGCGATACCATTATTTTTTATTTTGCTCCCGGTAATAGCCTGCCGAGCTTCCTTGGGCTGCCTTCCATCCGGATCAAGGAACCGATACGGGTTCCCCAGCGCGTACGCGTAGCGTCCAAAAGCAGCAACTGATGAGGCTATTGGATCGACTGATAGAAATGCCCCAGTCTCCACATCATAGTACCGCTGCTGCATGTAGCTCAGACCTGTGCCCGAGTCCACCACATGCCCGGTGTACCCAGGTCCATCCTTCCACGGCCGGTTGACCACGCCTCCATACGGTTCATATACCGTGCGCTCGATGACATTTCCACTGGCATCGGTGATCGCCACCGGTGAGCCCAGTGCGTCAGTGTGGATATACTCCACCACCTCTTGGGCTGCTGCCGGCGCAATACACGCCAGCATCGTCACCACAAGAAGCGCTGCGCGAATTAGTAAAGAAGTGATTCCATTCATGGCTCAGTCCCAGCTCAGTACACCGCGGGTGACGGGATGGTCGGCTGACCACGACGAGCAACCGCCTGCATTGCAGGCACGCACACGATAGTTGCCGGCACAATACGCATTGCCGTTTGCACTCACATAGGCGTTGGGCCCGGTATACAGACGCTTGCCACCGCCACCACTCTCAAGCTGGTACTCAGTGGCGTCGGCCATTTGGCTCCACCCCACCGAGCACTGCACCTGATAGGGCGCCTTGCGCGTGGTCAGCCATTCGGCCAGATAGAAATGGGGCGTCCCTGGAGGAAGTGCCACCGTTACCGTCACGATGCCCGAGTAAGGGCTGCACCCCACGAAGTTGCAGGCACGCACGCGATAGGCATAGCTGCCCTTGCCGCGGTCCGCGCCGAAGCTGTTCGCACCGCCGTTATGCACCACGGTCCATCCACCGCCGTTGGCGCTCTCCTCCAGGATGAAGCTTTCGCTGTTGGCAGGCACAGACCAACTGAGACTGTACTGCGGCACATTCACCAGCCCTGGGGCGTTGATCACCGGCTCGATCGTCGGCGCACCGATCACTGCAACCGTCGCAGATCCTGACCAAGGCCCGCATCCCGCGCCGTTGCAGGCGGCGACGCGGTACGCATAAGTACCCACTCCGCGTGCGGGCGTTGCAAAGGACACCACGTGTGCATCCACCAGCGTCACCCAGCCACCGCCATTGGTGCTTTCCTGCAGCATGTAGCGGTCGGCACCACCAATCCCGTTCCAACCGATGCCAATGCTGCCGGGTGCCGATCGAGCCGGCGCTGATACTCCAGGAGCACCGACAGGCGGGTAGACCACCGTCACCGCGGCGCCATTGCTGTATTCGGTACACCCCACCGGATTACATGCACGGACACGATAGTTGAAGCTGCCTGCCGGCTTGCCACTGAATGCCTTGGATTGGCCCGCCGTATTGTGAACCTGCGTCCAGGCTCCGCCGTTGGCACTCTCCTCTAGTTCAAAGCGTTCTGCGCCGGCGGAGGCCGACCAGCTGATGCTGTAGCTGCCGTTGAATGCAGTTGTCGGTACGCTCAGCGCAGGCACTGCAGCCGGCGGCAGCTCGACGGCGACCGAGGCGGTGTTGCTCCACTCGCCACAGACCACGCGGCATCCGCGCACTCGGAACTGATAGGTGCCGGTGACCAGACCGCTACTGGTGAATGTCTGCGCCGCGCCGTCGAAAATCGTGTTCCATTCACCCGCCTGGGCACGCTGCAGTTCGTAGCGGTTGGCGCCACCGGCCGGGCTCCACGTCAGGTTGACGCTGCCCTGGGTGATGTAGCCTGGGGCGCTCAGCGCAGGAACACTGGGTGCAGCCTCGCCGTGCACCTGCGCCACCAGACTGCCGGACAGGTACAGATAGTCCGTCTGCTTTCCCGTGCGCTCATTGCGCTGGAAGCGCAGCACGCCGCCATTGTCATAGAACGAGTAGATGACGCCCGACTCGCTATTCCAGGCTTTCAACCGGCGTCCATGCGCGTCGTACAGATAGGCCTCCGTCGTTCCCACCGTACGCAGGCGGTTGCCGTAGTCGAAACCAAACGCCTGGCCATTGCGGATCGAAAGATTGCCCTGCACGTCATAGCCGAGACCGACAACGGTCGCGCTGCTGCCAGTATCGACAACGTTGACCAGACGATTGGTCGGATCGAAATAATGCATGCGATCCCGGCTGCCGACTTTGGCCCGGCGCAGGTTGTCCAGTGCGTCGTACTCATACAGCGCGTTGCCAAAGCCCGGCGCGGTAACCGAGCGCAGCCGATCCAGCCCGTCATAGGCCATGTCACGATTGCCTGGTGCACCCGGCAAGCCATCAGAGATGGCCATCACGTTGCCAACCGCATCGTAGTCGTAGCTGTCATCGAGCACTGCGGCCGCAGCGGTGGCATCGCGACTTCGGTCAGGAAGACCGCGAGCATTCTGGCTCATCGTATGGACAATGCCGTTGCCATATACGAAGCGCGCCAAGGCGCCGTTGGCAAAATAGCTGGCCTCCTTCGCATAGCTCCCCACCGATGTGGCGCGGCCGAGGGCGTCCGGGGCATAGCTGACGATGCGCCCGCCCGGGTAGGTGTTGCTGGCAAGCGCGCCGTTGCCATCGTAGCCATAGGCCAGGCTCAGATTGCCGAAGTCTGGATGTTGCAGCGTCTCGCTGCTGAGCAGCCGACGATGGTTGTACTGGTAACGATTGATGACCAGCGGACGGCCGGCATCGTTCTGCGTACTGATTTCTGCGGGCAGGCCATCCGGAGTATACGACCAGGTCTGGTTGCCGCGGCCATCGGGGAAGGTCAGCGCCAGCAGTCGATTGGCAGCGTCATAGGTGCGCTGCACGGCGCGGCCAGTCGCGAGTGCTTCGCTGCGGTTGCAGTCTGCGCTGCTGGCAAGGCCCGTGCCGGCAGCCGACCACAGAACATTGCCGGCGGCGTCGTAGTCCTGCACCGTCGCCCCGGTTTCCGGCTCGATGGTCTTGCAGAGTTGCTGGTAATCGTCATAGACATAACGGCGGGTCAGTGCCTGGCTGCCGTCGGCGCTGCGACGGGTGATCGCCAGCGGCTTGCCGAGAGCGTCGCGCTGGATCTCGGTCACTACGCCTTCCGGGTGCTGCAGCGTCAGCGGCATGTCGTAGCTAGGCTGGTCATAGGCCAGATGCCGTGTTGTGGTCGACTGGCCGCGCGGATTGGTCACCTTCACCGACAGGTTGCCCACGTACTCGGTGCGGGTCACCAAGGCACCCAGTTCGGACGACTGGCTGACCATGACCGGTCGGCCCAGCGCGTCGTACTGCGTGGTGGTGCCGTCAAACGCCGCATTGATGTCGGAAAGCTGGCGAACCGGATAGGACGCGAACACCGTCTTGCCGGTGGTGTCGTAGCGGGTCACGACTGCGCTATCGAGAGCGTTGTCTGCATTTTCAGTGACCAGCACCGGGCGGAACATGGCATCCAGATAGGTATCGGTCCGTCGCCCGCCCTGGGTTCGTGAATGCTTCCAGGCGCCGGCCGGCACGCCGAACTGCGGCCCGCCCAACCGCTGCAGGTCCATGGTGACCGCATTCCAGCTCACGGTGTCGCCACCGGGGAACTGCTGGCTGCGCAGGCGCCCCATGCTGTCGTAGCTGAAGCTTGTGGTTGCTCCGATTTCATCGGTCAACGAGGTGATCCAGCCGTTGTCGTCCACCACAACGGTGCGCGTCGCCCCATTGGGAGATTCAGCCGTGGCCGGCATCCGCAACTGCTGCGGGACACCGCGCTTCCACGCGGACAGGTGGCTGGTGTTGCCACGGGCATCGGCAACCGATGCCACCGTACCATCAGCCGCGTAGGTCACCTGCTGCGCCAACCGGCCGAAGGTATAAGCGCGCAGCGGCAACGCATTGGTCGTGTCGAACTCGGTGCGTGACTGCTCGACACCATTGACTACGCTGCGCGCTGACTGGCCATTCACCCATAGCGCCAGGTTGTCGTAGTAGGTGGTTGTGCTGGCGCGGCCCTGTCCGGCTGAATTGCCCTCGACGACGCTCACCTCGCGTGCAAAGGCATCGAAAGCCTGGACCGTGCGGGTGAACTGCACGCTATCCTGTTCCACCACGGTGGACTGCACGGGCCTGTTGTAGTGTGCCTTGAGGTCGTTCGCACCGTACTTGAAGTCCTTGCCGGCTTCTTTCGGGAATGGCGCCGAGTCAAGCTGGGCGTCGGGATAGTAGTTGTTGCGGTCGACGCGCACGACGGAGCCGCCCGAGCGCGTGGTGGTCGACAGCAGCAGACCGTCGTTGTACGCCACCTCCTTGCCGAACTCATACACACGCACAACACCATCGGGCAGCGTTTCGGTGGTGACCTTCGGTTCGGCCTGGCCCGGAGGAATCGCCGGGCCGCCGAGATCCTGCGCGTAGGCGCCATCAAGATTGGTGTACTGATAGGTCCATTGCGCAGTTGGCATCCCCGGACCACTGATGGTCTTGGCCACCAGGGACATTGCGTCACGATAGATCGGCGTGTAGTTCCAACCATCAGCAAACAAGTGATTGTCGCCGGAAGTCTGGCAATCCAAAGAGACGTTCTTGCGCCCGTGGCGGAACGGCCGGAACAGGAAGGTTCCCAAGGCGCCCGAAGGATGCTGGACGGTCATGGAAATCTCACTAGGCACGATCTTGTTCATGCGAGAACACGTTGCCGGATAATCCATGTACTCCCAGATGTTCTGCCCGATGTAGTCGGCATACTTATGTGTGACTGAAAGCGGCGGCAGGTTGTAGACCCACTGGGTTCCGTCCGGCAGCGTCACCGTCCTCAGGATATCTGCCTCGGTGTAGCCATAGGTCCACGTACGCCCTGCTGTCGTGGCAGAAGCGATCAAGCCCTTCGCGTTATAGGCCAGGCTGATCTCCCGACCATCGTTGGCAACCATGCGCAGCAACCGATCGCCGCTCCACTCATAGCGCACCCAGTTGCCGAATCGATCCACGATTTGAGATGGGTACAGAAACACACGCTTGCGATTGAGCAGCGCATTGCTTTCCGGCCCGTACGGTTGCAACGTCGCGGCGGTGTTGGGCCTGGCGACCATCCAATCGAAATAGTATTTGGTGCCATCCGGTGCATGGCCAAGAAATCCCTGCCCCGGATGCCCGCTCTTCAACGCAGTCAAACAACTGAACGTCCAGCCTCCCTTCGTGCTCCAGGGCGCAGGCTCGCCAAACTGCGGCTGCGGCTGGCGCGGGTCACCGCTGCCCCCGAGCACCGGCTCTCCGCCGCCCCCCGGCAGGGAAAGGCGCACGCCGTCCCAGAACGTATGCGTATTGAAGTTGACGATCTGCGTATGACGGCGATTCCAGACCTCGAGCGCAGGTGGCGCACCCACCGTCGAACAGCGTGCTGCCGGCGCCCAATAGCCGGCAGCAGCAGTTTCCGGCAGGTCGCCGTAGACACCAGACAATGACGGAATATCCAGGCCCCAATCGGAGAACGGGCTCTCGCTACTGCCGTCACCGTCGCTGTAGCTTCGGCTCAGCGTCATCGGCAAGCTGCCATTGCCCGGTATCGAAATATCCGTGGCCTTGAAGCTGATCGAACCGTCATACAGGTTGACCTGCTCGCCAAAGATCTCGCCCTTCAAGGGCTCGACCAGGTCGCCGTACTTCAAGCGCTTGTCGTACTCCTGGCGCCAGGTAGGCACGATCTGGGCGGAGGCGGGAACCGGTGCCAGTACGCAGAAGGCCAGTGCTGTCAGAAGCAGGGCTTTGATGGTGTTTGCCGCGCGCGGATGAGCAATGAGCCGTGACTGCATGAAGATCCTCCCTGGATCGACCTTCCTTGAGGGCCCCGCCCACATCGCGCCACTGTCGATGATCAGATCGGACGGTGCCCACTCCGGCAGACAACCACACGCTTGAACGCGGTGGGCGGGCATTGACCCATTTATGAATGAAAAATGAAGGCCGTGTCAACATCGCGTATCCGCCATACCCGGCAAAGCCGGCCGACGCAGCACTCTCCCCCCCCCCCCCCCCCCCCCCCCCAAAGCCCCCCCTAGGCCCCCTTCCCTCCCCGCCCCCCCCGCGGCCCCCCATCCCCCCCCCCTTCCCCCCGTTCCCCCCGGCTCACCCCGGGCCGCCCGCCCC
>Ga0134126_10010537_pt1 | contig 11649 bp, 8 predicted proteins | sample KB31752_FD_96881 | JGI IMG/M metagenome (GOLD analysis project Ga0134126, IMG submission 96881) | Terrestrial soil microbial communities with excess Nitrogen fertilizer from Kellogg Biological Station, Michigan, USA - KB3-175-2 | ecosystem: Environmental > Terrestrial > Soil > Unclassified ...
CGAGCGGCTCGCGCGCCTGGAAGGATTGACCGATCTGATCGAGCAGCGCGACGACCTCTACCTTGAGCGCGTGACCCTGTGCAACCAGATGGGACGGTATGACGAGGCAATCGCGCTGCTTGCCCGCCGGCGGATCCACCCCTGGGAAGGGGGCGAGGGTATGGCTATCGAGCAACACACCCAGGCGCATCTGCTCCGCGGCAAGCAAGCGCTCCACGCAGGGCACCCTGATGAGGCGCTACGCCACTTCGAGGCCGCCAGGATCTATCCGTCGAGCCTGGGCGAGGCGCGCCACGAAGTATTTACCTCGGAGGCTCGCGTCTTTTATTGCAGCGGCCTCGCGTACGAGGCCCTGGGCGATAGCCCGGCCGCGGTTGCCGCGTACGAGCGCGCGGCGGCCGACGCGACGCACAACGCGGCGCTTCCCTACTACCGTGGGCTGGCCGCTCGAAAGCTGGGGCGTGAAGAAGAGGCGGTGCGACAGTTCACCTCGTTACTGGAGACGGCGGATGCGAGGTCCGCGTCAGGCGGGGCTATTGACTTCTTCGCCACGTCGCTGCCGGCCTTCCTGATCTTTGAAGACGACCTGGAGCTACGCAACCGGGTCGAGGCGCACTACCTCCGGGGTCTCGGTTTTGCCGGGCTTGGGCGCGCCAAGGAAGCACGAGCGGAGTTCGAGGCCACCCTCACCCTGGGCATCAACCATCTGGACGCACGGACCCATTTGGAGAGCCTCACGGATCTGGGTTAGAGAGCGGGAACGGCGGGCCGTGGACCGGCCGCGGGCATGCCCCCACTAACGGCGAAGGCGGGAAAGTGAGCGACATAGCGGATCAGGTCCAGGTCACGCGCACGGAGGTGCGGGGATTCCGCGCATGGACGGTCGCCAACCAATCTCTTTCCTTTACGATCGTGCCGGACCTGGGCGGGAAGGTGAGCAGTATTCGTGATCCGCGCTCTGGCCGCGAGTGGTTGTGGACCAACCCGAGTTTGCCCTATCGTCGGCTGCCGTATGGCGCCTCCTATCGAGAACTGGCCGACACGGGCGGCTGGGATGAATGCTTTCCCACGATCGCCGCGTGCTCCTATCCGCTCGCGCCGTGGCTGGGACTGGAGTTACCAGACCACGGCGAGCTCTGGTCACAAGCGTGGTCCTTGGCGATCGAGGGTGATCCCGCCGTGGGCGTGAAGGCGCGCATGGAGGTGCACGGCAGGGATCTGCCGTACGTGTTTCATCGGGTAATCACGATTGTTCCACATGACGCGACCCTCCGGTTTGCCTACCGAGTGATCAATATGGCTGATCGCGATCTTGCCTTCATCTGGAGCGCGCACCCGAGTTTTGCCGTCGAGCCCGGCATGCATGTGCTCCTCCCATCGGATGCGCGTATGCGCGTCTGGACCTGCGAGCCGCCGGACTTTATCCGGGGCAAGGGTGAACGGGGGTGGCCCGTTCATGGCCACGACGCCGGTGACGAGTATGATTTGGGCCTCGTACCGGCGGCAACCGCCGGCATAGCGTGCAAGTTGTGGAGTATGCCGCTTGCTCGTGGCTATGCGGCATTGCAAGCCCAGGACGGCGCGTTTCGCTTCACCTTCGATCCAGCGGTGCTGCCACAGGTGGGGCTGTGGATCAATGCCGGTAGCTCGTCTGGGCAGAATGTCGCGCCCTCCTACACTGTCGCCATCGAGCCGTGTATTGGCGCCCAGGACTCCCTCGAACAGGCAGTGGCGGAGTTCGGGCTTTACGGTCTGGTGCCCGCGCGGGGCGAACACGCGTGGGCGTTTGACGCACATCTGAGCGTATTATGATGTCTCGGCGCGCCGTCCGGGCGTAAAGATGACAGGCGCTCATCGCGGAGGGGAAGGTACTGGCGGCTCGCTGATCACCAGGGCCGCCGATCCGCTGGGGCCTGGGGACACCAGCGCCTGGAAGATATTGGTCGAGCGGTCATACGACACGCCGCCGGTTCTGCCCTCTTGCGCGGACAGCACCGGGAATTTGGGCGCGTAACCCGAGATCGTCACGCGGCGCTCACCGGCGCCGAAGGTGATCGTGGCGTCGATCCGGCCCGTGTCGCTGAACCGGGCGATCCGTTGCGTGCCCATGGAGACGAAGCGGCCAAGGTCGCCCAGGAGCGCCATCCCGGAGCGGCCAATAGGGGCCACCAGGTAGTAGGAGCCGCTCGCGACCGTGTCGTGAAAGGTCGCTCCCGGCGCCAGGACGCGACCGGCCCGGCGAAGGTAGTTATAGACATACACACGACCGGGAAGGCCCAGGGCCGCCGGCTGAAAGGTCGCGGTCGAGGCAGTCCGCCGTCGATAGGCGAAGACATAGAGCGTCTTGGCCGTCCCATGATCAGTGTAGGTAAAGGCCACCATTGGTTGATCGATGCCGGCGGCATCGGCGAGATAGGTGGGATCGGTCGGCACCAGCGGCGCGTCCGGCTTCACCAGCACCCCATCGCCGCGCATCACTTTGGTCAGGTTCGCCGCGTTGACCGCGCCGAGTGGATCGCCCACGCCCACGATGCCGGCCGAGAGGTTCGCGAGCAACAGGTTGTCCGTCTCGCTACTCATGAACACGTCGGTCCAGGGCCATACGCCGAGGGCCCCGGCCAACCGCGAATCATACAGAGCACTGGTCCAGTGGCTCGGCTTGAAGTGATCCTCGCTCACCCGCACGGTCAACAGGTTGTCATACCGAGTAATCTGCAGCAGATCCTCCGGTAACGGCATGCAGTATTGCAAGCTGATCCCCCGCGCCTGGGTAGCGGCGGCCATCTGGTCAAGGAAGGCAGCCGGATCGCTCAGGTTCATGGCGGCGTGGGCAAAGCTGCCTAGCCAGTCCTGCTCGTAGGTGATCACCCCGGCCTGGCTCAGATAGGCCGCGGTTTGTTGCCAATAGCGCGGGTCCGTGATCACGTTCCCGGACATCCGGTACTGCCGGCGATAGGGACTGCTGGGGTCGATCCAGCGGGCATGCACGATCAACGGCAATCCCACCTGCCGCTGGAAACGGGCTAGACCCTGGGGGAAGAGGGCCGGCGCGGCGACATAGCGATAGATGCCGCCGCGCAACAACCCGCTGCCCTGCCAGGTAGTCGTGGAGCCTTTCGGATACCACCAGCTATCAAGCTGCAGGTAGCCAAGGGGAACGCGGAGTCGCTGGAACATGCGGCGCACCGCCAGTAAGGTGCCGGCATACCCGAGGGAGTGATCGTAGTTGTAGTAGTAGGCAGCACCCGTGTCGGTCCAGTAGCCCAGATACTTCAACTCGGGCGTTGCTTCATTGGTGGGCCGCTTCTTGCCCTGGAGGCGGGTCATCGCCTGCCCCCAGGCGTCGTAGACCGCGTTGATCCCGTGCCCGACCACGAGGAGAGTCTGCTGAGTGAATCCCTGGGGCAAACGGGTGATTGCCGGATCGATTCCGCTGGAGAGGGCGCCGCCTGGCCCCATGGTCATGTCGGCGCTGAGAAAGTTCGCGGCCGGCGAGAGCAAGAAAATGTCATCATGGCGGTTGAACCAGAGCCAGGGACCGGACGGACTCAGGATATGGAAGGTGTAGATGGCAAAGTGGCCGCTATAGGAGAGGTGAAACAGGTCGCGCGGGTAAGTGGTCAGGATGGGGAAGCGGACCGGAGCGGCGTCCGGAACCAGATAGTGTTGGCTGAACAGCACCGCCGCGCGCGTCGCGTAGAGGCGGATCCCCGCGTGGAGAGAGGCAGAGTCGCCGTAGGAGAAGCTGACCTCCGTGTAGCGACCGAGCCGGTCACTGCCGGTATGGGTGGCCAACGCGCTCAGGGGTCCACCAGTGGCGCCGGTAAAGGTCCAGGCTGGGCGCCGCGCCGTGATCGTGTAGGTGCCCCGCGGGTCCACGCGCAGAGCCATGCCGGTGATCGGCGCCGTGATGCTGATGCCGGCGCGGGCAGTGGCCGGCGCGGCTCCCGGCACGGCTCCGATCATCAGGCAGGCCAGCGCGAGCCACCAGCCATGCACGTGTACTGCCATGGACGATCTCCCGCCGAGTGGGCTTCTGAGATAATTGTATCCGCCGCGCGAGATAGAACGCCGGGCACGTTCCAGGGGCGCGGGTCTCCAGACCCGCTGGGCGCGGACGTCCCTCCGTTGTCGGCAGCAGTGTGCTCCCGATGACGATCCGGCACCGAACCAAGCGGGCCTGGAGACCCGCGCCCCTACAAAGTACCTCCGACCACAAAATCCCGGCGCGCCGTTGAACCCCTCACCGGCCAGGGCGGTATGCTGATCCGAGGTACCGTATGATCTCCTTTCCGACAGGCCATTCCAGGGAGGGATGGCGCCGGCTTGAAGAAAGGCTGGGACATGAGGATGAGCTTCGCGCCTGTATGCCGTAGCTCTGGGCTACGGTCGCTTCTGACCTTGACCGTGCTGGTGAGCGCGGGCGCCGTCACGCCCTGGACTCCGGCGCGCGCGGCGGCGATGCCCACCTTTGCCGGCGCGGTTTGTCCGTTCAAGGTTGGGGCCGGTCTGGTGGCGGGGAAGGATGTGCGGTGCGGCTACGTGACCGTCCCGGAACGACATGAGGTGACGGGCGGGCGGGCGATCCAGATCGCGGTTGCTATTTTCAAGGGTGCCGGCGACCTAGCCCATCCCGATCCGGTGATTTCCCTCCAGGGCGGGCCAGGCGGAGCATGGCTGAGCCAACTTGGTCCCTTGATTACCAGGGCAACCCTTCCAGCCCTGGTGGGGAGCCACGATCTGATCCTGGTCGATCAGCGCGGCGCAGGCGCTTCGAAGCCCTCGCTCGATTGTCCCGAATTGACCCGCTTGAAGTACAGGCTTCTCACTCAGAACCTGCCGCCCGCCCGCTACGAGCCGCTGACCGACGCGGCGATCCTGGCCTGCCGGGCCCGGCTGGTCGGCGAGGGGATCGATCTGGCCGCCTATACCACGGCGGAGAACGCCGCCGATATCGAGGACGTGATCACGGCCCTGCGCTACAGACAAGTAGACCTTTATGGCGCGTCCTATGGGACGAAGTTGGCTCTCGCGGCCATGCGCGCCTTCCCCCAACATATCCGTGCGGTGGTCCTTGATTCCGTGGTCCCAATCCAGTCAGATCTGCAAGTAGAGGGAGTCGCGAACGCCGCCGCTGCCTTGCACCGACTTTTCGCGGGCTGCGCGGCTCAGCTGACCTGCAACGCGGCCTATCCGCGTCTTGATCGCACCTTCGACGCGCTAGTGGCGAAACTGAATGCCACGCCCGAGATGATCACGGCGACCAATCCGGCGGATAATCGGAAATATACGGTGCCGCTCACCGGAGATCGGCTGGTGGATTTCGTGATAGCCAGCCTCACGGTGAGCGAGGCCATCTATCTGATCCCCGCCGTGCTGCATGCCGCCTCTCGGGGTAACTTCGTTGCCCTGGCCCTCCTCTATAACGTGGTCTCGTTCGACGATACGGTGAGTCTTGGCATGTATTTCTCGGTAGAGTGTGGCGAGGACGCGCCGGTGATCACGAGCGCGGCGCTCGCGGGGGCCGTGAAGGGCTTCACGCCGGCGGCGCGGCCGGGCCAATTGCGCGAAGCCCAGGACTTCCCACGGGCTTGCGCCCAATGGCGCATGCCGCCCGTGAACCCAACGTTCCGAACCCCGGTCATCAGCGCCATTCCCACCCTGCTGCTGGCCGGCCAATACGATCCGATCACCAGCCTGGAGGATGCACGGCGGGTGGCCCGCACCCTCGGCCATGCCACCGTGGTCCTGTTCCCCGGCAGCGGCCATGGGGTGGCTCTTTCGGGCTCGGACTGCCCGCTGAGCCTCATGATGGCTTTCTATGATCAGCCCACGGCCAGGCTGAACACGGCGTGTACGGCGGGGATGGGGGCTACGTTCCTGGTGCGGGGGTGAACGAGGCGAGCTCAAGAGCGACCCGCACCACTCCGCCGGCCTGGGCCAGTCGCTCCCGCGCCTGAGTTGGGGAGAGTCCGGTCTCGACCATGACGATGGCCGTGGGGATGTGGTCACTGGCGGCGACCAGGGTATCCCGAGCGATCTTCTCGCTCGCTCCGGTCGCCTGGCTCACCATCCGGATCGCGCGTTGTCGTAGCTTGGAATTACTCACCCGCATGTGCACCATGAGATTCCCGTACGTCCGCCCCGTCCGGATCATGGCCGCGGTGGAGATCATGGCGAGGATCATTTTTTGCGCCGTTCCGGCCTTCATGCGCGTGGAGCCCGCCACCACTTCGGGCCCGGTGTCGGGCGCGATGACTAGATTCGCCGCCTCCGCCACCGGGCCCCTCGGATTGCCGACCAACGCGGCGGTCCGGGCGCCAAGCACCCGCGCTCGATGGAGCGCCCCCACTACATAGGGAGTGCGACCGCTGGCGGCGATCCCCAGAACCATATCTCGCTCTCCAACCAGCAAGGCATCCATGTCGCGCACGCCCTGAGCGGCGTCGTCCTCGGCGCCCTCCACCGCCTCGGTCACCGCCTTCGGTCCGCCGGCCATGATCGCCTGAATCCGCTGGGGATCGATGCCATAGGTGGGAGGGCATTCAGCCGCGTCAAGAGTAGCCAGGCGCCCGCTGGTTCCGGCCCCAACATACAGCAGCCTACCGCCGGCGTTCAGGGCGGCGACGACCTGCTCCACCACCGCTTCGATGGCGGGCACTACCTTCGCGACCGCCAGTGATACTCTCTGATCTTCCTCATTGATCAAACGGAGGATCGCCTCCGTACCCAGGGTATCGATGTCACGGGTGAGCGGATTAACATCCTCCGGCAGCAAGGCGTGATGATTATTCATAGAGCAGATATGCCTTGCGTGCATTCTGGAAACTCCGAAGGTCAGGATTCCACGAGACGACAATCTGGTCCGCCTCCAGACTGCCATCGAGTTCCTCGCGGAGGCGGGAACCGCCCGCCAGGAGATCCACGGGATAGTGGTCACTCTCCTTGCCCGGAGGACGCCAGGCAAACTCGACTGGGTGGATCTCGCGCAAGGCTGCCAGCAAGTGAACCCCAAGAGCGGGAGCATCAAGCCGATCTCGATCAAGAATGTGCATCTGCACGCCCTGGCAGACGTGCCCGGCATGCTTGGAAAACACGGGGACGAACGCGGTGGATCGGAAACCAACCCCCGGTAGGTTCGCCGCGCGGAGCCGGCGGAGCAGCGCCTCCGCCCGCAACCAGGGCGCGCCCACTACCTCGAAGGGGATCGTGGTGCCCCGCCCCTCGGAGAGATTGGTCCCCTCGAGCAAGCAGGTGCCGGGATAGAGGATCAGCGTAGTGAGGGTAGGCATGTTCGGGGAGAGAGGCATCCAGGGGCTCCCGGTCTGGTCGTACCACATGGCCCGTCGCCAACCCCGCATGGGGATCACCGTCAGATCAAGGCCCAGGGCAAGTTCCGCGTTCATCATACCGGCGTGTTCACCGACCGTCAGACCATGGCGCACCGGGGATCGGAAGGCGCCGACGAACGATTCCCAACCAGACTCCAGCATGTTCCCCTGGACGGCGACTCCGTTCAAGGGATTGGGCCGGTCAAGCACCACGAATGGGAGGCGGGCCTCGGCGGCCGCCCGCAGACAATGGAGCAAGGTAGAGGCGTAGGTTTCGTAGCGAACCCCATAGTTCTGGATGTCGTAGACAAGGCACTCCACATCCCGCAGCATCTCAGGGGTTGGACGATAGGTGTCGCCATAGAGGCTATGGGCCGGGAGGCCGGTCTGGCCGTCTACTTCCGATCCCACTTCCTCGCCGGCCTGCGCGCTGCCGCGGACCCCGTGTTCGGGGCCAAAGAGGGCCGTCAACCGTATATCAGGATGGGCCAATAGAAGATCGATGGCGTGGTCGAGGCGGCGGTTCACCGCCGAATGATTGGTGATCAGGCCCACCCGCCTGCCCTTGATGGCGGCGCACCCCTCTCGCACGAGACGATCGAGGCCGGTCTCCACCAGAGGGCCGGGTTCAGTTGCCGGCATTAATCTTTCCCTTTCAGGGCCGCGGCGGCGTCCGCCACGGCGGCGCGTACCGGAGCCAACGCCGGCCCGGTTCGCCGCGGGTGGACCCGATTGGTGAGCAAAATGGCACTCAGTTGGCGATCAGGGTCAAGGAGGATGGATGTACCGGTGAATCCGGTGTGGCCGAACGCGCGGGGCGCGAGCATGGACCCCATCCAGCTCGGATCAGGGCCTTGCCAGCCCAGGCCGCGCTCGGGCCGAAGCGAACCGGTCTGGACCGTAAACATCTCCTGGACGGTTGCCGGCTGAAGCACCCGCGTCCCGCCGTACATGCCCTTGTTCAGGAGCATGGAGCAGAAGATCGCCAGGTCGTCCACCGAGCTGAAGAGCCCGGCATGGCCGCTCACTCCGCCCATCGCGTGCGCGTTCTCGTCATGCACCACCCCCCAGACCATGCCGCGGCCCGCTTGATCTTCGGTGGCCGCCACCCCACGGCAGGGGCTACCGTGGGGACGGTATCTGGTGTGCCGCAAGCCGAGCGGCGCGAACAACCAGGTTTCAAGGAAGCGGTCCAGTGGCAACCCGCTGACGGCGGAGACCAGAGCCCCGGCCGCGATAAAATTCAGATCGCTATAGATCACCTGTTCGCCCGGCCTTCCGGCCGGGCGAACGTGGGCTACCGCGCGAACGATGGTCTCGGCGTCATGCAGATGCCGGAAGAAAGGACGGCCGGAGGGAAGCCCACTGGTGTGCGTCAGCAAGTGCCGGACGGTGATCGGGCGCTTGTCCTGCCGAGAGAACTCCTCCAGGTAGGTATGGACCGGCGCGTCGAGGGCGATCAGACCGTCTTCCACCAGACGCATTACCGCCGTTCCGGTCACTGCCTTGGTAAGGGAAGCGAGATCGAAGATCGTCTCCCCGTCGGCCGGAATCGGTTCCTCCAGGCGCGTATGTTGGTCGGCATAGAGCATGGCGTAGCCATAGGCCGCGCGCTTGAGAACCGTGCCGCCTTGCTGGATATGAACCACGGCGCCGGGAAAAATACCCTCCGCGACGGCACGGGAAAGAACCAGATCTACCTGATCCGTTAGTGCTTCGCGGAGAAATACCATGACAGATTACTTTGCACCTTCCCAGCCGCCTGGGCGGGGGTGAGCTTGTTACTGATCAAAGGATCGACGATCGCTTGCTCGGCGGTAAAGATGCCGGCTTGCGAACCGGAGACGGTGGACGTCTTGGCGGTCACGGGAGCGGTCGGCGGCGTATCCATGGGGCTGCGAATGGCGTAGATTGGGCTGATCGCGTTGTGCTGGAACTGGTTGTACGCCTGGATCGACAGGGGGTATTGCGAGGGAAGAGTCACCCCTTTGATCGGCGAGATCTCGCCCGCGATGTCGCTGAAGAGTTGCCCGAAGGCCGGAGTAGCGGTGAATTGCACCACCTTCAAGGCGGCGGCGGCCTCGGCGGCGTTGGAGATGTGGGCGTTCAAGGCCATGTCGCCGTCCACGTACCATTCCTGCTGCGCCTGCCGGGTATATCACTGATGCGGTTGCGGGGTGGGGCTTTCCGGCGGGACCAGGAAATCGCCAAGCTGCAGACTCTTGTTGTATTGAAGGATGCTGGGGACGGCCCAGATCCCGTCAAAAATCATCGCCGCTCGGCCAAGGCCCAGCGCCTCTTCCTGCTCGTTGCCGGCCGACCCGACCGCCAGGAAGTTATGCTCGAAATACTGGGAGAGCTGTTGGAACTTGGTCAGGGTATGGATGTAGGGGGCGCTATTGAAGTTGGTCTTCTTGCTGGTCACGGCGGCGGCCCAGGCGCCGCTCACCGTGCTCGCCCCTACGGCGTCAATGGACAGGGCCAGCATCCATTGTTGAATCCCCATCACGTAAAACGGGGTGACCCCATGTGACTTCAGGGTGGCGCAGTCGCTCAGGAGTTGGGCCCAGGTAGTGGGGACGGAGAGATGATACTGCTGGAAGATCGCTTTGTTGTAGAAGATCGCCAGAGTTTGGGTGGCGAAGGGGACGCCGTAATCCTTTCCCTGGTACTCGCCGGCCCCGAGGGTGGCGCTGTTCACGGTCGAGAGGTCCACCTTCCCATTCAGCGGCGCGATCAGGTGCGCCGCCGCGTATTTGGCGGTTCCCGCGCCCGCGCGCCCATAGAAGACGTCCGGCCCGGCGCCGCCGGTCATCGCGGTCTGCAAGACCGCGTCGTACTGGGTCGCCACCTTGGAGGTGAAATTAATGCGAATGTTCTCGCCCTTGGCTTGCAGAGCCTTCTGCACTTGCTGCCACATCGGCGCGTCCTGGCTGCGCCAACTCCAGACGGTCACGGTCACGGGCGAGCCCGCGTGGACCGGCCGACCGGAGGCCATAAACCCTCCGGCGGCGACCAGCGAGCCCGCCGCCAGCACCCGTATCATCTTCTTTCCGCCGAGGAGCATCCTCGCGTCCATGGTCATATCCTTTCCCGATCCCTCGTTCCGTAGGGGCACTGGGTACCCTCTGGGTGATGGGTGCCCTCGTGCCGGTCGGCGAGGGCACCCACGAGGGGTGCCCCTACGAGTAAGCAAAAAATAGTTGAGTCCGCGTCCGCCAAACCCCTCCTCATCTTGCCATCGGCAGGCAGGCCCTCACATCCGTAACGCGCCGGCGGTAAGCCCGCGGATAAATTGGCGCGAGGCCACGATACAGACCAGTACGGTAGGGAGCGTAATAATGACCAGCGCGGGCAGGAGGAGATTCCATTGGGTGCTGTATTGACCGACGAACGAGAGTACTCCCACGGTGACGGTCATCTTGCTGTTGTCGTTCAAGAAGATCAAAGGAAAAAACAGCGCGTTCCAGGAACTCACGAAGTTAAAGAGGCCGACCGTGGTGAACGCGGGGCGCAACAGGGGCAGCATGATCAGCCAATAGATGCTCAGGGAGTTTGCCCCTTCGATCGAGGCGGCTTCCTCCAGATCGACCGGGATCGTGCGGAAGAAGTTCACCAGGAGGAAGACCGAGAATGACATCCCGCTGGCCGTATAGACAAGGATGACCGAAATCAGGGTGTTGAGCAGGCTCAGGTCCTTCATGATGATGAAGAGCGGCACCGCGATAAGCTGAATCGGCAGAGCCAAGCCGGCCAGGAAGAGCAGATAAATGAAGGCGTTGCCGGGGAACTCGAAACGGGCCAGGACGTAGGCGGCCAGGGACGAAAGCAGGAGGACGAATACGACGCTGCACGCGCTGACGATGGCGCTGTTCACCAGGTATTGGCCCAGGTTCCCCTGAGACCAGGCGGTGCCGTAGTTGGAAAAGAGCCAGGTTTGCGGCAAGCCAACCGGAGCGGTCCCTATCTCGCTCATCGACTTGAACGACATCAACACCATGTCGATCAAGGGGAAGAGCATGATCAGGGCGCCCAGGGCCAGGAGAATGTAGACCACCGCCTGCTCCCTGCCGGAGACACGCCGCCGCCGCCTGTGGATCGGTTGCTGGACCATGTTAGTATTGCACCGAATAGTGTTTCTGCAGCCAGACAAAGACCGCCGACACCACGATCACGATGAAGAAACCAACCACCGCCAGGGCGGCCGCCAGACCGAGGTTCTGCGCCGTGGCCCCGAAGCCGCCGAACGCGGTCCGATAGAACAGCGTCCCGGTCACATCGGTAGCGTAGTTTGGCCCGGCCTGCGTGCCTTCCAGGA
>Ga0134126_10010538_pt1 | contig 11648 bp, 9 predicted proteins | sample KB31752_FD_96881 | JGI IMG/M metagenome (GOLD analysis project Ga0134126, IMG submission 96881) | Terrestrial soil microbial communities with excess Nitrogen fertilizer from Kellogg Biological Station, Michigan, USA - KB3-175-2 | ecosystem: Environmental > Terrestrial > Soil > Unclassified ...
CCCGCTAGCGACCCGTGGCCGCGACCCAGGCCGCCAGGCAGGCCTCTTTCTGCGCCTTGCGCCACGGCTTGCCCGCCGCTGCGCCCAGCGCCTTCAGGGTGGCGTCGATCTGGCCGGGGGACAGGCCCAGCTTCACCGCGGCGGCCTCGATGAGGGTCTTCTCGTCCATTTCGACGATCGGCAGGCCGCGTTCCCGGCAGGCGAAGCGCAACGCCTCGCGCACCGCCAGCCCCTCGATCACCGGCGGATGCGCCGGGTGGGAGAGGGCGTGCGGCAGCAGGTCGGTCATCCAGCCGGCGCGGTTGATCAGCAGGGCCGCGACGCTCGGCCGCTGTCCTGCGGCCGCCAGCGTACCCAGCAGGTTCGCCAACGCTTTGGCCGCCACGTCCGCCTGGCGACGGCGGCCCTCGGCGACGGCGGCCGCGGCTTCCTGGGTGGGTTCGCCGCCCGGGCCGCGCGGCAGCTCGTAGGCCACGTGATAGGGCTCGTAGGCGAGGCGGTCGCCCGCCGCGGCGGTCGCCAGGTAGCTGGAGAGCACCAGCCGCGGCGCGCCGGCGCCCGCCGCGACGGCGACCACGACGGCGCCGCCGCGGCCGGCGCGGAAGCCGAGCGCGGCGGTCATGCGGACACCGGCGCGGGGGCCAGGCCCGGCCCGAGCCCCGCGAGCCCGAGCGCCTGCTGCAGGCGCGTCGCCAGCGCGCGGTGGGCCGGGTCCTGGTGGATCTGACAGTAGCGCGCCCAGAGCAGGTAGCGGTCCTGGTCCGCCAGCGTGGGCGCGGCCGCCATCGCCTCGCAGCGCGCGTCGAACAGCTGCGGGAAGTTCGGCGTGCGGCCGTCGACGTCGGTGAAGCCGTATTCGCGGGCGAGGTCGGAGGCGAAATGGACCAGCCCCGCCTTGCGCCCCACGTCCGGGTCGCTGGCCAGCGCCACGACGGCGCGGCCGGTGAGGGCAGGGCTCTCGGATTCGGCGAAGTAGGGATCCTTGGCGATCGCCTCGCGCCAGGTCTCCTCGGTGACGCCGAAATGCCCGAGCACCGCCTCCGAGCGCAGGAAGCCGGGCGACAGGGCGAGCGCGGTGACATCGGTGCGGACCAGCTCGACCGCCATGCCATAGGCGAGACGCGCCAGCGCCGCCTTGACCAGGTCGTAGAGAATGTGGCCGCGGTAGCCGGCGAAGTGGCCGTCGATCACCTCGACGATCAGGCCGCTTGCGTGCGCCTCGGGGCCGCCCTCGACCATCAGCGGCGCGAGGAGCCGGTTGGTGATCACGTGGCTGACCAGCGTCTGGTCGAGGTAGGCGCGCAGGCCGGCAAGGTCGATCTCCCAGAAGCGCTTGGACCAGTCGACCATCGGGTCGGCGCCCCAGACGCTGTTCACCAGCACGTCGAGCCGCCCGGCCTCGGTGCGGATGCGTTCGGCGAGGGCGGCGACCTCGTCCTCGCGGGTGTGGTCGACGCGCACGGCGACCGCCTGGCCGCCGGCCGCTTCGATCAGCGCCGCGGTCTCGTCGATGGTCTCCGGGCGGTCCATGCCTGTCGGGTGGCCGGCCGAACTGCGGCCCGTGCAGTAGACCCGCGCGCCGGCCGCGCCGAGCGCCCGGGCGACGCCCCGCCCCGCCCCGCGCGTCGCGCCGGCGACCAGCGCGACCTGTCCCGAAAGCGGCTTCTCGGCGAGCGGCTTGTCTGCAGACATCGGCGACCTCCTCGTTTATAACTGATCGATAAGTTATAAATGACCGAAAGGGAAGGCGCCGCGTGGCTCGCCGCGACGGCGGGCCAACGCGAGGATTTGCCGCCGCCGCCGCGCGCGCGCATTGTCTCCGCTGGCAAGGGAGGATCGGCGATGGAAACGGCCGCGAACGAGATCACCGACTGGGGCGAGGTGGTCGCCGAGCTGGAGCAGCGGCTGAAGCTGCGCTCGATCGTCTTCGCCATGCAGCTGTTCGAGAACCGCGCCGACATGGAGGCGATCGCGCGCATCCGCCGGCCGCAGCACGTGCACACGCTGGACCAGGTGGTCGGCCAAGCCTCGCGGCTGGGCTGGACCGTGGGCGTCACCTCCGACGACCTGGTCGGCGCGCAGTGCCGCGCGGTGGTGGGGCTGGGCGCGGCGAAGACCGAGGGCTGGTACGCCGGCGGCCAGATGACCGGCGTCTGGTTCTCCACCCAGGAAGACGCCGCCGCGCACCAGGCCGCGATGACCTGCGTGCCCGACGGGTGCTACGAGGCGCTTGCGGTGGGGCCGCTGGGGGCCGGCAAGCTGACCAACCCCGACATCGCGCTCTTCTATGCAACGCCCGGTGCGATGATCTACTTCATCAACGGCCTGCAGTGGTCGGGCTACAAGCGTTTCGACTGGAGCGTGGTCGGCGAGAGCGCCTGCGCGGACTCATGGGGCCGCGCGCTGACGCGCCGGGAGCCGTCCCTCTCGATCCCCTGCTTCGCCGAGCGCCGCTACGGTGGGGTCAACGACGACGAAATGCTGATGGCGCTGCCGCCGGACCAGCTGGTGAAGGCGCTGGAAGGCATGCGCGCGCTCTCCAAGAACGGCTTCCGCTACCCCTTCCCGCAATACGGCGTGCAGCAGGACGTCCGCGCCGGCATGGCGGTCAGCTACGGCGAGCGAGGGTAAGTCGCGTTCTTCCAAGACGCGGCGCGATGACCCAAAGGCGAACCTCCCAGAGGGTCCCCGAGGGGCTCTCCACGCGCCTTCCTGCGTAGGGACCGCAACGGCGGAAAGGGGACTTTCGCGTCGTTACGCAAGCCCTTGGCTCCCGCTGAAGGCCGTTCATCTCCCGCTCATCTGCGTCGCAATAAGCCAGCAACAAAAGCTGCTGGAGACAACGATGCCGGTCGTGAAGTTTCGCCAGTTTGGCAAGCGACCTGAGCCACAACTGATCCGGGTCGCCGTGCCGGGCTGGGCCGGGGACAAGCAGACCCGTGAAGACGGCCGGCACGAGCAGCCCTGGCACTGCATCCCATTTTTCGAAAGCGCGCGTTACGGTCTGGAGCTCCTGTATCCCTACGATGCGGAGCTGCGCGTCACCACGGTGAACGGGCGGGTCCGACTGGACGCCGACTGGGGTCCACCGCCTGAGGACATGGAGGTCTGGCCGCCGTTCCGGACCTTTGGCGACGACTACTACTCCTATCAGCTCTCCCTCGACCTGGAGGCGCCGTCGGGCTTCGCCATACGCACCGAGCCGCACCCGCGCTATTTTACCGACCCGACATATTCGACGCCGCTAGCGGTTCCGGCGCTGATCCGCAGCGACTGGTGGCCGATGATCTTCTTCTGCATCTTCCGGGCCCCGCCGCCGGGAGTGACCCACGTTTTCCGTAAGGGCGAGCCGTTTATCGCTTTCACGGTCTTGCCGGCGGATCCCGACCTGACGGTCGAGCCCATGGATCCCGAGACCGCCGCGCAGCGCGAGTTGCGGGCTCGACGCCTCGCCGCCAACCGCGACCGGCTGGCCGAGGGCACCCGCTGGACCTCGGACACCCAGACCATCTTCGATGGGACGTACCGCAATCTCGCGCGCGCAGCCCGCATGAAAGCCAGGCAGACGGGGCCTGACACGTGACCGCCCGCCTTCGAACGCAGGCGGGCTGATCTTCAGAATGGCGGGGGCCGACCAGGAGGATGAATAGCACCGTGAAGATGAAGAGCATTTGGTTGTCTGGAACCGCAGTGGCCGCCGTCTTGGCGGGGGCCTCGGCGCCGAGCCTCGCCATCGCGAACCCGATTCCGCCGGCGCTCAGCTATGCTGACCTGCTCGAGCCAGTACCTAACGCGACGGCCCGCCTGGCCGCAGACGACGCCATGCGCGAGCAGGCGGCTCGTCTTCAGCCGGCGCAGTACTGGGAGCAGCAGCACCACCACCATCATCACCACCACCATTCCTGGCAGTGGTATCGGAACAACGGCTACTATTGGAACGGTGGCGGCTGGGTGATCATACCCGGGTATCAGCGGTATGCTCCGCGGCAATGGTACTACAACCGCGGCTACTACTGGAACGGCTGGGCATGGGTGGCCCGGCCGCAGCACCACCATCATCACCACCACCACCACCACGGGAATTGGTGAAGTCCATACTGAAGCTGGGCGCGGCGGCCGGGACGGCGCCGCGCCTGGCGACCAGCGCTAGCGGTCGGTGCGGGCGCGCCCAGTTGGGCCGCTTTCGGGAAATGCGCCAATGTCCGGGCTGGCGTCGGGTGGTCGGAAGCAGCCTTCGCCGAGACACCCGCAGACAACGTGGCTTCCGCCAAGCGCCGCATCGCAGTTCTCGCGTCGGTAAGGCGAGCGTCGGCCCGGCCGGCCGGGCCTAGCCATGGCCGGCTGCGGTGGCTTTTCCGCTTGTGTTCCGAGGCGTCAGCCGCCGCGTCGTAAGATTGACGAACAACTGTTTTAGGCGTCCAGAATTGGTTTCGGGCCGTCTTCAATCGAACCTGACCGAGAGGAAACTGTGATCAAGACCAAAATCACCGAGATGTTCGGCGTGGAGACGCCGATCGTGATGGGCGGGATGACCGGCGTCGGTTACGGACCGCTGGTGGCGGCGGTCGCCAACGCCGGCGCGCTGGGCTTCATCGTGGCCCACCTGTTCCCCACCGCCGAGGCGCTGAGGGAAGAGATCGAGAAGACCCGCAAGCTGACCGACAAGCCGTTCGGGGTGAATCTCACGCTGCTGCCGTCGCTGAACCCGATCCCCTACGACGACTATCGCCGCGCCATCATCGAGAGCGGCATCAAGATCGTCGAGACCGCCGGCCGCAGCCCGATCGACCACCTGCCGGACTTCAAGGCGGCGGGCATCAAAGTGATCCACAAGTGCACCTCGGTGCGCCACTCGGTGACCGCCGAGCGGCTGGGCGTCGACGTGATCTCGATCGACGGCTTCGAGTGCGCCGGTCACCCGGGCGAGGACGACGTGACCCTGATGGTGCTGCTGCCGGCCACGGTCGACGCGGTGAAGATCCCGGTGATCGCCTCGGGCGGCATGGCCGACGGCCGCTCGCTGGTGGCGGCGCTGTCGCTGGGCGCCGAGGGCGTCAACATGGGCACCCGCTTCATGGCGACCCAGGAAGCGGCGATCCACCAGAACGTGAAGGAGCAGATCGTCAAGAACACCGAGCGCGACACCATCCTCACCAACCGCACGCTCCGGAACACCTCGCGGGTGGCGCGCAACGCGATCTCCGAAGAGGTGGTGCGCATCCAGCAGGACGCGACCAAGACCATCGACGACGTGCGCGAGCTGGTCTCCGGCGCGCGCGGCCGCGCCAACGTGCTGCAGGGCGGCGACATCGACGGCGGCATCTGGTCGGCCGGCCAGAGCCAGGGCCTGATTCACGACATCCCGACCTGCAAGGAGCTGGTTGCGCGGATCATGGGCCAGGCCGAAAACATCATCAAAGCCCGCCTCGACCGCATGGCCGGCTCGCTGGTGGCCGCGGAGTAGCCGCAACCCACGTCCCCTTCCCCTTGCGGGGAAGGGAGCGCGGCGGGGACGTTTGCATCCGGTGAAACTTTATTCACTGGCCCGGCGGAGACGCGCGGCTAGCTTCGCATCCGTTTACGTGGGCGCCCTGCCCCACCTCAGCGGAGCGCCTTCCGATGAACGTCCCCAGCGCCATGGCCGGCGCCGTTTCGCTGGCGGCCCTCGCTTGCATCGCGACGCCGCCGGCCGCGATCGCCGGCCCGGCCCGCGACGGCGCGGTGGGGCGCGTCTGCGCCGGCACGCTGGGGCTGGATCCGGGCGAGAAGCACTATGCGGCCTGCGTGCAGAGCCTTTCCGGCTCGCTCGCAAACTCGAGCGCCGGTCAGGGGATGGCGAACGCGCGGCGGGCCTGTGCGGCGCGTGGGCTGAGGCCTGGCGCGGAGGACTTCGACGAATGCGAACTGCGCCTGGCCGATGCTGCGCCGGCGCCGGCGTCCGTCCGGGCCAGCGCCCCCGCCGCGGGCGGCCGCTCCTACTTCGAGAGCTCGCGCGGCGAGGCCTGGAAGCGCGACGAGCTGGCCTGCGCCCGGCTCGGTTTCGATCCGTCCGGGACGGCGTTCCAGGCCTGCGTCGGCAACCTGCGCGGGGCCTTGGCGCGCGCGAGCATGCCCGCCATGTAAGCCGGCGATGGCGCGCATCCTGGTCATCGAGGACGACGCGGCGACCGCCACGGAGATCGCCGCCTGCCTGACCGCGGGCGGCTTCGAGCCCGAGCTGCGCTTCGATGGCGAGTCGGGCCTGGAGGCCGCGACGGAGGGCGGGTTCGACGCCATCACGCTCGACCGCATGCTGCCCGGCTGCGACGGCCTGGAGGTGCTGCGGCGCCTGCGCGAGGCGGCGTGCGAGGCGCCGGTGCTGATGCTGAGCGCGCTCGGCGACGTCGACGCGCGCGTCACCGGCCTCAGAGCCGGCGGCGACGACTACATGGTCAAGCCGTTCGCGCCGGACGAGCTGGTGGCTCGGCTCGAGGTGATCCTGCGCCGCCATCGCCAAGCCGTCCGCCCGGAGCTGCGGCTGAAGGTGGCCGACCTGGAGCTCGATCTCGTCAGGCGCGAGGCCGAGCGCGGCGGGCGGCGCATCGAGCTCTTGCCGATGGAGTTCAAGCTGCTGGAGTTCATGATGCGCAACGCCGGCCAGACCCTGTCCCGGCGCATCATCTTCGAGCAGGTCTGGGAGTACTATTTCGACCCCGGCACCAACCTGATCGACGTGCACGTGGGCCGCCTGAGACGCAAGATCGACGTGGGCGATGCCAAGGCCCTGTTCCGCACCGAGCGTGGCGTGGGATACCTGCTGAATGCAGATTAGGGCGCTGCTGCGGACCGCGACGTTCCGGCTTTCGGCCCTCTACGCCCTGATCTTCGCCCTCGCCCTGGTCTCCCTCCTGGGCCTCGTCTACCTGCGCTCGGCCGTCTACCTGACGCAGCGGGTCGACGGCATCCTGGTGACCGAGGCGAGCGCGCTGTCCGCCTCGCCGCCGTCCGAGGTCGAGCAGCGCATCGAGGAGGCGCTGACCCTCGACGGCAAGAAGAACAACGTCTTCGCGCTGTTCAGCCGGTCCGGCGAGGTGCTGGCCGGCAACCTTGCCGCCATTCCGCCGGAGTTGCGGGCGGACGGCCCGTCCGTGGAGATCGGGCCCACGGCCGCCTTCGCCGCGCCGGCGCGGCTGATCGCCCGGCGCCTGGCGTCGGGCGAGGTGCTGGTGGTGGGGCGCGACGTCGACCAGCTGCAGGAGATGCGCGGCATCATCGCTTCGGCGCTGATCTGGAGCGGCGGCGCCGTGATCCTGGCAGGCCTCGCCTGTGGGGTCGCCTTCAGCGTCAGCCCCTTGCGGCGGCTGCGCGTGCTGCAGGACGCCTGCGCCGAGATCGCCGCCGGCGATTTGACGCGGCGGTTGCCGATCAGCGGGCGGCGCGACGAGCTCGACATGTTCGCAGCCACCGTCAACTACACGATGGGCGAGGTCGAGCGCCTGATGGGCGAGGTGAAGGGCGCGACCGAGACGATCGCGCATGACCTGCGCACGCCGCTGACCCGCGCCCGCGCCCAGCTGCACCGGCTGCAGCAGTCTGGCGTCCCGGAGCAGGCGCCCGAGATCGCCCGCGTCACCGCCGAGCTCGACGAGGTGCTGGAGCGCTTCCGCGCGCTGATGCGGATCACCGAGCTGGAATCGCGCGAGCGGCAGGCCGGCTTCGTGCGCACCGACCTCGCCGACCTCGTCGCCGGCGTCGCCGAGCTCTACGCGCCGCTGGCCGAGGAGAGCGGCGTCGCCTTCGACTGGACCGCGCCACGCGCCGTCCGGGTCGACGCCGACCCGAAGCTGATGTTCGAGGCGGTGAGCAACCTCGTCGACAACGCGATCAAGTTCACCGGTGCGAAGTTCGCGGGCGCCAATGCCTCGGACCAACAAGGCCGGGTGACGCTGCGGCTGACCGCCGCGCCCGGTCGCCCGCGCATCGAGGTGGAGGACAACGGCCCGGGCATCCCGCCGCCGGAACGCTCGGCCGTGCTGCAGCGCTTTTACCGCGGCGAGCGCGACCGCATGATCCTCGGCTCGGGCCTGGGCCTGAGCATCGCGTCGGCGATCGTGCGCCTGCATCGCTTCGAACTGGAACTGGCGGACGCCGGGCCGGGGCTGAAGGCCGCGATCGTGTGCGGGCCGGCGCCGTACTGACGACGGGCGCCATGGGGTCGACGAGCGCTCTGGGATTGGCGCCTGGGAAGCCAATCACCTCGTTCGGCGCGACCCCTATCCGTTGCGCTTCTCCGTTCGGCTTCGCCCGACACCTCTCCCACAACGGGAGAAGGACCCCCGAGCGCTGCCTCGCTAAGTTGCTGAAAACACAAGACCGGAGCCGTGAAAACTTATTCACTGGCTCCTCGCGACCCCGCGGCTAGGTTCCGCCGCGTCGGCCGCCGCTCATCTCCCCCCGTTCCTACGGGCGGCGCGCCGGCGTTTCCACGTATCGGAGCTGTTCCAACATGCAGGCGATCGTCCGGCTTGCGCTCAGTCGGCCGCTGACGCCGTTCGTGCTGGCGATCCTGATCCTGATCTTCGGCCCGCTGGCGGCGATCAAGACCCCCACCGACATCTTCCCGGACATCCGCATCCCGGTGATCGCGGTGGTGTGGACTTACCGCGGCCTGCCGCCGGACGACATGTCGGGCCGCGTTGTCTACTACTACGAGCGGCAGCTCTCCTCGAGCGTCAACGATATCCAGCACATCGAGAGCCAGTCGCTGCCCGGCCTCGGGATCGTGAAGATCTTCTTCCAGCCCGGCGTCGACATCCGCACCGCCACCGCCCAGGTGACCAGCCTCTCGCAGACCGTGCTGAAGCGGCTGCCGCCGGGCATCACGCCGCCGCTGATCCTGAACTACAACGCCTCGACGGTGCCGATCCTGCAGATGGCGCTATCTGGCCGGGGGCTGAACGAGCAGAAGCTCCGCGACCTTGGTCAGAACTACATCCGGCCGGCGTTGGCCGCCGTCCCGGGCACCGCGATCCCGTCGCCCTACGGCGGCCTCGAGCGCCAGATCCAGGTCGATGTCGATCCGGCGGCGCTGCAGTCCAAGGGCCTGTCGGCCGAGGACGTCGCCAACGCCCTGTCCGCCCAGAACCAGATCATCCCGGCCGGGACCGCCAAGATCGGCCAGTATGAATACGACGTGAAGCTCAACAACAGTCCGGCGGCCGCGGAGGCGCTGAACGACCTGCCGATCAAGACCGTCAACGGCGCGACCATCTACATGCGCGACGTGGCGCACGTGGAAGACGGCGCCCCGCCGCAGGGCAACGAGGTGCGGGTCGACGGACACCGCGCCGTGCTGATGAACGTGCTCAAGAACGGCGCCGTGTCGACGCTCTCGATCATCGACGGCGTGAAGCACGCCCTGCCGAGGATCGAGCAGGCGCTGCCGCCGTCCCTGAAGGTGTCGATGCTCAACGACCAGTCGGTGTTCGTCAGGGCCGCCATCTCCGGCGTCATCAAGGAAGGGACGATCGCCGCGGCGCTGACCTGCCTGATGATCCTGCTGTTCCTCGGCAGCTGGCGCTCCACGCTGATCATCGGCGCTTCGATCCCGCTGGCCGTGCTCTCCGCCGTCGCCCTGCTCGCAGCGTTCGGTCAGACGCTGAACATCATGACACTGGGCGGCCTCGCGCTGGCGGTCGGCATCCTGGTCGACGACGCCACCGTGACCATCGAGAACATCAACTGGCACCTCGAACAGGGCAAGGACGTGAAGACCGCGATCCTGGACGGCGCCCAGCAGATCGTGACGCCCGCGTTCGTCTCGCTCTGCTGCATCTGCATCGTGTTCGTGCCGATGTTCGCGCTGCCCGGCGTCTCCGGCTTCCTGTTCGTGCCGATGGCGCTCGCGGTGATCTTCGCCATGGTCTCCTCGTTCGTGCTGTCGCGCACCCTGGTGCCGGTGATGTCGATGTATCTGCTGAAGCCCCACGACGCCGGCCACGCGCAGTTCGCGCTCGAGACGCACGGCAATGGCGCGGGCGCGCCGACGCATCCCCCCGCCAACGTCTTCGCGCGCTTCCAGCACGGCTTCGAGCGGCGCTTCGCCCAGCTTCGCGAGGGCTATCGCAGCCTCCTGGCGCTCGCCCTGCAGCATCGCGGGCGGTTCGTGATCGGCTTCCTCGCCTTCGTGCTGGTCTCCTTCGCGCTGCTGCCCTTCCTCGGCGCCGACTTCTTTCCCAGCGTCGATGCCGGCGAGATGACGCTGCACGTGCGCGCGCCGGTCGGGACCCGCCTCGAGGACACCGCGGCGCTGTTCGACCACGTCGAGCAGGCGGTCCGGCAGACCATCCCGCCCAACGAACTGTCATCGATCGTCGACAACATTGGCTTGCCGCTCAGCGGCATCAACCGCGCCTATCTCAACACCGGCGGCATCGGACCGATGGACGGCGACATCTACATCACCCTCGGCGAGAAGCATCGGCCGACGGCGATGTACGTGAAGGCGCTGCGCGCCCGCCTGCCGCACGAGTTCCCCGGGTCGACCTTCTCCTTCCTCCCTGCCGACATGGTGAGCCAGATCCTCAACTTCGGCGCGCCGGCTCCGCTCGACGTGCAGGTGGCTGGCCCCAGGGCCACGGACGACGAGGCCTACGCTGAAGAACTGCTTCGCAAGCTCGCAGTGGTGCCAGGCCTGGCCGACGTGCGGCTCGAGCAGTCCATCCGCTACCCTGAGCTGCGGGTGGATCTTAACCGGACCGAGGCCGACCGGCTCGGGATCACCGAGAACGACGCCACCAAGGCGCTGGTGACCACGCTTGCTGGCAGCTTCCAGACCGCGCCCGCCCAGTGGCTCGACACCAAGCAGGGCAACTCATATCCGATCGTCATCCAAAGCCCTCAGCAGGATGTCGACACCCTTTCCAAGCTCGAGAATATCCCGCTGACTTCGGCGAAGTCCGGGGCGATGCAGATCCTCGGCGGCCTGGCGACCATCACCCGGGACAGCTCGGACGCGGTGGTGACGCACTACAACATCCAGCCGTCGTTCGACATCTACGCTTCCCCACAGGGGCGCGATCTCGGCGGCCTCTCGCAGGCGGTCGACAAGGTGCTGGCGCAGACCCGGCAGGACGTGCCGAAGGGCGCCGCCGTGACGGTGCGAGGACAGGTCTCGACCATGAAGAGCGCCTTTGGCGGCCTCGGCTTCGGCCTCGTCGGCGCGATCGTGCTGATCTACCTGATGATCGTGGTCAACTTCCAAAGCTGGGTCGACCCGTTCGTCATCATCACCGCCCTGCCCGCCGCGCTCGCCGGCATCGTCTGGATACTGTTCGCCACCGGCACGCCGTTGTCCGTTCCTGCCCTCACCGGCGCGATCATGTGCATGGGGGTGGCGACCGCCAACTCCATCCTGGTGGTCTCCTTCGCCCGCGAACGCCTCGCAGTGGGCGGCGATCCGCTGGTGGCCGCGCTCGAGGCCGGCTTCACCCGCTTCCGGCCAGTGCTGATGACCGCGCTCGCGATGATCATCGGCATGGCGCCGATGGCGCTCGGCCTCGGCGAAGGCGGCGAGCAGAACGCCCCGCTGGGGCGCGCTGTCATCGGCGGTCTGATCTTCGCCACCGCAGCCACGCTCGTCTTTGTCCCTGTCGTCTTCTCCATCGCCC
>Ga0134126_10010539_pt1 | contig 11648 bp, 6 predicted proteins | sample KB31752_FD_96881 | JGI IMG/M metagenome (GOLD analysis project Ga0134126, IMG submission 96881) | Terrestrial soil microbial communities with excess Nitrogen fertilizer from Kellogg Biological Station, Michigan, USA - KB3-175-2 | ecosystem: Environmental > Terrestrial > Soil > Unclassified ...
GACTTCGGCACCGATGTCACGTGGCCCGCGACGGGCTCCGCGGCCGCAACGACCGTCTGAGCCTCGTCGGCCGCCGCCGCGGCAGCAGACTCACCAGCCCCGGCAGGCGCATGAGCGCTCACCGTCCCGGCCGCAGCATCCTCGGCATCGGCATCCTCGGCCTCAGACTCGTCGCCAGCCGCCGTGTCAGGCCCAGGGACCTCAGGCCCCAGCCGGCTGACGCCGCCGCCCGCCGGCCCGCCGCTCGCGGACCCGCCGACGACCGGATCAATCCCGGCCGCGACCTCCGCCGCCACGCCAATCCCGGCCGCCGACTCGGACGCCACAGAGGCCCCACCAGCCGATGCAGACTCACCAGCCGATCCAGCCGATGCGGTCTCACTAACCGACCCCACCGACCCCACCGACGCGACCGGGGCGGGCTCACTCGCCCACTCGGCCTGGCTGCCCCCGCCGCTAGACGACGAAGGCATGTCCGGATCCGGTGGCCCGGCCGGCCGACTTACCGCCCGGCGAGGGTGGCGAACCACCCCGCTCTGGACGGCCATGTCCTGGCTCGCCTGCTCTGGACCGGTTCCTCCCGGCCCATCAGGTACTTCCTTGCTCTCTGGCTCGATCTCGAGCATGCGGGCAATCTCTCCCGTCAGGCTCCCGGGCGCCGTCGGCCATTTCTGGCCGTCCCGCGCCACGCGGGAGCAATTCGTACGCGCTCTGCGGCGCGGTGCGCGGCAATCCAGCGCTTTCCGCATCCAGGCGCGTTGCCTTTTCTTGTCCCTGGTCAGCGCCTCCGCCGAGGTCCTGCGGCGCGCCCGGCCCAAAAGCGGGCCAGGGAGCGACGCGGGGCGCGGCGGTTCCCGCCAGTCCGAGCGGTCCCTGCGCCAGTCGCGTCACCATCGGGGGTGACGACGGCGCGAGAGCCGACATACGGCGGAGCGCTACCAAGATGTCGTCGGGTCGGACGGCAGGTGTCATGTGCCGAACAACCATTCGAAGTATCGCACATCCGGCGTCCTGGTCATGCACGGCGCGCCGGTCCAACTCCATGGTCAGCACGGCCGCCCGAGCGTCGAGCTGCCGTGTCCCCTTGCTGGTCAGGCGCTCTACGTCCGCGTGCGCCGCGGCGAGAAACGCCTGCACTGCCCGGTCCGCCTCCGCTGGCGGGACACCGGGCAGGACAACCTTCCAGTGTGAGGCCTCTAGGCGCAGCCCCTCCGGCTCCTGCGCCAGGTCCGTGACCTCGATCACGTCGATCCCGGTCGGCAGCGCGGCATCCAGCCGCTCCCGAACGTCGCTGGGATCGCAAATCTGAGTGAGGGATATCTCCAGGAACTCAGCCTCGCTGGCCGCGCCCGTCGGGGCGCCGCCGGAGTAAGAGATCTTGGGATGCGGTGAAAAGCCAGCGGAATAAGCGACCGGCAATCCGGCCTTCCGCACTCCCCGCTCAACCGCACGCGCGATGTCCCTGTGGCTAGCAAATCGCATTCTGCTCCGCTTAGCGTACCTGATGGCCAGGCGCTGAACGGCTGGCGGCGGCGGGGGTGTCCCCGGCTGGGCTGCCACTATGCACCGGCCACGGTCAGCGGCAGCAGCCGCCGCCCGGTCGGCCCGACCTCGATCTGGGTGTCCATGGCCGGGCAAACCCCGCACTCGAAGCACGGCGTCCACCGGCAGTCCTCCACCTCGGCCGGCTCGGGGTCGATGGCGGCCAGCCAGTCCTGCCACATCCAGTCCCGGTCCAGGCCCGCGTCCAGGTGGTCCCAGGGCAGCACCTCGTCGTAGGGCCGCTCCCTGGTCGTGTACCAGGCCAGGTCCACGCCTTCGTCCTCCAGCGCCGACGCCGCGCACTTCGCCCAGCGCTCGAACGAGAACGACTCGCTCCACCCGTCGAACCGGCCGCCGTCCTCCCAGACGGCACGAATGACCTTGGCTACCCGCCGGTCACCCCGCGACAGCAGGCCCTCCACCATCGACGGCTTGCCGTCGTGGTACCGGAACCCAATCGACCGCCCGTAGCGCCGGTCGGATCTGATCGCCGCCCCCAGCGCCTTGAGCCGGGCATCGACCACCTCGTGGTCGGTCTGGCCCGCCCACTGGAACGGCGTGTGCGGCTTGGGCACGAACCCGCCGATGGACACCGTGCAGCGGATGTCCTTGCGGCCGCTGGCCTCCCGGCCTGCCTCGATGACCCGCTTGGCCACCCGGGCGATGGCCACCACGTCCTCGTCGGTCTCGGTCGGCAGCCCGCACATGAAGTACAGCTTCACCTGGCGCCAGCCGCTGGCGTAGGCCGTGCTGACCGTCTTGATCAGGTCGTCCTCGGTGACCATCTTGTTGATCACCTTGCGGATGCGGTCCGTGCCGCCCTCCGGGGCGAAGGTCAGCCCCGAGCGGCGGCCATTTCGGCTCAGCTCGTCGGCCAGCGTCACGTTGAACGCGTCCACCCTGGTCGACGGCAGCGACAGGCTGGTGTTGGTGCCCTCGTACCGGTCGGCCAGGTCGACCGCGATCTCGTTGATCTCGCTGTGGTCCGCGCTGGACAGCGACAGCAGCCCGACCTCGCCGAACCCGCTCGCCGCCAGCCCGTCCTCGACCATGTTGCCGATCGTGGTGATGGACCGCTCACGCACCGGGCGGGTGATCATGCCCGCCTGGCAGAACCGGCAGCCCCTGGTGCAGCCCCGGAAGATCTCGACGCTGAACCGCTCGTGCACCGACTCGGCCAGCGGCACCAGCGGCTTGCGCGGGTAGGGCCAGGAGTCCAGGTCCATGACCGTGTGCTTGGCCACCGCGCGCGGCACGCCGGGCCGGTTGGGGACCACCCGGTCGATGCCCCGGCCCGCGCTGGCGGGCCGGTAGTGCACGTCGTAGAAGCGCGGCACGTAGACCCCGCCCCGCCGGGCCAGGTCCAGCAGTAGCCCGTCCCGTCCGCCGGGCCGCCCGGCCGCCTTCCAGTCCCGGATCAGGTCGGTGATGGCCAGCACGGCCTGCTCGCCGTCGCCCAGCACCGCCCCGTCGATGAACTCCGCGATCGGCTCCGGGTTGAACGCCGCGTGCCCGCCGGCCAGCACCACCGGGTCATCGGGGCCCCGGTCGGCCGCCGACAGCGGGATCCCGGCCAGGTCCAGGGCCGTCAGCAGGTTGGTGTAGCACAGCTCCGTGGCGAAACTCACTCCCAGCACGTCGAACGCGCGCACCGGCCGGTGGCCGTCCACCGTGAACTGCGGCACGCCGTGCTGGCGCATTAGCGCCTCCAGGTCGGACCAGACGCTGTAGGTGCGCTCGGCCAGCACGTCTTCGCGCTCGTTAAGGACCTCGTAAAGGATCTGGATGCCCTGATTGGGCACGCCTACCTCATACGCGTCCGGGTACATCAACGCCCAGCGGACGGCCGCCGATTCCCAGTCTTTGACCACCGAGTTCAGCTCGCCACCGACGTACTGAACTGGCTTGCGCACCTCAGGGAGCAGCGCCTCAAGCTGTGGGTACACCGACTGCACGGACATCGTTACAGGCTACCGTCGCCCGGCGGCGTCCGCGCGTCCGCACCGTGGCTCAGCGGTCGGTGGGTCTTATTCCCCACGAAACAGGCTGGTACGGTGTGGAACAGTTCTGACGCGGAACAGACCGCTTACCACGACGTTCAGGATTATCCGCGGGGTTTATACACGGGGATCCACACGGAGGCTGCATGCACGTCGACCCCTACATCGTCCTGGGCAGCGCTGTCGTCGGGCTCCTGGTCGGGCTGACCGGGGCCGGCGGCGGGGCCCTGATGACCCCGATGCTGATCCTGCTGTTCGGGATCAAGCCGTCCACGGCCATCTCCAGCGACCTGGTCGCCGCCGTCCTCATGCGGCCGTTCGGGGCCGCTGTGCACATCCGCAAGGGCACGGTCAACTTCAGGCTGGTCGGCTGGCTGGTGTGCGGCTCGGTGCCGATGGCCTTCGTCGGGGCCTACCTCCTGCACCTGCTGGGCAACGGGTCCGCCTCCCAGTCGCTGACCGCGCAGGACCGGGTCGAGACCGTGCTGGGCGCCGCCCTGCTCATCGGTGCGGCGGCCATGGTGCTGCGCTACGTGCTGGACTGGCGGAGCGGGCAGCAGCGGCTGGCCACGGTCAAAGACGTCACCATCCGGCCCCCGCTGACCATCGCCATCGGCGCCATCGGCGGCATCATCGTCGGCATGACCTCGGTGGGCTCCGGCTCGCTGATGATCGTGATGATGATGTTCCTGTACCCCGTGCTGTCGGCCGGGCAGCTGGTCGGCACCGACCTGACCCAGGCCGTGCCGCTGACCCTGGCCGCCGCGGCGGGCGCGCTGCTGTTCGGGCACGTCCAGTTCGCGGTCACCGCCTCGATCGTGATCGGCAGCATCCCGGCCGTCCTGGTCGGCTCGTTCCTGTCCTCGCGGGCCCCCGACAAGGTGATCCGGCCCATCATCACCTTCGTCATCTTCGCGTCCGGGCTCAAGTACATCGGCGTCGGCACCACCGCCCTGGGCTGGATCCTCGTCGTCGTGGTGCTCGGCGGCCTGCTGACCTGGCTGGCCATCGCCAAGCCCTGGCGGAACGGCAGTGCCGCCACCAGCAGTGCCGCCACCAGCACGGAAAAACCTTCAAATCAGCTGTCCAACGGCGTCGGTCGTCCCGACGGACCCCCGTCCAGCTCCCCGTCTCAGCCGGGGCTAGCTAAAGACCGTGTGGTGCCGGTAAACGGCCTGGAGGCAGCCGACGGCGATCATGTCGGCGAACATGGCTGACCCCCCGTAGGACACGAACGGCAGCGGCAGGCCGGTCACCGGCATGATCCCCATGGTCATGCCGATGTTGATGAACGCCTGCACGCCGAACCAGATCGCCACCCCGGACGCGACCAGCATGCCGAACTGGTCATCGGCCCGGGCCGCGATGCGCAGCGACCGCAGCAGCACCACGGCCAGCAGCGCGATGATCACCGCGCAGCCGACGAAGCCGAGTTCCTCGCCGGCCACCGCGAAGATGAAGTCGGTGTGCTGCTCGGGCACGAAGTTCCCGCTCACCAGCTGGCCGTGGAACAGCCCCTGGCCGAACAGGCCGCCCGAGCCGATGGCGATCTTGGACTGGGCCGCGCTGTAGCCCGTGCCGCGCGGGTCGGCCGACGGGTGCAAGAACGCGGTCAGCCGGCTGGCCTGGTACGACTTGAGCAGGTGCAGGTTGATCACGGCGACCAGGGCCAGGGCCCCCGCGGCCAGTCCCGAGACGACCCAGATCAGCCGGATGCCCGACAGCGCGATGAGCCCGACCACCAGGGCCAGCATCAGCATGACCACGCCCAGGTCGGGCTCCGCCACCACCAGGACGAGCGGCACCGCGGCCACGGCCAGGGCGATGGCCACCGCCCGCATCCGGGGCCGCTTCTCGCCCTGGCGCAGCTCGCCGAGCAGGATGGCGCTGATCAGGATGACCGACAGCTTGGCGTACTCCGACGGCTCGATCTGGAACCCGCCCGGCAGCGAGATCCACGAGTGGGCCCCGTTCACGATCGAGCCCAGCGGGGTCAGCACGACCAGCAGCCCGAGGCAGGACGCCACGTACACGAACGGCGCGTACAGCCGCAGCTGCCGGTAGTCCAGGAATGCCACCACGACCATGAACACCAGCCCCAGGGCGATGTTCAGCAGCTGCTTCATCAGGTAGGTGCGGGGGTCCTGGCCCGAGCCGAGCAGGGACGGCTGGGTGGCCGCCCAGACCAGCAGCGTGCCGATCAGGCTCAGCGCCAGCACCGCGGCCAGCAGGATCCAGTCCATGTGCCGCAGCGGCGACTTGCGGGCGAAGGCCCAGCCCAGCAGCCCGCGCATCCGGCCCCGGCGGCCGCGGCGGGCGGCCGGCCCCGGGCTGAAGCCGCCCCGGCCGGGCTCCAGCGGGGCCAGGCCCCGGTAGGCGCCGCTGGGCCGGGACGGGTCGGCGATGCCGCCAGGGGCGCCCCGGCCGACGCGCGTCGGATTACCACGACCGCGTAGTGACGTCATCCGTGCCGCCTCCCGTGTTGCCTCCCGGTCTGGCCGTGGTTCTTGCCTGAGTTCTTGGTGGCCGAGTTCTTACCGCCCGAGTTCTTGGTGGCGGCCGCCGACGACACGATCTGGCCCGCCTTGTTCATCTTGGGCAGGCCCGGCAGCACCCCGCCGGGCAGGGCCGCCTTGTGTCCCTCAAGACCGTAGATCGAGTCCCAGATCTGCCGCACAGCCGGGCCCGACACGTCGGCGCCGAAACCCGAGTCGGGGATCATCATGACCACCACGTACTTGGGGTGCCCGCACGGGGCGAACGACGCGAACACCGAGGTGGCCACCTTGCCCGCGACCTGGGCCGTACCGGTCTTCCCGGCCACGCACACCTTGCTGAGCGGGAAGCCGCCGAACGCGCTGGCCGCCGTGCCCGAGGTGACGACGCCTTGCAGCGCGCTGCGGATGTAGGCCAGCGTCGACTTGGCCACCGGCAGGTGCCCGGCCACCTTGGGCCGGATCCGCTGGACGACCTGGCCGGTCGGGCTGAGCAGTGCCTCGCCGATGCGCGGCTGGTACAGGGTGCCGCCGTTGGCCAGCGCCGCGTAGGCGTCGGCCAGCTGGAGCGGGGTCACCGCCACGTAGCCCTGGCCGATCGCGGCGTTCACGGCCTGGCCGGGCTCCCACACGTTGCCGGTCCGGCAGTCGTCGTACTCGATCTGCTGGACGTAGCTGCCGTTGGCCCGGCCGTACTTGCACCAGTTCTGTCCCTGGTGGGCGTTGTCCTTCCAGTAGTAGTACAGCCACTCGCGGGTGGGCACCGTGCCCGGGCTCTGCTCGGGCAGGTCGACGCCGGGGTTCTTGCCGAAGCCCCAGCCCAGCTCCATCTTCTGCATCTCCTGCACCGGAGCGTGCGGGCTGGTCACCACGTCGGCCTTGCGGTGGTCGCGCTGCCAGATCTGGTAGGCGAAGTTGTAGAAGATCGTGTCGCAGGACAGCACCAGTGCCTGGTGCAGCGACATCATCCCGCCGTTGCCGAAGTCGTTGTTGAACACGTGGCCCTCGACGTTGACCGAGCCGGGGCAGTCGTAGGTGCCGTACAGCGAGTACCCGGCCGCGATGGCGGCCGCGGTGCTGGTCACCTTCCAGGTCGAGCCGGGGGCGTACTGGCCCTGGGTGGCGCGGTTCAGGATGGGCTCGGACCGGGCGGTGCTGAACAGCCGGTGGAACTCCTGGCCGCTGATGCCGTTGGTCCACACGTCCGCGTTGTAGGTCGGGTAGCTGGCCATGGCGATAACCCGGCCCTTGGTCGTCATCACCACCGCGGCCCCGGTCCTGGCCCCCCCGTTGCCCTCGGCCTCGGTCTTGTGGATCGCGTTGGCCAGGTCGTTCTCCACCGCTACCTGGAGCTTGGAATTGAGGCTGGTGACCAGGTTGTCGCCGGGCTGCGGGGTGATCCGCTTGATCGTGCCCGTCACCTGGCCGCCCGCGTTCACCGACACCTCGTTGGCGCCGGCCCGGCCGCGCAGCTGCTTGTCGTACTGCTGCTCCAGCCCGGCCTGGCCGACCAGGTCCACGCCCGAGAAGCCGGTCACCGGGATGCCGAGGTGCTTGACCTCGGTGGCGGTGATGGGCTGCAGGTAGCCCAGGATCTGGGCCGCGTCGGTCCCCATCGGCTGGGAGTACTGGGTCACCGGCTGGACCTGCGCGGTCACGCCGGGGAAGTCGCGGCGGTCCTCCAGCACCTGGACGCCGACCCGGTCCGGGACGTGCTCGGCCACCGGGATGGGCTGGTACGGCGAGCCCGGCCAGCACGGCTGCGAGACCGTGGCCGTGCAGATCCGGACCTTCTCGGTCAGAGTCTTGTCGCTCAGGTGCAGCAGCGTGGCCAGCTTGGCCAGCTCGGCCTTGCCGCCGTCGGACTGCTGGCCGAGCAGCGACATGTTCACCGAGATGACCAGCTCCGAGCGGTTGCTGACCAGCGGCGCGCCGGTGTCGTCGGTGATCTCGCCCCGCACCGTGGGCTCCACGATGGCCCTGATCCGGTCCAGGTTGGCCTGGGCCACGTAGGACCGGTGGCCGACGACCTGCAGGAACCAGGCCCTGGCGCCCAGGCCCAGCAGCAGGGCGGCCAGCACCACGTAGAGCACCAGCAGCCGCTTGCGGGACACCGGGATCATTTCGGCCCCCCACCCATACCGCCCGTACGTCCGATCAGCCACAGGTGCCGGTGCGCCGGCCCCGGGCGGCGGCGTGTGAGCAGGGACAGCACCGCCCAGCGGCGGCGCCGGAACCGGGGCCGCTTACCGCTCATGGCCCGGCCGCTGGCCAGCGGCCGGGACCGGAACCGCGGCGTGGCCGGCCGACCGTAGTGCGGTCCGCCCGAGCCCAGGCCGCCACCCAGCACTCCGTCGCCGCGGCGGGAGCGCATCCGCAGCCGCCGGGGCGGCCGGGCCGCGCGGAAGGCCTGGATCGACGGCGAGCCGGGCCCGCCGCCCATCATCGCCGTGCTGGCCAGGGTGGCGCTGGACAGGGCACCGCGGCCCGCGGGCCGGATCCGGAACCGCGGCGCGGCGCCCGGTCCCCCGGTGCGGCCGACCGCCGTCAGCGCGCCGCCGCCGACCACGCCGTCGCGGCGCCGGCCGAACAGGCGCCGTCGGCGGCCGATGTGGACGACCTTGGGCTGGCCGCCGCCGGCCGGGTGGTGAGACGTGCCGTGGTGGCGGCCGAAGTCGATCCGGGCCGTGCTGGCGGCCAGCGAGCGGCTGCGGGCCGACGCGGTCGCCGACCCGCCCGGCAGCGTCGACGGCCGGAAGCCGCCGTTGCGCCGCGAGCGGCGTCGGCCCAGGCCGGACACCGCCGCCCGGCTCAGCCCGCGGCCGATGACCACGCGCTTGGTCAGGCCCTCGCGGCGGCTGGTCGCGGCCAGCCGCAGGTGCACCGGCCGCCTCGGCAGGCTGCGCGGGGCCTGGCCGCCGGCCGCCGAGCCGGCCACGCCAGAGCGCAGCCGGGCCGCGCCGCCGCGTCCGGTGAGCGAGCTGACGGACCGGCTGGTCAGCGGGCCGCCCAGCATCCGGGCCGAGGCGCTGCTGCCGATCCAGCCGTCCCCGGCGCGGCCCGACCCCAGGCGCGGGGTGCGACGGGCCGCGGCCCGTCGGGCCCGGCGCGACGCCGGCGGCCCGGACAGCCAGCCGCCCAGGCCGAGCAGCACCGCGCCGCTGGCCGCGCTGGCCGCTCCGGGGGTGCCGGCCAGCCCCTGGCGGCCGCCGGCCAGCGCGCTGCCCTGGGCCCTGGCCCGGCGCAGCCGGGCCTGGCCCGCGCTGGCCGAGGCCGCCGCCTCCTGGTCCAGGCGCGCGGTGATCAGCAGCACCAGGTAAAGCACGAATGGGGTCAGCGCGACGTCGTAGACGAGCGCGGCGGGCAGCACCGCGCGGACCGAGGCGAAGCTGACCTGAGCCGGCTGCAGGGCCATGCCCAGCGCCGCGACCAGGGCCTCGCCGACCACCGCGGCGGCCGCCGTGATGATGATCGGCAGCCAGGCCGACCGGGCCAGGGTGCCGGACAGCCGCCCACAGGCCCAGCCGATCAGGCACAGCACCAGGGCGTACTCGCCGATGATCCCGCTGGCCGGCGGCGCGATGTCCAGGCACAACCCGGCCGCGAAGCCCCAGATCGCGCCCGCGGCGGGCCCGTTGGCCATGCCCAGTGCCGCCACCACCACAAGCACCAGGTCGGGCACGCCGCCGCCGGGCAGCCGCAGCCCATTGATGAAGGTGAGCTGAATGATCAGGACGGCGGCGAGCAGCACCGCGGACAGGGTGATCCGGCGCATGCTCAGCCCCCCGGGGTCGGGGACGGGCTGGTGGCACCGGGGGTGGGCGACCCGCTGGCCCCCGGTGTCACAGTCACGGTGACCGTCGGCGTCGGTTTGACGTGCGGCTTGGGCGGCAGCACCGAGAACCTCGGGTTGTGCCGCGGCGGCTCGATCACGATGCCCACGACCCCCAGCGAGGTGAAGTCCACGTACGGGATCACGTTGGCCTTCGCGGTCAGCGAGCCCGACCGGTTGCTCACCGAGCTGACGTAGCCCACCGGCACGCCGGGCACGTACGGCCGGTCGTGCACCGAGGCCGAGGTGACCAGCTGCTCGCCCGGCCGGAGCACCGCGCTGGCGTCCAGTACCTGGAGCGAGAGCTGGCCCGTGCCGTCGCGCGTCTTACCGGGCCCGGTGACCCAGCCGATCTGGCCGCTGGGGGCCAGCTGGATGCCGACGGTCGAGGACGAGTCGGTGGCCAGCAGCACCGTGCAGGTGTCCGGGCCGACCGAGGTGACCTCGCCGACCAGGCCCTGGCCGTTGAGCACCGTCTCGCGCGGCCGCACGCCGCCGCGGCTGCCCGCGTCCAGCGTGACGGTCTGCTGGTAGCCCTGGCCGCTGGCGATCACGGTGGCCGCGACTATCCGGTACCCGCCTTTACCCGCCACCGCCAGCAGCCGGTGCAGCTGGGCGTAGTCGGACTTGCTGAGCTGGGCCTGGCTGAGCTCGGCCCGCAGCTTGATGACCTCGGTGCGCAGCGCCTGGACCTGGGTGCCCGAGGCACCCGAGCCCGAGCCGGTGAAGACGTGGGCCGTCGAGCTGACCAGGTGCTCGGCTCCGCCGAACACCGAGGCGCTGACCCGGCGGATGCCGCCGAACAGCCCGGAGCCGCCGCCGGAGTAATCCAGGATGATCAGACCAAGGGCAGCCGCGATCAGGACGCCGAGAATCAGGCGGGTCCGCCGCGAGTCGTGCACAACTAATCTCCTCGGGGGACTAGCGACGGGACTCAGGCACCAGCACCTGACGGAGGGTGTCGAAATCCTCGACGCACTTGCCGGTGCCCAGGGCCACGGAGTCGAGCGGGTTGTCCGCCATGTGGATGGGCATGCCGGTTTCCTCGCGCAGCCGCTCGTCCAGGCCCCGCAGCAGCGCCCCGCCCCCGGTCAGCGCGATACCGCGGTCCATGACGTCCCCGGCCAGCTCGGGCGGGCACTTGTCGAGTGTGCTCTTGACCGCGTCCACGATAACGCTGAGCGGCTCCTCGATGGCCCGGCGGATCTCCTCCGCCGAGATCACGATGGTCTTGGGCAGCCCGCTGACCAGGTCACGGCCGCGGATCTCGGCATTGGGCTCGTCGGCCGACGGGTAGGCCGAGCCGAGCGCCATCTTGATCTCCTCGGCGGTGCGCTCGCCGAGCATCAGCGAGTACTCCTTCTTGCCGAAGGTGATGATGGCCTGGTCCAGCTCGTCGCCGCCGACGCGGATGGACTGCGAGGTCACGATGCCGCCCAGGGAGATGACCGCGACCTCGGTGGTGCCGCCGCCGATGTCCACGACCATGTTGCCGGTGGGCTCGTTGACCGGCAGGCCGGCGCCGATGGCCGCGGCCATCGGCTCCTCGATGATGTAGACCCGGCGGGCGCCGGCCTGGTGGCCGGCCTCCTTGACCGCGCTCTGCTCGACGCCGGTGATGCCGCTGGGCACCGCGACCACGATCCGCGGCTTGGCCAGGTGACTGCGCCGGTGGACCTTCTGGATGAAGTAGCGCAGCATCCGCTCGGTCACGTCGAAGTCCGCGATGACGCCGTCCTTCAGCGGGCGCACGGCGATGATGTTGCCCGGCGTCCGGCC
>Ga0134126_10010542_pt1 | contig 11646 bp, 10 predicted proteins | sample KB31752_FD_96881 | JGI IMG/M metagenome (GOLD analysis project Ga0134126, IMG submission 96881) | Terrestrial soil microbial communities with excess Nitrogen fertilizer from Kellogg Biological Station, Michigan, USA - KB3-175-2 | ecosystem: Environmental > Terrestrial > Soil > Unclassified ...
ACCAGCAAGGCCGCAATCACCGCGACGCCGAACCGGTTGCGGATCGAAGCCGCGAGCAGGGGCGCGTAGATGCGGCGCGCGGCTCGCATGAAGTAGTTCTCATGTTCTGAGACGCTGCCAGTGACCAGAAGGGCCACAGCCGCCGGCACGAACGTCAACGACAGAATACTGGCCCCGGCCAACGCCATCAGCACGGTCAAAGCCATCGGCGTGAACATCTTGCCTTCGACGCCGGTGAGCGTCAGGATCGGCAAATAGACGACGGCGATGATGAACGTACCGAACAGGCTCGGGCGGATGACCTCGCGCGAGCCGGCGAGAATGGTCTCGAAGCGTTCCTCGCGGGTGAGAGCGCGGCCGATACGGCGCTGCTCCATCGCCAACAGGCGCAGGCAGTTCTCGACGATGATCACGGCGCCGTCGATGATGATGCCGAAGTCGATGGCGCCGAGGCTCATGAGGTTGGCGCTGACCTTGTCCTCCACCATGCCTGATATCGCGAACAGCATGGACAGCGGAATGACGCATGCGGTCGCGACCGCAGCTTTGATGTTTCCAAGCGTCAGGAGCAATACGAGGATCACCAGCAGCGCGCCTTCGAAGAGATTCTTCGCCACGGTTGCGATCGTTGCGTCGACCAAGCGTGTGCGATCGTAGACGGTGTGCGTGACGACTCCGTCCGGCAAGGAGCGTCCAATTTCCTTGAGTTTTGCAGCGACGCGTTTTGCGACGGTGCGGCTGTTCTCGCCGATCAGCAGCATGGCGGTGCCGAGCACCACCTCCTTGCCATTCAACGTTGCTGCACCGGTCCGCAAATCCGTCCCTTGCCTGACATCGGCCACATCGGATACCCGAATTGGGACGCCGTTCCGCGAGCCAAGCACGATTTCCTTGATCTCATCGATATTTGCGACCTGCCCCGGGGTGCGTACAAGGTACTGTTCGCCGTTGCGCTCGATGTAGCCGGCGCCGACGTTCGCATTGTTCGAGGCTAGCGCCGCCATGATATCGCGGAAGCTGAGCTTGTAGGCCATCAGTTGCGCCGGATCGGGCAGCACCTGAAACTGCTTTTCGAATCCACCGACGGAGTTGACCTCGCTGACGCCGGGGACGGTCCGCAGTTGCGGCCTAACGATCCAATCCTGGATCGTGCGCAGATCGGTGGGACTGTAGCTCTCTCCGCTCGCGTTCCGGGCCTCCGGCTTGGCCTCGATCGTATACATGTAGATCTCGCCGAGCCCGGTGGAGATCGGTGCCATTGCGGCCTCGGTGGCCGCGGGCAACTGATCCCTGACTTGCTGAATCCGCTCGTTGACCATTTGCCTCGCAAAGTAGATGTCGGTGCCGTCCTTGAAGATCACCGTGACCTGGCTGAGGCCGTAGCTCGATAGCGACCGCGTGCTCTCGAGTCGCGGCAGGCCGCCCATGGCGGTTTCGATCGGAAACGTGATGCGCTGCTCGACCTCCAGTGGGGAGTAGCCGGGGGCCCGGCTGTTGATCTGGACCTGAACATTGGTGATGTCGGGAACCGCGTCGATCGGCAGACGCGTGAAATTCCAGACGCCGAAGCCGGACATGGCGAGGACGCCGATCATCACCAGCCAGCGCTGGCGGATAGCGAAGGAAAGGATGCCATCAATCATTATCCTCCACGCCTCCCTTCGCCATTTCCGCCTTCACTATGAAGCTGTTCTTTGCCGCATATAGATCGCCTTCCAGCACGCCGAACGTAACTTCCACGAAATCCGGGTCGCGCTCGCCGATCTCGACATCGCGGGCTTCGAACTTCTCGCCGTCGCGCACGAACACAACCGTGCGGTTTTCGAGGGTCTGCAACGCCGAGGATTTCACAGCCACCGCAACCCTCTTCGTCGACAGGGTCAATTGGCCCGTGGCGAACAGGCCGGGCCGCAGTCGCTGGTCGGCATTCGGTACGACGGCTCTGGCGAGCGCGCTCTGGGTATCGCTGCTTCCGACCGGCGATACATAAGAAATCTTCGCCTCGATTTCGGGTCCGCCATCCGCGGGATCGATCAGGATTTGATCGCCAACCTTCACGCGGCTCAGGTTGCGCCGGTGAACGGAGAAATCGACCCATACGGTGGACAGGTCGGCGATCACGAACGCCGACTTCTGCTCGGAAACGTATTCGCCGAGCGTGGTTTGCCGGTCGATGATCGTGCCCGCGAGAGCGGCCTTCAATTCGTAAGGCGTCAGGCTTTGATTGCTTTCGACGACGGCAAGAACGTCGTCCTTTTCGACGTGGTCGCCAATTCGCTTGCGAACCTCTCGAATGACGCCCGGGAAGCGGGGCGTGATCTGAACCAGCGTTTCCTGGTTGGCCTGAACCATCCCGTTCAGAAGCAGGGTATCGCGCAGCACAGCCGGCGCGGCCTTCGCAAGCTCTATCTCGGCGGCCGCTACCTTGGCTTCGCTCATCGCGATGCTGTCCGAATGGTCCTCCTTTTCCGACTTCCCTGTCGCCACCGTCTTGGTCGTCCCCGGTGTCAGCATTCGATAGCCGGCGTAAACGAGGGCCCCGGCAACCAGAAAGAAGAGCAGATATCGGATCAGTGCTCGAATCATCTTGAGCTCTCGCGCGCGAGCGAAAATGGATTGCCAACGAGTCCTTCGATCGTCGCGACCGCAACGTGAAAGTTCTGCAACGACTCCTGTTCGCGCAGTCTTGCCTGCGTGAGGCTCGCCTGGGCGTCCAGCACTTCGAGCAGCGTAAAGCGGCCCTGACCGTAGCCGTCGGAAATGGCTTGCGCCGCCTGCTCCGCTTTCGGGATCGCGGCTTCGCGAAGGATGGCAAGTTCCCGCAGCGAGCCCTGCAGCGAGTCGTAGGCGCGCCCGGCGATCACGATCAGCGCGTTCCGGTTAGCTTCCCGCTGCGCCCTGGTTTTCGCCAGGCTCTCCTGCGCCGAGAGGATGTTACCCTGGTTCTGATCGAATACCGGAATGGGGACCGAAAGCGTCAGCCGGACGGCGTCGTCGTTGGTCTCGTTGAAGTGCCGCCATCCGGCGGCGATGCGCACGTCCGGATAGGGCTTCAGCCGGGCCAATAAGAGTTCCGCGTTCCGCTGCGCGTAGACCGCCGTCCAGCGGGCCAGTTGCGGATTGGCGTCGATCGCGGCCACGACGGACTGAAAAGACGGCGGACGTCCGGTGGCATCAAGCCTTCCGGAGACGGAGGCGAACTTGGGCATCGCGTCACCCATGAGGACCGCCAGTTCGCGCCGCGCGCTGGCGAGCGTCGATCGAAGCCGTTCGCGATCCGCCTTGACCAGTGCGGAAGCCACTTCAGCCCGCCCGGTCTCGGCGGGCGAAGATGCGCCGGCTTCGACGCGCCGCTGCAGCAGCGGGGTCAATCGGTCGATCGCACCGACCTGCTCGTCGAGTACCTGGATCCGGCGCTGCGCGCCAAGCACGTTGAGGAAGGCGATCGCGGTCTCGGACAGGACCTCCAGTCGGACGGCCTGGCGCTGGATCGCCGCCGCGTCGACACCCGCCGCACCGGCCGCAATTCGCGCCTCCCGCTTGCCGAACCATTCGAAAGCCTGGCTGATCTGCAGCGTGGTCTCCGCGGATTTCGTGCCCTGAAATTTGCCCGTACCGAAGGAATTGTCCTGCTCATAGGACACCTCCGGATTGAGCAAGGCTCCAGCCTGGATTCGCTGACCCGTCGCGATGCCGACATCGCGCTCGGCCGTCGCGAGTCGAGGGTTGGCGGCAAGCGCCCGACCCAGCGCATCCCTCATCGAGAGCGTCTGCGAATGCGCATGACCGGTGAGCCACGGGCCGACCAGAAATGCCGCTGCCCATGCGAAATGCGTGACGGTTCGGCGAAACATGAAATTACCCGACCAAGCGATCGATCGAGCGCTTGCGCGCTCCGAGAAGACGCTCAGACCCGGTATTTGGGCGGCGGAGTATCGAGTCCCGGGTGTTCCTCGAGAAGGAACGCCGGTGTGGCGTACGCCAAGGGGACAGATTTCGCGGCCGGCTCGGCGACATGGACCGGTGGCGGAATCAGCAGAGGAATACAGGTGTAGCAATGATCGACGACGGTGACCGGCTTCTTTGATCCTTGGTCCGCCTTGTTCCGGTTTGTGTTGGCCGGCGCTTCGGCAATATCGATCTGATCGGCGCTCGCGAGCGACTCGCTGGCGCAAGAGATTTCCCCCGCAAATCCGACCACGACATAGGCGAGCGTGAGCAGCACGGTCAGCAGCCCGCGGAAGGCGGGTGCAAAGCCGTGGGACCTATGGCCAATCTGCCGTTTCATCGAGGCCAAGGATAGCAAAGGTCGGAACCGAACACTATCACAGATTCCAGCCGTCCAAAGGACGGTTCAGATCATTGGCGCCAAATTACGCGGCCTCATTCTGCTGGCTCCGGAATCCGCAAGTTCGTCACGAAAAGATTCGTGACGACGTGATTGCGGTCTTGCTGAGGTCGCTTGATTGGCTTGCTGGCAGACGTCGGTGGCTTGCGATCGAAGTGGTCGTTGCCCGACAATCCGAAGCCCTTCACCAGTCCGAAGATCGCCGGGATCACGATCAGCGTCAGCAGCGTCGATGAGATCATGCCGCCGATCATCGGCACCGCGATGCGTTGCATGATCTCGGATCCCGTACCGGTGCTCCACATGATCGGCAACAGGCCGGCCATGATGGCAAACACCGTCATCATCTTCGGCCGCACACGTTCCACCGCTCCCTCCATGATGGCGTCGTAGAGGTCGTCGCGGGTCAGGGCCCGGCCCTCGGCGGCGCGCAGCGCCCTGATCTCCGCCAGCGCCTGGTTGAGGTAGATCAGCATCACCACGCCGGTCTCGGCGGCGACGCCGGCTAGCGCGATGAAACCGACGACGACGGCGACAGACAGGTTAAAGCCGAGCCACCACATCAGCCACAATCCGCCGACCAGCGCGAACGGCAGCGACAGCATGACGATCATCGTCTCCGCGATCGAGCGGAAATTCAGGTACAACAGAAGGAAGATGATCAGCAGCGTCACCGGCACGACGATATTCAACCGCGCGGCGGCCCGTTCCAGATATTCGTACTGGCCGCTCCACATCACGTAGTAGCCGGGCGGAAACTGGATGCTGGCCTCCACGGCGCGCTGCGCGTCGGCGACGTAGCCGCCGAGGTCGCGGTCGCGGATATCGACGTAGATGTAGGCCGCCAACTGGCCGTTCTCGGTTCGTATCGACGTCGGTCCACGCGCCAGCGAGACCTTGGCGACCTCGCCGAGCGGGACGGCGCCACCGGCCGGCATCGGCACCAGTACATTGTTGGCGATGGCCTGAGGATTGTCGCGCAGGTCCCGCGGGTAGCGCATGTTGACGGTGAAGCGCTGCCTGCCCTCGACCGTCGTCGTGACGGTCTGGCCGCCAAGCGCGGTCGCGATCACGTCCTGGACGTCCTGAATCATGATGCCGTAGCGCGCCAGCGCCGCGCGGTCCGGCGTCACGTCGAGGTAGTACCCGCCGAGCCCGCGTTCGGCATAGGCCGACGATGTGCCGGGTACGGCTTTCAGCACCTGCTCGATCTGCCTGGCGAGCTTGTCCATCTCGACCAGGTCGGTGCCGATCACCTTGACGCCGACCGGCGTCCGAATGCCGGTCGACAGCATGTCGATGCGGGCCTTGATCGGCATGGTCCAGGCGTTCGAGACGCCGGGAAACTGCAGCGCCTTGTCCATTTGCGCGATCAGGCCATCGATTGTCAGGCCGGGCCGCCATTGCTCCTTCGGCTTCAGATTGATTATCGTCTCGAACATTTCGGGTGGCGCCGGATCGGTCGCGGTCTCGGCCCGGCCGGCCTTGCCGTATACGGATGTCACTTCCGGAAACGACTTGATGATCTTGTCCTGGGTCTGCATCAATTCGCCGGCCTTGGTGACGGAGATGCCCGGGAGCGTGGTCGGCATGTAAAGCAGCGTGCCTTCGTTGAGGTTTGGCATGAATTCGGTGCCGAGCTGGCGAGCCGGCCAGACGGTGACCGCCAGAACGGCGAGCGCGAGCATGATCACCAGCGTCTTGGCGCGCATCACGCCCTTGATGACCGGGCGGTAGATCCAGATCAGAAAGCGGTTGATCGGGTTCTTGTGTTCCGGGACGATCCGGCCGCGGACGAAGATCACCATCAGCGCCGGCACCAGCGTCACCGACAGCAGCGCGGCGGCCGCCATCGAGAACGTCTTGGTGAACGCCAGCGGGCTGAACAGCCGCCCCTCCTGCGATTCCAGCGTGAAGATCGGCATGAAGGATACCGTAATGACCAGCAGGCTGAAAAACAGCGCCGGCCCCACCTCCGACGCCGCTTCGATGAGGATATCGATGCGAGACTTGTCTGGCTCCGCTCGTTCAAGGTGCTTGTGGGCATTCTCGATCATCACGATCGCCGCATCGATCATGGCGCCGATCGCAATCGCGATGCCGCCGAGGCTCATGATGTTGGAGCCGAGGCCGAGCACCTTCATGGCGCCGAACGCCATCAGGATGCCGACCGGCAGCATCAGGATCGCCACCAGCGCACTGCGGAAATGCAGCAGGAACACGATGCAGACCAGAGCGACCACGAAGCTCTCCTCGAGCAGCGTGTGCTTGAGCGTCTCGATGGCTGAATAGATCAGGTTTGAGCGGTCGTAGACCGGTACGATCTCCACCGATTTCGGCAGGCTGGAGGCGATCTCCTTGAAGCGCTTCTTGACGTTCTCGATGACGTCGAGCGCGTTGACGCCGAAACGTTGCAGCACGATGCCGCTCGCAACCTCGCCTTCGCCATTAAGCTCGGTGATGCCACGCCGCTCGTCGGGGCCGATTTCGACCCGGGCTACATCGCGCAACAGCACTGGCGTGCCGTCGTTCGTCTTCAGCACGATGTTGCCGAGGTCATTGATGTCCTTGAGGTAGCCCTTGCCTCGGATCACGTATTCGTGCTCGGAAAGCTCGACCGTGCGACCGCCGACATCGGAATTGCTGGCGCGGATCGCGTCACGCATCTTCTGCATGGTGATACCGAGGTCGCGCATGCGCTGCGGATCGAGGATGACGTTGTATTGCTTGACGAAGCCGCCGACGCTGGCGACGTCGGCGACGCCCTCCGCCTTGGCCAGCGCGAACTTCAGATTCCAGTCCTGGATGGCGCGCGTGTCGGCGAGGTTCAACTCCTTCGATACCACGGCGTACTGGTAGACCCAGCCGACCCCGGTCGCGTCGGGTCCGATGGTCGGCGTCACCCCCGCGGGCAGCCGCGAGGTCGCGCCGTTGAGAAATTCCAGCACGCGCGAGCGCGCCCAATAGATGTCGGTGCCGTCCTCGAAGATGACGTAGACGAACGATACGCCGAAGAAAGAGAACCCGCGGACGACCTTCGAGCGCGGCACGGTCAGCATGGCCGTCGTCAGCGGATAGGTGATCTGATCCTCGATCACCTGCGGTGCCTGCCCCGGATACTCGGTGTAGATAATGACCTGGGTATCCGAGAGGTCCGGTATGGCGTCGAGCGGGAGATGGACCAGTGCGTAGATGCCGGCCGCCGCGGCGAAGCCGGCACCGAACAGCACCAGCAGCAGGTTGCGGGCCGACCAGGCGATGAGGCGCGCGATCATTGCTGCGCCCCCTCGGCAAAGCCCTTCAACGCCGCCTCGAGGTTGCTTTCTGCGTCGATCAGGAAGTTGGCCGAGACGACCACCGGCTCGCCGTCGGCGACGCCCTCGCGCACCTCGACATACCCGCCGCCCCGGTGGCCGAGCTTGACCTCGCGGGGTTCGAAGCGGCCCTGTCCCTTGTCGACGAGCACGGCCTGCCGGCTGCCAGTGTCCAGGACCGCGCTCTCGGGAACGGACAAGACCGGTTCGCCGCTCCCGGTGTCGATTTCCGCGTCGACATACATGTCGTGAAGCAGCAAAAAATCGGGATTTTGCAAATCGACGCGGATGCGCGCCGTCCGCGTCTCCTTGTTGATCTCCGGATAGATGACGTCGACCTTCCCGGAAAACTCGCGCCCGGGAAAGCTCCGGGCCCTCACGATGACCGGTTGACCGGTCTCGATTGCACCCAGATCGCGTTCCGCGACGTCGATCAGCGCCCAGACCACCGAATGATCCGCGATTCTGAACAGGACGCCGCCCGGTTGAGCGCGCATTCCCTCGACCGCGTTGCGCTCCAGAACGATGCCGTCGCGCGGAGCCGTCCACTCGATGGAGGTCGGAACATTTCGGCTTTTTTCGATGGTGGCAATCGCCGCATCCGGAACATCGAGGTTCGTCAGCCGCTGCCGGGATCCACGGCCGTATGATCCATCGCCGCTGGTCGTCTTGGAGGTGATGGTGGCGAGGTATTCGGCCGCCGCCGACGATACCGCCGGGCTGTAGACCTCCATCAAGGGCTGGCCTTTGACGACGTGCGACCCCGTCGTGACGTTGGCGACCTTCAGGACGAAGCTTTCCGACCTCATCGCGATGACGGAGATCCGCCGCTCGTCGAGCGCAATCGTGCCGGGCGCGCGGATCATCGTGCGGATCACCCGCTTGACGGCCGGCTCCGATTTCGCGCCGGTGCGCTGGATTTTTCCGGGCGACAGCTTCACCGAGCCGTCGTCGGCGTCGTCGCCTTCGTAGACCGCGATATAGTCCATTCCCATCGGGTCTTTCTTCGGTACCGGCGACGTATCCGGCAGGCCCATCGGATTGCGGTAGTATTTGATCTTGCGAGCCGCCGCCGTCGACGGCAGCCCCTCCGGAGATACCTCGTCGAAGTTGACGTCGGCACCGGCGGGAACGGCGCGATAGTCGCGACCGTCCGGCGTCTTCCTCGGCATCAGCGAGTACGAAGGCTTGCCGTCCGGATCCTGATAGTAGATCGCCGTGGGATTTCCTTCCGCCGCAGCGGGGGTGAAAATGGCGATGGCGCGCGCGGGCTGCCGTTGCACGCCGGCGACGAAGCCGATGCCAGCCGCCGCGATCAACGCGGCGGCTGCGCTTGCGCTTGCGAGAACGGCGCGGTTCATTTCTGTGCCGTGATGACGAGCTTATTCTCGACGGTGCCGGTCTCGCCCTGAATCTTGGCGCCGAGAGAAAGCTGCCAATGGCCTGCCATGCTCAGGTTCGCCTTGAACTTGTAGGTTCCCGGCTCGGTACCCGGGACAGGCACGATCTTGGTCATCATCTCCTGCATGCCGTCGGGTGTCATATCGAGACGGGTTGCGAAGATGACGGCGCCCGGAACAGGCTTGCCCGTTTTGGTGTTCATCAGCCGCACCGTGATGACCTTGTCAGTCCCGGTCTGCACGGTTTGGTCGACGAGTTCGAACTTGTAGTTCTTGATGTCGGCCAGAGCGGCCGTGCTTGCGCTGCCGATTGCGACAGCGATCAGCGCCGCCTTGACGGCGCGCGTCAGAGTGAACGTCTTCATTTTCTAAAGTCCTCGATTGTCCTGGATCCGTCGCAAGACGGCATGCGTCGTCCGCGCGCCTTACGGCACGCGGCAGCAACCGGCGGCTAGGCGCCGGTCAGGCCAGGCTTCGAGGGGGATGGTCGGGTGGCGGACGGTCGAGCCCGTCGGCGGGAACATCGTTACGAACCGCGTGCGTCGTCCGGATCGCATGCCGCAGCGGCAGTGCTTCGGTGGCGGACGGGCCGACCTGGGCGGTCTTGAGGACGCACACCGCAACCAGCGGGCAGTCCTGGCAGTGCTTGCTCTTCTGCTCGCCGGGACAGCAAGGCATGTCTCCAGATGCCGACATGTCGGTCATGCCGGCCATTTGCGGGTGCGCCGAGGCCCCCGGCGTCGCCAAAGGCGACAACGCCAGCCCGACGGTCACGAAGACCGCAAAAAGCAGGTTGAGGAACCGCCGCAAATCCATCCGATACCATTCCATGGAAAGCGGAACTTTGGAAGTCGGTTGGCTTCACATGTTCGCCAGCCCCGCGGACGGCAGTCGCAGCATCCTCCGAACGCCCGCCTCCCCTGGTGCCAAAAGTGGGGTGGCTAAGTCCATTCTTGCGGGCAAAGAAAGTAGGGCGCAGCTGGCATCACCACAGCCGCGCCCTACGTCGCCGGTCAATGGGGCAGGGGGATGACCGGCTGTGGGGACTACGCATAGCCGCCCGGTGGGTTCCTATTTCGCTGAACTTTTTTTCCTACACGCTTATGTGATCGGAGGCCTCAGAACTTCGCTCGCTCCGGTCGCGTTATCTGGCTGATCGCCATGGGGCGAGGGGATGAATCGGTATGGCGTTATCCAGCGGACTCGCAAAGGGAATTTTCGGTGCGGCCGTGCTGTCGCTGACATTTGCGGCGGTCGCTTCAGGCCGTGATCTGATCCACAATGACGGCGTGAACTCGCTGAATTCGAGTGAGGCCGGACTGGCTGGCATCCCTGCGACCATCAATCGTGCCGCCAAGGCGGATCGCGCCGCGCTGGCCAGCGGACCGGCGCGCCAGACCCAGACCGTTGCACTGCGGCTGAACGATCTCGCCGACACCTCGGTGATGATCCGCGTTCCGGTCGCCCGCAACGTTCCCCGCGCTCCCGCTTCGCTCCTGATCAAGTCGGGAGAGAGCAAGCACACGATAGCCTGCGAGCCGGTGGTCAGCGTCCTGACCGAGGTTGCCAAGCGGCTGCAGCCCGGTCGCTGCGTCACCTGAAGCTGGCCAACCCATCAGCTCAAGCCTGAGGTTCTTCCTTGTCTTCGGCAGCGTTGCCGCGGCTTGCCAAAATCCCCAGTGCCAGACCGCCGATCGCCAGGATCGGGACCAGCCGCTTGATCCCGATCGCGCGGACCAACTGGATTCCGGTTGCGACCAGCATCGGGTCGGCGAGCGCGGAATGGACGGCCGATTTCGCGCCGTCCGCGGCGCGGGTCCTGATCCGCTTCCTGCGCGCCAGGCACAAGCCGCCCGCGGTCAGCGCCACCACGAAGAATATCGCCGCGCCGGTCAGGCAGGCCTGGATCAGCCCATGGGTCTGCAACACATAGACAAAGGCAGCCGCGCACAGAAACGCGATGGTGACGAACAGCGCGAACGCCATCGCCGCCAGCAGCGAGGTCAGCCGCATCGAAGTCGCCACGGAGTCCTTGAAGTCATCGATCATGCGCTGAAACATCGGTGGCCTCGGTACAGGAATAAACGGTGCAAAAGGGTTGCGGCGCCGCCGGCGCCGCACTCAATTTCAAGACATCGCTGCAATGGAGGCGGCCACGATCGGTTCGAGCCGTGACTCGCCGGCGATTTACCTGCGCCAGGCCGCGCCGATCAGGAAGCCGAGACCGAGCGCGATGCCCACCGTCGCCAGCGGCCGCTGCGTGATGACATCCTCCAGCGATTCCTCGAGTCCATAGGCGGTGTCCTGCGCCGCATCCAGCGCGGCCGCGCCGCGCTCGGACATGTCGTCGACGGCGGCATCGACGCTGGCGCGGGCCTGCTTGTAGCCCCGCCGCGCCTGCTTCCGCGCCGTGCCGGCGAAGCTGTTGAGCACATCGGTGATCTGGTCGGTCAGCGCTGAAATATCGTTTTTCACGGCTGCTACATCCCTTTCCAAGCGTTCATAGGTCGCCTTATCCGTCAGGTTTCGCATTCCGATCTCGCCATCCGTACTCGACATCAAAAGCTCCTGGGTTACGGGACAA
>Ga0134126_10010543_pt1 | contig 11646 bp, 4 predicted proteins | sample KB31752_FD_96881 | JGI IMG/M metagenome (GOLD analysis project Ga0134126, IMG submission 96881) | Terrestrial soil microbial communities with excess Nitrogen fertilizer from Kellogg Biological Station, Michigan, USA - KB3-175-2 | ecosystem: Environmental > Terrestrial > Soil > Unclassified ...
AGTAACGGCATGTAGCCGCATTAGCTTACGGCTGCAATATAGCCTGATCTCTCCATGCGGCGTCGGCACCGCGCCTTCCATCCATTGCAGCCCACCGAGGACCGGTTCCACGGCATAGCTCGCGTAGCCCGGTGACAGCGGCCGGATGCCCAGGTAATATTTGCCCAGCAGATAAAGCGGGCTGGCGCCCCAGGCATGGCAGAGGCTGCGGCCGAAGGGACGGCCATACATCGCATAGTCCTGAACGCCTTTTTCGGTAGGATCATATTTCTCCCAGAACGAAGTGGCGCCTTGTGAAAGCATGCCGCCCCAATAATCCTTTATCTGCTGAAGCACGTGTTTTTGTTCGCCCATCGCGCAGAGGGCTTCGAGCTCGTAGAATTGCATATAGGGCGTCGTGATCTTCTGGATACTATCGTTGAGGAGCACGTGCGTTTTGACGGCGGCTTGTTGTTCCGGTGAAAGATAGCCGAAGAAGATGGCGAACATATTCGTGTAGCGTCGGATGCTCGAGTCTACGGAGCTATGCACGAAGGCCTGGCGTTTGGCATCCCAGAAATCGGTGAAGAGCCTTTTGCGTAGGGTTTCCGCTTGATGATCGTAATTTTCGACAGCGGGTGCGTCGTTTACAAGGTTGGCACAGAGGGCCATGGTCTCGAGGCTGCGCACGAACAACAGCTGCTCGAAGCTGAGCTCGCCTTTTTTGGTCAGGCCATCGGCCCAGTCGATGAACAGCCAATCGCCGGGCTGTCCCTGCAGCCAGCCCTTGTTGTCACGACGCTGCTCGATCCAATTCATCAAGGTTACCATGCGGGGATAGATCAGGCGAATAAAGGCGGTATCACCTGTATAGCGATAATAATCATAGATGCCCGTGAACCAATAGAAGCTGTAGTCCATGATCGTATTGATATGGCTGGTCACCGGATCTTTGCCGCGAAGGGCCCAGAGCGTGCGGGTCACGGTGGCCGAATCGAAGAACAGGTAGTAGTTCATCAGATAGCTCTGATAGGCGTCGCCGGACCAGATCCAGCGGTCGCGTTTGATCCCGTCGAGGAAGAATTCGCGGGTATTGAGATGGAACGTATAGGCCGCCACGTCCCAGATGTTATTGACCAGGGGGTCGGAACAACGGAAGCTGCCCTTTTGCGTAACCGGGGAATATTCAAAACGCATCGAGACGGAGTCGATGCCGATATCGCCGGTGTAGCGGATATTGACGAACCGGAAGGCGCGCGAGCCCTGAAGTATAGTGTCGATCGCTTGCTGCTGGTCGATGTCGAGGCGGTCCAGGACTTCGCAGCTATCGGTGGAGAGGGCTTCTTCGCGCGATTCACCGTAGTAGAGGGCCAGCTGGCCATGTCCTTTGAGCCCGTGAAGGTCGATGTAGCCGAACGACTCCTTTCCGAAGTCGACCAGGAGGCCTTGCTGCTCAATTTTTACGGCTACCGGTGAGTGCGGTTCAGTAGGCAGGTGCCAGTGGGCGGGGTCCTCGCCCGGTAGCAGCTCGGCGGGTTGCCATACCGTACCCGATTTATCGGAGGCCTTGCCGGAGGCATCGATCCATTCTTTGTCCTCTACCGTGGTTTGCCAGGAGGCATCGGATGCCAGGTAATGGCCCCTCACCCGGAGAGCGGGCGGCGTGGATTGGTTGTAGACCTTTAGTTCGAGGGTATGGTGGCCGGCGTTGAGGTGGAGTTCGCTCGGCGTACCGGGGAGCATTTTGCCGTCGAGCTTGCAGTTGTATTTGCCTTGGGCGCTTATTTTGATGTCGTCGGCTGCGGGGAGGTCGAATTCACGACGGAAGTCGATGAGAGCATAATGCCCGTCTAGTTTCCAAAAGGGTGGGAAGAAGGTGCCGCGTTCGGTGCGGCGATTTTGTACCTGGTTGCCGAGCCAGATCTCGTAGTCGCCGGGGTAGCCGATCCATTTTTGAGCGCTGGCAGAGTGGCCGTTGAATAGAATATAGAGAATGATCATTATGATCGTCAGGAGGGTCCACAGGAGACGGACCTTTCTCGACGGGCGGCCGGTGGTGACGGCAGGGCCAAGGGCGGCGGAGCCGACCAGGGAGGTAAGTGGCGCGGCGGAGCCTATGCGGGAGGCGAGGATGGCGCCGAGGGTGATGATGACGAAGATATAGAAGGACAGAAGGAGGAAATGCGGCCATTGCGGATAACGCGAGGCCGGGAACACCCAGAGGTAGAGGATACCTACACCTACGCTGAAGGCAGTGCCCAACGTCAGCACGCCATTGATGGCGCGGGCCGTGGCGCCGCGCCAGAGCACGCCGAGGAGGAAGGCCACGGACATGGGTGGGGCCAGGAAGCCGAGGACGGATTGGAACACGTCAAAGAGGTTGAGCCCTTTGATATTATCGATGGCCAGGGCCATAGCCACGGAGATGATGGCACCGGCGATGGTGATCACACGGCCGATGCGAATGATCTCGCGGTTGGACGCTTCGGGGCGATATTTCTTGATATAGATATCCATGGTGAAAACGGTGCTTACCGAGTTGAGCGATGAGCCGATGTTCCCTACCAGCGCGGCGATGAGCACGACGATGATCAGGCCGCGCATGCCCGGCGGGAAAAGCCGGGTCACGAGGGTAAGGTACGCCTCATCGGGGTTTTTAAGGTGGGGAAATAAAATAAAACACAGGACGCCGGGGATGATGAAGAGCGGCACGTCGAGGATCTTGAGCCAGCCGATGAAATTGGCGCCAAGCTGTCCCTGTTCCAGGTTACGGGCGCCGAGCACGCTTTGGACCATCGATTGTTCGGTACACCAGAACCAGACGCCCATGACGGGATAACCGAGGAGGATGGCGGGCCAGGGATAGTTCTTGTCGCCGGCAGGCAGAAAAAGATTCCAGTAGGTGGCGGGTGTTTTATGAAACAGCTGGGCAATGCCGCCAATCCGGTGGATGCCGATGAACACCAAAGCAGCGCTGACGGCGATCAGGAGCAACATCTGGAACACGTTCGTGTAGGCAATAGCTTTGAGTCCGCCGGCAGCGGTGAAGAAGGCAGCCAGGACGACCATGCTCATGACGGAAAGCCACATGGGCAGTCCCAGCAGCTGGCGGACCAGCACACCACCGGCGAAGAGACCCAGCGAAAGCCAGGAGATCAGGATGGTGATCAGGGTATACCAGGCGAGGATATTGCGGGTGGATTCACCAAAGCGAAGACCCATGTATTCGGGCAGGGTGGATACCCGCGCGCCGAGATAACGGGGGCCAAAGACGACGGCCAGCAGCAGGATGAAGACGAAGGCATACCAGGCGAAATTACCGGCCACGATACCGGTGGTATAGCCGATGCTCGCCGAGGCGATGAGCATGGACGGCCCCACATTGGTACCCCACATGTTGAGCCCGATGCTGGCCCATCCCAGGGATCGCCCGGCAAGAAAAAGGTTCTCATTTTCCTTTTTCTTTTTTACAAAGCTCACATAATAGCCAATGGCCAATAGGATCAGCAGGTAGGCCACTACGATGACAAAATCCACCGGTTGCAGGAAAGTCCTCATAGGCCGTATCTATTTAGAATTGCGGCTACTTTCACCGGTACGCCCGTAGCCAGAGATTCTTCCATGGCTTTAAGCAGGGCGATGGTGCCGATGCCTTCATGTACGTCCGGGTACGCCGTGGTGCCATCCTGAATGCTATCGTGAAAATATTCGAGGTAGTTTTGATATTCGCCGGCATGATGGCTTTTGCCCTCGAAGCGGAAATAGTGTTTGAGCTTATGTTCCCAGGTGATGAGCTTTTCTTCGCCGGTATTGGTGGTCACGGCATACCGCAGGTCCATATAATCGGCCTGGCTGCAGCCTTGGGTGGCACGAAGGATACAGCTCATCTCACTGTCGCGGATCACGGGCTGCACTGGTCCGGTGTAGGCGCCGCTGACGCGGGCCACGCGGCCGTCGGCTGCCTTGAAGATGAAGTGCATGGTATCCTCGTGGTGGAGGCCGCCCTTACGGCCATTGGAGCTGAGCATGCCATAGCCCATGACCTCGGTGATATCGGGCAGGTACCAGCGGACCAGGTCTACCGGGTGGCTAAGCCCGCCATATAACCATTTAAAGGCATTCTCGAGGGACCAGCCTTTTTCGAGGAACCAGCGGTGGTCGGCATGATAATATGCTTCTACGGTGATCAGGTCGCCGATGACCCTTTCCTCGTAGTCCTGGCGTTGACGACGCATGGGTTCGAAGAAGCGGGAGCTCTGACCCACGAAGACCTTTTTGCCGGTGCTTTCCACGAGATCGATGATCGATTTTGCCTCGGCGAGGTCGTCGATAAACGGTTTAGTGCATACTACATGTTTTCCATGCGACAAAGCAGCTTTTACGTGGGTGGCGTGGAATTTGTCGGGTGTATAGATACCGATGACGTCGATCTCCGGATCGGTGAGCATATCGTCGAAGTTCAATGTATACTTGGGAAAATTGAACTCTTCGGCCCGATGGCGGCAGAGCGCTTCGTTGAGATCGCAGATCTTTTTCAATTCCCATTTGGGGCTGTTGAGGGCTGCCGACATGGTACTGCGGCCTTCGCCTAATCCTAATATTCCGAGACGTAGCATATATACTTATTGTTTTCTGATTCCTGCTGCTTGTTTGATGCTATCGGCCACTTCGGGTCCATTGTTCTCCCAGGTATTACCGGGCCCGTTGGAATTGCGCATGAATTTTTGTTCCGGGCACCAGTTGTCCTTTATCGTGATATACGATGAACCTTCGTCGAAATAGAAATAGAACCAGTGGTGCGGATCATGGGCATAGGACGGATGATAGATCGAGTCGATGCGGTTATCGGTGATGAAGGTCCCTGGTTGTGCCGAAAGCGTATAGATGCCGCCCACGTCGTACATATGTTTGGCATAGTGATGGACATAGTTGCCGGTGATGTAATTATTCTTTATGCAATTGATCGTTCGGGTCCACCCCCATCCTACGCAGATACCTGAATAAGATACTTCGCTGACCTCGTTGTGCACAATGTGCACGTCGTGGACATAACCGGCGCTGATGCCCACGCAGCCCCAGTCTTCATTGGTGCAATCGTTGACGCTGTTGTCCATGATCCATTCGTCGTGGCAGACTTCGCGTCCATCCGTGGGATTGTAGGGTAGATGGGTCTCGAACCCGGGATCGGAGTAGACGCCGAGTTGCAACGCCGTGCCGCCGATATCGCGGAATTCGCAGCGGCTGATCGTGTCCGCGTTTGTTCCGCGGATGAGATCGAGCCCCGTAGAAGCCAGATGCGTAAAACGGCAGTTACGAATTTCAAGATGCTGTGCATAAGAAACCTCGAACGCGGCGGCGGGGCGACCGATCCAGGCCTGGTTCTCGAGGCCTTTTTTCTCGGATGTGCCCGCGGGTTTGAGCTTATAGGCGTCGAGGAGGAACATCCCTGCCTGCAGTGGTACATGTCCCTGTTCGGATGGGCGGAGCCAGGTCGAGTACGCGAATTCGATGCCTTGCCACCGGATATGCGTTACCGGGCGGTCGATGGTACCCTGCAGGATCACCAGCTGCGTCAGCGCCGGTGCACGGACGGCGGCGGTGTTCATGTCTTCGCCTTTTCTCGGCCAGTAATATAGTTTTCCTTTTTGCAGGTCTTCGTACCATTCGCCGGGTTCGTCGAGGAATTCGAGGGCGTTGGCAAGGTAATAGGCGGAGCTGCCGTTGAGCTTGTGTGCGCTGTCGAGGACGGGAGCTGGCCAGGGGTGTTCGAATTCGATGTGACTTTCGGGTTCGAAAAAGGTGAGCTTATAGCGGTCACCTGTTCTTTCGATGGTCTTGATACGGAGTACGGCGATGGCCCACATTTGGTGGATGATCATCTCCATATGACCAGGGTCTTTTGGCAGGGGGCGGGTGGCCGGGATATAGATGGCCTGTTGTTTTTTGTCGATGGAAAGGATACGCGGCATATCGTCATCGCTTGTGACCTCGCGGGCGCGAATGGCTTTTACGCCATTGACCCAGAGCTGACGAAACGCCAGGACCCCGTCGCCCGCGGCCGGAAGATCGGCTTCCCAAACCTGGCCGGTTGCGGCCTTCGGCACACCGGGGAGTGCATGGGGCAGCTTGTGCCAGCCGTTTACGGGCAGGCCGCCGCTGAGGATGGGTTGCTCGCCGGGCGCCGCTTCGATGACGGTAGGGCCGGTGTCGGTGCCGGAGTCTTCGGGCCTGACGAAGATGGGTTCCGAGAGCGGGTATTCGCCGCCTTTGAGGATGATGTGTACGCCGGTTTGGACGGAGGGGTCATTGAGACGGCGAAGCTCGCGTGCTTTACGCAAGGCGGCGCTCACGGTGGCCATCGGTGCGGTTTCGGTGCCGGGGTTGGCGTCATTGCCCGATGGCGAGACCCATATGTCGGCAGCCGGCTCACCACCCGATGGAAGATTTGGCGCGGCGAAGCAGGTTCCGGTTAGGATGAGGAGGGCTATTGTGAGGAGGTGACGGGTCATTGGAAAATGGATTTAACGTAGCGGGTGTTGGCCCCGAAATTCTTTTTGACATTGTGTACGTCTTTCGCATCGCGGGACCGCTCTACGACGAGCCAGCCGCTCCAGCCCATATCGTCCAGCGTGGCTTTGACTTTGTGCATGTCGATGGCTGTATCGTTTTGCAGCCAGACGCCATCCGTATTGGTGCAATGGATCTGGCAGATATTCTTTGCCCCCAGGGTGCGTAGTTCCTTTTCGAGATCGCGTTTCGCGTCGAGGGCATTGGCGAAATTGAAATAGCTTTTGACCGCCGGGGAGCCGATGGCTTTGAGCAGCTTTAGCTCTTCTTTGGCGGGCAGGGTCGTTTCGATGCCGATGATCACGCCGGCCGCTTCGGCCATCTTACCGGCGATGCGGAGGCGGCGGATCACCGAGTCGCGCAGCTCGGGATGTGTGCCGGGGTCGGCGTTGACGCCGAGGGGCAGGAAGGCAATGTGAACATGCATTTGTTTCATCGTTTCGATACAATCCGCGATATTTTTTCGCCAGGTGGGGCGGGTGGCGAAGTTTTGGGAGTAAAAACCGGTCATTGCAAGGGAGCAGATCGTAAGGCTATCTGCTTGTGCTGTTTCGAGGAATTCACGGCGGATGGAATCGACGGTGAGGTTGTTATCGAAGCTTTCCCGACTACCTAGACCGCCCATGTCGACTTCGACGCCGTCCGCGCCCACGGTCTTTGCCAGGGAGAAGGCGCCGAGCTTTTGCCGTTTCAACAGCATCAGGTCGACTACGGCTACCTTATATCTGGGTGCCGGCACCGGTGTGTTATAGCGATCGGCGAAGACGCGTTCCAGGTTGGCGAAGCCCATGATAGCATCGGCGGGAAGGTTCTCGCCATGCGGACCGAAGACATAGAGTGCGCTGTCCGGTTCTACGGTGCAGCGGGATTCATCGATGTGGTTATTTTTGTCTTCGATGGCTTTCAGGTTCAAGCCGAGATGTTTGGCCATGAAATGGTACATGGGGATCCGTTTGGACAAGGCGTAGTCGTGGTGATCGTGGGGCAGGTGGACATTCTCCACGTTTGCGGTAGCGCCAAAGTAACCATAGACCGTTTGCAGATAGGGGAAATCGTGTTCGGGCATATGGGCGGTCCAGTCACCGCCATCGGAGATGAGGAGTTGCGGGCGGGGCGCGGCCATGGCTGCGAGCTCCACATTGTCGGTGCCGCCGGCGCATTGATGGATCGGCCGGCCATGTTCGCAGGGGCAGCCGCCGTCGAAATAAGCAGAGACCATGACAACGGGTACGCTGACTTTGATGCGGGGGTCGATCGCCGTGAGAATTACCGTTTGAGTTCCGCCACCGGAGGCACCGGTGATGCCTACACGGGCGGTATCTGCGTCTTTTAAGGAAAGGAGGTAATCGAGGATGCGGATGCCGCTGAGGATCTGGACGGTCTCGGCCATTGGCGTGCGATGATCTTCACTTTTGAACTGGAGCAGGGATTCGTTCCAGGCGAAGAGGTCGTAGCTAAAGGCCAGGGCGCCCATTCGGGCTTCGGCGGCACAGCGCAGCTGGCAATCGGCGCGATAGCGATGTCCGGGGAAATGCCCGTCGGGGTTGAGGATCACGGGGATCTTGCCTTTGATCTTCAGCGGCCGGTAGAGCGAACCGTTGATATAGAGCCCGGGTAAGAGTTCGATAGCGATATTAGAGACCTCGTAGCCGTCGAACTTGCGCCAGGGCGTGGTGATGGGGGCTGTGGCTGGCTTGGGGGGAAGTGGAGATAGCTCGAGGGCCTGGTAGATACAGGGCACGAGTTCCGCTTTGCGGGCTTCCCATTCCGCCTTGTTGTGATAGAGCGACGCGAGATGATCCAGGGCTTCTTTGCCTTTTTCAAAAGATCGTTTGTAGGACTCCTGGGCATTGGCGTGAATGGTGCCGAACAGGAAGAGGGCGGCCACGGGTGCGAGCCGCCGCGCCTTTCTCCAGCCGCTGAACAGCAGGTTTGGATTGATGTCCGGTTTGGGATAGAACAAGCTGGCTATATAACCTACCACGATCACGACGATGTGGCTCCAAACGCCCAGCATGAGCTTGTTCTGCGTAAAATTGTAACGTCCCATATCCAGGAGGAGTGTTTTATGATCATCTATACCGACCTTGGTGGAAGTCAGGAAAGCGTATGCCGTAAAGATGATACAGGCGATGATGCCGATGTTGAGCCCCTGGCGGTTGGTACGCGGGCTGAAGAGCCCCAGCAAAAAGATACCGGAGATGCCGCCGGAGAAGATCGCGTAGAGCGTGAAGACGATGCCGAGGACGCCATCCGTACCGGCGTTGACATAGAGCATGGCGATGCCGATGCTGATCAGCCCTGCCATGACGACGATGTATTTCCCTGCGCGGAGATAATGACCATCCGGTTGTCCCGGTCGCAGTTTGCGATAGTAGTCTTCCACGCCTACCGCGCCAAGCGAGTTAAGGTCGGCGCTCATGCTGCAGATGGCGGCCGAGGTCATCGCCGAGAGGATGAAGCCTACGAGGCCTGTGGGTAGTCGCGTCATGATAAAGTAAGGAAATACCGCATCTGCACGCGTACCGGCCGGAAGTGCATGCGTCTGGTAATAGACGAAGAGCCCGGTGCCGATGAACATGAATAACATCCACACCGGTACGGTCAGCAGGACGCCCATGAGCGAGGCCCGGATAGCGGCTTTATCCGTTTTTGCGGTGAGATAGCGTTGTACCACCGTTTGGTCGGTACCATATTTTTGGATGGCGTAAAAGACGCCGTTGATCGCCATGACGAGAAAGGTGAGTTTGGTAAAATTCCACTCATAGGGGCCGAAGCCGGTGCGGTGAGCCGCATGAGCAATGCGCCAGACATCGGCGGGGGTGTCGGCCGCAGTGAAGAGCAGGATGGCCAGACAGGTGATCCCGCTGGCGAAGAGCAGGAATCCCTGGAATACGTCGAGCCAGATCACGGCTTCCATCCCGCCGAGCAGGTTGATGAAGATGATGATACTTCCGATGGCGAGGATCATCGCGGTGGTGTTGCAGCCGATCATCTTACTCAGCGCCAGGGCCAGCAGGAAGAAGATGGTGCCCATGGCGGAGAATTGGCGAAGTACGAAGGCCAGCGAGCTGTAATAGCGGGCAAACGAACCAAAGCGCTTTTCAAAATATTCGTAGGTACTGAGACCGATGACCTTGCGATAAAGGGGCACCACCCACCAGATGACCCCCAGCAAGACCACGGGCACCATGAGTCCTTGCACGAGGAGTATCCAGTTAGAAGAATAGCCTTCGCCCGGATAGGCCAGGAAGGTGACGCTGCTGATCATGCTGGACAATAATGACATGCCGATAGCCCAGGCAGGAACCTTCCCTTTGGCGAGGAAGTAAGACTGTGTAGATTGCTTCTTCCGCGAAAATCTAAGTCCCAGATAAAGGGTCACCGCCAGGAAGAGGACGATGATGAGGATATCTGCGAAATGTAGGTTCTGATTCATATGGTGGAAGTCATTATTAGATGCGGATAGCGTCGGGCCAGGGATAAGATCCCGGCTTGACAGTGACAAAAAGATCCGGTACGTCCGCCACGCGCATGCGCACGAGTCCCTGCGCCAACTCCTGTTCCGGAATCAAGGTGCGCCAGCCGATGGCGTTCAGGATGGCATAAGCCGTGGCTCCGCCTTCGATAATGATCTCGGCGGGGATGGTTCTTTTCAGGAGCCGATATACGGTGACGGCCAGGCTATCGCGGAGGTCGCGGGCCGAATAGCTATACCAATCCGGATCTATTGCGATAATGGCTTTGTTTTGTTTTTTCAGGAGGCTGGCGATATCATCGAGCCAGGTCTCGTCCGGGCTCAGTGGCAGGTACCGAACGGGACCTCCGGCTTCCATTTGACGTTTGATCGAGTCGCGGCTGCGGTCGAAGGTGGTGCCGCTGATGAATAATAGTGGAGTGCCGATGCGGCCGGGATCTTTGGTGTCCGGCGCCCCATCACGGATTGGTGTGAGCGCAATGGGAAAGTTCCGGTCCAGCAGGGCCGAGAAAAAGCCGGCGGCGCCTGCGGCCAGGGTTTGTGCCGCAAGACGATGCGCCCAGGTTTGGAGGTCGGCGAGATCGGTTACTTCGCCGACGACGATCCCGCGAGGCGGGAGTTCTTCGTGGGGCTTTCTTAGCTGCATGGGTTCCTGCTGGGTGTGCAGCATATCCTGGATGTCGGCGCTATAGATCGGGAATTCGGGATCGATGGAAAATGCGCTATGATGAATGGGTTTGCCGTTCAGATAATAATGACCGTCGCGGATCGTCCGGCCGAGGGTCGGGTTGGCGGGGATCAGCAGTGCCGATTCGAGTCCGAGGATAGCGAGATGGGTGTTGAGTTCGGCGATCACGTGACCGCGAAGAACGGAGTCGGTTTTTTTATAGATCCATTCCGGTTGTAATGTCTTTAACGCTTGGGTGATCGTCGTCATTTCATCGATGGCCGCGGCTTCCGGTTTCGAGCGGCTGTCCGCGGCGATGACCAGCAGGCCGGCGTTGGTGTGTTCCGGCACGAGGGTATGGATCTCCGTTCTTAGTCCGTGACGGAGACCGATACCGCCGATTTCGGCGGCGCCCGTGAGATCATCTGCGATAACGGCGATCATGGTATCAACTCGTTTTTGCGGCCGGTTTCGATTTTCTGTATCGGCTCAATTGCACGGCGGCTTCGATGGCCAGGATCATGGCGTCGGGGCTGGCAATGCCTTTGCCGGCGATCTCGAAGGCTGTGCCGTGGTCGACGCTGGTCCGGATGATGGGAAGCCCCATGGTAATATTCACCCCTTTGACACTATCCATTCGTTGTTTGGCGGCGTTCCATTTGAATCCGTTGAGCTTAAAAGGGATATGTCCCTGGTCATGGTACATGGCGACCACACCGCCATAGTGTCCCGTTGCTGCCTTGGCAAAGAGGGTATCGGGCGGCACGGGGCCATCTACATCGTACCCTTGCGCACGCGCTTCGAGGACTGCGGGCAGGATCTCCTGATCGTCTTCGGTACCGAAAAGACCCGAGTCACCGGCGTGCGGGTTGAGGCCGGCTACACCGATCTTCAGGTTTTTCTCGCCGAGCGAAACCAGTCCGTCTTTAAGGAGAGTGATGACGGCCAAGACCCG
>Ga0134126_10010546_pt1 | contig 11644 bp, 11 predicted proteins | sample KB31752_FD_96881 | JGI IMG/M metagenome (GOLD analysis project Ga0134126, IMG submission 96881) | Terrestrial soil microbial communities with excess Nitrogen fertilizer from Kellogg Biological Station, Michigan, USA - KB3-175-2 | ecosystem: Environmental > Terrestrial > Soil > Unclassified ...
AGCCGAGCGCCGTGAGGATATGACGGTAGGGCGGATAGCCGGGACACGCGACCGCGACCCGGTCGCCGGGCTCGAACAGCGCGAGGAACGCCAGGATGAAGCCGCCGGAAGAGCCGGTGGTGACCGCCACCCGCGCCGGGTCGAGTGAATGGCTGCAGCTCTCGCCGTAATGTCGGGCGATCCGGGCGCGCAGCGAGGGAATACCCAACGTCTCGGTATAGCCGATGCGGCCGCCGGCAAGCGCGGCTTGCGCCGCCTTGATCGCCGCCGTCGGCGCGGGCGCCGCCGGCTGTCCGACCTCCATGTGCACCACGCGCCTGCCGTTCTGCTCGGCAAGCGCGGCGGCAGCCATCACATCCATGACGATGAAAGGCGGAACATCGCTGCGTTTGGATGGAATGAGAAGCTTTCGTGCCGCCTCGAGCATGGTCTTCGATACGCCTCGAACCGCTAACGTTATGGGCCCTCGCCCCGCTCCTGCCGCAATCGCCGGTTTGCTTGCATCGCGCTTGGCATGACCAGAACGCGGCATGACCAGAACGTGACCGCGCGGCGCGTTGACCGTTTGGCGCCGGCTCACTTAAGTTCGCCCTCACCACCGGCAAAGATCGGCATGACCGAGAACGGGACACCTATCAGGGCGCGGCGGCGAGCGCCAGCCGCCCGGATCATAGCCTTGCTGACCGCGATTGCGCTTGCCGGCACAGGCCTGCCGGCAGCGACGACGCCTGCTCGCGCGCAATCGGCCGGCAAGATGCCGATCATCCGCGACACCGAGATGGAGCAGTTGCTGCGCGACTACGCCAGGCCGATCCTCAAGGCGGCAGGCCTCGCGCAGCAGAAGGTCAAGGTGGTCGTGCTCAACGACCGCTCCTTCAACGCCTTCGTCATGGACGGCCACCACATCTTCATCAATGCCGGCGCGCTGTTCGAAGCCAAGACGCCGAACGAGGTGATCGGCGTGCTGGCGCACGAAACCGGTCACTTGGCCGGCGGTCATTTGTCGCGGCTGCGCGAGAAGCTCGCCCAGGCGCAGACGCAATCGATTATCGCCATGTTGCTCGGTGCAGGGGCTCTGATCGCTGGCGCCCGCGCAGGCTCTGGCGGAGGCAATATCGGTGCCGCGGCCATCCTGGGGCCGCAATCCGCCATCCAGCATTCGCTGCTCGCCTATGTGCGCACACAGGAGGACCAGGCAGACCACGCCGGCGTCAAATTCCTCAACGCTACGCACCAATCACCCAAGGGCATGGTCGATCTGTTCAAGCGGCTCGCCAGCGAGAACCTTTACCGAACGCAATACGCCGATCCCTATCTACAGACGCATCCGATGCCGGCAGACCGCGTGGCCGCGCTTGAGACTCTCGCCAAGGCGAGTCCTTATTGGAACGTCAAGGATCCGCCCGCCTTGCAGGAGCGTCACGATTTGGTGCGCGCCAAACTCTCCGGATTTTTGGAACGGCCGGACACGGTTCGCCGCCGCTATCCGCCAAGCAACCACAGTCTGCCGGCGCGCTATGCTCGCGCCATCTCGACCTATCTGCACGGCGATTTGCGCCAAGCGGTGGCGCAAATCGACGACCTGATCCACTCGCAGCCCGGCAATCCGTATTTTTACGAGCTCAAGGGGCAGGCTCTCTTGGAAGGCGGCCACCCGGGCGAAGCAATCCCAGCACTACAGCGGGCCGTGGCTCTTTCGCATCACGCGCCCTTGATCGACGTTTTATTGGCGCAGGCTTTCATTGCATCGAATAATAAGAAATATGCCGGAGAAGCGATCGACTTGTTACTGAGCGCGCAACGCCAGGACAAGGATGTGCCCGGCGCCTATGCTCAGCTCGCTATGGCCTACGGCCAGAAGGGCGACCTCGCCCATGCCGATCTCGCCTCCGCCCAGGCGGCGATGCAGCGTGGCGACGTGCCCACCGCCCATCAGCTCGCCGAGCGCGCCAAAAGGCGCCTGGCGGTCGGCTCCCCTGCCTGGGTGCGCGCCGACGATATCGTCAACGTCAAGCTGCCGAAGAGTTTATTCCATCCATGACCGCAAGGATTATACCGATGAAAACTCCGCGCCTCGTCGCCGCCGCTTTGTGTGCCGCGTTATTGGCCTTCGCCCTTCCGGCGGGCTCGCGCGCGGATGACTTCTCCAAGGAGCAGCGCAGCGCGATCGAAAAGATCGTGCACGACTATCTCCTCAGCCATCCGGAAATCTTGCCGCAAGCAATGTCCGAATTGGAGAAGCGCCAGGCCGCGGCCGATTCCGTGAAGCAAAAAGCAGCCGTTCAGAAATATTCGGACCTGCTGTTCAACTCGCCGGATCAGGTGACGCTCGGCAATCCGAAAGGCAACGTCACTTTGGTAGAGTTCTTCGATTACAATTGTCCCTACTGCAAGCATGCCATGAGCGACATGCTCACGCTGCTCAAGAGCGATGCCAATCTCAAGGTCGTGCTCAAGGAATTCCCGGTGCTCGGACAGGGTTCGGAAGAAGCCGCGCGCGTGGCCGTCGCGGTCCGCATGCAGGACAAGAGCGGCAAGAAATATCTTGAATTCCACAAAAAGCTGCTCGGCAGCCGCGGTCGCGCCGATGGCGCGCACGCGCTCGCCGTTGCAAAGGAAGTCGGCGTCGATATGACTCGACTGCAAAAAGATTTGAAGAGCCCGGAAGTCGAGAAGACGCTGAACCAAGACCTGGATCTCGCCAAGGCCTTGGGGATGAACGGCACGCCAAGCTATGTGGTCGGCAACGAGGTCGTCGTCGGCGCGATCGGGCTCGACGGGCTGAAGACGAAGATCAACGAGTCCCGTTGCGGCAAGGCGAGCTGCTAGCGGATTGACGGCCGGCGGATTCGATACAGCACGAAACGCCGGCCGCGATCGATCTCCTCAAGCAGGTTCGGTAGCGGATTGGCGCGTCGCGGACCAATCACGTAAAGATAATTGAAATCGCGATCCCAGGAGCGCACGAATTCGGGCGTGCCTGCCGGCGGCTTTCCCTGCGCGATCGCGACAAGATCGGCGAGCGGATAAGGCCCCCCTTCCGGAATGTCGAGCCGGCGCACGGCGGCCCGCGCCCGGATCGGCTGCTTGCCAACGCCGGTAAATAAATCCGGGACGAAAGCGTCGACGTAATGAACGGCCAATGTCGCCGCGTGATACATGGGATATTCGGTGAGATGGTGCATCGGCGGGTCTTCGGCCTTGCCGCTTCCCGCGACGAGCACCAAAGGACGCGTGCCGATTTTGTCAAATGAGTGGATCATCGCAGCGTAGTCGGCGCGATAAGACAGCCAGACCGTATAGGTCACGGCCAAGTTGGCAATAATCACGCATCCGATGCAGGCAAGACTTGCCAGTAGCCAGCGACGGTTCGGCAGCGACAGCGACAGAAACGCCGGAAGGATAAACCCGGCCGCCACAATGACTCGCTGATCGACAAACGAGGCGTTGAAGAGCTGCGCCGGGACGGCGACGTAGAGCAGCGTCAATCCGGCGGTCATCCAAAGGCCGCCGGGGCCAAAGCGCAAGATGCCTCGCCTGGCGGCCAACACGATCCAACCGGCCAGCACGACCACGCTCACCCACGAAACGGAAAGGACGTAGCCGTTCAGGATGCTGAACAGCCAGAGCGGCTTGAAGCCAAGATGCCAGCGCCAGGGCATTCTTGGATCGCCGATGGTGCCGCCGGTCGACATCATCGCCACGAGCACAATGATCGCCGGAATCGCAAGCAGCAGCAGCCGGCGCGCCGTCTCAACGGTGGATGCGTGGCGATCCCAGGCGCGCCAAAGTTCGTGCCACCCGAGCACAAAGCCATAGAGGCCGAGAGCAAAGAAATGGCAGACGAACACCACAACAACGAACAGCGAATGGACCGCGAGCCGTAGCGCCCACGGTCTTTCCTCGATGGCAAACATCGCCGCGATGCCGACGAGCGCGACACCGAGCGCCATTTCGAAATTCAGAAAGCCCCAGGCGAAAGGTAGGCAGTAAAGGAACATGACGGCCGCAAAGCCGGAAAGCTGTACGCGGCCCTTCACCACCCACTCGATGCCCATGGCGCCGGAGAGGATCAGCACCTGACTGAGCAAGAGGAAAATTCGCGCGGCGGTCTCGACCCCGGTGAGGCGGGCGATCTGCGGGATCACAAGATCCATCGCGAGATCCGGATAGAGCCCCCACGCCACCCGGTAGAATGGGTTGGCGACGGCAGTGCCGCTGGAGCTGAGCAGATACATGCGCGCGAGGTGGTTGGGGTAATCGACCATCGCTGGAATGTGCACCAGCAGCACGGGGAGCAGCGCCGCGCCGATCAGAAGCACCAGCACAATCCGGCCGACCGCAATATCCCGAGAGAGCGCGTCGGGGCGGACGGCTAAAAGGCCTGGATGGTCCATGCTGGGTTCCCCACTCGATCGCTCGGCGCCGCGAGACACCGACAGCCGCTCGATAGTAGGCCATAAGGCATAAATGAATCGTGGGCTTCCCCTTCCGCGCGGCGCCACCTATAAAGCGGTCGTTTCCGCCGCGCCGGCGAATCGAGGGTCGCGGGCGCGCAAGCCCTCCCCTGCATGGGTTTCCGACGAGATTTGGTCAAGTTCCCCACATGAGCCAGACCATTTACATCCTCAACGGCCCGAACATGAACCTGCTCGGCACGCGCGAGCCGGAGAAATACGGCCGCGCGACGCTCGCCGACGTCGAGAAGCTCTGCGCCACGACGGCGGCTCGTTTCGGCATCGAGATCGTTTTTCGTCAATCGAACAGCGAAGGCGAGTTGGTGGACTGGATCCAGGAAGCCGGCGCCAAGAAGGTGGCCGGGCTCATGATCAATCCGGCCGGCTACACCACCACCTCGATTGCCATTCTCGACGCGCTGCTCACGCTCGCCGTGCCGGTGATCGAGGTGCACGTCACCAATATCCATGCGCGGGAAAGCTTCCGGCAGGGCTCCTACGTCTCAAAGGCTGCCAAGGCCGTGATCGCCGGATTCGGCATCGAAGGTTATGCGCTCGCCATCACCGGCCTTGCCGGCATGATCGGCGCGCATGAAAAACGCTGATTAGGATACGGAATGGCAAAATCGCCGAAAGCGTTGGTCGACCGTGAGCTGATTCAAGAGCTGAGCAAGCTTCTCGATGAGACCGGCTTAACCGAGATCGAGATCGAGCAGGATGGGCAGCGCGTGCGCGTTGCGCGCGGCATGGTGGCGGCGGCGCCCGCTATGGCGCCGCGCTCGGCCGTCGCCGCACCGCAGCCAGTCACCGAGTCCGTCTCGGCGCCCTTCGATCCATCCAAGCATCCGGGCGTCGTCGTCTCGCCGATGGTCGGCACCGCCTATGCCGCACCGGAACCGGGCGCAAAGCCCTTCATCGAAGTCGGCAACGCCGTGAAGGCCGGCGACACGCTGCTGATCGTGGAAGCGATGAAGACGATGAACCAAATCCCCGCACCACGCGGCGGCACGGTGATCCAGATTTTGTTCGAGGACGGCCAGCCGGTCGAGTTCGGCGAGCCGCTGGTGATTATCGAGTGAGGGCGTTCTTGCCGCGCCACCGTTCCACCACGTTTCCCGGGCGCAGCGCAGCACGAAGTGATGCGCTGCAGACCTGGGATCCTGCTTTTGTCAGCGCAGTAACCGGGGTCTCGGATCAGCGGTGCACCGCGTCTGGGACATGAGAAACATGTTCGATAAAATCCTGATCGCCAACCGGGGCGAAATCGCCCTGCGCGTGCTGCGCGCCTGCAAGGAGCTCGGCATTCCGACCGTTGCCGTGCATTCCACCGCCGACGCGGATGCGATGCACGTTCGCTTTGCCGACGAAAGCGTGTGCATCGGCCCACCCGCCGCGAAGGACAGCTATCTCAACATCCCGGCGATACTTGCCGCCTGCGAGATCACGGGCGCCGACGCCGTGCATCCCGGTTACGGCTTTCTCTCTGAGAACGCGCGTTTCGCGGAAATCCTCGCCGATCATGGGTTGCAGTTCATCGGCCCCAAGGCCGAGCACATCCGCACCATGGGCGATAAGATCGAGGCCAAACGCACCGCCCGGCGCCTCGGCATTCCGGTGGTGCCGGGATCGGATGGCGGCGTCACGTCCGATGCCGAAGCGGCCAAAGTCGCCGCCAAGGTCGGTTATCCGGTGCTTATCAAGGCCGCGGCCGGAGGCGGCGGTCGCGGCATGAAGGTCGCGCGCAACGTCAACGAGCTCTCCACCGCGCTTGCGACCGCGCGCGCTGAGGCCAAGGCCGCCTTCGGCGACGACGCGGTCTATATCGAGAAATATCTCGAGAAGCCGCGCCACATCGAAATCCAGGTGCTGGGCGACGGCAAGGGCAAGGCGATCCATCTCGGCGAGCGCGATTGCTCGCTCCAGCGGCGTCATCAGAAGGTGCTGGAGGAAAGCCCCTCGCCCGCGCTCAACGTGGCGGCGCGCAACGAGATCGGCGAGACCGTTGCCAAAGCCATGCGCGAGTTGGCTTATCTCGGCGTCGGCACCGTCGAATTCCTCTACGAGGATGGCCGTTTCTATTTCATCGAGATGAACACGCGCATCCAGGTCGAGCATCCCGTGACCGAGGCGATCACCGATATCGACCTGATCTTCGAACAGATCCGTGTGGCCGCCGGCGCCGATCTCACGCTCAATCAGGAAGACATCCTGTTCCGTGGCCACGCCATCGAGTGCCGCATCAATGCCGAGAACCCGGTGTCGTTCCGCCCCTCGCCCGGCAAGATCCTGCACTATCATCCGCCCGGCGGCCTCGGCGTGCGGATCGATTCGGCGGTCTATGAGGGCTACACCATCCCGCCTTATTACGACTCCCTCGTCGGCAAGCTGATCGTGCACGGCAAGACGCGCACCGAATGCCTGATGCGGCTTAAGCGCGCCCTCGACGAGGTGGTGGTGGACGGCATCGAGACGACGCTACCTCTGTTTCGGGCTCTTGTGCGCGAAGCCGACGTCATTGACGGCAATTATCACATCCACTGGCTCGAGCAGTTCCTCGCGCAGGGCGGAATGGAATGATGCAGGCGGCGGCCAACGGAAAACCGCTGGTACGATTCCAACCTTTTCTCCTCGGCTTAGGCTTCCTGCTGCTAATTGCGATTAGCACCGGCACCGTCTGGCTCGTCAACCGCGCCGCCGCGGATGCCGCCCGGCTGGCCGAGGCGCGGCTGGTACAGAACAAATTGTCCAACCTGCTGCTCAACGTCCGGCGCGCGGAGTCGAGTCAGCGCGGCTATCTATTTACCAACAATGCGGCCTATCTCGACGACTTCCACCACGCCGAACCCGATGCGCGGAGGCTGATCGCGGAATTGCAGCAGCTCTCTAAATCCAACAGCAGGCGGCGGGCAACGATCACCCGCCTGAGCACGCTGGTTGACGCCAAATTCGCGGAACTGTCGCACACCATCATGCTCAACGGTGCGGGCAAGCGCGAAGAAGCACGCCGCGAGGTAATCGGCGGCAAAGGCCGCGAGGTCATGACCTCGCTGCGCAAACTGATCTATCAGGCGATTGCGGATGAGGCAGAGCTGGCTGCGCTCCGTATCGGCCAGTCACGGCGCACCAACAATCTGCTGCTCGTCGTCAGCCTGATCGGCGCGGCGCTCATCGTGCTGATCGGCGCGATTTCCATCGTCCTCGTTCAGCGCAACACGCGTCAGCGTGAAGCCGCGCGCGCCGAGCTTGCTGTCACGAACGCAAACCTCGAGCGCATCGTTGCCTTCCGCACGGCCGACCTCACCGAGGCCAACGAGGAAATTCAGCGCTTCGCCTATATCGTCAGCCACGACTTGCGTTCGCCGCTGGTCAATATCATGGGTTTCACCTCCGAACTGGAGGCGCTACGCAAGGACATTATCGAGCAGGTGAAGTCTCTCTCGACCGAGCTCGCCCGTGTCAAAACGCAGTCTGTCGAGGCGGACGGATCGGAAGGCGCCGCGGAGGAAGTGGCCATCGATCAGCTTGGCCATGATTTCGACGAAGCGATCCGATTTATCAAAAGTTCGACGACCGGCATGGATCGCCTGATCAACGCCGTGCTCAAACTTTCGCGCGAGGGACGCCGCCAATTCGCCCCCCAGGTCCTCGATATGGACCGGCTGATCGCCGGCGTTCTGCAAACGGTCGCGCACCGCGCCGCCGAACAAGGCGCCACCCTGGATGCCGCCAACTTGCCGCCGGTTGAAAGCGACCGGCTCGCCATCGAGCAGATCTTTGCCAACCTTATCGATAATGCCTTGAAATACGGCCGGGCCGAGGAACCTTTGCAGATCGAGATTACCGGTCGCGCAACCGCCAGCCATGTCATATACAATGTCCGGGACACGGGACGCGGTATCGATCCAAAAGACCACCAGCGCGTATTTGAATTATTCCGCCGGTCGGGTCCGCAGGACCGGCAGGGCGAGGGCATCGGGCTTGCGCATGTCCGTGCCCTGCTCCGCCGCCTCGGCGGCACCATAGCGCTGAGTTCGGAACTAGGAAAAGGAAGCACATTCACGGTCACGCTGCCCCGCGGGTGGCCAGCCGATAACAGGGGGCCGCATGAATAGCGCCATGTCCGAGCGTCCCGTCCAGATCGTGATGATCGAGGACGACGAGGGCCATGCCCGGCTCATCGAGAAGAACATTCGCCGCGCCGGCGTCACGAACACGATTATGCCGTTTGCGAGCGGCAGCGATGCGATCAGCTTTTTGTTCGGCGCCGACGGCACCGGCGCCGCGAACAAGGGCAAGCCCCTGCTGGTGTTGCTCGACCTCAACCTGCCGGACATGACCGGGATCGAGATCCTTTCCCGTATCAAGTCCAACGATCACCTCAGGCCCATTCCGGTAGTCGTGCTCACGACCACCGACGACGCCGCCGAGATCCAGCGCTGCTACGACCTCGGCTGCAATGTCTACATCACCAAGCCGGTGAACTACGAAAATTTCGCCAATGCCATCCGCCAACTCGGCTTGTTTTTCTCCGTGATCCAGGTTCCGGTCTCCGAGTGACCCATGCCGCGTAACGTCCTGTATATCGATGACGACGAGGGTCTGTGCGCGCTGGTCAAGCGCGGCCTCGGCCGCGAAGGCATCAATGTCGTGTGCGCGCGCGACGGCGAGAGCGGCCTTGCGGCGCTCGCCGCCCAGGACTTCGACGTGGTCTCGGTCGATCTATACATGCCGGGACTCTCCGGCATCGAGACGTTGGAGCGCATCAACGCCCTGCCCAACCATCCGCCGGTGATCGTCGTCACCGGCGCGCAGGAAAGTCGCATGGCGGTCGCGGCGCTCAAGGCTGGCGCTTTCGATTACGTCGTCAAGGACGTGCAAAGTGACTTCATATATCTGTTGACCGCGGCCCTGCGGGCCGCCGTCGATTCCATGCGGACGCGCCGCGCCAAGGAGGCCGCCGAAGCCGAGATGCGCGCGGCCCGCGACCGCTTCGAGGCGCTTGCGGCCGAGCGCGCGCTGCTAATGCGGGAGGTCAACCACCGGGTCGGCAACAGCTTGCAACTGATCGCGTCGCTGCTGACGCTGCAAGCCAAGACCTCCGGCAATCCCGATGCCAGCGCGGCGCTGGTTGACGCCACAGGCCGGGTGCTGGCGGTGGCGCAGGTGCATCGCCGGCTCTACACGTCCGACGATGTGCAGTCGGTCGCCGTCGATCAATATCTCAGCGCCCTGGTCGAGGATCTGCGGCGCTCGTCCCAGACCAATGAGTTCGCCCAGGTCACGCTTGCCGCCGAGCCGGTGAATATCGATCCCGACCGGGCGGTGGCGGTCGGCGTGATCGTCAACGAACTCGTCATGAACGCACTGAAATATGCCTATCCCGGCGACGAGGGTCCGATTCGCGTCCTGCTCAAGCCGGTCGGCGACGGCCGCGCGGCCATCCGAGTCGAGGACGATGGCGTCGGGATCGATCCGCGCGCCGAGCCGAATTCGACCGGACTCGGCCAGCGCATCGTCAAAGCCATGGGCGAGAAGCTCGACGCCACGATCGAAGCCGACCGCGCGCACCGCGGCACACGCGTTACCGTCACCTTCAATTTGCACAAATAGCTGCGCCGATTCCGTCTCCCCGCAAGCGGGACGGCCACGGTGAGGGCTTTAATTCGCCGTCAGCCGAGCGAGCAGCGTACACACCGCTTCCGGATCGTAGGGCTTGGACACAAAAACCGAGTGCGGCACGCGGCCGGCGAAATCGGCTGAGCCGTAGCGTCCGGAAGCATAGACAATCGGCAATTCAGGACGCCGCATGCGCGCCCGCTGAGCGAGCTCGGCGCCATTCATTGCGCCCGGCAGGTTGATGTCGGTAAACATCACGTCGACGCGCCCGCCGTTGTCGATGTAACTCAGCGCCTCGTCGGCGGTCGCCGCTTCGTGGACCGCAAACCCGCGCTCGCACAGCCACTCGGCGACCAGCCGGCTGATCAAAACCTCATCCTCTACCAACAGGACTGAAATGGGTGCTGCGGGCGACGCCAATTCTGTCGGGTACTCCCCTCGGTACTCTAAACGCATGGCGGCCTCGTTTCTGGCTCGATTACCCGTGCAACGTCCGCCGAGCGTGAAAGTGGCGAAGTTTCTGAAATTTGACGGCATTATGGTGAGTAAAGCGTTAACCACCCCGTTTTCAGGCGCGACGGCTTGCCGTAAAATCCGGCGGCGGATCGGGCGGGGAACGTAAATCCATCGCAAAGGGCGGAAATGCTATGGCCAACCGCACCAATTTCATTGAGATCACGCCCGATGTGCTGCTCAAGGCCTACGCCTGCGGCATTTTCCCGATGGCGGAGAGTGCCGACGATCCGGCGCTCTATTGGATTGAGCCGGAATTGCGCGGCGTCATTCCGCTCGATGGCTTTCATGTGCCGAAGCGGATGCGCCGCACCGTGCGCTCGACCCCTTTCACCGTGCGCGTAAACCGCGCCTTCGATGACGTGATCGAAGGCTGTGCCGAACCCGATGTCGGCCGCACCCGCACCTGGATCAACGCGCGCATCCGCAAGATTTACCGCGCGCTATACGCGGAAGGACATTGCCACACCGTCGAGGTCTATGACGGAGCCGAACTTGTCGGCGGACTCTACGGCGTCTCGCTCGGACGCGCCTTCTTCGGCGAGAGCATGTTTCACGTCGCGCGCGACGCTTCCAAGATCGCGTTGGTGCATCTGGTCGCGCGGCTGAAGCTCGGCGGCTATCGGCTCCTCGACACCCAGTTCGTCACCGATCATCTCAAGATTTTCGGCGCGGTCGAAGTGCCCAAGCGCCGCTACCACGATCTGCTCGAAGGCGCGCTCGACGGCGAAGCCAATGTCGCCGTGCTGGCGATGAATCGGCCGCTCAGCGGCGACGAAGCATTGGCGATTATCGATAGTCCCTGAGTGACGTTTATTGCCGCGGATGCCGTTTTGCCGGCGGCGACGGCGTCCTGGTCGAAGCGTTGTCATCGGCCGATACATCGGCCACGGCGGGGTTCTTGCCGCCTTTGCAGTCGGTCAGCCACACGTCGTAGATCGGATGCTCGACTGCGTGCAGTCCGGGACTTGCCGCGAACATCCATCCCGTAAAGATGCGCTTCACCTCGCCTTGCAGCGTGACCTCGTCCACATCGATGAAGGAATCCGTCTGCGCCG
>Ga0134126_10010548_pt1 | contig 11643 bp, 9 predicted proteins | sample KB31752_FD_96881 | JGI IMG/M metagenome (GOLD analysis project Ga0134126, IMG submission 96881) | Terrestrial soil microbial communities with excess Nitrogen fertilizer from Kellogg Biological Station, Michigan, USA - KB3-175-2 | ecosystem: Environmental > Terrestrial > Soil > Unclassified ...
GATCGTCGGCAGCCGCATCGCCAATTGGGACATCAAGCTCGCCGATACCGTCGCCGATAACGCATCGAGCAGCCATTTTGTCCTCGGCGCGCGCAAGGTGCCGTTGGCCCAAGCCGATCTTGTGAATTGCGCCATGACCATGATCCGGCGCGGCGAGACGGTCTCGACCGGCGCCGGCGCCGCCTGCATGGGCAATCCGCTCAACGCCGCGGTCTGGCTCGCCGATACGATGGTGCAATACGGCCGTCCGCTGCAGGCCGGCGACGTCATTATGACCGGCGCGCTCGGCCCGATGGTCGCGGTCGCCCCCGGCGATATCGTCGAAGCGCGCATCGAGGGCCTCGGCCAAGTCCGCGCGACATTCGGTCACTGACCATCGCTGTGCGGGAGAGCCGCGCGACGGCGCCGCTGCGCCACACCCTTCTCGGCGCGGCCTTCATCGTCGTCATCGGCGCCGTCACCCTGGCGCCGGTGCTCTATGTCATCGCGGCGAGCTTCGACGTCTCGGAGCTCGGCGCGAAATTCCGCTTCGGCTTCGACGGCTGGCACGACATCTTTACCAGCGCGCGGACTATCGCGGCGATCGGCTATTCCTTCCTGCTCGTCATCCGCGTGCCGATCGCGCTGGTCCTCGCCTTCGCCATTGCCTGGCTTTTGGTGCGCGTGCACCTGCCGGGGCAGCGCTTCATCGAGCTCGCTTTCTGGTTCGGCTTCCTGCTGCCCGTTTTCCCGATGATGATGGGGTGGATCCTGCTGCTCGATGCGCATTACGGGCTCCTCAATATCGCGCTGCAGAAGCTGCCATTCATTCATGACGCACCGTTCTCGATCTATTCGATCCCCGGCATCATCTGGGTCCATCTGACGCTGACCACCGTGCCGATCATGGTGATCCTGTTGACGCCGGCGCTGCGCCAGATGGATGCGTCCTTCGAAGAAGCGGCCGAGATTTCCGGCGCGACTGTTTGGGCAACCCTGCGCCGCGTCACCATTCCCCTGCTCGCGCCTTCGATCCTCACCGCCTTCGTCCTCGCCCTCATCCGCAGCCTCGAAGCGTTCGAGGTCGAGCGCGTGCTCGGTGTGCCGGTCAAAGTGGATGTGTACGCCACGCGCATCTATGATTTCGTCAGCCTCGAGCCGCCGCTCTTTGCGCAGGCCATGGCGCTGAGCGCGCTGTTCCTCGCCATGCTCCTGGCGCTGGGCATCGTCTATCAATTTTATCTCGTGCGCAGCGGCGAGCGCGCGACCCTGGGCGCGCGCGGCGTGCGGCTGCAGCCGCGGATGCGGAGCTGGTGGGCCTATGCCGCCTCGGCGATCATCATCGCCTATCTCTGTCTCTCCCTGCTCTTACCGCTGATCGTGCTGGTCCTCGGCTCCTTCACCAAGCTCTTTGGTTTCTTTTTCCTGGGCGACGCCTGGACCACGGTGCATTGGCACGACGCATTCGCCGATACGCGCTTCATCCATGCCGTCGCGACCTCGCTCGGCCTCGGCCTCACCGTGGCACTGGTCGGCACGCTGCTCTTCGGTCTGCTCGGCTGGGTGCTGGTACGCACCAAAATCGCCGGGCGGCACTGGATTGCCGTGATGGTCTGGCTGCCCTGGGCCATTCCCGGCATTGTCCTCGGCGTCAGCTTCCTCAGCATCATTCTCGGCACGCCCGGCCTCTCGACGCTTTACGGCACGATCGTGCCGCTGGTCATCGCTTTGATCGTCCAGCAGATGCCGATCGGGGTGCAGCTCTTGCGCACCGCGATCGCGCAGATCTCGGCGCAGCTCGAGGAGGCGGCGATGATGTGCGGCGCGCGCTTCACCACGATCTTCTGCCGCGTCACCCTGCCGCTCGTGATGCCGATGCTGACCTCTGTCTTCCTGCTCGTCTTCGCCGCGACGCTCAAGGACATCAGCACCACGGTGCTGATCGCCGCGCCCGGCATCCGCACCATGTCGCTGCTGATGTTCGACTTCACCCTATCGGGCCAGCTCGAAGTCGCCTCGGTGATCGGCGTGGTGATCGCGGTGCTTTGCCTGATCGTGACGACGATTTCCTTCCGGCTCGGCGGCCAGATGGGAATCCGCAGCTGACGCGTGGCGCGCGGTGGTCCTTAGCGCCCGCCCAGCGCCTCCAGCACCTCGTCGATGATCTTCTTGCGCTGATTGAGCGCCCAATCCTCGGTGTACTGATCGAGGTAATTGACGCCGGATTTCGGCACCGTGAAATCGAGCACACTCGGCTCATGCACATCGACGCGGCGGCTGAGCTGATGCTCGACATGCGAATAGATCGATTGGCCGCGCTCGCTCGCCATCCAGTTGAGGAAAACGGTCTGGGCGTTGGGATGCGGCGCGTTCTTCGGAATGATGAAGACGCTGAAGCCGCCCGACAGCGTTCCGTGACCATCAGTCATCTCCGCCGGCACGAGATTGGTGATGCCGGCATTGTGCAGGTTCACATAATCGGGCAGCAGCACGCCAAGGCCGACCGAATAGACGCCGCGCACGATCCACTCGGCCATCTGCCGGCTGTCCTGCGAGAACACGGTCTGTTGGCCGATATAGAGCTGCTTCAGGAAATCCATGCCGAATGTCGCGCCGATATAGCCGACCATCTGCTGGCCCGGTCCGCCGGCGCGCGGGTCGTAAGCGACGACCTTGCCCTTGAATTGGGGCTCGAGCAGCTGCTTCCAGCTCGTCAGGGGCGGCTTCACCGTCTCCGGATTGAAGAACGGGATCGACTGCACGGTTGCTTGCGTGCGCAGCATGTATTTCTGCGTGTTGTCGACCCAGGTGATCTTCCCGTCCTTCCAGTTCTTGGGATCGGCCGTGCCGGGCAGCAGCAGTCGCGCCTTCTCGTCTTCGAACAAGCCTTCCTTGATGAGAGGAAGCTCAGCGGTGCCCGTGAACATGAAATCGACGGTGACGTTCCCCGAGCGCACCTCGCGCGCGACGCGGCTCTGATTGACCGCGGCGACGCCGCCGAGGAAATCGACCTGGATGCCGGTGTCCTTCAAGAAACCTTCGGCGATCGGCACCGCCAGTTCGGAGGGGCCAACGACGGCGACATGGCCTTCTTTCTTGGCATCGGCGATGATTTTAGCCCATTCCGGCGGTGCGCCGGCCTGCCAGTCGTCAGCCGCAACGGCGGTGGAAGCCGCGACTGTCGTCCATCCGGCAACCAAGCCGAAAAGCAAAAGGCGGCCATGATCGTGTCTCATCTCTCCTATCCCTGATCCCTGTTCTGATTATTGGACTTGCTTTATGGGGTTGGCTTCAGCCGCGGCCATAGGCGATAGGCGTTCTCGCATTCTATCGCGCGCAGCTCGGCATCGCTGAAGCCGCAGTCGTGCAGCGCTTTCGCGTCATGCGCCGCGTTGCCGAACGGGAAGTCGGTGCCGAACATGAGCTGCGAGATCGCGATCAGCTCGCGGAACGAGCCCATCGCGTAGCGGTTCGAAGTGTTCGCCGTGTCGTAATAGAATTTGTTGAGCATAGCGGCGAAGCCATCGGGCATATTCTTTTTGAGCTCAGGGCTCAGCCGGCCGGAATGGCGAATGAAGCGGAAGGCCGAATAAGGCAGGCTGCCGCCGGCATGCGAGAAGATCACGCGCATTTTCGGATAGCGCGCCGCCGCGCCGCCATAGACCATCTTGGCGATGGCGCGCGAGGTGTCGGCGCCGTACTCGATCACGGAATCATTGAGCTCCGGCAGCAGATCGCGGCAGCAATTCGGTGCGACCGGATGCGTGTAGAGGATCGTGCCGCGGCGGTTGAGTTCCTCGAAGACCGGCGCGTAATGCGGGTCGCCGAGCCATTTATCGCCGATATTGGTCATCAGCGCGACGCCGTCGGCCTTCAGCGTGTCGAGCGCGTATTCGATCTCGTTGAGGCTGCCCTCGATGTCGAGGATCGGGAGCGCGGCGAAAATCCCGAAGCGGCCGGGATGGTCCGCCGCCATCCGCGCCATGAACTCGTTCCAGCCCCGCGCCAGTGCGCGCGCCTCCTGGTTATTGCCCGGCCAGATCTGCACGGAATGCGGCAGCGAGAGCAGCGTCGTCGCGACGCCGCCGCGATCCATGTCCTCGAGCGATTTCGCGATGCTCCAATTCTTTTGCGGCTCGTATTGCTTGTCGCGCTCGAAGCGCGAAGCGAGATAAGTCGGCGGCGACGGATGATGATGAACGTCGATACGGTGCGCCTGTGCCATCGCCTCACGCTTTTGTCGCTGGTTTCTCCCCGCAGCCACTCTACCATTTCGTCCGACGATCGCAACGAGCCGCCGCGCGGCGTGGCGCTAATCCTTGCGCTGTTCTTCGATGGTGAGGGCTTCGAGCGCGTGGGCGAGCGTCGGCGTCACCGCATGGGTGAAGCCCGTGTCGCGCAAGGCGAGACGCTTGGCCTCGTGACACAGCTGGCGCAGCCGCGCGCCGGAGAATCCTTCGGTGCGCGTAGCGAGCGTCTCGACGATCGGCTCGATCGCGTGATTGGCCTTGCCGCGGCCTCCGAGATGGATGCGCAGGATCCCGCGGCGATCATTCGCATCAGGCAACGGCACATGGATATGCACGCCGAAGCGGCCGGGCCGGAGGATCGACGGATCGACGAGATCGATGCGGTTGGTCGCGCCGACGACGATGACGCGCGCGAGCTGCTCGACCCCGTCGAGCTCGGCGAGCAATTGATTGACGACGCGCTCGGTCGTCATGGAGCCGTCATGCGCGCCGCGTACCGGCGTGATCGAATCAAGCTGGTCGAAGAAGATGAGCGTCGGCGCCACCTGGCGCGCGATGCGGAAAATCTGGCGCACGCCCTCTTCGGATTCGCCGAGCCATTTGGAGAAAATTTCCGGCCCGTCGACGGCGATGAAATTGACGCCGCATTCGTTCGCCAACGCTTTCGCGAGCAGCGTCTTGCCGGTGCCCGGCGGCCCATAGAGCAGCGCGCCGACATGGGTCGCAAGCCCCATCTCCTGCAGCACCTGCGGATTGTGGAGCGGCTGCTCCATCATTTCCTTGAGGCGCTCCTTCACCGCATCGAGCCCGCCGATGTCCTCCCATTTGACATCGGGCACGCTGATCAGAGTCTCGCGCATCGCCGAAGGCCGCACCTGCGCCAGCGCGTTGTCGAAATCCTGGCGGTCGACCCGCAGATTGGTCATGTCGATGCGGAAGGCGGCTTTCGGGTCTTCGAGATTGAGCGTCGAGCGGCGCAGCGCGCTGAGACCGGCGTTGCGGCAAAGCTCCATCAGATCGGCGCCGACGAAGCCATGCGTGCGTTTCGCCACATCGGCGAGCGCGTCCTGCGCGTCTTCGGTCAACGGCATCTCACGCGTCTGGATTTCGAGGATCTCCTCCCGCCCCGCCACGTCCGGCGGGCCGACAAAGATCTCGCGATCGAAGCGGCCGGGGCGGCGGAACGCGGGATCGACGGAATCGACGCGGTTGGTCGTGCCGATGACGATGACAGAATCGACGCGCGTCAACCCGTCCATCAGCGAAAGCAGCTGCGTCACCGCGCGGATGTCGGAATGCGCGCCGGTTTCGCCGCGTTTCGGTGCCAGCGCGTCGAGCTCGTCGATGAAGACGATCGAGGGCGCGTGATGCGCGGCTTCGCCGAAGATGCGGCGAAGATTGCCCTCGGTCTCGCCGGCATAGGTGCCGATGATGTCGGGCCCGTTGATGTAATAGAAGCGTGCCTCGACCTCGTTGGCGACGGCGCGCGCGAGATGCGTCTTGCCGGCGCCCGGCGGCCCGTAAAGGATGATGCCGCGCGGCGGGTTGATGCCGAGCTGGCGATAGACATGCGGAAATTTCAGCGGCAGCTGGACGAGCTCGCGCACCAGCTTGATCTGGCGCCCCAAGCCGCCGACATCCTCGAAAGTGACCTCGAAGACGCCTTGCGGAACGTGCTCATCGTGGAAATGCAGCCGGACATCGGTTTCTTCGGTGACATAGCCGACGCCATCGGGCAGGCGATTGACGTCGTAGGTCGTGCCCGCCTGCGTGCCTGGGAAAGAAATATAGAGCACCGCGCCGATGCTGAGCGGGGTGCGGTTCTCGACCATGATCTTCTTCAAATGCGGCACGAGGTTGTGCGCGGTCGAGACATCGATTGCGGGATTAAGCTCAACGATCTTCGCCGGGCCGATCTCGGCCGGCTCGATCTCCACGGTCTCGTTGAGATGCGCCTTCAGGGCCTGGCGCAGGAAGCGATCCATGCGGACGATGCCGCGTCCCTTGTCGCCGCCGATCGGCTTGTCGAGCCGCACGAGCACGGCACGACCGCGCTCCGTCGCGATACGCACGATCTCGTCCGGCACCACGCCCGAGCGATGCATCAGCTCCTCGTCGATGGCGACGAGCAGCTTGCTCGCGGTCGCGTAATCATTGGCGAGATGATCGACCGTCGCCGTGAATTTGCGGCGCGGATGGGTGTGGATGTGGCCGTGACCGTGGTCGTGGCTATGATCGTCGTGCGGCACGGCGCTTGTTGTCCAATGAAAGCGAAATCAAAGCGGCAAAATATTCAGCGCCGGTATTCGGGCGCGTCTTCGATCTGCTCGAAGCCCGAGCCGCGGTCGACGCTGGCGCAGGCATAGAGGTTGGGTTCGGCGGCGACGAATTTCGCGGACTTTTCCGGATCTTCGTTCACGTGCTGGACGATGATGCCCTGTTTGCGCAGCGGGAGGTTTAGCACGTCGCCCGCTTGCCAGTGATGCTTTACGCCGTCGATCAGCGTGTAACCCTTGCCTTCGAGAATATACATCACCTGCTCGCCCTGGAATTTCAGCATGCCGGAGCGGCTGCCGGGCGGTATCTCCTGCTCGAAGAAGATATGCGTGTTGAGGACCGTATCGGTGATCGAGGGATGGAGATACCAGCGCATCAGGCCTTGGCGGTTGATCTCCTGCGGCAGTTGCGAGCCTTTGATGACCATCAGCCCGTCCTTGCGCTGCGCGCGCTGCTGGTCGCGCAGCTTCAGGATCTCGTCCCAGAAATTGGTTTGCGCCAAGCGTTTCGTCCGCTCTTCCGACATCACCACTGCTCCTTCGCCGATGGGCCAGAATAGTCATCGTTCGATGAAATCGTCAAACGTCCGGCCCGGCGGGTATTTAGGCGCTTGTCGCGCCTTGATGCATCTGCCATGAATCGCGCCCATGGCAGCCCCCAAAACCGCGATCAAGCTCCGCGCGGACGAGCCGCGCGACCTCGACGCCGGCCTATCCGCGGTCGATCAGGTCATGGAGGCGATCAAGGCGGGTATCCGCAATGCCCGCTACGTGCCCGGCCAGCGTCTGGTCGAGCCCGACATGATGCGCGATTTCGCGGTCTCCCGCGGCACCGTGCGCGAGGCGCTGCGCCGCCTGGCCGCCGAGGGGTTCGTTGCGGTCGAGCTCTATCGCGGCGCCAGCATCCGCAAAATGTCGCGCAGCGAATTCGTCGAGCTCAACGAGATCCGCGCGCTGCTCGAAGGCTACGCCGCAGCGCTCGCGGCGCAGCGGATGAGCAGGGCCGAGCGCAAAAAGCTTCTCGAATTGGAGCAGCTCTGGGATCGCGGCACGCCGAACCTCACCTACGCGCAATACAACGAGCGGTTCCATACGCTGATCGTCGAGGCGAGCCGGCACAAGCAATTGCCGAATTTCGTGCAGCAGGCGCAGCTCTCGATTTTCCGCCTGCAATTCCATGCCATCCTGCAGACGCCGGTCGCGACGCGGCGCTCGCGGCTCGAGCATCGTCGCATCGTCCGGGCGATCCTCAAAGGCGATACGGCGGGCGCCGAGGGCGCGATGCGCCAGCACATCCAGAACTCGGCCGCTGTCATCATGGCCGCGCCGGATACGTTCTTTTCGGCCTGAGCGCTTGAGTGCGTCCGATGAAATCGTCGGACGCTTTTGTCCCTTGGCGCTTGAACGCCGGAAACACGATTTGTAGATTGAATCTCGTTCCTTGAGGATTGAGAGCAATGGCCGAATTCGAGCGCACCCGGGTCCGTGAAAAAGAAGCGCCCAAGCGAAATTCTTATGAGCTCGCGATCCAACAAGACAAGGATCGCGCCGAGCGGCAGATGACCGGCCGCATCGTGTGCAAGCTGGCCGATTGCCCGCAGAACCTCACCCGCCAGGGCCGGCTGCGCAATTACCTCGGCCTCACCATCGAAGACACGCCGCTGCAGGACTGGATCGTCTTCACGCATGAGGTCCGCACCGTCTCCGGCAAGCATCGCCACCAAGGCGGGCTGATCATCTATGTGATCGACGGCACCGGTTATTCGGTGGTCGACGGCGTCCGCTACGATTGGGAAAAGGGCGATCTCGTGCTGTTGCCGCTGCGCGAGAAAGGCGTCGAGCACCAGCACTTCAACACCAATCCCGAAAAGCCGGCGCTGTGGATGGCCTTCATCCATTCGCCGACCCGCGATTATGTCGCCTCGGAGATGACGCAGACCGAAGTATCCCCGGAATACAAGGCCGCAGAAGAAGCCGGGCGCGTTTGAAGGAGCATCCGATGGCTTCCGTCATCTCCCGCCGCGATGCGTTGGCCGGCTTAGGCGCGGGCCTCGTCGTCGCGCGGATCGCGCCGACGCGCGCCGCCGATCTGCCGCTCGTGCGCGTCAGCATCGTGCCGATCTTCGCGGTCGCCGCGCATTTCGCCGCCGAGAAACAAGGCTACTTCGCCGAGCAAGGCATTTCGGTGTCGACCCAGCCGGTGCAAGGCGGCGCCGTCGGCATCCCCGGCCTCGTCAGCGGCAGCTTTGATGTGCTTTATGCCAATTCGATCTCCTGCATGACGGCGCTCGAGCGCGGCATCGATCTCCGCTTCATCGCCGAAGGCGCGCCGGTCCCGCTGCAGCCGCCCGATCCCGGCGCGCTGCTCATCCGCAAGGGCGAGCCCTTGCACAGCGGCAAGGATTTCGAAGGCAAGATCATCGGCGTCAACGCCAAATTCGACATCCAGTGGCTGGTGATGCAGGGCTGGGTCAAGAAGACCGGCGGCGATGTCGACAAGATCACTTATCGCGAAGTGCCGCTCCCCTCGATGCTCGATGCGATCCGGGGCAAGCAGGTCGATGGCGCGCTGGTGCTCGATCCGTTCATGACCATTGGCCTGCGCGATCCCGCCTTCGAGCGCGCCGGCTGGCCGCTTTCGACCGCGATGCCCGGCCTGCCGACCTCGTTCTGGATCGTCGCGGCGGCCGTCGCCGAGCAGAAGAGAGACGCGATCCGGCGCTATCAGGCAGCCTTCCTCAAAGGCGGCCAGTGGATCAACGCCCATCTCCGCGACGACGCCTATAACCAGCTCGTCGCCAGCTACACCAAGACCGACCCGGCGCTGATCGCGCAGATGGTCGCCTCCGAGCAGCCGCTCAGCATCGGCGTCGAGCCGGCCATCAAGCTCGTCGCGTTGATGAAAGAGAACGGACTCTTAAAGACCGATATCGATTTCAAATCGAAGCTGTTCGCGGCCTGACCTGAGCGCGCATTTTGCCCTTGCCCACGCCGCGCCGCGCCCGCATCCTCGGCCGGTGACAGGCGTATGGGAGGGTAACGCGGATGCCGGAAATCACCGAAAAAGACCTCTTAAAAACCGGGCCGGGCACTATCGCTGGCCGTTACCTCAAGACGTTCTGGCAGCCGGTCTGTGTCTCTTCGGATCTCGCGAAAGGCAAGGCCAAGCCGGTCCGCGTGATGGGCGAGAATTACACGCTCTATCGCGGCCTCTCCGGCAAGGCGCATCTCGTCGGCGCGCGTTGCGCGCATCGCGGCGCACAGCTTTCCGCCGGCTGGGTCGAGGATGATTGCATCCGCTGCATGTATCACGGCTGGATGTTCGACGGCACCGGACAATGCGTCGAGCAGCCCGCCGAGCCGCCGGCATTCAAAGAGCGCATCAAGATTCCAGGCTATCCCATAGAGGAATATCTCGGCCTGATCTTCGCCTGGCTCGGCGAAGGCGCGGCCCCGCCCTTGCCGCGCTATCCCTGGTTCGAGGAAGAAGGCGTGCTCGAGGCGGATACCTATCTCCGCTACTCGAATTATTTCTACACGCTCGACAATCACAGCGACGAAGTCCACGTCGTGTTCACTCATCGCAACACGAATTTCTCGCGCGCCGGCCTGCGCGACGTGCCGACGATCGAAGCGGAGGAAACCGATTACGGCCTGCGCGTCGTCGCGCGCTATCCCAACGGCAATCCGCGCGCCAATCAGCTGCTGATGCCCAACATCATCATGTTCAAATCCTCGCCGGCGAAAGGCGATGAAGGCTTCTCCGACCGCGCCGCCTGGCGGGTGCCGCAGGACGACGACACGCATATGAGCTTCGGCATCGATCTGAGGCATCTCAAAGGCGACGCCGCGAAGCGCTATCGCGATGCGCAAGCAGAAGAGCGCGCGCAGATGAAGAAACTGAAGCTCGATCCGGTCGACGAGGTGGCGCGGCAAATCCTCGCCGGCCGCCGCAGCCTCGAGGATGACGACATCCTGGCACGGCCCGACCTCGTCAACATCCAGGATTGCGTCGCGCAGATGGGCCAGCCGAAGATCGAGGAAGGCCCTTACGAGAATCTCGGCCGCTCGGATCGCGGCGTGATCCTCTGGCGCAATATCTGGCTGCGCGAGCTCGGCGCCCTGACCGAGGGCCGGCCGCTGAAACGCTGGCAGGTGCCGAACGCGCTCACGACGCAAACCGGTGTGACGCCGAACTGACCGGCGCCGCCTTAAGGCGTCGAGCCCAACCGCAAGACGCTCGAGGCCTGCATCTCCTATCCTCACGAGCAGGCGATGATCGCATCGTCGAGGCCGATCGAGGAGCTATTCGTTCCGGTTTGGGCTGCGACGAAAAGCTCAATTCTGGGTCGTCATTGCGAGCCAAGCGAAGCAATCCAGGTTTTTAACGTGAACAACCCTGCCAACGCCTCTTCGCTGTTGGCTCCTTCGGGTTCACACGCGAAGAGCGTGTGAACGGGTTGTTCTGGATTGCTTCGTCGCTCCGCTCCTCGCAATGATGTTGAGATAGCTTCTGAAAGCAAACGGCCCGGCAAAAGCCGGGCCGTTCAACGCTGCAAAAGGCTCGAGGTTACTCAGCCGCCTCGTATTGGGCCTGCGGGAACCACTTGAACATCTTCGGATCGACCTTGCCGCCGTTCTTCCGCATTTCGGAGAGCCAGAGCGGATGGATCCGCGGATCCTGATCCTCGTATTCGATCTGGTCGCCGCCGAGTTTAATGCTGAGCGACACCGCTTGTTTCTGCCCGTCTTCGCCGCCGCCCGAGCGCCGGCTCGCCGCCGTCAGCGGATAGCGGATGCCGCCGACATTGGTCGCGAGATAGCGCGCATTGCGGTTGCTGGTATTGAAGTGCTGATGGAGCTGGCGATCGGCTGGCGGGAAAAGCACGCCGTGCTTCCAATCGACGCGCAACCAATCTTTTTGGCCCTCGAACCAGAGCAACGAGAAGCCGGTGCCGACGACGCACATGACATGCGCGCCCGGGCCATGGCGATGCGCTTTCTTGTAGGTGCCGGGCAGCATCTCCGATATATGCGCGTGCATCGAGCTGTCGGCGAGAACGAACATGATGTTCGAGCTGCCGGCGCCTCGATCTTCCCAGGATTGCAGCTCGAGATTTTCAAGATCGGGAACGAAA
>Ga0134126_10010550_pt1 | contig 11642 bp, 9 predicted proteins | sample KB31752_FD_96881 | JGI IMG/M metagenome (GOLD analysis project Ga0134126, IMG submission 96881) | Terrestrial soil microbial communities with excess Nitrogen fertilizer from Kellogg Biological Station, Michigan, USA - KB3-175-2 | ecosystem: Environmental > Terrestrial > Soil > Unclassified ...
CACCTACCTGCAAAGCCTCGGCAGGCCCGTGCCGCAAATACGGAGCTACTCGATGAACATTTACCTCGCGCCGGTTCCCTCATTTGCGGGCTATACTTCACCTCGCTACCAGGTCGCCAGAAAAGGCGCCGACATTCCGCTCCCGGCGGGCGCGTTTGTATTTCAGGATGTGAACCCGCAGAATATTTGCACCCCGGCTTTCATCGTCCGGATGCCGGGGTCTGGCATGGACGGTTTCTTTCACTACCCCGCCACTCACCACAACCGGTCCGGTGTGATTGCATTTGCGGACGGCCATGTGGAAACCCATCGCTGGCGGGACAAGCGCACCTTCGTGACCGCTCCATTTGGACAAAAAATCAGCCACGATATTTCGTCTCCGGGAAACGCCGATCTGGCGTGGATTCGGGAGCGCACGACCGTGCGCAAGGATCAATAATCCCCGGGACCGCCGGCGGGGATTCAGGAGACCAGCCAGTTCAAAATGGCTTTCTGAACGTGCAGCCGGTTTTCGGCCTGATCAAATATCGTCGGGGCGTTCGCCTCGAACGTCGCCTCGTCAATTTCCTTGCCGCGATACGCCGGCAGGCAGTGCATGACCAGGGCGTCCGGTTTCGCCAGTTTCACCAGCGACTGGTTTATTTGATAACCTTCCAACGCCCTGAGGCGTTCGGCGGCCTCCGATTCCTTGCCCATCGAAACCCACACATCCGTGTAAAGGAGATCGGAATCTGTTGCCGCCGCTTTGACGTCGTCACTGACGACAATGCCGCCATCTTGCTTTGGCGATCGGGTTTCCCACCGGCCTCGAGGGGATGCGGCGCGCCCATTGCCCGCGGCAGACCCGGCCCGCATCACAATTTCTTGTGACGGTTGAAATGCCCTTGGCGCGGCGATGCGAAGCTCAAAACCAAGCTTGGCTGCGGCAAACATCCACGACACCGGCATGTTGCACGCGCCGTCGCCGATGAACGTCACGGTCTTGCCCTGGATCGGACCGCGCTTTTCCTGAAACGTGAAAATGTCGGCCAGCACCTGGCACGGATGCTCGTCGTCGGTGAGCGCGTTGACCGTCGGCACGCCGGAGAATTGCGCGAATTCTTCGACATCCCGCTGGGCGTAGGTGCGGATCACGGCGCCGTGAATCATCCTGCCCAGCACGCGCGCGGTGTCCTTGATCGGTTCACCGCGGCCGATCTGGATATCGTTTGCGCTGAGAAACATCACCTGGCCGCCCAGTTCGCGGATGCCGACCTCGAAGGAAACGCGGGTGCGCGTGGAGGACTTGTTGAAGATCAGCGCCCACGTCTGGCCGGTCAGCGGAAGTTTCCCGGGCCGGCCGCGTTCCCGTTTCATGGGGCCGGCCGCGGCCAGGATCTGGTCCATGTCCGCTCGCGGCAGTTTTTCCAACGACAACAGATGTTTCATGCGACGAACGCTTCTCCGCGAAAATGCACACGAAGCATAAAAACCACGAAAGTCTCAAGCCATTTTTGGGAGATTCTTTGTTGGGCCTCGCCCGGCCGAACCTCGAGCCATAGAACGAATTGGAACCGGCGGTTCGACAAGGTCGAAACAGGGTAAGCGAAGATTTCATCGCCATGGTGCACCGGAAGGGTCTTACCCCGCCCCAATCCACGGTCTCCACCACACCTAATTTACGGTGAAGACCCCATTGCAAGCCGCCTTGAGGGGACTTTATTCTCGCTGACAGGATAACAGACGGAGCCTCAGGTCGTAAGGAGACCCGCGTTTGGCGTATGACGTGCCGGCTGGAGGTTTTGGCCGGATGAAATTCTTAACTTGCCGCGCTTATGAAGACGACCAAATTCACCCGCTCACCGGAGGATAGACCACCCATTATTGCCCAATGGGTGAATTCCACACCTTCTGCGCGAAAATTTACCGCGCAATCGAAATTCCCCGCGTCTCGCGTCCAGCTTTCCGACTGAAACTCCGCGGGCGCTGCCTCTGCTAAACTCGTTGTCATGTTTGTGCTGTTGGCAGGTTTCTCCCTTCGGGGCATAGCCGCAGGCGAGCGCCGACTCACGCCGCGCGATGCCAATTCCAGCGACGTAGTCTGGCAGTCGCTTTGGGGAATTTGGCCTCGGAATTTGCAAGCGGGTTCAATCTGGTGGAGTTCTGGCTGGTCTATTGGGACCAGTTGAGCGACTTTGACGGTTACGACAGCGTCCGTTTTCGATGACTACGACACCCAAGCCCAGAACCAGTCAATGAGAAGACATCCGCCACCTTACGCCCGCAACGATGACGATGGTGTCGTTATTTCGGGCGAGCAACGAGAGCCGAATCTTACGAGGCGCATTCTCCGGTGGTTTGGCGGGGCTTTCCTCTGGCTCCTGGCGCTGGCTCCCGGATCGTACATATTTGCGAAAGGAGTTGGAGGGAAAGTCAACAAATGGCTGGCGGGTCGCCGGAACTGGCATGTCCTCTACGGAGTTGATGCCATAGGCTTTGGTTGGGTGACCGTCGGGGTCGGATTCTGGGCCTTGGGGCAGTTTTGTTATCTGAAGACCAGCCGACCTGCGGTAAAGTTTGTGGACTGGACGCTTGCGGTCCTTGCCGGTGTAATTGGGGTGTGGGTTCTCCTGAAAGGATCAGGCAATTCTACCGGCTGATGAAACTGGCTCGCGCATTTACCTTGATCGAACTGTTGGTGGTGATCGCTATCATCGCTGTGCTGGCGGCGTTGCTCCTGCCAGCGCTCGCACGAAGCAAAGCTCTGGCGAAACGGACCTATTGTCAGAACAATCTCCGCCAGCTTGGGTTGGGGCTTGGGATGTATGGGGACGACAACTGCAGGTACCCGCCTTCCTCAAGCTATGCGACGCTGGTACGTGGGCCAACTCACGGGACATGCTTGTGGAATGTTTACCTCCTCGATTACGCGGAGCGGGAAAGCTTCTATTGCCCTTCTTTTCCAGACTACTTCCGCTGGACGACAAATCCTTCTCCAGACGGATATTCCTATCCAACCAATATCGAAGGAAATCGGCCCTTCTGTTACGCCATGAATTGCTATGGTGTTGCGGCGGGAGGCATGGGACTGGGAAACGGCAACGACTTTCTGGTGGCGGAAAGTCGCAGGCCCGAAGAAATCAAAGTGCCCGCAGATATGATTTCCATTGGCGACGATTCAAGTAGCACAACGGACAATCCAGGCCCAAGAGGCGGATTCAAATCGGGAGGCTGGGGAGTGTTCACTTTAATCTACAGTCATTTGGTTGACGACCGAGCGGGTTTGATCGGCAGAATCCACGATGATGGCGGCAACATGGTTTTCCTCGACGACCACGTGGAATGGCAGCACTGGTGGAAGTGGATCGAATTCAGTGACGCTGCCGCGCGTCGCTGGAATTATGACAACCAGCCGCACGAGGAATTCTGGGCGACGAACGGTCCGTGATGGGCCGGGCACACAAGACCTTTTGAAATCACACGCGGGCGAGACCTGTCAGCTCGAAGCCTGCAGCGCTTTTCATACGTCTTATGTTAGGGATGCTGCAACGACTACGACGAACGGCGGAACTCCGTCGCTTCCGCATTCACGAGGCGGGCGCGGGATTATTGGCGCTGTGCGCAGCGAGCGTTTCTCTGCACGCCGGCGTCCTCTTTACCGATCTGGTTTCGTTCGGCGGCACCAACGCGAGCATCACGGTATCTGAACCGGTGAATTCAGAAAACCAGCGTTTCTATCGGCTGACGTTGCCGCCTTAGCTCGCGGCGAATGTTTCCACGCGATCCAGCATGACTGACGCCACGCGCCGCGAAAATCACGGTCGTGAGGTTTGGGAATGGAACGCAGAGGTGATACACAAATGAATGACCTGTCCGACGCCTTGTTTACACTGAGCGCCGATTCGACCGTTTATCTTCTCATCACGACCGCGTTCGGCATCGCGGCGCTGCTCTGTTTTCTCGTGGCGATTTTCCAGCGCGAGGCGGTGAAGCGAGAGTTGCGCGAGAACGGGTGCCAATCGCTGCGCATCTGGTGGCGTCCGCTGGCGTACTGGGCGCCCTGCTACACTACGCCTTTTCGGGTCGTTTATCGGGACGCATCGGGCCTCGTTCACAGGGCGTGTTGCTGCGTCTATAGGTCCGCTCTTGATTCCCCCTTTGGCCCTCGTCGCGTGCGGTGGTTGAAGGACGAAGTGGCCTAGCGCGTCGTGTAAGGGCAGACGGAGAACTCCAAGCCGCAGGCCGCACCCCGACCGGTAGCGCCGCGCGTGTTACTCCAAATAATGGCAGGAAAACGACCGCTGTTCACGCCAGGCTGCGGATGACTCTGGTGATAATTGCCATCCGTTCCTCCGCTTCACTCCGACGCAGGTTCAGCGGCGGCAACAGGCGAATGACATGGCTGCCCGCCGGGATCGTCAACAGCCCCGCCTCGTGCAGGCGGTTCACAAACTGGATGGACGGCGCCCTGCCGTTGTTGGCGAACGCCGCGTTGTCCGCCGCCAGCTCGACGCCGATTAACAGGCCGATTCCGCGCACGCCCCGGATCACTCGCGGATGCTCCTGCGCCAACCGCGCGAGGCCGGTTTTCAAAAACTCGCCCATCGCGCGCGCGTTGTCGGCGAGTTTCTCCCGTTGGACGACCTCAAGCACGCGCAGCGCCACGGCGCAGGCGAGCGGCGTTCCGCCGAAGGTCGTCGCGTGTGTGCCCGGCCCGAGCAGATCCGCGAATGGCGCCCGGGCCCAGAACGCGCCCATTGGAAATCCGCCGCCGAGCGACTTCGCCATCGAAATGCCGTCCGGCAGAAACTGGAGGGCCGCGCTTTGTCGCGGCCCTGAATTCGTCGGCGTTGACGGAGCAACGCCCTCCAGAATTCTTTGAAAACTTTGAAACCGGCCGGTGCGGAAATGTCCGTCCTGCACGCCGTCCATCAGGAGCAGCAACTTCTTTTCGTCGCACAACGCGCGCAGGCCGAGCAGATATTCCGGTGTCGCGGGCGTAATGCCGCCTTCGCCCTGCACGCCTTCGATGAGCACCGCGGCTGTCGCGGGCGAAATCGCACCGCGCACCGCAGCGAGGTCGTTGTAGGGGACGTGGCGGAAGCCGGGCACGGCCGGCTCGAATCCTTTCTTCACTTTTTCCTGACCGGTGGCGGCGATGCCCGCCAGCGTCCGGCCGTGAAAGGAATTCAGCGTGGTGATGATTTCGAAGCGGCCTTCGTCGTGGCCGAACTTGCGCGCGAGCTTGAACAGTCCTTCGTTCGCCTCGCCGCCGCTGTTGCAGAAGAAAACTTTGCCCGGACCAATGAGATTCACCAGGGATTCGGCCAGGCGCCCCTGCGGCTCGGTGTAGTAAAGGTTCGAGACGTGGACAAGCTTGCTCGACTGCTCGAGGAGCGTCTTCGTGATTTCCGGATGCGCGTGCCCGAGGCAGCAGACCGCGATGCCGCCACCGAGATCGAGGTAGCGTCGCCCCGCCACGTCGTAAAGATAACTGCCCGAGCCGTGACTCAGCGCGAGATCGAAGCGCGCGTAACTCGGGATCACGTTCTTCTGAAACAAAGCCTGGATGGCGGCCACGTCGTTGCGGACGATGGCGGGCGGGGGAGGAATGATTTCTTTCATTGATTCAGTCGAGTGAACGGGGAAAAGGCGTCGCGAAGGAGCGGCATCTCCCGTAAAGGGGAGTTCAGCGGCGCGCCGGATTTCTCTCAACACCTGTCATTGCGGATGAATTACAGCTTGCGCGTGAACTTTTCAAGCAGAACTCCGTTTCAACGACGTCGGGTTCATTTCGACGTTCCGTTCGGCGGCATGAACGTCACCACGACCCGTCGATACCTGGTCAACGGTGGCGAACCATCGTCGCTGACTGCCAGGATGAAGTGCGCGGTTTGTGTCGAGGAAACCTTCGGCGCGACGAACGACGCCTTCGCCGAGGTGGAGTTCTGAACTTCAATGCGGCCGCCGCGATAGCTTCCCGGCTCGGGGTAATGAAACCAGTGGAAGTGAAGGCTGTTGCCGTCCGGGTCGCTCGACTCGCTGGCGTCCAACTGGACAGTTGCGCTGGACGCCGCCGTTCGCGCCGGTTCGCCTTTCATTCGCGGCGCGGGCGGATGGTTGGCTTGCGCGAAATCTTTCACGCACCAGTCGAGACGCGCTTTGAAGTCGTTCTGAATCGCCCCGGCCCAGCGCGCGAGAATGTTGTCGCGATTCGTCGCGCCGTTCCAGGCATCGAGTTGGTTGGCCCAGAAATAGCGCGCATTCGGAAAGTTCGTATTCATGCCGTAGCGCCCAGCCCAACTGCCCCACGTCGGTTGGTCCGGGTCGTTCATTCCGGTCGGCACCAGATAAAGGAACGTCATGGTGTCGCCTTCCTTTTGCCAGTGTGTCGTATTCGTCGGATACATGGCGCCCAGCGGGCCGTGGCCGGTGAGGCAGTCACGAACGAGGTCGAATCCTCCGGCCTTCGCGGTCAACGCGGAGAAGCGATGATACCAGCGCTTGCCGTCGCGTTCGGGATGGAACGTGTCCACCCAAAACGGAAACGGCGGGTCAATCTTCGAAGTGTGATCTCCGAACGCGTCGGCTGACGAAAGCCGCAGCCGGCTCTTGAACGCCGCGTAACCGGCGCGACCGCGTTCGTGAAGCACCTTGTCGAGCGCGCGGCGCAGGTTGTTCGTCGCGGCGCCGTGGTCGGAGCCCCAATCGGAATACCAGAGCGGGCGCGGATCGTCGCGATCAACGGCAGTGATGATCAGATTCACGGCTTCCTGTGTGTCGTTGTCGCCGGGGACAGTGCGCTGCCACAGATGTTTCAACGTCGGGTAACGCGGGTCGTGCTTGCTCAGGTTTGGATGGCATTCGCCGTAGGCGCGCAGCAGACGCCGCACGATGCCCGGGCCGGTGCGCTCGGGATTTTTGTTTTCGCCGTCGCGCGCGCGCGGCCGGTTGGCGATGATGCCTTCGACGTCCCATTCGTTCGCGTAGAGAAGAAAGCGCACGAGCGACTGTTCATCGTCCGGGTCGCCGCCGGCGTCGGTCTCGATGATCAGGCGCAAACGCTCGGCGGCACCTGCTTTCGGACCGAACCCGAACGGCAGCACGCAGAGCAGCAAAAAAAGACCGGTTCGCGCGCGTCGAGTCATCGCGCGTCAGCATGGTGGAGCTTCTCCAGACGCTCCTCCGCCACCCGGTCAATCCAGGTCTTTGGATACTCGCGCCGCAGCCGTTCAAATTCCTTGATCGCTTCTTCGGTCCTGCCCTTGCCGGCCAGCGTCGCCGCGGCTTTGAACTCCTCTTCGCCGCGGGTGAGCGTCCGGCTCGCGATGCGCACCGCCTCCTCAGCGGTGGTTTCGGCGGGCACTTTCTGCAACACCGGCGGGTTCGTGTCGGTCAGGATGCTGAACGCGGACGGCGCGCGCTCGCGAAACAACCGGGCGCGCATGTCGTGTTGATGGTTCATGGAGTCGCCGCCTTCGCGCCCGCCGAACGGATCAATGTCGGCAATCGCCAGTCCGTCCTTTTCCCCGGCGCGCGCGAGCACTTTGCCTTGCGGAGAAATGATCATGGACCCTGAGCCGCGCTCCGACACGACGAGGTAAACGAAGTTTTCGACTGCGCGCGTGCGAAACGCCGCGAGGTTGATGTCGTCATCGCCGATCGCCGCGCCGCCCAGCGTCGGATGAAAAATGATGTCCGCGCCGCCCAGTGCCAGGCAGCGTGCCGTTTCGGGAAAAACCATGTCGTAACAGATGAGCATGCCGACGCCACCCAGATCCGGCGTGTTGAACACGGGATACCCCGTGCCGGGCTTCTTGAATCGCTCGTGAATCACCGGGATCGTTTTGCGATAACGTCCGATCTCGCGTCCGTCGCGGCCGAGGAAGAAGGCCGTGTTGCAAATCGCGCCGTCCGCCTCGACGAAGTCGTTGCAACAGACGAGATACATCTTGTGTTTCGCAGCGGCCGAGCCGAGCCGACGCAACATCTGCTCGACCGCCCGGGGCAACACCCGGTCCGCGAGATTTTCATTCGCGGCCAGCCACGTGCCCAGACCGAGCGTGTCCTCGGGAAACGCGACGACGTCGCAGCCGGCCGCGCCCGCCCGGTTCACAAGGTTCTCGAGTTCGGCCAGCGTCCCGTCCACTTTTTTCAGGACTTCACCGGGTTCGCGGACGTGCCAGTCGATCAGGCGCGATTTGGGCTGAGTCGCGCCGATGCGGACGGTTCGATGCGGCGTGGCCGTGTTCGAGTCCGCGCTGGCGCGCGGAACGGTGTCCTGGCCGCGCGCGGCGGCACTGAAAGCGGCCGCGAGACTCAGCGCGAGGAACATCGTTTGCGTTGTTTTCATGGTTTCGTTGTTTGCACCGGTCCTATGTAAGTGGTCGCCACCACGATGTCATCGAACCAGACGCGGTTGGTGGGATTCGGTTTTGCCACTTTGTTCTGGCGCGCGGCGTTCTCGGTGACGTAGTGGAGCAACCAGAAGAAATTGATCTTCAGATCAGTGCTCGTCCGGAAGTTGAATCCTTCGAACGGTTCGCCGCCCTCGTCGCGCAGGGCGAAGCCCATGCCGCTCCACGGCCCACGACGTGCGCCCGGCGCGAAGTGCGCGACCGGTTTGCCGTCGAGCCAGAGCGCCAGCTCGCCGTCGTGCTTGTCCGGAGTCGAATTCAACTGGAGCATGATTTCAACGCACTGCCATTTGTCTTTGGGAATCTGCTGCGGTTGCGCCGGACGAAGTCCGTTGCCCCAATACTTGTTGTCCGCGGACACTTTCATCTCGTGCCAGTAGGCGTAAAAGAACCACGCGCCCGGCGGCGGATACGTGCCGTATTCGCCGAACGGTTCGATGCCGACGGTGACGCGCTCGTCGCCGCGCGGACGCTCGCCCGCGCCGCCTTGCGGCCAGGACGTCGAGGGATGATAACCTCCGAAGTGCACGAAGTGATGCGTGTAATCGTTTTCAGGCGCGAACTTCACGTAGAATCGGGCGAACGCGCGGTCCACTTCGCGCGGCAAACGGCGGTAGAGATGTCCGCCGGTGTTCTGTCCGAGCGTCGCGGTGGACTGAATACAGCGTTTGCCGCTGCTGCCAGGCGGCACGGAATCGCTGAATGCCAGCACGCGGCCGCCGTCATTGCTGACGCTTTCCCAGCGCTTCGCGAGGTCGTCGATCGAGCCGGACTCGAAATCCTCGTGGAGCAGCACCTGCGGATCGCTCTCGATGCCGCGGTCGCCTGGATACCGCGCAGCCAGGCCGGGACCCTCAGGCAGACGCGGCGTGTTCTCAGCCGCGTTGCCGCCGCTGGTTGTAAGCCAAACGATGGCAAGAGAGGTGAACGTAAGAAGAATCTTCATTTCCTGAGTTTCAGTAATCCGTCTTCCGCGGACGCGTGCAGTGGAGATGACGGCCAGAATTTTACTTTTCTGCTTTCAAAGCGTCCCAGGTTTCAAGGTAAATATTTTGGACCGGGGCAGCAACAGCCAGTTCGCGCGAGAGATTGCGACGTTTGATCAACTCCACAACATCGGTCTTGTCCTGGAGCCGGCGCAGCGGCGAGGCCGACCAACTGTCCAGTTTGAGTGAGACGAGATCTTCCAGGCTGACAATTTGCGGACTGCCAGCGGCAGTTTTGGGCTGTGGGAACGGCACCTTGCAGCCATGCCGCAACACTTTGCCGGCCGGCAACAAGTCAACCTTCACTTGATTGCGGCGATCGAGCAGGCGGTCCTCCACGCCCGGCACCCGCGCAAATGGCCCGGTTACGTCGGCGGTCAGGAATTCGGCTGCTTCCAGGACGTCGGGCACGACAATGTCCACGTCCAGCGTGAGTCGTGGATACCCGTGTTCCTGCACCGCGAGCCCGCCGACGATCAAATGAGGAATTTCAAAATGCGCCAGCGCTTCCGCGGCTGCGCGCGCAGTCTGCTCCAGCCCGGTTGTGCCGGTGTTCTCGCGCAGAATGTAAGCCTCTCGATCCGTCATCCGGTGAAGCGTCGCACAGCACAAACGGCGCATCAATGCTTTTGCACGACGCACAAACAACGCACGCGGATGAGAGTCTCAAGAACCCCTGTTGAGCGCCACGAGCCAGCAGGCGACTTGCAGGCCCGGTGCCCCACCGGCCGAATTTCCTCAAAGCACGACTTCCGTGCCGACACCTTCGTCAGTGAAAATTTCCAAGAGCACCGCGTGCGGCACGCGACCGTCCACCAGCGAGACTTTCTCCACGCCGGCTTTGATGGCGGCCACGGCGCTGTCCACTTTTGGAATCATGCCGTTGTCCACAATGCCCGCCCGCTTCAGGCCGTCAACCTCGTTCGTCTGCAAGTGGGCGATGAGCGTGGCCGGATTTTTCGGATCTCGCATCAGGCCGGGCACGTCACTCATGAAGACGAGACGCCGGGCTTTGAGCGCGATGGCCACTTGTGCCGCCGCGACGTCGGCGTTGCAATTATAAACCTTGCCGTCCTCGCCGCGCGCGGTCGGGCTGATCACCGGCGTGATGCCTTGCTTGATGCAGTCCAGCAACGGCGCCGTGTTGACGGCCACGACGTCGCCGACGTAACCGATGTCGAACGATTGGCCATCTGCGCCGGCCGGCATGAACTTGCGGCAGGTGAAAATATCCGTGCCGGCAAATCCCTTTGCAGCGCCGCCGAGCGAGTTGATCGTGGCGACGATTTCCGGATTTATTTCGCGAGAGAGCACGTGATCCACGACTTTCACGGCCCCTTCATCCGTGACGCGCTGGCCCTGGATAAAGCTGGCTTTCAAGCCGGCGGCTTCCATCGCGCGGGTGATGGCTTTGCCGCCGCCGTGGACCACGACCGGGTTGATCTCGACCGCTTCGAGAAACACGATGTCGCTTGCGACACCGTTGCGAATGTTCGGATCAGGCGAATCCATGAAACTGCCGCCGTATTTCACAACAAACGTCGCGCCGCTGAATCGTTGAATGTAAGGCAATGCCTCGAGCAATGTCGTGGCTTTGGTGATGAGGTCGTGCATGCAGTTCAGGTCTTATTCGAAGACGCGACTTCCTCTATCCGCCGAGCGACGCCGGATCGCTCACGTCGCCCTTGTTGAAGTCCACATATTCCTCGGTCAGGTCGGCGGCATAGATCATGGCGCCATGTTTGCCGAGATTCAGATTGATGTGGAGATCAAATTCCTTCGGCGTGACGGCGGCGCAGAGACTTTTGAAACTCGCGCTCGTCGGCTGGCCGCGCTTGAGGCTCCAGAGAATCTTCCGGCTTTCCGGCGCGCTGTAGCCGACGTCCACCTTCTCTTCGACGACTTTCGCGGGCGAGTATCCGAGCGCGTCAATGATGCGTCCCCAGTTCGGGTCACCGCCGTTCCAACTCGTCTTGACCAGGGCGCTGTTGGCCACGGCGCGAGCGGCAGCGTCGGCGTCGGCGAAGGATTTGGCTCCGGCGACGCGGACCGTGACGAAACGAGAGACGCCTTCGCCGTCGCGCACGATCATCTTCGCAAGTTCGAGGCAGACGTGGTTGAGGCCGGATTGAAAAGTCTTGAGTCTTGAGTCCTGAGTCCCAAGTCGTGCGTTGTTTGCCAGTCCGTTCGCCAGAACGAGGACCGTGTCGTTGGTGCTCATGTCCCCGTCCACCGTTATGCGATTGAAACTTTGCGCGAC
>Ga0134126_10010551_pt1 | contig 11642 bp, 8 predicted proteins | sample KB31752_FD_96881 | JGI IMG/M metagenome (GOLD analysis project Ga0134126, IMG submission 96881) | Terrestrial soil microbial communities with excess Nitrogen fertilizer from Kellogg Biological Station, Michigan, USA - KB3-175-2 | ecosystem: Environmental > Terrestrial > Soil > Unclassified ...
ACGCCGGCCCGTGACCACCCCGCCCAGCGGCCGCCACCCGTTTCGAGGGAACCTCACGCCGCCAAGGCCAAGAGACTCTCACGTCGTAACAGCGACGTGGGAGCAACAACCACGTCGTTCGGCCGGGCGGCCGGACCGGGCCAAGGTCGGCGGGGCGGCGCGCGTTCAGCGGCCGGACGTGCAGACGGGGCTGGCGAGGCGGCGGGCGTTCAGGGGGCGGGCGAAGTTTGCCGTCTGGGTGGGACGGGGCTGGCGAGGCGTGCTGATTGACCGGAACGTCCGGATTTAATCATGAGGGTTCTGACCTGGCCCTTAGGTTGCGGCCAGGAACCGCTGAGGCTGGTCCCCGATAGTGGTCAGGCATGAGGAGATTCGGGGTCGGCGGCGTCGCGCTGGACGCCTCGGGGCCGGCCCAGCCCTCGGGTGTCCGGGGGCGGCAGCTGATCGCGCTGGGGTTGCTGCTGGGGATCACGGGGGTGGCCGGGGCGCAGTACGTCTCGGGCCACGGCCTGCTCCCGGTGGCCTGGCTGGCGGTGGGGCCGCTGCTGGCGTCGGTGATCTTGTCCCCCAGGGTCACGGCCGCGCTGGCGGGCTGGGCGCTGCTGCTGGGGATCGGGCTGGTGCTGCTCGAGCCGCCGGTGCCGGGGCTGCCGCGGCCGGGGCCGGTGATCTCGCACCTGGCGGTGCTGCTGCTGCTGACCGCGTTCGCGGTGGCCAACGCGGCGCTGCGCACGGTGGCCCAGCGGCGGCTGGGCCAGGTCCGGGCGGTGGCCAGGGTGGCGCAGAGCGCGCTGCTGCGCGAGGTCCCGGCCACGGTCACGGCGGGGCGGCTGGCCTCACGGTATGTGTCGGCGGCGGCCGAGGCCCGGGTCGGCGGGGACCTGCTGGAGGTGGTGCCCGACGAGGCCCACCCGCGCTGGCTGATCGGCGACACCAGGGGCAAGGGCCTGTCGGCGGTGCGGCTGGCCGCGGTGGCGATGACCAGCTTCCGTGATGCCTGCGCCCAGCCGGGGCTGTCGCTGGCCGAGATCGCCCGCGTGGTGGACCGCTCGGTCAGCCGGGCGGCGGGCGACGAGGACTTCGTGACGGCGGTGTTCGCCGAGCTGGACCCGCGCGGCTGGCTGCAGCTGGTCATCTGCGGGCACCCGCCGCCGATGCTGCTGGCGGCCGATGCCGGGCCGGGCGGCGGACTGCGGGCGCTGAGCCCCAGCGCCTACGCGACGCCGCTGGGGCTGCGGCCGGACATCAAGCCGGAGACGTTCACGGTGAGCTCAGGCGACCGGCTGCTGTTCTGCACCGACGGGCTGCTGGAGGCCCGCGACCGGGCGGGCCGGTTCTTCCGGCTGGACGACGCGGTCGACATGCTGCGTGAGCCGGACCTCCAGGCGGCGGCGGACGGGCTGCTGGGCCGGCTGCTCGCGCACACCGGCCGGCGGCTGGACGACGACGTGGCGCTGCTGCTGCTCGAGGCGACGACGGAGCCCGCCAGGCCGCGCCCGGCTGCCTCGACTGCCCCGGCGCTGGCGGCGATATGAGAGGTTTACCCCGGTAACGCAAGCTTCTTTGGCCGGTCTCCACAAGTTCCGGTCTGCGGCCCTGTCGCTTGCGACATTTCCCTTCTGAGCGGTACACGAGAGTGTTCAGTGTTTGCTCGTTGGCAGTGGGGCATGACCAGCCCACGACATGTCGCCTCAGGAGGCTTGGTCGGTGTTGCAGTTCAGTCGCGTCGCCATCGTCAACCGCGGAGAGGCCGCGATGCGGCTGATCCACGCCGTGCGGGAGCTCGCCGCGGAGACCGGGACACCGATGGAGACGGTCGCGCTGTTCACCGACGCCGACCGCACGGCGACCTTCGTCCGCGAGGCCGACCTGAGCTACGACCTGGGCCCGGCGGCCAGCCGGCCATACCTGGACCTGGCCGTGCTGGAGCGGGCGCTGGTCCAGACCGGCGCGGACGCGGCCTGGGTGGGCTGGGGCTTCGTGGCCGAGGACCCGGCGTTCGCGGCGCTGTGCGAGCGGCTCGGGGTGACGTTCGTCGGCCCGTCACCTGAGGCCATGCGGCGGCTCGGCGACAAGATCGGCTCGAAGCTGATCGCCGAGGAGGTCGACGTCCCGGTCGCGCCGTGGAGCCGCGGCGCGGTCGACGACCTGGACTCCGCGCTGCGGGTGGCGGACGAGATCGGCTACCCGCTGATGCTCAAGGCGACGGCGGGCGGCGGGGGCCGCGGCATCCGCCGGATCGACTCCGCGGCCGAGCTGACCGAGGCCTACGAGCGCACCCGCATGGAGGCCGAGCGGGCCTTCGGCAGCGGCGTGGTGTTCCTGGAGCGCCTGGTCACCGGCGCGCGGCATGTGGAGGTCCAGGTCATCGCGGACGGCCAGGGCACGGCCTGGGCCCTGGGCGTGCGGGACTGCTCGGTGCAGCGGCGCAACCAGAAGATCATCGAGGAGTCGGCGTCGCCGGTGCTGACCGCCGACCAGGCGGGCGAGCTCAAGGCGGCGGCGGAGCGGCTGGCGCTGGCGGTGGGGTACCGGGGCGCGGGCACGGTCGAGTTCCTGTACCACCCGGCCGACAAGAGGTTCGCCTTCCTGGAGGTCAACACCCGCCTGCAGGTTGAGCACCCGGTCACCGAGCTGACCACCGGGATGGACCTGGTCAAGGCGCAGCTGCACGTGGCCGCGGGCGGGAAGCTGACGGGGCGGCCGCCGGCCGAGATCGGGCACGCCATCGAGGCGCGGCTCAACGCCGAGGACCCGGACCGCGACTTCGCCCCGTCGCCGGGGCGCATCGTCCGGCTGGACCTGCCCACCGGGCCCGGCATCCGGGTCGACACCGGCGTGAGCGAGGGTGACACCATCCCGGCCGACTTCGACTCGATGATCGCGAAGATCATCGCCTACGGCCGGGACCGGGACGAGGCCCTGGGCCGGCTGCGCCGGGCGATGTCGGAGACCACGGTGATCATCGCCGGCGGGGCGACCAACAAGAGCTTCGTGCTGGACCTGCTGGACCAGCCCGAGGTCATCGACGCCAGCGCGGACACCGGCTGGATCGACCGGGTCCGGGCCGAGGGGCGGCTGGTCGCCCAGCGGGGGGCCGCGGTCGCGCTGGCCGCGGCCGCCATCGAGGCCTACGAGGACGCCGAGGAACTAGCCCGGCAGCGCCTGCTGACCAGCGCGCACGGCGGCCGGCCGCAGGTCCAGCTGGACACCGGCCGCCCCGTCGAGCTCAAGCTGCGCGGGGTCGGCTACAAGGTCGGTGTCGGCCGGACCGCGCCGCACCGGTTCCGGGTCGAGATCGCGGCCGGGAGCGGTACGCCGAAGGCGGCCGACGTGGAGATCGAGCGCTTCGACGAGTTCTCCGGGCAGATCCTGGTCAACGGCCAGCGCTTCCGGCTGGTCACCAGCTCCCATGGGCCGACCCACCTGGTCGAGGTGGACGGGGTCGCGCACCGGATCAGCCGCGACGAGGGCGGCGTGGTGCGCGCGCCCGCGCCCGCGCTGGTGGTGGCCACGCCGCTGGCGGTGGGCGCCGAGGTGGAGGCGGGCGCGCCGGTGCTGGTGCTGGAGTCGATGAAGATGGAGACGGTGCTGCGGGCGCCGTTCCGGGCCCGGCTGCGCGAGTGCCCGGTGGCGGTGGGCAGCCTGGTCGAGGCCGGGGCCCCGCTGCTGCGCCTGGAGCCGCTCGGCAACGGCAGTAACCCCGCGGCCGAGCCGGAGGCCGCCGACGTCGAGATCGACCTGCCCGCCGAGCCCGCCGCCGTCCCGGCCGCCGACCGGGTCGCGGCCGGGCTGCGCGACCTGCGCGGGCTGCTGCTCGGCTACGACGTCGGCCCGGATGACCTGCGCCGGATGCTGGCCCGCTACATCGCGGCCCGGTCCGAGGCCGGGCACGGCAACGGCGGGCCGCTGGCGGGCGAGATCGAGCTGCTCGAGGTGTTCGCCGACCTGTCCGAGCTGACCCGCAACCGGCCGGCCGGCCCGGATGCCGCCGCCGACACCCAGGTGCACAGCCCGCGCGAGTACTTCCACACCTACCTGCAGAGCCTGGACGTGGAGCGGGGCGGCCTGCCCGAGGGATTCCAGCACCGGCTCAGCCGGACGCTGCGGCACTACGGGGTGACCGACCTGGAGCGCACCCCGGAGCTGGAGGACGCGGTCTTCCGTATCTTCCTGGCCCAGCGCCGCGGGGCCACCGACGTCGCGGTGGTGGTCGCGCTGCTGCGCCAGTGGCTGACCGAGGCGCCGCCCGGCGAGCCGCTGCGCGAGACCTCCGGGCTGACCCTGGAGCACCTGATCGCGGCGACTCAGCTGCGCTTCCCGGCCGTCTCCGACCTGGCCCGCTCGGTGGTGTTCCGCTGGTTCGCCCAGCCGATGCTGCGGCGCAGCCGGGCCCGGGTCTACGCGGCGGTGCGCCAGCACCTCAGGTACCTCGACGCCCACCCGGACGCGCCCGACCGCGCGGAGCGGATCGCCGCGATGGTGGCCAGCTCCGAGCCGCTGGTGCGGCTGCTGGGCCAGCGGATCGGCCGCCCCGGCGCCGGGCTGGCGCCGATGCTGGAGGTGCTGACCCGCCGCTATTACGGCAACAAGTCGCTGCACGACCTGCGGGTCAGCGAGGTCGACGGGTGCACGTTCGTGGTCGCCGAGCACGACGAGGAGGCCGGCCGGTCAGCCGTGCTGACCACCGCGGTGGACTTCCCGGCCCTGCCCCGTGCCGTCCGCGCGCTGGACGGGCTGGCCCCGGCCGGGGACGTGGCCGCCGACATCTACCTGACCTGGGACGGCCAGCCCGACGACGCGGACGCGATGGCGGCCGCGCTGCGGGACGTGCTGGCCGCCCAGCCGCTCCCGGCCGGCCGTGCGGCTGGGCGGGCCCCGCTCAGCCGGATCACGGCCATCGTGGCCGGGCGCAGCGGCGCGGTCATGCACCACCACTTCACGTTCCGGCCCGGGCCCGACGGCATTACCGAGGAGCGGCTGATCCGCGGGCTGCACCCCTTGATCGCCCAGCGGATGCAGCTGGAGCGGCTGCGCGAGTTCGACCTCACCCGGCTGCCCTCGGCCGACGAGGAGGTGTACCTGTTCAGCGCCGTGGCCCGGCAGAACCCGGCCGACGAGCGGCTGGTCGCGCTGGCCCAGGTGCGGGACCTGACCGCGCTGCGGGACAGCGAGGGCCGGCTGGTCGCGCTGCCCGCCGCCGAGGACACGCTGGCCGCCTGCCTGGACGCGATCCGCAAGGTGCAGTCGGGCCGCCGGGCCAACCGGCGGTTCGACACCAACCGGATTCTCATCTACGTCTGGCCGACCAGCGAGGTGACCCCGGCCGAGCTGAACACGGTGGTCCAGCGCATCCTGCCCACCACCGCGGGGGCCGGGCTGGAGGAGGTCATGTTCCTGGCCCGGCAGCGGGACGTGGTCAGCCGCGAGCTGGCCGAGATCGCGGTGCGCATCGGCTACACCGCCGACTCCGGGATCCGGCTGGACGTCGGCGAGCGGCCGACGGCGCCGGTCGAGCCGCTGGACGGCTACCGGCAGAACGTGCTGCGGGCCAGCCGGCGCGGCACCATTTACCCGTACGAGCTGACCGCCATGCTGCCGGGCACGCTCGGCACCTTCACCGAGTATGACCTGGACGCCGAGGGCCGCCTGATGCCGGTGGACCGGCCGCGCGGCCGCAACACCGCCGCGCTGGTCGCGGGCGTGGTCAGCACGCCGACCAGGAAGTACCCCGAAGGCGTCGAGCGGGTGGTGCTGCTGGGCGACCCGACCAAGGCGCTGGGCGCGCTGTCCGAGCCGGAGTGCGCGCGGGTGATCGCCGCGCTGGACCTGGCGCAGGACCGTGGCCTGCCGGTGGAGTGGTTCGCGCTGTCCGCGGGTGCCCGCATCGCGATGGATTCCGGCACCGAGAACATGGACTGGGTGGCCGCGGCGCTGCGGCGCATCGTGACGTTCACCCAGGGCGGCGGCGAGATCAACATCGTGGTCGCCGGGATCAACGTCGGCGCGCAGCCGTACTGGAACGCCGAGGCCACGATGCTCATGCACACCAAGGGCATCCTGGTCATGACGCCGGACTCGGCCATGGTGCTGACCGGCAAGCAGGCGCTGGACTTCTCCGGGAGCGTCTCGGCCGAGGACAACTTCGGCATCGGCGGCTACGACCGGGTGATGGGCCCGAACGGCCAGGCCCAGTACTGGGCGCCCAGCGTGGCCGGGGCCCGCGACGTGCTGATGGCCCACTACGACCACACCTACGTCGCGCCAGGCGAGGCGGGCCCGCGGCCCGCGCCCACCACCGACCCGGCGGACCGCGACGTCTCGGACTACCCGCACGTCCTGGCAGGCAGCGACTTCGCTACCGTGGGCGAGATCTTCTCGTCGGCGGCCAACCCCGAGCGCAAGAAGGCGTTCGACATCCGCACCGTGATGCGGGCGGTGTCCGACCAGGACCACTCCGTGCTCGAGCGCTGGGCGGGCATGGCCGATGCCGACACCGCCGTGGTCCAGGATGTGCATCTTGGCGGCCGGCCGGTGTGCCTGCTCGGGATCGAGTCCAAGTCGGTGCCCCGCCTGGGTTTCCCGCCCGCCGACGGGCCGGACGCCTACAGCGCGGGCACCCTGTTCCCGCTGTCGTCGAAGAAGGCGGCCAGGGCCATCAACGCGGCCAGCGGCAACCGGCCGGTGGTGGTGCTGGCCAACCTGTCCGGCTTCGACGGGTCGCCGGAGTCGATGCGCAAGCTGCAGCTGGAGTACGGCGCCGAGATCGGCCGGGCCATCGTCAACTTCGCGGGCCCGATCGTGTTCTGCGTGATCTCGCGCTACCACGGCGGCGCTTTCGTGGTGTTCTCCAAAGCGCTCAACCCGAACATGACGGTGCTGGCGGTGGAGGGCTCGTTCGCCTCGGTCATCGGCGGTGCGCCCGCGGCGGCGGTGGTGTTCAGCGGCGAGGTGGACCGGCGGACCAGGTCCGACCGCCGGGTCGCCGAGCTGGAGGCGCGGCTGGCCGAGACCGGGGGCACGGAGCGGGCCGAGGCGGCTGGGGCGGAGCGGGCCGAGCTGACCACGCGGCTGGCCGAGGTACGGGCCTCGGTGCGCGCGGAGAAGCTGGCCGAGGTGGCGACCGAGTTCGACACCGTGCACAGCGTGCACCGGGCGGTGGAGGTCGGTTCGGTGGACGCCGTGATCAGCGCCTCGCAGCTGCGCCCGGCGATCATCGCGGCCATCGCGCCGGGCCGCTGAGCTAGGCTGGGCGGTCGCGCGTGCTGTCGCTGGTGCTGTTCGCGGCCGGGGCGGGGGTGAGCCTGGCCGCTAGCTGGCTGCTGGTCTCGCGCCTGGAACGGCTGGCCGAGCGGGCCGGGTTCTCCGAGGCGTGGCTGGGCCTGGTCGCGGCGCTGGCCGCCGACGCCCCCGAGATCACCTCCGCGGTGACCGCGCTAGCCCACGGCCAGGCCAGCGTGGGGGCCGGCGTGGTGCTCGGCTCGAACGTCTTCAACCTGGCGGCGCTGCTCGGGCTGGCCGCGGTCGTCGCCGGCCAGGTCGCGTTCCACCGCCGGGTCGTGCTGCTGGCCGGGATCCCCGGCGTCTGGGTGGCGCTGTGCTGCGTGCTGGTGGTGACGGCGGTGCTTGCGCCCGCCGCCGGGCTGCTGCTGGCCGCCGTGGTGCTGGTCCCGGTCAGCGCGCTGCTGGGCCTGCGCCGGGCCCGCCTCGAGGCGCTGCCGGGCCGCCTGGGGCACTGGCTGGCCACGGCCGCCGCCGAGGAAGAGGCCGAACTGGCCGCGGCGATCCGGCCGCTCCCCGGCACCTGGCGCGATGGAGTGGCCGCGGCCGGAGCGCTGGTCACGGTCGTGGCGGCGAGCACGACCATGGAACTGGCCGCCACCACGCTAGGCCGTCGGTTCGCGGTCCCCGGCATCATCACTGGCGGCCTGGTGCTCGCGGTGGTGACCAGCCTGCCGAACGTGGTCAGCGCGGTGTACCTGGCCCGCCGCGGCCGGGGTGCCGCGGTGCTCAGCATCGCGCTGAACAGCAACGCGATCAACGTCATCGCGGGGCTGCTGATCCCGGCCAGCCTGACCGGGCTCGGCCCGCGCTCGGGACAGGCGACGCTGGTGGCCGGGTGGTACGCGGGCCTGACCGTGCTCGGGCTCGCACTGGCCTATCGCGGGCACGGACTGCGCCGCCTGCCCGGCTTCATGATCATCGCGGGATACCTCGCTTTCCTGGCTGCCTTGCTAGTCACCTCGATGCAGCACGCCGTCCGCCCGGCGCCGGTCTTTGTGCCCGCCGCTGTCACCGCCATCGCCGGCACCGTGGTGCTGGGTTGGCCGACCCGCGCGTCGCGACCGGACCGGGGGTCGCCGCCCGGGCCCGCCAGGCGAATTGACACCTAGTAATACTAGGCATAGCGTTCCGAGGCATGGAGCGAGAGCGACTCAAAGGAAACCTGGACCTGCTGCTGCTGTCGGTGCTGTCGGCCGGCCCCGCGCACGGGTACGGGGTTATCGCGGCGCTGCGCCAGCGCAGCGCGGGCGCCTTCGACCTGCCCGAGGGCACCATCTACCCGGCGCTGCACCGGCTGGAGAGCGCCGGGCTGCTGGCCAGCGACTGGGCCGACAGCGGCGGGCGCCGGCGGCGGGTCTACGCGCTGACCGATCAGGGGGCCGCGGCGCTGGCCGCCGAGCAGTCCGAGTGGCAGCGCTTCGCGGCCGGCGTGCACGCGGTTCTCGGGTGGCCCGCATGAGCGGCCCGGCCGGACTGAGCGGTCCGGTCGACGAGTACCTGAGCGAGCTCAGCGCCGGGCTGCGGATGCGGCCGGAGCGGGCGCTGGGGATCCTGACCGAGGCCGAGGATCACCTGCGCGAGGCGGTGGCCGCCGGGCGCGCATCCGGGCTGACCGACGCCGAGGCCGCGCGGGCGGCCATCGCCAGCTTCGGCCCGGTGCGGGACGTGGTCCGGGCCCACCAGACCGGCCGCGACCGGGCCATGGCCCGAGTGCGCGGGCTGGCCTGGCGCCCGCCGCTGCCCGCCTGGCGCCCGCGGCTGCCCGGCGTGCGGCTTCTCTACGGCCTGTACGCGCGGCGGCTGCGCCGCCAGCTGGCCGGCTGCCCGCCGCCCCGGCACGTCGGCATCATCATGGACGGCAACCGGCGCTGGGCCCGCCAGCAGGGCATGACCGACGCCAGCCTGGGCCACAAGTACGGCGCCGACCACGCCGAGGAGGTGCTCGGCTGGTGCCGGCGGGCCGGCGTCCGGCACGTCACCGTCTTCGCCTGCTCGACCGAGAACCTGACCAGCCGCGAGAGCGCCGAGGTCGACTTCCTCATGAAGGTCATCGAGGAGCTGGTGGCCGAGAAGCTCACCGCGCGCCCGACCTGGCAGGTGCACATCGCCGGTCAGCTCGACGTGCTGCCCGACTCCACCGCCAGGGCACTCAAGCACGCCGTCGAGGCCAGCCGGGACTGCGGCACCGGCGCGCACCTCACCCTGGCCGTCGGCTACGGCGGCCGCCAGGAGGTCATCGACGCCTTCCGCTCGGTGCTGCACGAGCACGCCGAGGCGGGCACGTCGCTGGCCGAGCTGGCCGGCACGATCACCATCGAGGACGTGGCCCGGCATCTGTACACGGCCGGCCAGCCCGACCCGGACCTTGTCATCCGCACCAGCGGCGAGCTGCGGCTGTCGAACTTCCTGCTCTGGCAGAGCGCTTATTCCGAGCTGTATTTCTGCGACACCTACTGGCCCGCGTTCCGGGAGATCGACTTCCTGCGGGCGCTGCGTAGCTTCGCCGCCCGGCAGCGCCGGTATGGGCGGTAGGGCGAGCCCCTAGCCGACTGAGCGGGCCAGCTCCAGCAGGGTGTGCAGGTCCCTGGCCGCCTCCAGGGCGGCCACGCCGGCCAGCACGGCCAGCGCGGCGACCGCGACGAGCAGCAGGGTACGCGGGGTGCGCGAGCGGGGCGGCGGGCCGAGCAGCGCGGCGACGCGGCGCGGGACCGGGCCGGCCCAGGCCAGGGAGATCCGCCGGGCCGGACGGCCCGCGATGCTGAGCGCGGCCGGGTCCGGGGTGGTGGCCAGCAGGGCCACGCGGCCGATGGTGGCCGCGACCAGGCGACGGTCGCCGGTGGCGGCGGCGGCGCGCTCGTCGGCCCACCGCTCGGTGGTGTAGTCGACCGCCCGGCTCAGCGGCAGCAGCAGCGGGTTGGCCGCGGCGGCCAGCCGGGCGGCGGTGGTGAACAGGTGGTGCTGGCCGGCCAGGTGGGCCTGCTCGTGGGCCAGCAGGGCGGCCTGGCCCCGGTCGTCGAGGGCGTCGAGTATGCCGGCCGACAGCACGATCCGGCCCGGCCAGCCGGGCAGGGCGTAGGCCTCGATGGCCGGGCTGGGGATCACGACCACGCGGCGCCGGCCCGGCCGCAGGCGCGCCGCCCGGCGGTAGGCCTCGGCCAGGGCACGGGCGCGCCGGTGGGCGGTGACGGCGGTGCCCACGGCCACGGCGGCCAGCAGCAGCGCGGCCCCGGCCCCGGTCAGCACGGGGTAGGGGTCACCGCGGCGGGCCACGGCCGCGGAGTACTGGCCGATGATGGCCAGCGGCGGCGCGGCGGCCGCGGCCCAGGCGACCAGCAGCGCCAGCGCCATGGTGCTGGCACAGGCCAGGACCACCGCCGCCGCCGTCAGCAGCCAGGTCGCGCTGCGCGGCTCCAGCCAGGCGGCCAGCGGGCGTGCCGCGGCCGCGGCCAGCGCCGGGATCAGCAGCGGGACGAACAGCAGCAGCCACATCGCCGGGTCCTAGGACTGGCCGCCCGGCGGGCCGGCGCCGCCCGGCGGACCGGCGCCGCCCGGCGCGCCGGCATCCTCGCCGAGCAGGTCGCGCAGCAGCCGGGCGTCGCGGCTGGACAGGCCGGAGGCGAACCGGGCCAGCACCGCGTCGTGGCCGGGGCCGGCGTCCAGGGCCTGGCTCATCTGGCTGGCCGCGAACGAGGCCTCGTCGACCGGGGCGTAGGCGAACGCGCGCCCGGACCGCTGCCGGACCGCCAGGCCCTTGACGTGCAGCCGGGACAGGATGGTCACCACCGTGCTGTAGGCCAGGTCCGGCTCCGGGCGGCCGGCCAGGCGGTGCTGGACCTGGCCGGGCGTCAGCGGCTGGCCCGCAGCGGCGAGCACGGCCAGCACCTCGGCCTCCAGCGCTCCGGCCGGGCGGCGGTCACCGGACATGACGGACCTCCAGCGTCAAACGAGCCTGCGGACATTCTACAGATCGTGTAGAACACTGGCCGTGAGTCTAGTCGCCCTTGAAGTTGTTCAGGAAGCTCACGCACTGGCCTAGGTTGTCGAAGTAGCCGTCCGGGACGAATTCGTTCTTGCAGAAGTACACGTCGGTGGCGGCGGCGCTGCGGTTATGGCTCTGGTAATAGCTGACGCAGGCGCCGTAGATGTCGCCGGGGAACAGCGACGCGATGCTCCGGCAGTAACCCACGCTCGGGTTCCCGCCGCTGTCGGCGAGCGCCGGAGCGGCGGCGGCGGTGACGGCGGCGGCCGACCCCGCCAGGGTGACCGCCAGGACTGCGGCGGCGCTGCGGCGGCGAATAGACATGCTGGTCCCTCCCCGTTTCGGGTCTGCGGTTTTCCTGATCACTGCCGGGATGCTA
>Ga0134126_10010552_pt1 | contig 11641 bp, 9 predicted proteins | sample KB31752_FD_96881 | JGI IMG/M metagenome (GOLD analysis project Ga0134126, IMG submission 96881) | Terrestrial soil microbial communities with excess Nitrogen fertilizer from Kellogg Biological Station, Michigan, USA - KB3-175-2 | ecosystem: Environmental > Terrestrial > Soil > Unclassified ...
AATTGCCTCAAAACGCCTACGGCAAGGTGCTCCGGCGCGATCTGCGCGACCGGTTCGCCAAGAGCGAGTAACGGCATTCGGCGCGGCCGCAATCTCAGCTCGACTTTGCGCCGTTTTGATCTTGGCTTTACATAAAGACCAAGAAAATTGGAGAGTCCGGCGACGATGCGCAGCGCTTCGTCGAGGATGGCGCCAGCGCTGCATGCGCAGCGACCAGTAAAGAATGTCGAACAGCCCGACGCATCCTTTGACCGGATTCAGGCCCCACGCCCGCCCTCAAAACGAAGCGCCGCAACCCCGGCGAAGTGCGACTGCGGTCGCTGAGAGTCTTCGATGCGCAACGCCTCGTTCCATTTCGCCATGCGTTCGGAGCGCGAGAACGACCCGACCTTCAGTTGTCCCGCGTTCCATCCGACCGCGAGGTGGACGGTGGCGACGTCCTCCGTCTCGCCGGAGCGAGCAGAGACGATTGTGCCGAATCCGGCCCGCTTTCCCGCGTCGCAGGCCTCTTTCGCCTCGGTGAACGTGCCTGCTTGATTGACCTTGATAAGGACGGCGTTGACACTGCGCTGTTCCGCGGCGCGCTCGACGCGTGCGGCGTTGGTGACCAGCAAGTCGTCGCCGATCACCTGCACCCGGTCGCCAACCGACGCGGTAAATCGTCGAAACCCCTCGACATCGTCCTCGGCGAACGGATCCTCGATGGACAGGACCGGATAGCGCGCGCACCAGCCCAGCAGATAGTCCGCCATCCCGTCGCGGTCGAGCTCGCGATTTTCGAGGCCGAGGCGGTAACGGCCATTCTTGCCAAACTCGGAGGCGGCGATGTCGAGCGAGATCGCGATCTCCTGTCCCGGCGTGTAGCCAGCGCGCTCGATGGCGATCATCAGCGCATCGAGCGCCTCCTCGTTCGAGGAAAACGCCGGCCACCATCCGCCCTCGTCGGCCACGCCTTGCAAGAGACCGCGCTCGCGCATGAGATCGCCCGCCGCCATATAGACTTCCGCCGTCATTTCGAGCGCTTCGGCGAAGCTCTCGGCCCCCGGCGCGATGACCATCAGGTCCTGAATGTCGATGCGCCGCCCGGCGTGGGCGCCGCCGCCGAAGATCTGAATCTCGGGAAGCGGAATGCGAACGGCGGCGGCGCCGGCGATGTAGCGCCACAGCGGCATATGTCGCGACGCCGCCGCGGCGTGAAGCACCGCCAGCGACGCTGCGACCGTGGCGTTGCCACCCAGCCGCTGCTTCGTCGCCGACGGGTCGAGCGCGATTATCGCCGCATCGACGCCCGCCTGATTGAAGGGATCGCGTCCAGCAAGCGCCGGCGCAATCTCGTCTCGGATGCTGGCGAGCGCGTTTTGAACGTCGTAGCCGCCAAGCCGCCGCCCGCCGTCGCGGCGGTCGACCGCCTCGCGCGAGCCACGCGAGGCGCCCGCCGGGGCGATGCCGCGCCCCGCAGCCCCGTCCGAGAGCGTGACTTCGACCTCGATTGTCGGCCGCCCCCGCGAGTCCCAGATGCGGCGCGCATAAAGGCGCTGGATGATGGGTTCACTCATGATTGGGCCCACGCGTTGACGATGGCGATCGGATCGCGCACGGGATCGGTGACGAGCGGCGCCGCGAAGGCGCGAACGGCCTGCCGCTCCGGCTCCGTTTCGAGATATTCGACCGGCGACTTTCCGTCGATGCGCGCCAGAAACAGCGCCGGCAGCAGACGCGCAACCCGCGCCGCGAGGCCGCCGCGCGCCTCCCAGTCGACGCCCGCCAGATAGGCGTCGAGCAGCGCGGCGAAGGCGGGACGATAAGCGGCGCGGGAAACCCCGCGACGCGCGCCCTTCAACAACAGATGGTTGAGGCAGAAGGCGAGGTCGAACGCCGGGTCGCCCCAACAGGCGCATTCCGCATCGAGAAACACGGGGCCTTGCGGCGAGCGCAGGATATTCTTCGGACTGACGTCGCCGTGCATCAGCGCCTTGTTGTTCGCCAGCGTCGTCTGCGCGATGGCTTCCAGGTCCGCCGCGAGAGCCGGGTGAGTCCGCGCGGCGGCGAGCAGATAAGGCTCGATGCGGATGGCGACGAAAGTTTCGGCATGGGCGAAACGGGCAGCCAGACCGTCCGCCGCGGCGCTCCTTGCGTGTACGAACGCAAGGTCGCCGCCAACTGAGGCTGCAAACGCTTCGTCGGTCTGCCCGGCCATGAGTTCCGCCTTCCAGACAGGATTGTCATCGGGCGGCAGATAGGTCATGGCGAACAGGCCAAGCTTCGAGTCTTCGCCTAGCACGGCCGGGGCCGCACGCGGCCGCCAATCGGCGACGGCCCGCATCCACGCCGCCTCGGCGGCGTTGCGCGACAATGGCGCCTCCCAATGCGCCGTCACTTTCAACTTCTGGAGCGCGCGCTTTACAACGAAGCGACGGCCCGCTGTTTGCGCGAGATAGATGTCGGAGGAGACGCCGCCTGCAAGCGGCGTCAACGACAGCGCTTCGCCGGCAGCCGCAAGGCCCATCCTTCGCAGTCCGATCTCGATTTCCGCGGCGGACATTGGCGATCAACTCCCGCGAATCGGGCGCGGCCGACCTGTCTCGGGCGGCCGCGCGTTCTGGCTTAAGCGGGGGCGTAGCCGAGGACGCCCTTGATCTCCAAGAAGTCCTCCAGGCCGTATTCCGCGTATTCGCGGCCGTTGCCCGATTGCTTGTAGCCGCCGAAGGGCATGCCGGCGTCCCACGCGGGATAGTTGATGTGAACGTTGCCGGCCCGCATCTTGCGCGCCGCGGCGCGCGCCTTCTCGATGTCCTTGCTCTGGATATAGGCCGCGAGCCCGTAGCCGGTGTTGTTGGCCTCCTCCATCGCCTGCTCGACGCTGTCGTAGGGCATGATCGAAAGCACCGGGCCGAAGATCTCCTCTCTCGCGATACGCATGTGTGGTTGGACGTTGGCGAAAACCGTCGGCTGCACATAGTAGCCGCGGTTGAGGCCCGCGGGTCGGCCGAGACCGCCGGTCACGAGGTCCGCGCCTTGCTTGATGCCGCTCTCGATCAGATCCTGGATCTTGTCGTACTGAGTCTGGCTGACCACCGGCCCGAGCTTGGTGTCCGGCCCATCGGCCGGTCCGACGACATAGGTTTGCGCGGCTGCCTTCGCATAGGCGGCGGCCTCGTCATGCTGGGCGCGCGAAACGAACATACGGGTCGGCGCGTTGCAGGACTGGCCGCTGTTGCTGAAGCAACCCGCGACCCCCTTTTGCACGGCTCTCTTCAGGTCGACGTCGGGGAAAAGAATGTTGGCCGACTTGCCGCCGAGTTCCTGATGAACGCGCTTCACCGTGTCCGCCGCCGCCTTGGCGACGAGGATGCCCGCCCGCGTCGAGCCGGTGAACGACACCATGTCGACATCGGGATGGCTGGCGATCGCCTGGCCGACCGTCGGCCCGTCGCCGTTGACGAGGTTGAACAAGCCTTTCGGCGCGCCCGCTTCGTTCAGGATCTCAGCGAAGATGATCGCGTCGAGCGGTGCGATCTCGCTGGGTTTCAGAACCATCGTGCAACCGGCCGCAAGCGCCGGCGCAACCTTGCAGGTGATCTGGTTCAGCGGCCAGTTCCACGGCGTAATCATGCCGACGACGCCGATCGGCTCCTTCACGATCATGCCCGAGCCCTTCGGCTCCTCGAAGTGGAATCTTTTGAGAACGTCAACCATCTTTTCAAGATGAGCGAGGCCGATCGTCACCTGCGAACTGCGCGCGAAAGCGATCGGCGCGCCCATCTCGCGCGAGATTGCCGAGGCCAACTCCTCGCCGCGCTTTTTGTAGACGGCGATGATCCGCTCAAGCAGTTCTAGCCGCTCTTTGCGCGTCGTGAAGCCGAATGTCTGGAACGCCCGCTTCGCGGCGGCGACCGCCTTGTCGACATCGGCTTTTGAACCCAGAGAGATGGTCGCAAAGCCCTCCTCGTTCGAGGGATCAATCACGTCGAGCGTCTTTGGCTCGACCGGATCCACCCATTGTCCGTCGATATAGAATTGCAACGCATGGTTCATGCTTCTCTCCACTCTTTCAACAGCCGGCGCGGCGCGCACGGAGCGCTTTCCCGCGACGCATCGGAGCGACTTTCGATCCAGAAAGTTCTATGTTTCCGTGTCTCAATATCACAGGGGCCAGGCGTTTGGCGACCCCGCAAAAAGCCCGTATGTCATCTCCGAACTCGACATCGATCAGCGCCGGCAGAGAATCGCCGCCTTGGTGCATACCGAGCATTTCGTATCCGCTCAGGATCTCGCCGCTAGTTCAGCGTTTCGCAAGTGACCATCCGCAACGATATCGGCGCCCTGGCCCAGGCCCGATTTGGGAAATCGGGAAGAGAGCCACACATTGAAGGATCTGGCGTCACTCCTTCACCGCGCCGGTCATGGCGGAGACATAATATTCGACGACGAAGGAATAAAGCACGATCAGCGGCAACGAGCCAACCAGCGCGCCGGCCATCAGCGTCCCCCAATGATATACGTCGCCATCGACAAAGTTGCTGATGATTGCGACCGGCACTGTCTTGTTGGAGGTCGAGGAAATAAAGGTAAGGGCGTAGATGAATTCGTTCCAGCAGAGAGTGAGCGAGAAGATGCTGGCTGAGATCAGGCCGGGAACGGCAAGCGGCAGAATGATCTTGGTCAGAATCTGCAGGCGCGAGGCCCCGTCGATCAGCGCGCATTCTTCGAGTTCATAGGGGATCGTCTTGAAATAACCCATCAGCAGCCAGGTCGAGAACGGAATCAGAATGGTCGGATAGACCAACACCAGCGAAAGCGGCGAATTGAACAGCCCGTATTTCTGGATTATGGTCGCCAGCGGAATGAACAAGATCGACGGCGGCACGAGATAAGCCAGAAAGATCAGGCCGCCGACCATCTGGGCGCCGCGATAGCGCAGCCGCACGATGGCGTAGGCCGCCATGACGCTGGCGATCAGCGATATGAAGGTCGACGCAAACGCCACATACATGGTATTCCAAAGCCAGCGCGGATATTGCGAATGAAATAACAGCTCTCTGATGTGATCGAGTGTCGGCGAAGTGACAAAGAACGGATTAAAGTCCTTCATGTCGATCAGTTGATTGTTCGGCTTGATCGCGGTGAGCACCATCCAGTAGAACGGGAACAGCAGAAAGATCAGGATCAATCCTAGCGGCAGATAGGTGGTGAGGAGTTTTCGCGGGCGCGTCTCCAGATAGCTCATGCCCTCCGAGGCGTCGATAAGACGCGCGGAAGCGAGCCGCTCCGCCGCCTCGGTGGTTTCGGGCGCCTCAGAGATTTCACTCATTGCCGGCGCCTTGCTGCCATTTGCGTTTCTGCAAACCGAACCACGAAAACAGGATTGCGGTCAGCAGGAACGGGATCATCGCGGTCGAGATGGCCGCGCCTTCGCCGAGGTTTCCGCCGAGAATCGCGCGCTGGTAAGACAGCGTCGCCATCAGATGGGTGGCGTTGACAGGCCCGCCGCGCGTCATCGCCCAGATAAGCTGGAAATCCGTGAACGTGAACAGCACCGAAAAGGTCATGACGACCGCGATGATCGGGGTCAGCAAAGGATAAGTGATGTAGCGAAAATTCTGCCAGCGCGAGGCGCCGTCTATGGTCGCCGCTTCATAGAGCGAGGGCGAGACAGTCTGCAATCCGGCCAGCAGCGTGATGGCGACGAAGGGCACGCCGCGCCAGATATTGACAAAAGTCAGACACCAGCGCGCGTTCCAGGGATTGCCGAGAAAATCGATGTATTGCTTGATGAGCCCGAGTTTGACCAGGCTCCACGAAATGATCGAAAACTGCGCATCGAAAATCCACCAGAAGGCGATGGCCGAGAGCACGGTTGGCACAACGAAGGGGATGAGCACAATCGAGCGCAGAAGCGCCTTGAACCGCAAGTTTCTGTTGAGCAACAACGCGAGATAAAGACCGATCGCGAATTTGATCGTCGAGGCGACAATTGTATAGAAGCAAGTGAAGAATACGGCGCCCCAGAACACGAAATCGCCTGACAGCCACTCGTAATTGTCGAGGCCGACGAATTCGCCGGGCCGTCCGATCTTTGCGTCGGTGAACGAGAGCCAGACGCCGAGCACCAACGGATAGGCCAGAAACAGGATCAGAATGACGAGGGTGGGCGCCATGAACCAGAATCCGAGCCAGTCTCGGTTGGAGCGCAAGCGCGCCCATGTTGAGCGCGTTCTCGGCGCCGTCGCGTCGATCATTCGGCTTCCTCGTACATGCCGCCTCCGGGGGCTAGAGCCGCCGCCTGCGGACGGACGGCGGCTCGGCGCTCAGCTAACGAAAGATGTGCAGCGCCGACCGCTCGGCGGTCTTCATCGTCCCCTTTAGATCCTCCTGCCCGGTGCAGTAGCGGGCGAACATGTCGACGACGATGAAATCGGCGACGGCCTCGGCCACTTTCGGGCTTAAGGGTCCGATGCCGCTAATGGGCAGCGTGCGCGCGGAGGCTTCTGCGAACACCTTGTTCTTCGGATCGGCGGTCCAGACCGGATTGTTGTCGTAGGCGTGAAGCGTCTGCGTGAGATAGCCTTGCGCGCCCTCGAGCCAAGGGTTGTACTGCGCGGCTTCCATCATGAAGGCCACGAAAGCTTTGGCCGCCATCGGGTATTTCGTGAAGTTGAAAGCCAGGATCGGGAAGGCGAGTTGCAGCTCCGTGGGGTGGCCAACCGGGCCGACGGGTTGCAACGCATGGTTCATGTCGTCGGCGATCGCCTTCATCTTGGCGTCGCCTTTTTGGCCAGCGGCCTTGGCCGCGACATAAATGGAGATGCCGTTCAGCGTCAGATGGATATCGCCGGCCAGGAACGCCTTGTTGTTGGACGAATCGTTCCACGAAGGCGTGCCCGGAATGAAGGTCTTGTAAAGCTCCATGGAGTACTCGAGCGCCTTGGCGGTTTCCGGCGAGTTGATGCAGACCTTGCCGTTCTTGTCGATCAGGTAGCCGCCGTTCCCCCACAGAACCCAGTGCAGCCAGTCGTTGGCGTCCCCCGTGGCGTGGCCGAACGCGAAGCCCGCTGGCGTATTGTTCTTCTTCAGCCCCTGGCAAAGCGCAAGAAAGCCCGGAAAGTCAGTCGGGAATGTTTTGAATCCCGCCTTGTTCATGGACGAGACGCGGTAGTTCATGTAGCCGCCGGCGACGCCGACGGGGATCGCAATCCACTTGCCGTTATATTGGCCGTAAGTCGCCGGGCCTTTGATCCAGCCGCCATATTTCTTGCCGAGATAATTGGCGACGTCATCGACGTTCAGACACTTCTCGGGGAACAACTGCGGCAGCGAATAAAGGCCCCATACGAGGTCCGGGCCCTGTCCGGTGTTGGCCGCCACCGAGGCCTTGGGTTGGATATCGTCGAAGCTCTCGTCCGATACGACGACCTTGACGTTGAAGGTCTTTTGAAATGTATCGACAATCTTAAGGAAGGCGACGCCTTCGCTGTCGACGAAATGTTTCCACCGCAGTACGTTCAGCGTCGCGCCCGCTTCGGGCTTCCACAGGCTGTCGGCCGCGAATGCCTTGGCGAAATCCAGAAGGCCCGAGCCGGCGACGGCCGCGCCCCCGACGAACGAGCGGCGAGTGATCCGAGACATATTTTCCTCCTTTGCAAGGTCTTCAGTTCTGGTTGCGAAGTCGTGCGGGCGGCATCAGGCCGCCAGCGCCTTGCCGCTCTTTGGATCGAACAGATGCACGAGTCCGGGATCACAACCGATTTTGATTGTTTCACCGGGACTGCGCGGGATTCGATCGCGAAACAGGCAGATGAGGTCACGTCCATCGGCATGGGCGACGACCAGCGTTTCCGATCCCGTGGGTTCGACCACGCTCACGCTGACCGCTGCGCCTTCCGGCGTCGTCGTGAAATGCTCGGGCCGCACTCCCAACACGACCGGCCGCCCTTCGCTGGCGGCAGGCGCGGCGGCGACCGGAAAGGTCAGGCCAGAAGCTGTCTTGAAGACCGCCTTGCCGTCGCTGTTGGCGATCTCGCCATCAAAGAAATTCATCGCCGGCGATCCGATGAAGGCGGCCACGAACATATTGGCGGGATGGTCGTAAAGGTCGAGCGGCGCGCCGATCTGTTCAACAATGCCGTCGTGCATGACCACGATCCTGTCGCCCATGGTCATCGCTTCGATCTGGTCGTGGGTGACATAGACCGTCGTGGTTTTCAGACGCTGGTGCAACTCCTTGATCTCGGTGCGCATGGCGACGCGCAACTTGGCGTCTAGATTGGACAGCGGCTCATCGAACAGGAAGACCTGCGGGTCGCGGACGATGGCGCGGCCCATGGCGACGCGTTGGCGCTGTCCGCCGGACAGTTGGCGGGGATAACGGCCGAGCAGCGGCTTCAATCCGAGAATATCGGCCGCCCGCGACACACGCTGTTTGATCTCGGCCTTCCCCGCCTTGCGCAGAAGCAGGGAAAATCCCATGTTGTCGAATACGGTCATATGCGGATAGAGCGCATAGTTCTGAAAGACCATTGCAATATTGCGCTCTTTTGGCGGCGCGTCGTTGACGACATGGCCGCCCATGAGGATCTGGCCGCCCGTAATGTTCTCCAACCCTGCGATCATCCGCAGCAAGGTGGATTTGCCACAGCCCGACGGTCCCACGAGAACGACGAATTCCCCGTCCTTGATGTCCACATTGACGCCATGGATGACCGGCGTTGCGCCGTAGGCCTTTACAACGTCCCGAATCTCGACGGACGCCATTCATTTTCTCCCTGCTCGGCGTCTTGACGCGCCTCGACGTTGAAGTTCGCAACCGTCAACTTGCTGGCTGCCTTCCGTCGTCGCGGAATTTTAGACAAGCAATCCGTGCGGCGTCATGAGGCTGCGCATCATGGGGTTGAGATGTAGCGAGTCACAGCTAAGGCTGCAAGCGACGATTTGGCCGGGTTTTGGGTTTGATCTGTTGGCGTCCGGGGGCAAGCGTGGCGCCCCGTCTGAAGGAGATTTCGGCGCAGCGGAGCCTTGGCTCATGATGTTCGACGATCGCCACGATGGCGCGTTCGCGGGACCGTCACGGCTTTCGCACAGGCGATTGCGCGCGCGACATCGCAGGCGGCATTGTCAACCAAATGATGCGATCGGCGAAGGTTCGGACCATGGCCTGGACTTTGAAGCCGGTGTTCGCGCTCGACCCGGCCTGAGAAGGCCCAAACGCCTGCCAGGCGCCGCAGACAGCCGTCGAATGGGCCGTTTGGGGCTCCCCGAGGATCAACCGAAGCGGCCGGAACGCCCCTTGCGGCGGCAACGCACAGCCAAGCGCCGAAAATTCACGCGATCATCAGCCAAATTGAACCCAGTCCAACAGGTTGCTAGGCCAGCGTGGGTCGGGCGGTTTGTCAATCTCACGCGCGAGGCGTCGAGCGGAAGCTCTCGATAGGCGGCGGCTTCGTTGGCGCAGGAGTGACCCGTCAGTGCATCGTGAAAATCAACCCCGATACCGCGCCGGCGGCACAGGGTGTTGAAGCTGTGACGCCAGCCATGGGTTGGCGAGATGCGCTGATCTTTGAGGTCAACTTGCCGATTGACCCATATTCCAATGCGCCTTTTTTCCCGCCCCACCCCGATTTCCGAACCTATCGGGCGGGAACTCACCAAACAACTAGCCGCCTCGGCAGCCATCCGCAAGACGGAAGAACCTTGGTGCTTGAGGGCGGCGCGAAGCGGAACGCACCGATCTGACGATTGGTTTTTGAGGCTTCCCGCATCCCACGGCAGGTTGATGAACCAGGCGCCATCTTCGCGCTGAACGTCCTTTTCACAAAACCGGCGCAGTTCGGAGGGGCGCGCTCCAGTCAAGGCGCAAAGATGGGGAAACCAACGAAGATGCGGCGTTTGCTCGCCTTGCGCCATCCGCAAGATCCGCCAGGCCTCATCGTCACTGAACCCCCGGCGCTTCCTGTCCGTGGTTCTCACGGTCAAGCCGACTCGCGCAGCGGGTTTGCCGGCAAGAGGTTGTTTCTCGCGGCCCAACGAAGAATGGCAAGGAGAGGGGCGAGCTTGCTGTCGCGCGCGGTGGTCGCCGCAAGGCCGGCCGCGACCATCGCATCTTTCCAAGCAACGACTTCGCCTTCGCGATCTTCGCCACCTCATCATGGCCGAGATAGGCGACGAGCTGGCCGATGACACGCCGCCACGAATAAACCGTCTGGTCTCGCGGTTTTGTTTTCGCCGCCCATTGGTCGAAGAGGCCGGTCAGGGAGGCGCCCGCACCACAGGCTTGCTGTTTCGCCACTCTGGGAAGCGCCCCCGATAGGCGTCAGGTGAATAGTCCCCCGTTGGACCGCATCGTCAGGAGGCGCATTGCCGCCAAGAACTGAGGCTCAAGCGCGGCATAGAAGGTCGCCAAATCGGCTGACGGTAGGTGGGCGCCGCGTTCCCGCAAGAACGCTTCAACGCGCGCATGATCCGGCAAGGAAGGCCCGGACGCGGGCTTCGGTCTCGGCGCTACGGGCGTCGTGAGGGCTTGTGCCTGGGGCCGCAGCCGTGCTAACCGCGCTCGCTGACCCGAGGGTGCGTCTTTTTTGCGCGCTGTCGTTGCGGAGAGGTGGCAGAGTGGTCGATCGCGCCGCACTCGAAATGCGGAGTACGTGCAAGCGTACCGGGGGTTCGAATCCCTCCCTCTCCGCCAAGCGGCGTTGATGCTGTTGGACTTTTTCCGCGGTCTTTCAATCGATCCACAAATCAGGATTGGCTTGGGGCGTACAGTGGCGGACGTGAGCGGCTAAATCAGTTTTGGCGATCAGGCGGCGTTGCGTCTCATTGGCGACGTGTTCTTGAGACGCAAATCGGCTGGCGGCGAACCCGTGAGATGCAAGGTCGGAGACCTAGCGCTTATGCGCTCGCAAATGCGCTGATTGCGGCTCGCAGGCGACGAAGACGTGATTTTAAATGCATTACGCAAATACTATCGCACTATGAATGACTGATAGTTGCGCAATATTACGAATAGCATGCTTTATATCTCCATGTATCTTTTCAAGATTGCTTATAGATTCAGACTCACTTCGCCCCACGTCTAATATAGAAAGCAAATAACTGCCCCTTCCTTTCCAATAGAGGTAAAAAAGTGCGGATATTCAGAAATAGCGGGAAGATTTGGAGCACTCCCGCCGAGAGTTTTGTGTATATATTTCTTAATAAAATTCACATTCTGTCTAGTACAAGCGCCGTTAGAACTAGTTCCGGGTGATGAACGAAATTACGGTAGTTGTCGTTCTGACAATTCGCAACATCAACCCAAGGGTACTGTCGCGGCAGCAAGTCGACTCCGGTCTCGTAGTCGACAAACATTAAACCGCTCCAGCTTCCGTGACATTTTTTGACTCTATCTCCGCACCAACCGACCTTGGCGACGCTCAGCCTGCGTCCACGTCGCAGCGACGACACCGCGAATGTCCGACAGCAAAGGATCGTAACGGAGGGCCGCCTTATACCTCCACAGTGATCTCGTGCGGCCGGATTGCCGAATAGTCGTTCTCCGTCTCTGCCCGCGAAAGATCGTAAGCGGTCTGAAGGTTCAGCCAAAAGCGCGGATCAACGTCAAAGAACCGACCAAGGCGAATCGCCGTATCCGCGCTCACGTCCCGCCGGC
>Ga0134126_10010553_pt1 | contig 11639 bp, 5 predicted proteins | sample KB31752_FD_96881 | JGI IMG/M metagenome (GOLD analysis project Ga0134126, IMG submission 96881) | Terrestrial soil microbial communities with excess Nitrogen fertilizer from Kellogg Biological Station, Michigan, USA - KB3-175-2 | ecosystem: Environmental > Terrestrial > Soil > Unclassified ...
TAAACGACATAGAAAGCCGTATTAGTGAATTGTTCCAGGAACGCTTAAAGAAAGGCTCTACCTGTATTACAGATGATGACGTAAATGCCATAATTAAAAATATTGGAAGGCCGCAGGATTTAGAAGATGCTGAAGGCGGAGAACAACAACCTAATGGAGACAGAGAAAGAACTTCGGGTCAAAAAGAAGAAACTCATTTCCAGGATTGGAGTTGGAAAGGCCCGGGCAAACATCTGTACCGTGATGAGAATAATAAAATGCTCGGAGGTGTGTGCAGTGGTATTGCCGCTTACTTCGGAATTGATCCTGTAATAGTGAGAATATTATTTGTATTATTTATTTTTACCAGGATTGGTTTTTTTCTGTATATCCTTTTGTGGATATTTGTTCCGGGTAGCAATATGCTTGTGAATGGAGTTCGAAAGAGGTTATACCGTAATCCTGATGGAAAAATTATTGGTGGGGTATGCAGTGGGATGGGCAGCTATTTTAATGTGAATCCCTGGCTTCCAAGAGCCATATTTTTAATTCCATTTATTACCTTCTTTTTCAGATGGGGACATATCGGGCCACTTACATTTCCGAATTTTCTTAGCTTCTCTTTTAGCCCAGGCACATTCATAATTTATGTAATACTTTGGCTGGTAATACCAGAAGCAACTACTACATCGGAAAAACTCGAAATGAAGGGAGAAAAAGTAGATCTTAATTCCATTAAAAACTCTGTGGTTGAAGAAATGAAAGGCGTAAAAGAAAGAGTGAGCAAATTAGGTATGGAGGCTGGTAATATCGCGAGGGAAAACGGTGGAGAGATTGGTAAGGAAATGCAATTTGCGGCCAGGCGAACCAGCGGTGCCTTAGGAAATATAATTGTAACGCTCTTTAAGATGTTTGCATATTTTGTTTTGGGATGCATTGCGTTTGCACTTATTATCGCTTTATTTTCAATAGCCGTAGCTTCAATTGGTTTATTTCCTTTAAAAGCATTTGTACTTAACGATGGCTGGCAAAGTGTGCTTGCGTGGGGAACATTGATATTTTTTATAGGCGTTCCGGTAGTAGGTGTTATCACTTTTATAATAAGAAGGATAGCGAGAATAAAGAGCCGTAATCGGATGATGCGTTTTTCCTTTTTGGGATTATGGTTCCTCGGCATCATTTGTTTTGTTTCATTAATAGCGTCACTCGGCAACGATTTCAGAAGGACCAGCTCTATTAACGAAGAAAAAATATATTTAACAAACCCCGGAGTTCAAAGCCTCGAAGTAAACTCTCTGAATAATAAAAGATATTATAGAAGTAACAGTTGGTTTAGATTTGAACCGTTTGCGAATTTTGATGACGATACAGTTTTTATCGGTAACGTTAGAATCAAAATTGAAAAGTCACCAACGGATAGTTTCCAGGTTGGCCTTATAAAAATGAGTAACAGTGATACAAGAACCAATGCCGATAAATTAGCTTCACATATAAATTTCAATATTTCTCAAACTGATTCTTTGCTATTTACCGACCGGGCAATTTCAATTAATACCACCGACAAATTTCGGAATCAAAGTGTAGAGGTTATTGTCTATGTTCCCGTTGGCCATCGTATTAAAATCAATAAAAATATGAGTTACAACCGGATAAGGATAGAAGGGCCCTGGTGGAATCATGATGACTGGTACGACTGGGATAATGATGAAGATTATTACTACAAATACGGAGAAACATATATAATGAAGGATGATGGGCTATATACTTTGGATGGTATTCCGGCAAATAAAGAAAATGATTACCGCAGAAACTGGAACTCTGATTATGATGAGGACGAAAATTCATCAAGTACAATGCCCGGCGATCAAAATTACAGGTACAATCAACACGACAAGATCGACTCATTAAGCAATGCAAAAAAAATACAAATACAAAAAATTCAAGCCTCTTTAGATTCTTTAAGAATAGAAAAGGAGAAGGAAGATAGCAGGTTAAAAGATTCATTGAATAAAGCCAAAGAAAAGCTTGAGCAAAAAATCCAGAAACTAGATGAAAAAAGCGGGGCTTCTGCAGAAGTATATCCTCAAATAGGTGCCGAAAGATATGATTTTGTAACACTTATATAACGGCAAGACTTTTAAGGTTGAAGTTGAAAGATAAGGGCTTCATGTGCTATGCATGAGGCTCTTTATTTTATTTTTAAATGAAGTACCAATATAAAGCAAATTTAAATTCCGGGAAATCTAAAATAAGAATAACATAAATTTGCACACTTTGTAAATACATAATGAAGAATACTCCATTCACTCATAAACATATACAGCTTGGAGCTAAAATGGCAGAATTTGCGGGATATAATATGCCTATAAGTTATACCGGCATTAATGATGAGCATGCTACCGTTAGGAAGAGTGCTGGCATTTTTGATGTGAGTCACATGGGAGAATTTATTTTGAAAGGAGACAAAGCGCTTGACCTCATACAAAGAATTACGAGCAATGATGCCTCAAAACTTGCGCAAGGAAAAGCGCAGTACAGCTGTTTCCCAAATAGGGAAGGAGGAATAATTGATGACCTCATTGTTTATTGTTTGGAAGAAAATAAGGCATATATGCTTGTTGTAAATGCTTCCAATATTAAAAAAGATTGGCTCTGGATCCAGGAAAATAACAAATACGGAGTTGAGTGTCATAACATTTCTGATAAGACCTGCCTATTGGCTATTCAGGGTCCCAATGCTACAACAATATTGCAGCCTCTCACAGACATTGATATTATGAATCTAAAATATTACACATTTGTGAAGGGGCGCTTTGCCGGAGTTAATAATGTTTTGATAAGTGCTACAGGATACACCGGGGCGGGCGGAGTAGAGATATATTTTGAAGATACCGATGGTGCTGCTGAGACGGTATGGAATAAAATTTTTGAAGCAGGAACTCCCCGCGGATTGAAACCAATAGGCCTTGCCGCAAGAGATACCTTGCGGCTTGAAATGGGATATTGCCTTTACGGAAATGATATCGACGACACAACATCTCCCTTAGAGGCCGGGCTAGGTTGGATAACAAAATTCACTAAAGAATTTACCGCAAAACAAATTCTAGAAGAACAAAAATCAGTGGGCGTAAGTAGAAAACTTGTTGGATTTGAAATGGTTGAAAAAGGAATACCGAGACAACATTATGAAGTTAAAAACGTTGGTGCCGAAACTATCGGACGAGTTACCAGCGGAACTCAATCTCCATCTTTAAATAAAGCAATCGCAATGGGTTATGTTGAAACAGCCTATTCCAAAATAGATACCCAAGTTTATATAAAAGTGAGGGATAAATTGCTTACAGCCAAAGTAGTTAAAATGCCTTTTGAATAAGTTACTACATCAGTAAGTCATTATTGAATGAAAGAATGAAAACAACAAACGATAAACCCCTTACCCTAAGTACCTGTCTGTCGCCATCTTTATTGCATCTTTACGATGTAAGTAGCAGCATAGTCGTGATAATTGACGTTTTAAGAGCTACATCAACAATTGCCACTGCTCTTTATAATGGAGCCAGGAGCATCATACCGGTGGACAGTGTTGCTGAATGCATTAAGTTGGGCAAGCAAATCGACGTAATTACTGCCGGGGAAAGAGATGGAAAAATTGCGGATGGTTTAAAATATGGAAACACGCCCCTGCAATACACGCCGGAATTCATTAAGGGAAAGATATTGGTTCTTACAACAACAAATGGCACAAGGTTGTTGCACATGGCTTTAGCCGAGGGTGCACCTGGAATTATTACCGGGTCATTTTGCAATCTTTCAGCAGTATGTGATTATCTGATTAAACAAAACAGAAATGTAATACTCGCATGTGCGGCCTGGAAAGACCGCATTAATATTGAAGATACCTTATTTGCAGGAGCAGTCATTAACAGAATAAAGAACAACTTTCAGCAAAATTGTGATGCCAGTCGAATGGCTGAAACCTTGTACGTTCAGGCTAACAATGATTTATTTGGATTTCTAAAAGAAAAAAATGCCTCGCATTACCAGAGGTTAATGGGCTACGGGCTTGAAGATGATATTCGATATTGCCTTACCGTAGATAACTCAAATGCATTAGTTCTTTACGATTCAGGGAGGTTAGTCAGGGCTTGATATCAATTAAACTTAAACAGTAGTTTTAAAAAAACATCACCATCTGAATTCATCACCCACTTATTTTTCATACTTTTGCCAATTGACCTTTTTAACCCTAAGTAGCACAAAGTTAATGGCTGCAAAATCGTAAACGGAACACGTCTTGGCCCTACCTCATTTAATTAAATATGTATATAATTCCGGTACTGACGAAGTAATTCGCAGAGGAAAAAAAATTCACTCATCCGGCTACGTTGAACTTGTTGAAAACGACGAGTTAATGCACTCAGTTATTTTTAGAATCAGAGACGATAGCTATTCTACTTTTTATAAGGTAACCGTGCAGAAGTATGATGAACCCAAAAACCTTTCCGTAAGATGTACATGTCCGTATAACTTAGGCGATATATGCCGCCATGAAGCTGCGGCCTTATTTCAGCTTCAGGATCTCATAGACAGAAATTTACTTTCATCTGAGAATGTTGCCATTTATAACCAGAGACATACTGTTATAAAAATGAAATTTATCGATTTAAAAACGATAAGAATGTTGACAGGTCAAGATAATTACAACGAAGCGGAAGAATTGCTGAGAACTCATAAAATAAATATTATTGGCGCAAAAAATGAGAAAGTAGAGGCTAGCCTTCGTATTGAGGATGCAAACTTTCGTCTGATTATTCAAAAAAATGAAGAAAGAAATTTTGATACTTCATGCTCATGCGGCGAAACTTCGCACGCTCTTTGCAAGCACAAAGTTGCTTTATTTATTCATTTGCTTAATGCATATGGTCCACATTATTTTGACTCCATTAGAAACTGGGATAAAGAAAAGAATAAGTTATTGGAACTATACGGATATAGTTTAAACGAAGAACTTTCGGGTAAGTTTGAATTCATTTATAAGGACGGAAAGCCATTTTTGAAAGTGCTCGATCCATCGATTAAAAAGTTAACTTCAGCAATAGTGAATGTGTCAAATGCATTGGTTGCAGCTTCCGAAGTACCGGAGGTAGCCACTGCTTCAGCACTAAAACAAAAAAGAGCCGCAATTATATTTAATGCAAACCAAACAGATTTTCCATTCTTTTCTATAGATGCTATACAAGGAGAATATGATGAAGAAGGAGAAAAATTTGTAGGCCGTGTCGAAAAATTCGACTTGAGCAAATTCATTAATATGGATGTGTTTACCGTAAATGATAGACAATTAATACAACAGGCACGGAAACTACAACAGGCTGAAATAAATAAATACTTAAATCGTAATTCTCCTTTTAGCGGGTTTTGGGAAAATATAATCCAACAAGACAATCAGGAACTTCCTGAAGAAACTAAAATACTAATAACCGAATATATACATCCCAAAATAAAAAAGATTTTTCAGGAAAAGAATATTACGATGTATCTGCCGGCAGGTAAAAAATTTAATACTGAAAACTTACAAAGTGTTTTTACCTCAAGTAATCATCCCTCTATTCAGTTTTACGTTACGATTAAGGGCGAACAATATGTCCTGAAGAGTAGCATTCTCATTAATGAAGAACTGCTAGCGCCCGGCGACAACCAGTGGGACAATGTTTTATTGTTTCTATACGATGGCGAAATTTTTTTATGGAAAAAAGCGGAGGATGGGCTGATTGCTAAGAAATTTAATAAGCCCCTTAGTATATCAGGCAAAGAGTGGCCTTCTTTTCTAAAAGAAGTGGTAATGCCACTAACAAAAGAATACGACGTAGTATTTGATAAGTTACTAGTAAAGGAGACGAAAGATGGTGAACCGGAAATAAGTTTAGTACTTATAGAAAAAGGGGATTATCTATTGTTTCAACCAATTTATAGTTATAAGGGTTTTATTGTAAAGCCGGAGGATAAAGAGACAATAATAATTCCTGAAGATGACAAAGTTCTAATGGTTCATCGTAATAGCGAAGCCGAACAAAATTTTCGGATTAAATTATCAGGATTGCATTCGCAGTTCGCAAACAAAGATAATGGCAGCCTGGTTTTAAAGGGTACCGATGTGTTAAGGAATAATTGGTTCTTTTTGTTTGTGGATGCGATGAAAGAAATGAAAATCCCAGTTTCCGGATTTGATTCTTTAAAGAATTTTCGGTTTAACACTGCCAAACCTACAACCCAAATTCACCTTAGCAGTGGACTTGATTGGTTTGACGCAAAGGTGGAACTCTCATTCGGAGAACAGCGGATCGGTATTTCAGAAATAAAAAAAGCATTAGCCAATAAGCAATCTTTTGTACAATTAAATGACGGCTCGCTGGGTATTTTACCAGATGAATGGCTTAATAAATATTCTCTTCTATTTAAAGTTGGCCAGGGGAAGGAGAATAAATTAAGACTTTCCAAATTTCACCTGAGTGTTATTGATGATCTCTACGAAAAGAGAGAAGAAAAAGAATTGTCTTTTGAACTAGATGAAAAGTACGAGCGACTAAGAAATTTCAAAAGTATTCCCGAAACCGAGGTCCCAAATGAGTTGGAAAATAAGCTTAGACCGTACCAGGTTGCCGGACTTAACTGGCTCAATTATTTAAACTCTGTGGGTTGGGGAGGTATTCTTGCCGATGATATGGGGCTTGGAAAAACGGTACAGGCTTTAAGTATGCTAAGTCATTTCAAAAAAGACGAGGGAAGTTTAAAAGCTTTGGTGGTCTGTCCAACTACTCTTATTTATAATTGGGAAAACGAAATTAGAAAATTTACCCCGTCACTTAACTGGTGCATCCATCATGGGAGTCTTCGCACGAGGAAACCCGAAGATTTTGAAAAATACAATATTATCATCACTACCTATGGAACTTTAAGAAGTGATATTCAACTCATGATGAAAATCTTATTTGACTATGTTATCCTTGATGAATCACAGGCTATAAAAAATCCTTCTTCAAAAGTTACAAAAGCAGCGTGCCTGCTTACTGCAAAAAACAGGGTGTGTATGAGCGGAACTCCCTTGCAGAACAATACTTTCGACGTATATGCTCAAATGAATTTTTTAAATCCCGGTCTTTTGGGATCTGTTGAATTCTTCAGAAATGAATTTTCAAACCCGATTGACAAATTTGGAGAGCAGGAACAGAAAGACCATTTGCGAAAGCTGCTTTATCCATTTATTTTACGAAGAACAAAGGAACAGGTGGCTAAAGATCTCCCCGAAAAGACAGAGACTATCCTTTTTTGCGAAATGGAAGATGAGCAGAGAAACGTATACGATGCTTATCGAAACGCCTACCGCGATAAAATTATGGGTGTTATTGAAGGCGAAGGAATAGATAAATCGCAGCTCACTATTTTGCAGGGCTTAATGAAACTGCGGCAAATTTGTGATAGCCCGGCTATACTTAACGAAGAGGAAAAATACCCTAATCATTCTATTAAGCTGGATGAACTTACCAGGGAAATAACGGAAAATATTGGCGAACACAAAGCCTTGATATTTTCTCAGTTTCTCGGCATGCTTGCATTGATCAAAGCAAAACTTAAGGAAAGTAATATTGAATTCGATTATTTCGACGGCAGTACGCCGCCGCATGAAAGAGAACGATCTATTCAAAATTTTCAAACAAATGATAATTCCAGGGTTTTTCTGATTTCTCTTAAGGCAGGTGGCGTGGGGCTTAATTTAACAGCCGCGGACTATGTTTATATTGTTGACCCCTGGTGGAACCCGGCAGTGGAGCAGCAGGCAATAGACCGCACACACCGAATTGGGCAGACCAAAAATATTTTTGCTTACAGAATGATTTGCAAGGATACCATAGAAGATAAAATTTTGCAGCTCCAGGAACGTAAACGTACCCTTGCAAAAGAATTAATTTCTGATGACCAGACTTTTGTGAAAAGCCTCAGCAAAGAAGATGTAGAATATCTCTTTAGTTAAAGCAATTAGTGGGCAATAAAATCTTTCAATCTTTGAAATTCTTTTTTATTCCCTGATTCAAAAAGAGCTATAAAATTTTTTGAGAGAGTGTGGAAGAACACTGAAACAGCGGTTTTCTTTTGGTAAACTTGATTTTTCATAAACTTGGTTTTAAAAAGAGGATAATGGTATTTATTTTTCTTGATTATAAAGTAAGAGCATAATTCATTTTTTTGCAATAGCACATTCACCCAATTCCTTATTCCGTAATTTCCGAATCCAAATCCATTGTCTGTTTATTATCTTGTTTGTTAACTATGGTATCTTCTCCTGCTTTTTGTGTAATGTTTGATGTTGTAGAATTCCGGGTTTTGAGTTAACCTTTCAACGAACCTTTTCAGAAAAATGCGAAATTGACCTGCCGGGTTAATGATAACTTTGATATTCATACAAAAGGATTTTAAAACATAACGCCCAAGCTAAAATAATTATTGTAGAAAGCTAAACCAGATTTCAACTTAAAATTCAAATTCCTTTCTAATGAAGATTTACCTCGATTTATTAATTACCTAGCCACATAGAAAGAGACCATTTGTAATATCCGCTTTACAAATGGTCTCCCAAATAATTCACCTATGTATTTATTCGGATTTATCCAACTTCTTGTCGAGCTTCAATATTCCGGTTGCATCCGATTCAACATTGTACCAATTATTGTCATCTTCTAACACGATATGGTAAGTTAGGTTTTCGCTGTTAGAGACTTCTGTTACGCCAAATATTTTCTTACCGGGAAATTTTTCATTCGCCTTTGCCCTGATAGCAGGAGGAAGATCTTGTTCAGTATAATATCTTGTAGTACTTATTACAATTCCATCCGGACTGTAATCAATTCTGCAGGAGGACTTGTCTGGATTGGTAAAATATACTTCATAATAATTCTCGAAGGCATACCATATTGGTTGCTTAACCTCTGGAAACGCTTGATGAAATACTTTTAAAACTTTTTCAGTTACAAGAGAATTTGGGGCGGCAAAAACTGTCGTTGCAGAAATGATGGCTATCAGACATACCAGAATGATCTTTTTCATAATTTTTTATTTTTATTGGTTAAGGAATCGGGAATAAAATTAGAAGTGATTACAAGAGTAAACAACTGATTTGTTATCACCGGTAATGCAGTGTGGGAGCGGATTTCGTTAATATTACGTTAACGAAAATTGCGAAGCATGGGAAAAGGAATCTGAAGACACAATATTTGTAGGTAAACACGTATGAACAACATTCCGGAATGTAAAAACCAGTCGTGGGTATTTTGAAAAATAAGGATAAATGGCATTCTTTGTAAATAACTTTTGCATCAGTTAGTATCTCTTGAGGTACATCTTCAAAAACCTTTTTATGTTTCAGTAACTTTGTGAAATGCAGGTATACTTAGAGGGTTTAAATGAACAGCAACGGGAAGCTGTATTACATCGGGACGGTCCTATTATGATAGTGGCGGGAGCCGGTAGCGGCAAAACAAAAGTACTAACTACACGTATAGCTTACTTGCTGGCGACAGGTGTGGATCCTTTCAACATTTTAGCGCTTACATTTACGAATAAGGCTGCGGCCGAAATGAAAGAACGGGTAGAAATTATACTTGGAAATAATGAAGCCAGAAATATTTATATCGGCACTTTTCACTCAGTATTTGCAAGAATATTACGTGCAGAAGCAGAGAAACTTGGCTATCCCCGCAATTTTACTATTTACGATACTGACGATGCCAAAAGCGTTGTAAAAACTGTGGTAAACGAATTGGGTCTCGATGATAAACATTACAAACCAAATACGGTATACAATAGAATTTCGTCGGCTAAAAATGCTTTGATAACTCCTGAAGAATATATTAATGATTATGGGTTACAACAGGAAGATATGCGGGCCAATCGCCCAATGACCGGTCAAATTTATGATGCTTATTGCAAGAGATGTTACAAAAACGGCGCAATGGATTTTGATGATTTGCTTTTGAAATTTTATCTGCTATTGAAAACACATCCTGAAAGCCTGAGCAAGTACCAGCGTAAGTTTAAATATATAATGATTGATGAGTATCAGGATACAAATACCGCCCAATACCAGATAATAAAGCTGCTGGGTGCTATGCACGAAAATGTAGCAGTAGTGGGAGATGATGCTCAAAGTATATATAGTTTTCGCGGCGCCACGATTGAAAATATTTTGCAATTTCAAAAGGATTACGATGAAGTAAAAATTGTAATGCTTGAGCAGAATTACCGGAGTTCGCAAAGCATACTCCACGTAGCAAATAATGTAATTGCCAATAATAAAGGGCAAATCCCTAAAAAATTATGGACAGGGAATGAGGAAGGAGAAAAAATTAAATTGGTGCGCACTGCATCAGATAATGATGAAGGAAAATATGTTGCGGATGCCATACAGGAACAAAAATTGCGTAACCATTATCGCAACAATGATTTTGCCATTTTATATAGAACTAATGCTCAAAGCAGGAGTTTTGAAGAAAGTCTGCGGCGTATGAACATTGCCTACAGAATTTATGGTGGTATTAGTTTTTATCAGCGAAAAGAAATTAAAGATTTTCTAAGTTATCTAAGGGTAATATTAAATCCCGGCGATGAAGAAGCATTGAAACGAATAATAAATTTCCCTGCAAGAGGGATTGGAAAGACGAGTGTGGAAAAAGCAGTTCTCTTTGCGAACCAAAACGACATTTCCATGTGGAATGTGCTGGAACAGGCTGCACAATTCGGTTACAAGGCCTCAACGCTTGAAGTAATAAACAACTTTGTCATCATGATAAAAATGTTTCAAAGTGAACTGCAGAAAAAAAACGCCTATGATCTTTCTATCCTGGTTGGAAAAAATACAGGGCTCGTAAAAGAACTTTTTAATGATAAAACCACCGAAGGCCTTGCACGTTATGAAAATATACAGGAGTTGCTTAACTCAATTAAAGAGTTTACTGAAACACCAACAGAAGATGGAGAACTATTAGACAAAAGCCTGGGAAGTTATCTCCAGCAAATAACGCTCTTAACAGATGCCGATGATGATAAAGGCGATAGCGATGTGGTAAAGCTGATGACAATACATGCCGCAAAAGGGCTGGAATTTCCGGTGGTTTTTGTTGGCGGCCTCGAAGAAACGTTGTTTCCAAATGCAATGTCGATCAATACAAGAGAAGAACTGGAAGAAGAAAGGAGATTGTTTTATGTAGCAGTCACGAGAGCTAAGCAAAGGCTTTGGCTAACGTATGCGAATACGCGATATCGTTTCGGAAATCTTACACAAAATGATCCAAGCCGTTTTATTGACGAACTGCCCGAAGAAAGACTGGACCGGGCATTTGCCGGGGGCAATATGCGTAACAACCAAACGAATAGTTGGAATTCATTCAATAATGGTAATAAAGGTTTTAGTACTTATCCCAAAGAAAACCGCGAACCAGCAGTTGAGAAGCCTGCATACCTTTCTACATCACCTGTAATAAAAATAAAAGAAAATACACCTACAGAAGGATTTGCCCCAAGCGACATAAGCAATTTACGGGCAGGTCAAAAAATAGAACACCAAAAATTTGGATTTGGAGAAGTTATAAAGATGGAAGGGGCAGCCCATA
>Ga0134126_10010554_pt1 | contig 11639 bp, 13 predicted proteins | sample KB31752_FD_96881 | JGI IMG/M metagenome (GOLD analysis project Ga0134126, IMG submission 96881) | Terrestrial soil microbial communities with excess Nitrogen fertilizer from Kellogg Biological Station, Michigan, USA - KB3-175-2 | ecosystem: Environmental > Terrestrial > Soil > Unclassified ...
TCGTTCTCCCGCGCGATCGACTCGGCCCGCTCGGCGGCGGCAATCTGACCATAGATCTCATCCTGCAGCGCCAGCATGCGTTGCCCGGCCAGCTCGCGGCCGGCGCGCGCCTCGGCGATCTCGCCCCGGTTGCGGTTGAACAGCGGCAGCGTCAGGTCGAAGTCGAGCGGGAACTTGTGGATGCCGTGGTCCCAATAGTAGCCCGGTGTCGCCGTGAACTGCGGGTACTGGCGTGCGATGGCCTGACGCAGCCCATTTTCCGCCTCGGCATAGCCGTCAATGGCTGCCGACAGATCGCCCCGCGACAGCAGCGCGCTGGCCCGCGCCTCCTGCAGGGCGCCAGATGCGACCGGCGGCGGCGTCCCCCAGTCCGGCCAGTCGAGCTGGAGGCCGTCGAGCGCCTGTGGCGGCAAGCCGAGTGCTGCGGCGGTATCACTCTGTGCGCGCTGCGCGTCGGCGCGCGCCTCTCCCTGCTCCTGCTGCGCCTGGAGCAGCGCGTCCTGCACGGCGACCAGGGTTGCGGGCGCGTCCTCGCCGGCAGCCACGCGGGCACGCTGCTGTTGCAGGAGCTGCTGCTGCTCCCTGATCAGCCCGTCCAGGAGCGCGCTGCGCCGGAGTGCGCTTTGCCAGTCCGACAGCGCGGCGACGAGCTCGCTGCGCACGGTCCAGGTGGCTCCCAGCAGCTCCCAGCGCTCGCGGCTGACCGCGATCTGCGCCTGCGATATCGCCAGCCGCCGCAGGGTCGGCGAGCGCAGCGGCAGCTCAAAGGCGATCCCATAGAGCCACGGCGTGTCGTGCAGCGCGTATTCGGACTGCAGTCCGATGGTCGGATTGGGCTCTTCGCCGGCCGTGATCTGGTGCGCCAGGGCGCGGCCGACATCAGCCCGCGCAACGGCGAGTCGCGGATTGTCGGCCAGGGCGACCGCCAGCAGGTCGGCACGGCTCCAGTGCGGCGGCGGCCATTGCGCCGGGGGCTGTGGCAGCAGCTTCGTGACCGCTTCCCGCAACGCCGGCGAGTCGAGGCGCCGCGCGGCGAATGTGCGCGCATTCTGCTGTGGATGCAGCGGTCGGGCGTGATAGCTCACGCAGGCACCGAGCCATAGCGCGATGAGAGCTGCCGCGGCCGCAGGCCGCAACCAAGCGCCTGCCAGTCGCGAGGCTGGCCGCGGTACCGTGCTGCTTGCCATCAGGGCGCTGTTCTCGAACGGCCGAATCTCCTCCTCTGCCCCGAATCATAAAGCCAGGCCTGCTCCCATCGGGAAAAAATCCCGATTCCTCGTTGGTGTGTCAAGTCTGGAACACTTGCGCCGTGGGAAGCGGCCGTCGGGGATACCCGTCGGGCGGCGGCCGCGAAGGGGCTCCGGGGACGGTTTACCGAGCGGTTGGGCGGCCGCCCGCGGATGCAGACGGCCCGTGTTGGTCCGGAATTGCCGCCCACGTGTTGGAAGCGAGCCTGTGCATCACCTGCTGCAATTGGGCTAAGATCGCGCGCCATATAAGAAAAATGGCCGGCGCTCGATTCTGTGTCCCTCGTCGCATCGCACCATCCCTGCGTTTCGGAGAATGCATACCGCACTCCGTCCCCCATGACCGTGTCCGGAAAGACTGGCCCGGCTGGGGCGGCTCTCAGGGAGATCGGTGGCACGTGACCGTCGACGTACTGGATACTGTCGTGACCGCCGAGACGCCTGAGGGGATTCTTCTGGAGCTGCGGCCGGCCGGCCTCAGCGCCCGGTTCTACGCCTTTGCCGTCGACTGGCTCATCCGCATGGTCGCCCTCAATATCGTGGCCATCGCGACACGCCCGATTGGCGGCGTCGGCTTCGCTGTCTGGCTCATCCTGCTCTTCCTCCTCGAATGGCTCTACCCGGTTGCCTTCGAGCTCTGGCGCTCGGGCGCCACACCCGGCAAGCGGATGTTCAACCTGAAGGTCGTCATGGACGATGGGCTACCGGTCACGCCGGTGGCCTCCCTTGCCCGCAATCTGCTGCGCGCGGCGGACTTCCTGCCCATCATGTATGGGGCGGCGATCGTGAGCGTGCTCGTCCGGGCCGATTGCAAGCGGCTCGGTGATCTGGCGGCGGCCACCCTGGTCGTGCACCAGCCGCGCACGGCCCAAAAGGTGACACGCGCGGCGGTAGCGCCGCTCGCCCCCGTGCGCGCGCTCAAGCCGCGTGACCAGGCCGCTGTCATTGCGCTTGCCACGCGTGCCCCACTCCTGAGCGCGGATCGGCTGGACGAGTTGGCTGTCCTCGCCGCATCCGTGGCGGGGAGTAACTCTCCTCCCGGGTCGCAACTCACTCAAAGGGTACTCGGCGTGGCCGAGTGGCTGATGGGACGACGCTCGTGACGCCGCTGCAATTCGAGGCGCTCTACCAGAGCGAATGGCAGGAGCTGGAAGGGCTGCTGCAGCGCTTCCTGGGCGGCCGACGGAAGGCTGACGGGGCGACGCCCCAGGGCGAACGGCTGGCGGCACTGTACCGCCGTGTCTGCGAGCAGCTCGCGCTCGCGCGTGCCCGATCGTACCCGGCCTACATGCTCGATCGTCTCGAGCGGCTGACCGGCGATGCCCATCAGGCCATCTATCAGCGCCGGGAATTCGGCATTGCGGCGCTCAGGCGGCTCGTCAGCGAGGAATTCCCGGTGACGGTGCGCGCGCACGCGGCCTACATCCTCGTCGCTGCGGCGCTGCTGGTGCTGCCGACGTTGATCGTCGGCTTATTGGTGTACTACCGGCCGGATCTCATTCTTGCAGTAGTCGACGCCCGCACGGCGGCGTCCTTCGAGCAGATGTACTCACCGGTGGCCGGATCAATCGGAAGATTGCGCGGCGCGAACACCGACTGGGTGATGTTCGGCTACTACATCATGCACAACATCGGCATTTCCTTTCAGTGCTTCGCCGGCGGCCTGATCGCAGGTGTCGGCAGCATCTTCTTTCTCATCTATAACGGCGCGAGCATCGGTGCGGTCGCAGGCTATCTGACCCAGCGCGGTCTTGGCGTGACTTTCTATCCTTTCGTCGCCACGCACTCGGCCTTCGAACTGACAGCCATCGTTCTCGCGGGGGCCGCGGGATTGCGACTCGGGCACAGCCTGCTCGTCCCCGGACGCAGCACACGCCTGCAGAGCTTGGTGTCCGCGACACGGCGCTGCACGGTGCTGCTCTACGGTTCGACTGTCATGCTGGTCATTGCCGCGGGCATCGAGGCCTTCTGGTCGTCCGCCCCGTGGCTTCCGCCGGGCGTCAAGTACGGCGTCGCATCGCTGTGCTGGCTGTCCGTGCTCGGCTACCTGACGCTTCAAGGGCGCCGTCGTGCAGGTTGATTCGCTCATGGTGCGCCTGCGACCGCGAGCCCCGTACGAGGCGGCCGATCTGGGCGCGCGGCTGTGCCAGCAAGCGGCCGGGTCGGTGTATCGGTGTTACCTCGCAGTCGCGTTGCCCCTGATGACGCTGTGCATCGCCAGCTTCGAGATCGCGCACTGGCTGCCAGGTGTCGCGCTGTGGTGCTGCAAGCCGTGGCTCGATCGGACTGTACTTTTCGTGCTGTCGCGTGCCGCCTTCGGGCAACCGACGGCACTCGGTGATTTGTGGGAAGCGCAGCGGCAGGTCTGGTGGGGACAGCTGGGGCTGACGTTCACCCTGCAACGTCTCTCTCCATGGCGGTCCTTCACCCAACCCGTGTATCAGCTGGAGGGACTTTCTCCCCTCAAAGCCCACAAGCGGGTGCTTCAGATCCGCGGTCACGGCACTCGTCCGGCGACCCTCGTCACCTCGGCGTTCGCAACCGCTGAAACATGCCTCACGATTTCGATCATCTCGTTGGTGTTCTGGCTTGCGCCTGCGGGGCAGACACCGGATATCAGTGCGCTCTTCGTACGGGGAGTGGGCGTCGGCAATTTCATGCTTCTGGTGCCTTCAATCGCCTACGCGCTCGCGGTGCTGTTCCTCGAGCCTTTTTACGTCGCTGCGGGATTTGCGCTGTACCTCAATCGACGGGCGGAGCTCGAGGCCTGGGACATCGAGCAGGATCTGCGACGTGCCTTCGCGGCGTGACTCTCGCCCAGCACAGGCAGTCGCCGCGGTTGCGCTGACCGCCCTGCTTGCGGCTGCACCCCTGCGGGCCGCTCCAGCGCCGGCGGGTGAGGTCCCGAGCACTGAGCGTATCGAGGCCGTGGTGAAGGCTCTCAGGGAAGACCCCAATCTGGGCGGCGCGCACAAAGAGCGCACCCTGCGCTGGGTGAATGACAAATCGCACAAAGTGCAACACAGCGCCGCGTGGATCGGGTGGATCTCGGGGCTCTTCGGGTGGTTCGCGCAGACCAGTCGCTTTCTTTTCTGGGGTGCCATCGCAGTACTAGCCGGTTTTCTCGGCATCTTCCTGGTGCGCCTGCTGCGCGAGCTGCCGGGACGCACCGCGGCCGACCGCTTTACGCCCCCGACGCACGTGCGCGACCTGGACATCCGTCCGGAGAGCCTGCCGGAAGACATCGGTGCGGCCGCACGCCAACTCTGGCAGGACGGACAGGGTCGGGCCGCGCTGGCTCTTCTGTATCGCGGCCTGATCTCCCGTCTGGTACATGTCTACGAGGTTCCCATTCGCGGCTCGAGCACCGAGGGTGAGTGTCTGGCGCTTGCCGCGCCCCGTCTGGATGACGGTCCTCAGCGCTATGCTTCACGCGTCATCAGCGTCTGGCAGCTGGCCGTTTACGGCGGGCGCGAGCCGCCCTCGGACGCAGTCTTCGCCTTGTGCGATGAGTTCGCGGGTGCGCTCCCTGCGCGCCTGCCCGCCGGGGCGAGTCGTACACCTTGAACCTGCGAATCGCTCTGCGCGTCGCCTTGCTGATTGCCATCGGGGCATTCGTCTACTGGATTGCGACGCACACCTATTGGGCCGACCAGGTGGTGCCCGGCCGGCCACGCGGTGCGGCCCTCAGCGACCCCTTCTATGCCGCCGAACGTCTGACACGAGCGCTCGGCGCGCATCCTTTCGCTGAGCGTGTCTGGAAGTTGCCGTCCAAAAGCGCCGTCATCGTGACAGCGTTCTGGGACTGGGACCGCAGCAGCGCACAGCGCGCACAGCTGCAGCACTGGGTCGAGTCAGGCGGCAGGCTGGTGGCCGGATCGAGCTACAACAGCAGCGCCTTCTCCGACTGGAGCGGCATCATCCGCCGCACCGTCAAGAGAGGGGCCAGGCAGCGCACCCAGGCGATGTCGGGACCATGCCGTCGCGAGGAGGAAAGCGGCGCGAGCCCCTGGCCGGTGTCCGCGACACCCCGACACTACGGGATATGTGATCTCTATGGCGAGAGTTTCCTCACCAGCAGGAGTCCGCCGGTCTGGCAGGTGGCGGACGCCTATGGCGTGCAGGCGCTGCGGATCAAGGTCGGACGAGGCAGCGTCTCGGTCGTCAACGGCGTGCCGTTCACCTATCTCGAGCTCCTCAAGGGCTCGAATGCGTCACTCTTCGTAGCGGCCACACAGCTGCACGCAGGCGATGACATCTATTTCCTGTCGGATCAGGGGCACGCGTCGCTCCTCGCTCTTACCTGGCGGTTCGGCGCCCCCGTAGTGGTGCTGTTGCTGGGGGCGCTGCTCCTCGCACTGTGGCGCGCGGCACCCCGGTTCGGGCCATCGATACCCTCGCCCGAGAAGGCCCGTCGCTCCCTCGCCGAGCAGATCCGCGGCACCGGCCAGTTTCTGCTGAGCGTCGGTGACGGCCAGGCGCTGCATGCGGCCACCGTCCGCGCCCTCTTCGCGGCCGCCCAGCGTCGCATCAGCGCCTTCTCGAACCTGTCCAGCGCTGAGCGCGTCAGCCGTCTCGCACATGCGACGGGCTTCTCAGCCAGTGCGCTGGCCGCAGCGGTCAACTATACCGACGCGCGTCGCGCCACTGAACTGCGCAGCGCCATTGCGCTCCTCGAAGCGGCGCGCCGCGAGATACTCCGCAACAACAACAGGTCGACGGATGGAAACTGAATCAAACAATATCGCCAAGGCCGCGGAATTGCTCGCACGCCTGCGTGAGGCCATCGGGCAGGCGCTCGTCGGGCAGAGCGCGGCCGTCGAGCAGGTGGTCGTGGCACTCGCCGCCTCCGGGCACGTGCTCATCGAAGGCGTCCCGGGGCTCGGTAAGACACTGCTGGTGCGCGCGCTGGCGAAAGCCTTGACGCTCGATTATGGGCGCGTGCAGTTCACGCCCGACATGATGCCTTCCGATGTCACGGGGCACTCCGTGCTCGACCCGAGCACTCAGGAGCTGCGGGTGGTGCGCGGCCCTGTATTCACACACGTCCTGCTGGCGGATGAGATCAACCGCGCTCCCGCCAAGACACAGAGCGCATTGCTCGAGGTGATGCAGGAGTATCAGGTCACTCTCGAGGGACAAACCCTGCCCCTGCCGAAGCCGTTCATGGTGCTCGCCACCCAGAACCCGATCGAGTCCGAGGGGACCTATGCCTTGCCGGAGGCGCAACTCGACCGCTTCCTCTTCAAGATAGAGATCGGCTATCCCTCTCTCGAGGAGGAGCTCGATATCGTCGTGCGCTCGACCCTGAACCGCACCGGCGACGAATTGCCACTGTCGGGTGTCAAGCCGGTGCTCAACGAGCGTCTCGTGCTCGGTTTGCAGCAGATCGTTGCGCGGCAGCGCGTCGACAATCAGGTCCTGGAATACGCGACTCGCATCGTCCGCGCCACGCGCGAGTGGGCGGGTCTTGCGCTGGGCAGCGGTCCACGTGGCGTCCTGGCACTCATTCGCGGTGCGCGCGCCGTGGCGCTCACCGATGGGCGTGACTTCGTGACGCCGGATGACGTCAAGCGAGTGACCCTTCCGGCGTTACGGCACCGTATCGCACTTTCTCCAGACGCGATGCTCGAAGGGCGCAAGGTTAACGAGCTCCTGGATGCCGTGGTAGAGAGCGTCGCGGCTCCTCGGATGTAAACGCCATGTGGCTACGGCTGGTGCCGACGCGCACCGCGATCGCATTGCTGCTTGCAGGTGCCGCAGGGGCGTTGATCGCCCTCTTGCTGGGCATGCGTATCGGACTGGTAGGCATCGTCGCGAGCCTGTGGTTGCTGGCGCTGCTCCTGGCAATAGCGGTTGATGGCGTGATCTCGCGTCACGCGTGGCTCAGATCTTCTATCCGCCTGACCCGGCAGTTGCCCGCGGCCTTCGCCATAGGTGCGCCGAGCCAGATCGTTCTGATGCTGGATGCGGGGGGCGGCCGTGCCTGGCGGTGCCGCCTGTTCGATGGCTGTGACTCTGCGCTCGAGAGCCAGGGACTGCCCCTCGACCTGACCCTTACCCCGGCCAAGCGCGTCACGACTTCCTACGGTGTCACCGCGGTGCGGCGCGGCGAAGTGAGCTTTGCGCCGGCGGACGTGCGCGTGCGCTCGCTCCTCGGCCTGTCGGAGCTGCTCGAGCGGCTCGGAACGGAAGACCTGCGGCGTGTCTATCCCGATTTCGCGCAGATCGCGCGTTACGCGTGGCTCGCCGGCGACCACCGCTTGCTGGAAATCGGCATCAAGACCTATCAGCAGCGCGGCGAGGGTACCGATTTCAAGCAGCTCGCCGAGTATCGCTACGGCGATCCCGTGCGACACATCGACTGGAAAGCGACCCAGCGACTGGGCAAGCCCATCCTGCGCGAGTTCCAGGACGCGCGCGATCAGTGTGTCACGATGCTGATCGACTGTGGCCGGCGCATGCGCGCCGATGAGCGCGGCCAGGCAGCCGGCACCTCTCACTTCGATCAGGTTCTGAATGCCGCCATGCTGCTCTCCTATGTCGCGCTCAAGCATGGCGATGCCGTAGGCGCGCTGAGCTTCGGGACCGCAGTCGGCGGGCAGCGTTGGTTCGCGCCGCGCAAGGGACTGCATGCGTTCAACGCCCTGATGGGCGAGTTATTCGACCTGCAGCCGAGTCCAACACATTCGGACTACATTTCCGCCGCGCAGGACGTGTTGCGCCGGCAGCCTCGCCGGGCCCTGGTAGTGGTGATCACCAACTTCCGCGACGAGGACAGCACGGAGCTGACGCAGGCGCTGCGGCTCCTGCGCTCCCGCCATCTCGTCCTGCTTGCGAGCCTCCGTGAGCGCATCGTGCGCGACCTCATGATGCAGCCCGTCACCTCCTCGCAGGCAGCCCTCGAAGTGGGCAGCGCGCATCTTTACGCGCAGGCGCGCCGCGACGCCTTCAATCGTCTGGCGGCTCGCGATGCCCTCATGGTCGATGCCGAGCCCCAGCAGCTCGGAGTGGAGCTGGTCAATCGCTACCACGCGGCCAAGCGTGCAGGTTTGATCTGAAGTCCGCTTTTCGGGCGGGATTCAACCGGCGAACGGCGGCATGCTGTCGAGAAACGCGGCGCCACAGCCCTTCAGTTGTATGTACTGGGTGTCGATCCGCTTCGCGCGCACGATGCGTGTCACGTTCGTGCTCACCAGGAGCGCGACCAGGATGAGCAGCAGCCCGACGACGGCGACGACCGGTTTTCCGCTCTCTATTCCCATTAACATGAGCGCTAAGCCTGCGATCAGTAGCGTCCATGCGACGGCGATACCCGTACGGCGACGTTTCTTGTGCGCAGAGCAAAGCCCCGGCGCGACGACCGCTTTCTTGCGGACGATGACTGCAACCACGGCGTAGATCAGAATGTTGGCCAGGATCAGCAGGTAGAGCCAGGGGCTGTGCCAGTAGATCCTGCGGCTCTTGGTCGGCTCCTCGGACGGCTCGTTGCACCTGACGCAACGGCTCGGCAGCGAAGCCTCCGGCGTCAGGATCAGGACCGTGCCATCGCGCCAGGTACCACCGCTCGCGGTCGGAGTGACCGCAGCTGCCGCGAGTGAGGCGCGGGAAGGAGCATAGGGGTTGTGTTTGTCGTCCATCGCGGGCAACCAGGGTTGGCGCCAATGAGCCGAGTGTACCAACAGTTGTGTCGCTGGCGCCAGATCAGGGGTGCCCGGGAAAGTGATCATGTGACGAGCTTCTCTCTTGACGCTCGAACAGACCTTCCGTAACGTCAAATCGGAGATGTCGGCTGCCTGGGTGAGTTCTCAGGCGGAGCCATGACTGATGGTCGCAATGGGAACCGCTCTTGCTCCTTCCTGTCGCCGTCAGTGGCTGGATCCGTCATATGCAAGACCGACCTACCCGCTATCACGACGCGATCGTTCCCCATATCTATGTGACCGGCGCTGCCGAGGCCATCCGGTTCTACAACCGGGCCTTCGGTGCAACGGAACTGTTGCGGATCGCCCATCCCGATGGCCGGATCCTGCACTCAGAGCTGTCGATTTGCGGCTCCACGGTGATGATCGGCGATCCGGACTCAGCGCTTTACGGCGAGCCGCGAGCACTGGGTCGCTGCACGGCGAGCCTGCATATCTTCTCAAACGACAACGCGGCCCTGTTCCGTCGCTCGCTCGAAGCTGGAGCTGAGGAGGTTCAGGCGCCCACGGACATGTTCTATGGTGCGAGCTCCGCGAGCGTGCGGGACCCTTATGGCCATGTCTGGGTGCTCCTCACCTGGAAGGAGGACCTCCCTGCCGCGGAGATGGAGCGGCGCGGAAATGCTCTCCTGAGGCGAGGCCCGGGCCTTCAGACGGGCTCTCCGTGGCAACGCCTGCGACTATTCCTTGGACTTCAGGCTGGCCTGGTTCGCCTCGATGAAGGCCTTGATCTCCTCGGTCATTGAAAGCAGCCGCAGCCACTGTTCTTTGTAGAGCGTGACCGGGAATCGGCCCATACCATAGACGGACAGCGCGCCCTTCTCGCTGACTTTCATCGCGAGCTTGCCGCGCCCGCCCTGCTTCAGGCGCTCGTTCTCGGCTCGGAGCCTGGCCAGCTCTGCTTGCACGTCTTCAGTCATTCAGGAATCTCCGCGGGCGGTCAAATGCTCATTATACCGTTCGCGCCGGACCCGGGTGCTCCCTGGATCAAGCAGCGCCGTTCACCGCCTTTTCCCGGACTTGCCTTTCAAGACTTGCCAGTTTCTTTGCGCCTGCGCCAGATAAGTCTGTGGTGAATCGAGGAAATAAACCAGCGAGGTTGCCGAACTGAAGCAATAGAGTCCGTGCGTATCCGGATCCGTCCAGTTGAGGGAGCAGTCAGCAGGGATCAACTTCCCCGCAACGAGCCCAATCGGATCATGATTCTGGAACATACCCTTCATCTTCACCGGCGGAACAGCCGATTTCCAGATGCCCTGATGCTCCAGGAGGGTCTTCGCGGGAGCTGCTGATTGCGCGCTTGGACCTGTCCGCGTAGCGTCAGGCTTCGCTTCTTGCGCATCGGCCGACATACCCAGCAGCGTGAATCCGAAGAGCAGCAATGCCGTCGTAAGCGCTCGCATTGAACCAGCCTCTATTGCCGCTTGCGGCCAACGAATGACCCAACGACCATACCGGATGCGACTCCCAACCCGACGCCGATAGCCAGTTGATGTGTCGCGGCTCCGATAGCGGAGCCGATGGCGATGCCGACGGCGAGCCAGATTCCAATTGCCATGGGTTACCCCTGCTACCGCACTCGGTGGCCGTCTTGTTCCTGAATGTGACCCTTTGTGTCATCAAACCGCACATGCATGGTCTTTCCGTCAGGCCGGATCATCCAGGTGTCGATCTTCACCACCCTGCCGTCCTTCAGATCCGACTCCTGAATCGTCCGGTTGTCGATCATCTTGACCGACACGGCGGTGAATTCGGGGTCGCCCTTGTAGGGCGCTTCGGTGCCATCGAGTTTTGCCGAGAAAGACCGGCCAAAACGATCGGACATGCTGAGCGTATTGTGGCTGATCTTGTACGTCGTGTCTTCTTCGTGGTTCACGAGATCGGCTTGGAGCTCCCGCCAGGTGCCCGACAGCGCATGCGACCCTGATGGCCCGGCGGCAACCCGGGAATAGGTGCGAAAAAAGTCGACCGGGCGAGGGGCCATGCCGATCAGTGTCTGCACCTGCGTACGGCCGTTACCGTCCTCGGAGACGACCTCCTTGATGCTTGCGACGGTCATGCCACCCTTCTTGGCCGTCTTGATCACGGTATGCCCGTCGATCACCCGGACGCTCAGGGTGTCGTAGTAAGCGCTACCCTTTACCTCGTGGTCCCTGCCGTCCGCAGCGATTCTGTAGGGGGGCTTACACGACTGGCATTCGTATTGACCACTCACGAGAACCAATTCTTCGGGCGGTTGATTGGGGTCCGGCTTCTGTGGGTCGGGTCGCCAGGTCCCGTCAAAGAGGCTCTGCGCCAAGCAGAGGGAGGGTACGAGCACCCAGCCACAGCACGCAACTTTCAGCAGGTGTTTCATGGAGCGCTACCCCTCGCGTGGATTGCCATTCTAGTAAAGGGAACGAAGCCCGAACAGCGCCGGCGATCGGCGCAGTGCCGGTCGAAAAACAACTTGCGCACGCCGCCTCGATGGCGAAGCTCCCGCTTGCGGAGCGCCAGCCCTCGAAGAGGCGCTTTACATCTATTAACCGGAAACGGAGCGAAAACCCGCCAGGGATGACCTCGGCGTGCCGACGACACCGCGGAGGTCAGATGCTGCTGCCGGCTCGATCAAGCGGGAACGTACGCCAGCCGGATCACGTTCGGCACAATCAGATCGCTGCCCACGAGGCGCAGCCGAGGCCGGGGCCCA
>Ga0134126_10010555_pt1 | contig 11638 bp, 13 predicted proteins | sample KB31752_FD_96881 | JGI IMG/M metagenome (GOLD analysis project Ga0134126, IMG submission 96881) | Terrestrial soil microbial communities with excess Nitrogen fertilizer from Kellogg Biological Station, Michigan, USA - KB3-175-2 | ecosystem: Environmental > Terrestrial > Soil > Unclassified ...
ACGCTGTGGCCTTTGGCCGCAAGGCAGGCAGGAACCGGGCCCGAGCTGATCTTGATCACCTGCCAGGGGCTGCTGCCGTCGGGCAAGCCGCGCCGCAGCACGTGCCCGGCAAGCAGGTAGCCGTTTCCCGTGGTGAGCTGGAGGCCGCCCGGCTGGACCAGGCCCTGGCCCGAGGCGCCCGCCACCGGCTGGAAGTTGTCCGAGCTAAACGACGACGTATACAAGGCGTAACTCGTGCATCCCCTGGCATAGCCGCTCCCCGCGCCTGAGCACGACGCCACGACGGCATACGCCGAGGAGTTGACGGTGGCCAGATCGATGACCCGCCCGTGCACGCCGCTGGCCCTGGACCAGTCGGCGCCGCCATCATGAGTGACGTAAAGGCTGGGTCCGTACGCCCAGCCGTTGCTCGCCTCGAGGAACCTGATCTGGCTGACGCCCGAATCGCCGTTCGGCGGGCCGGCCGGAGGAGCGTCCACCTTGCTCCAGGTCAGGCCGTAGTTAGGCGTCGCCGCGACCGCCACGCAGCCGACCGGGGCCGAGCATCGCGATGTCGTCACACCGATCACCGCCCCGACGGCGCCGTCGTTGACGAATGTGACCGATGACGGGGAGATTCCCGGCGTCGGCGGCTGGGTCGATCCGGTGATGCTCAGGATCGACCCGGTGGTCTGCTGGGTGCTAGCCGACAGGTGCGGCCTGGGGGTCTTCGTCGGGTTGTGGGTTGGTTGCGGCGGGTGCGACGATGAGGCAACAGGGACCCTGGCCTGCTCGCCGCCATGGCCTAGCTGCAGTATGGAGGCAAGCTGGGGCGCGGCGGCGGCAGCGGCGATAGCCACGGCGGCCCCGGCGGCCGCGGCTGTAGCGACGAGTGCCTTGCGCCGCCTGGCCCGCCGGTGAATCCGCTGGAAAGCGCCAGAAGGCGGCGGCAGCAACTCGATGTCGGTACCAAGCCAGTCATCGACGGGGTCGAACGGGCCGCTCATGCGGGCCCACCTACCGCCGCTTTGAGCTTGGCCCGCGCGTGATGCAGGTCGGCCTTCACCGTTCCCTCGGGCCGCCCGAGCATGGATGCGACCTCCTTGACTCCGAAGCCGGCATAGTAGTGCAGCAGGAAGGCGCTGCGCAGCCTGGGCGGCAGCCCTTCGATCAGCGCACGGACGTCGACATCTTGTACCTGATGCCAGGCGGGTTCGGCCGGCACCGCCGCGGTCATGGTCTTCAGCGCGCGGCGCTCTCTGCTCGTCTTGCGCCAGTGATCCCTGATCAGGTTCGTAGCGATCATGTAGAGGTAGCTCTGCGGGTTGTCCAGCCTCGACCATCTGGACAGCAGCCTGGTGAACGCTTCCGAGGCGATCTCGTGCGCGGTCTCGTCGTCGTCGACGAGGCGCCTGCACCACCCGGCGAGCCTGGGATAGCAGGCGTTGAACAGTTCCTCGGCCGCTTCGCGGTCGCCTGTTCGCAGCCTGGCCACTGACGTTCCTTGCCTGGCCGCCGACGATGACGGCACGGCCCACGATGATTGCAGAGTTGCCACCTCACCGGCTGCTAGCAGGCAGCTGGTGTCGCTGGTGAGATTCCGCATTCGTTTTACCACACATTTCGCCGCAGCCTGGGCTAACTAGGGTGGTGCACCATTCGCAACGTGTCTTCCGGTAAGACGACGGTTGGCTCCGGACGGTTGGAAATTTGTTCGCGGCTGGCTCTTACACTGGAACCTGGGTTAGTAGGACGTCCTACTAACTGAGTGCTCGCTGCTGGAGGTCGCTGATGAGTTCGGAAGACGACGGACGGTCTCGCTGGCAGCAGCGATACGACAAGTCACGGGTACGCGACGCGGATTTCACCACGATCTCGGGCCTCGTGGTCGATCCCGTCTACGGGCCGCCTGAGGGCAGCGTCGTGCCGGACTTCGATCGGATCGGCTGGCCGGGCGAGTATCCGTTCACGCGCGGTCTCTACCCGGGCGGCTATCGCGGCAGGACGTGGACGATCAGGCAGTTCTCCGGATTCGGCAACGCGGTGCAGACCAACGAGCGGTACAAGATGCTGCTCAAGGCGGGCGGCGGCGGCTTGTCGGTGGCATTCGACATGCCGACGCTGATGGGGCGAGACTCCGACGATCCGCGTTCGCTCGGCGAGGTCGGACACTGCGGTGTGGCGATCGACTCGGCCGCCGACATGGACGTGCTGTTCGGAGACATCCCGCTGGCCGACATCACCACGTCTATGACGATCAGCGGCCCGGCTGTGCCGGTGTTCTGCATGTACCTCGCGGCGGCCAAGCGGCAAGGTGCCGACATCGGCGCGCTGAACGGCACGCTTCAGACCGACATCTTCAAGGAGTACATCGCGCAGAAGGAGTGGCTGTTCCCGCCGCAGCCGCACTTGCGGCTGATCGGTGACCTGATGGAGTACTGTGCCGCCGAGATCCCGGCATACAAGCCGTTGTCGGTCTCTGGCTACCACATCAGGGAGGCAGGATCGACAGCCGCGCAAGAGCTTGCTTTCACCTTGGCCGATGGTTTTGGCTATGCCGAGCTTGGCCTGTCCAGAGGGCTCGATATCGAGAAGTTCGCGCCCGGGCTTTCGTTCTTCTTCGACGCTCATGTCGACTTCTTCGAGGAGATCGCCAAGTTCCGCGCCGCGCGGCGGATCTGGGCCAGGTGGATGCGGGACGTGTACGGCGCCAAGACCGAGCGGGCACAGTGGCTGCGCTTCCACACCCAGACCGCTGGCGTGTCGCTGACCGCGCAGCAGCCAGACAACAACGTGGTGCGTACCGCGATCGAGGCGCTTGCCGCTGTGCTCGGCGGGACGAACTCGCTGCACACCAACGCGCTCGACGAGGTGCTCGCGCTGCCGAGCGAGAAGGCGGCCGAGATCGCGCTGCGGACGCAGCAGGTCATCATGGAGGAGACCGGCGTGGTCAACGTCGCTGACCCGCTCGGCGGCTCATGGTACGTGGAGGCGCTCACCGACCGGCTCGAGGCGGAGGCCGAGGAGATATTCGCCAAGATCCGGTCGATGAGCCAGGACGGCTCGATGACCAGCGGCATCCTGCGGGGGATCGAACAGGGCTGGTTCATGGCTGAGATAGCGGAAGCATCTTTCCGCTATCAGCAGCAACTGGAGAAGGGGGAGAAAAGGATCGTCGGGGTTAACTGTCACACCGATACGGTCGAGAAGCCGGTGGAGATCTTGCGGGTCAGCCACGAGGTCGAGGTCGCCCAGGTGGATGCGCTGGCCGGGCGCAGGGCGCGGCGGGATAAGGCGGCGGTGGAGGCCAGCCTGGCCGCACTGCTCGATGCGGCCAGGTCAGGTGCGAACATGATCCCGCCGATGATCGACGCCGCGATGGCCGAGACCACGCTCGGCGAGATCTGCGGTGCGCTCAAAGCTGAATGGGGCACTTATTTCGAGTCGCCGGCGTTCTAGCTCGCGGTGATAAGCCGACGGCGCGGAAGCAACAGCGCTCACGGCGATACGGCAGGATGGAGATATGCAACAGCCGCGAAACTTCTCTATGCACGGTGCCGTCGATCTCGGTGCCAGGCAGGCCGCAGCCAAGCGCAAGCAGCAGGCCGCGGAGTCGGCCGAGGCTGGCGGCTCGGCTTTTGTGATCGAGGCTACCGACGCGACGTTCAATACCGACGTCGTCGCCAGGTCGCAGAGCGTGCCGGTGATCATCGACCTGTGGGCGGACTGGTGCGAGCCGTGCAAGCAACTCGGTCCCGTGCTCGAGAAGCTGGCGGACGAGGCAGCCGGCGCGTGGATACTCGCCAAGGTCGACATCGACGCTAACCCGCAACTCGCTGCGGCGCTGCAGGTGCAGTCGATCCCGATGGTCGTCGCCGTGATCGGCGGGCAGCTTGTCGACGCCTTCCTCGGTGCGCTTCCCGAAGCGCAGGTGCGCGCCTGGATCGCCCAGATGCTCGGCGTTGTCAAGCAGCTTGGCCTCCCGGCAGCGAACGGAGGGCCCGAGGCGAGCGCGGACGCCGCCCGAGTGGGCCGCAAACCGCTCAGCCCCGAGGATGAGCTGCTCTCCGATCCGCGGTTCAAGGCGGCGCAAGACGCGATGGATATCGGTGACCTGAACGGCGCGACCAACGCGCTCGAGCAGGTGCTCGGCGACGTGCCGGGGCACCCAGTGGCCAAGGCGTGGCTGGCGCAGGTCGAGCTGTTCAAGCGGGTGAACTCCTACGACCAGGCGAAGGTGCGCAGGTCGGCGGCCGAGAGCCCGGACGACCCCGACGCGCAGGCCGCCATGGCCGACATCGAGATGGCGAACGGGCAGATCGAAGCGGCTTTCGACCGGATGCTCGGGGTGGTCGGGCGCGCTGGCGGTCAGGAAAAGGACAAGGCTCGCCTGCGCCTGCTTAGCCTGTTCGAGATCATGCCGCCTCGGGATCCGCGGGTCACCAAGGCTCGAGGCAAGCTGTCCAGCCTGCTGTTCTGAAATCGGCCGAGCCCCGCGCGCAACCTGGCGGCGGCCTGGCGCATCATTGTTGCTATGGAGTCGCAGTCCCGCGCAGGTCAGCTGCTAGCTGCCACGCCCATGCTCGGGGACGTCAACTTCCGGCGCACGATCGTGTTGATCGTGGAGGACGATCCCGATGAGGGCACGCTCGGCGTCGTGCTCAACCGGCCGAGCGACATCCCGGTGCGGCAGGTACTCGAGCCGTGGACGGACCTCGTCACCGGGCCATCCGTGCTGTTCCAGGGCGGTCCGGTATCGCCCGATAGCGCGCTCGCGCTTGCGCTGCCTAAGGGCGCCGACGAGCCGATCGGCTGGCGCTCGCTGTCAGGATCGAAGCTGATGTCGAGGATCGGTCTTGTCGACCTGGGCGCGCCGCCTCAGCTGCTGGCTGGCGGGATCAGCTCGCTGCGAGTGTTCGCCGGGTACGCGGGGTGGGGCGTGGGACAGCTCGAGGCCGAGATAGACGCTGGCGCCTGGCTGGTGCTCGACGGGCTGCCTGAGGACGCGTTCGCCGCTGAGCCTGACCGGCTGTACCCGGCCGTGCTGCGGCGCCAGGGCGGCGAGATGGCGCTGCTCGCCACCTATCCCGATGACCCTGTGCTCAACTGATCAGGCATCGGCAGGGCGTAAGCTGACAAGCGTGACCGAGGTAGTTCCTGACATCAGGCCGGACCTGTCGACTGGTGATGGCGACCATGAGCGGTTCGCGCATTACGTCCTGAAGGACAAGATCATGGACAGCGCGGTCAACGGTACGCCCGTGGTCGCGCTCTGCGGCAAGGTCTGGGTGCCTAACCGGGACCCGAAACGGTTCCCGGTATGCCCGGAGTGCAAGGAGATCTACGAGTCACTGCCCGAGGGCACCGACTGATCCTCGCCCGCCGGTTCGAGCCTGGTCGGGATCGCTGGTCCGCCGGGCTGGATGTCGAGAGCCCCCGGCGGCAGCTCAGCCAGTGCCTGCCTGAGCCTGTCCCGTGCGACCTCGAGCGGCTCGGCCCCTACGAGTTCGCCGTCGCGTACAAGCTGACGCAGCAGCGGGCGATGGCCGAGGCGGTCGTCTTGGGCGCTGAGGCTGACGATTTCGGCGATCGCCGTTCCCGCTTGATCGACGCGGCGCGCCGCCCACTTGCGGCCGCCCATGGTCGGCTTGCCCACCGATCGCTTCGCCACCGGGAGCAGATCCATGGACGATCCGTCCGACCTGGCGACTAGCTTGTAGACCAGCGAGGCGGTTGGCGCGCCCGATCCTGTCACCAGCGCGGTACCGACCCCGTACCCGTCGACCGGCGCCGTCGCCAGCGCCGCGATCGTGTGCTCGTTCAGGTCACCGGTCACGATGATCTTGGTGGCGGTGGCGCCGAGAGAGTCAAGCTGGCCGCGTACGCCGTCGGCGACCTCGGCGACGTCGCCGCTGTCGATCCTGACCGCGCCGAGCGCCGATCCGGCCAGATCGACGGCCGTCTTGACCGCGGTAGGTACGTCGTAGGTGTCTACGAGCAGCGTGGTGGCCAGGCCGAGCGCTTCGAGCTGGACACCGAATGCCTGCCGTTCGTTGTCATGCACCAACGTGAACGCGTGAGCGCTGGTTCCGGCCGTCGGCACGCCGTAGTCCAGGCCAGCGCGCAGGTTGGACGTGCAGGCGAAGCCGGCCAGGTAGGCGGCTCTGGCGGCGGCCACGGCGGCGATCTCGTGCGTGCGGCGCGAGCCCATCTCGATGATCGGGCGGTGGCCTGCGGCGCAGACCATCCGGGCGGCCGCCGAAGCGATGGCGCAGTCGTGGTTGAAGATCGACAACGCCAGCGTCTCGAGCACCACAGCCTCGGCGAACGTGCTTTCCACGATTAGGATCGGTGAGCCGGGGAAGTACAATTCCCCTTCGGCGTAGCCCCAGATGTTGCCGCCGAAGCAGTAGCTGGCCAAGAACGCGGCCGTGGGCTCGTCGATAACGCCGCTGCCGCGGAGGAAGTCGAGTTCGCCGGGGCCGAACCTGAACTTCACGAGCGCGTCAAGGAACCGGCCGGTGCCGGCGACGACGCCGTACCTGCGTCCGACTGGCAGCTGACGGGCGAACATCTCGAAGACGGCGCGACGCCGCGCGGTACCACCCTCGATCGCGGCACGGACCATCGTCAGCTCGTAGTGATCTGTCAGCAAGCCCGTGGTGGTCACGTGGGAAGCATAAGGAGTGGGACACTAGGTACAGGGAGGTGGCATCAAGTGAGCGTCGCACCTGTTGAAATCACCAGGCCGGAGACTGATGAGCAGGCGGCCGTCGATCAGCCGTGGCTGACGATCGTATGGAACGACCCGGTGAATCTGATGGACTACGTGACCTACGTATTCCAGCGGGTGTTCGGGTATCCGAAGGCGAAGGCCGAGAAGCTCATGCTGGACGTACACCACAAGGGGAAGGCCGTGGTAGCGGCCGGGGCGAGGGAAGCGATGGAGCGGAACGCCGAGACCCTGCATGGCTATGGCCTCTGGGCGACGGTGGGCCACGATGCCTGAGCGAGCCGGATGAGCGCGGGGAGCAAAATCGTGAGTGATCCGGGGGAGCCGATGGCCGGATTTCGCCGCAGTTCGGATGGAGTGACCGCACGATTCGCCCGGCCAGAAGCAGCCATCATCAGGGACTTGGTCGAGCAGGTCGTCGAGCTGGTGCAGCCGCCGCCGCCAGCCGCCGACGCCGATGAGCTCGCCGCGATCGTGGGGATGAGCGATGGCGCGCTCGACGACAAGGAATTGCCCGATGATCCAGTGCTCGCCAGGCTTCTGCCTGATGCTTACCGCGACGACCGTGACGCCGCCGACGAGTTCCGCAGGTTCACCGAGTCCGGCCTCCGGTCGGGCAAGGTGGAATGCGCGCAGACCCTGCTCGACACGCTGCCGGCCAGCGGCGGAAAGGTCAGGCTCACCTCGCAGCAGGGCGAGGCCTGGCTCAGGTCGCTCAATGACGTGCGGCTGGCGCTCGGGGTCAGGCTGGGCGTGACCGACGACTACGACGGCCTTGATGAGGACGTCGAGCCTGATGACCCGCGTTTTGCCTACGTGCAGGTCTACCAGTGGCTGGCCTACATCCAGGGCAGCCTGGTCGCGGCGCTGTCCTGATAAGCGGTTACGATCACGCTCATGCTGACGATCGCGAAGGGGATCATCGACCTCATCGTTGCCCATGCCCGGGCGGATCACCCAGACGAGGCCTGCGGCGTCGTTGCCGGACCATCCGGTACCGACCGCCCGCAGCGGTTCATTCCGATGATGAACGCGGCGCGGTCGCCAACCTTCTACGAGTTCGACTCGATGGAGCACTTTCGGATCTGGCGGGAGATGGATGAGCGCGACGAAGAGCCGGTGGTGATCTACCACTCGCACACGGCGACGCCTGCCTATCCATCGCGCACGGATGTCTCGTACGCGGGTGAACCAGGCGCGCACTACCTGCTCGTCTCGACCGCTGACCCGGACACCGAACAGATCAGATCGTTCAGGATCATCGACGGCGAGATCACCGAGGAGGAGATCAAAGTCACCGACGGTCCAGGGGCGGGCTGCCGGTCTGCGGAATGATCGAGAGCTGAGCCGAGTTTCCCATTGGCGGAGTTGTCCTAGCGCGCCTCCGGCACCGCACGTGCTAGCGCGCCTGCGGCACCGCCCGTGCTAGCGCGCCTCCGGCACGATACGTCCCCAATGCCTGCATTCTGGAGAGTTACTGATGGCCATCGAAGTCCGGATCCCCACGATTCTGCGCCCGATCACCGGGGGCGCGAAGGCGGTTGAGGGCTCGGGCGACACGCTCGACGAGTTGCTCGCCGACCTTGAGACCAGGCACGCTGGGCTTCGCGACCGCCTCGTCGACGATGCTGGCTTGCGCCGCTTCGTCAACGTGTACCTCAACGATGAGGACGTGCGGTTCCTCGGCGGGCTGACCGCCACCGTCAAGGACGGTGACACGGTCACCGTGCTTCCCGCTGTCGCTGGTGGCGCGCGCTGAGCCGTTACGACTCGCTGCTCGAGACAGTGGGCGGCACGCCGCTGGTCGGCCTGCCGAACCTGTCACCAGGTCCGCGCGCCCGGCTGTGGGCCAAGCTCGAGGACAGGAACCCGACCGGCTCGGTGAAGGACAGGGTCGCGCTCGCGATGGTGCTCGCCGCCGAGCGAGAAGGCCGCCTTTGCCGCGGCAGCACGGTGCTCGAGCCTACGTCTGGCAATACCGGCATCTCGCTTGCCATGATCTGCCGATTGCGCGGCTACAAGCTCGTCTGCGTGATGCCGGAGAACACCTCGGCTGAGCGGACCCAGCTACTCCAGATGTACGGCGCATCGATCGTGTACTCACCTGCGGCGGGCGGGTCCAACGAGGCCGTGCGGGTGGCGAAGCGGATGGCCGCGGAGAACCCGACCTGGGTGATGCTCTACCAGTACGGCAACGAAGCGAACGCGCGGACGCATTACGAGACCACCGGGCCGGAGATCCTCGCTGACCTGCCGGAGATCACCCACTTCGTGGCGGGCCTGGGGACAACGGGCACGTTGATGGGGACCGGCAGGTTCCTGCGTGAGCACGTGCCCGACGTCAAGATCGTGGCTGCCGAGCCGCGTTATGGCGAACTGGTCTACGGGTTGCGCAATATGGACGAAGGCTTCGTGCCCGAGCTTTACGACGATTCCGTGCTGACCGCGCGGTTCTCCGTATCGGCGGCCGACGCGCTCAGGCGGACCAGGCAACTGGTGACCGATGAGGGCATTTTTGCCGGTATCTCGGCTGGTTGCGTCCTGCATGCCGGGCTTTCGATAGCGTCAAAGGCGTTCGAGGCAGGCCAGCGGACCGACATCGTCCTGCTGATCGCTGACGGCGGCTGGAAGTACCTGTCGACCGGCGCCTATGGCGGCACGCTGGACGAAGCCGAGGCCAGGCTGGAAAGTGAACTCTGGGCATGACGACCTTTGACGAGGCCACCGCCGTCACGAGGACTGGGCCGGGTCGCTACATCACGCATCCCGACCAGCGGTTCGCACTGGTCGCGCCTGGCAATGCCACCCCGCCGGTGATCAACGGCGGCGTGATGCTCGCCACAGCGCTACGTGCCGTGCTCGACTGCTCGCCGCTGCCGCATCCGGTCGCGACCAGCGCGCATTACCTGCGGGTCGCGCGGCTGGCGCCAGCGGAGATCCACGTCACCTGGCTCAAGACCGGCAGGACCGCGGCGACCGCGCGAGCCACGCTCGTGCAGGACGACGAGCCCGTACTTGAGACCACGGTCACCACGGGCACGGTTCCAGCCAGCAGCGCCGGAGACGGGCAGGGCCAGCGTCGTGCCGGAGGCGCGCAGGGCCAGCGTCGTGCCGGAGGCGCGCAAGGCCAGCGTCGTGCCGGAGGCGCGCAGGGCGAGCTCAGCTGGACCGGTGCGGCACCGGCGATACCGCCGCCGGGGGAGTGCGTGAACCTTGGCGAGTGGACGGGCACCTACGACGCCGACGGCATGGCCGGGTACGCGGGCCAGGTCTCGATGCTGCTCGACCCGGCTGTCACCGGATGGCGGTTCGGCCAGCCGTCAGGGACGCCGGAGATGCGAGGCTACTTCAGCCTCCGCGAGCACAGGGATCCCGACGCGCTGATGCTCGCCCTGGCCGTCGACGGCCTGCCGCCAGTGGTATTCGGCCTCGGCGCAACCGGCTGGGCACCCACCGTGGAACTGACCATGCACATGCGCCTGGTCCCGGCGCCCGGGCTGCTGGCCGTCCAGGCGCGATGCCGACACGTCAGCGGCGGCTGGTTTGACGAAGAAGCCGAGGTCTGGGACTCGGCCGGGAACCTGGTCGCCCAGAGCCGCCAGATCGCCCGAGTAGGCCGTGGCCCAGTTCGCACAGGAGCGACTGAAGCAAATTAGCGGCGCGCACCGGCCTCGATGCCATGATCGGGGTTATCCACAGGTGAGCAGCTGCGGTTCGCGCGTAAGAGCCCACCCAACCAGGCTGGTCAAATGCCACTCAACGTGCCGCAGCCGTGCCGGGAGTTCACCCAACTGCAGGGTGGTGTCATTTCTCGGGCTCAGGCATTGAGCTGTGGGATTCCACCCAGCGCCGTCGACAGGCTGGTTGGGACCGGGCGCTGGATGGTGCTGCGACGCGGCGTCTACTCCGTCTACACAGGAGAGCCATCTCGGGAAGCGGCGCTCTGGGCGGTAGTGCTGCTGGCGGGACAGGGTGCGGCGCTTAGTCATCAGACGGCGGCGGAGCTATTCAAGATCACCGACCAGTCGAGTTCACTGACCCATGTGACGATCCCTCATAGTCGGCGGATGAACCCGGCCGCTGGCGTGGTGATACATAGGTCGACTCGGGTGGCTGAGGCCATTCATCCCATGTTGTTGCCACCACGAACCCGGATCGAAGAGACGGTACTCGACCTCGCTGAGCAGGCGACCGCCTTCGACGCGGCGTTTGGCGTGGTGTGCATGGCGAGCCAGCGTTGGCTGACGACGTGCGACCGCATCGGCGAGGCGATGAGCCGACGGAAGAAGATGCGATGGAGGGCCGAACTGGGCCAGGCACTCGGCCTGATCGGCACGGGGGTGCACTCGCTGCTTGAGTACCGCTATGTACGCCTGGTGGAGCACGCTCACGGACTTCCGGCAGCGACACGTCAGACCAAGGTCCTCGCTGATGGACGCAATCGCTACCTGGACAACCTCTACCGCGACTACGGACTCTGCGTCGAACTGGACGGCCAGCAGGCTCACCCAGATGATCGGCGCTGGCTAGATCTGCGCCGCGTCAACCTGCTGACTGAGCTGGGCATGACCGTCTTGCGATACGGCTGGACTGATGTCGACCGGCATCCGTGTCAGACCGCGGCGCAGGTCGCCTCAGTCCTGCGCCAGCTCGGCTGGCTCGGCCTACCACGCCGATGCAGCCACACCTGCGCGGTGGACCAAAGTACCTGATGATCTGGGAGAGTTAGCCACGTTATTTGCGGATAACTCTCCCAAGTATGGAAAGTCTCCCAGATCATGACTGGCGTGGGCGAATTTATATGGTGATTTTTCGTTTTTGTGAGGCGTGACGGCGACGGAGAGCAGCTAGGGGACGCTCTTTATTCGCCAGACTAGGGTTGCGCCGATGGCGGCGGTGATCGCGGTGCTGGCGAACAGTGTCGGA